>Ga0208872_1000462_pt1 | contig 30522 bp, 12 predicted proteins | sample CryBogCBH12Aug08_FD_185508 | JGI IMG/M metagenome (GOLD analysis project Ga0208872, IMG submission 185508) | Freshwater microbial communities from Crystal Bog, Wisconsin, USA - CBH12Aug08 (SPAdes) | ecosystem: Environmental > Aquatic > Freshwater > Lake | place: Crystal Bog, Wisconsin, USA...
CAGCCCATTGTACTGAACTACGATGGTTCGCATCCGGCGCTGGGCATCACCAATTCTGCAGCCGGCGTGGTGACGCTCACTCTTAGCAACAACACATTCACCATTAACGGCTCGGTCTTGGCCAATGGCGACTACTCGATTATCACTAATTATAGCGGTTCCATTTCCGTGCTTGGCTCCAGTTTCACGGTCAATGGCACACCCACAGACCGTTACTCTGCGACGAGGTGATGGCGGTCACATTCGCGGGAATCCACGCCGGTTTGGTGACCTGCCGGCAGATGTTGGATTCCACGGTGCAAATCTGGTTGTTGCAAAAAAAATACATAGGTCCGGCGGGAGTGGCGGTCAACTGTTCGATGCGCGATCCCGGCAGGCCGTTCGTCCGCGTGAAATACTGGGCCGCCCCGTCGCGCCAGCGGATCAATCCGGCGCCATCCGTGGCGATCCACAGATTTTTTTGATCGTCCTCCAGCAGACTCAAAATCGGTTTTCCGTGCGTGATGTTCGGGCCGAGGACGGTTTCAAAATGCCCGTCGGTGCCTTCCAGCAAAAAGCCGCGCACGGTGCCGACGAGCAAATGACCGTTGCTCCGGACGCACAAGGAGCGCGTGCCGGCATCGGCCAGCGGTGGGGAACCTTTTTCATCGAACACGACAAACCGCGCGCCGTCGAATCGCGCGAGTCCGTTTAGTGTGGCTAGCCAGAGATAACCGTCTGGCATATGGGCGATGGCGTTGATCCGCGCACTGGGCAGGCCGTCATCCAGATCCCAGCCTTGCAGCAAAAAATCGGGAACGCTCATGCGCTCCGTTGCCAAAGCGCCGGCCGGCAGGAGCAACAGCCAGCAGCCCAGCAACGTCGCGGTTGCCAGTCTTGGCCAGCCGCAACGGGTGTGCGTGCGGAAAATCACCCGGCCAGCTTAACCCCGCGCCGATTCCGTGACAAGCCGGCCCGGAAAACGGCTGTGACCAGAATTGGTCTATTGTTGACGTCGGTGTCCGGGCGTAAAGTTTAGGCAAATCCAGCGCACAAAAGAAAACCAGTGTCATTATTGTTTGCCATGAATGAAAAGCCGAATTGCAAATGCCGTGCCTTCACCTTGATTGAACTTCTGGTGGTCATCGCCATCATCGCCATCTTGGCGGCCATGTTGCTGCCGGCGCTCGCCAAGGCCAAGCAAAAGGCCTACATCATCAATTGCACCAGCAACCTCAAGCAAATCGGCCTGGGCATAATCATGTTTGCCAACGACAACGAAGATTATCTCCCACCAGGAAATACAGGATATGGACTCACATCCGGACAACCGTGTTACTACACCACGAACAATCCCTATTGTCTGCTGTATCACATTGCATCTTATCTTGGCACTGCCAACCCTAGCGGCAATGCCAAACAAACCTCCAGCGTATTTCTCTGCCCTGCCATGATGGCGGCCAATCCAACTTTTAAGGATAGTCTCACAAACCTATATGGTTATGGAGTTATCTCAACCGCTCCCGTATGGAGCCGAAAGGCCTCTGATGGTGTTACCATACAATGGAATCCTTTTGGTTATTATCCGAGTTCCAGTAGTCCTGGATCGGTGGCTCCAGCGCACAAGCTTTCCGAGATAAACCCGTCAATTTGGGGTGGCACCTTGCCTTGGTTGCTCAGCGACCTCGATCAATGGAGCGTTGCCGGAACGGGAGGCGCGAATCCTTGGCCTGGATCGCTGATCGCACCAACACCGCCACATAAAAATCGGCGTAGTTATCTTTTCCCAGACGGTCATGTTGAGCCCATGTCTTTCAAGGACTGGGGCATGTCCAACCCGTTTTAGCCATTTCGGTGAGCTTTGCCTCAGCTTACAAAGCGCAAACGAATAGAGAACAACCAAAAACCAAATCAAAATGATATGAAAACCCGCATCATGCCTCCTACCGGAGAGCTTAATCAAAGCCAGCGCCTAACTGCGCTGTTCCCATTCAGGCTTGCCATCGGCGCGCTGGCTTTCGTCGGCCTCGTGGCCACGGCCAATGCTCAGACGACTTACGTCAAGAATAGTTCCAGCATTGCGCTTAACACCACGGGAAGTTACACGGTCGCGGGCGTTCCTACTTCGCTTGACACCATCCAGTTTGATAACAATGTCGGACTGCTTGCCAGCATCGCTCTGGGGGGCGACCTTTCCGTGTCTGGTATTACCCAACCTACCAATGGGGTGACCGCGATTGGCCAAGCGTTTTCGATCAACACCGGAAATACGTTGACCATTGGCGCCGGCGGCATCCTCAAGGACGTGACGGCAAAAGGTTTCACCATTAGTTGCAACGTTGCCTTAAGCGCTAATCAGACTTGGAAGATCAACGCCACCACCGGCAGCGGTTTAGTATTTCAAGGCTCAAGTTTTGCCGACAATGGCCATTCGTTACTCATCACGAACATTCCCGGCGTGCAGGGCCTTTTCGATGTCCGGACTGCCGGGGCGATGACCTTTGGGCCGAATGTCTCCATCAACGTTGGCCAGCTGAATATTAATAACGCCGCAGCAGATGTTACACTGGGCGGTGCGAATATCATCAAGACCTTGCTGATTGCTGCAGGAACCGTTGAAGGATCCAGTTTTCCGGCGGATACGGGGGCAGCTACGACGAGCAATTTCGGGAGCGCCATAAGCGGCAACACCGTCACGTTTGGCGCGGGCACCGCGACTTCCGGAACCCTAATTTACAATGGCACTACGGCAGCCACGCCCAAGACCTTTACCATGACTGCTACCGGCACAAACGTGCCTACGATCAAAGTCAGCACGGCTGGCCAAACGCTGACTATCAGCAATATTGCATATGCCAGTGGCACTTCCCAGACCATTGATCGAAGCTGGTATTTCGGCGGGGCTGGCAATCTGGCCATCATGGGCAAGATCACAAACTCCGGTTCCGTAACATACAAAATTGGCATTGTAAAAAATGACGCCGGCACGCTCACTCTGGGCGGCACGAACGGATATACCGGAAATACCCTTGTCAATGGCGGCACGTTGGCCTTGACCGGCAATGGCTCGATTTCCAACACCCCGAGCATTGTCTTGGCAGGTGGAGCAACGTTCGACGTTTCCGGAAAAACATCCACCTTTGGATTGCAAACGGGGCAGTCAATTAGCAACAACGCAACAGCGACCGCTACCCTAATCGGTAATATCAACGCCAATAGCGGGACTTTGGCGGGCAGCTTCAAATCTGGGCTTGCCCCCTTTACCATCCAGAACGGCACTTTGACACTGTCGGCCAGCACGGTCATTAATCTCACCAGCCTCAATCCTCGGCTCACCGTCGGGACGATTCTGCCGATTGTTGCCAAGGGAACAGGTGGCACCGTGGCCGGCACGGCTCCGAACACCACGCCGGGATCGCTTACGGTAGGTGGGTTGACGGGTCACTTTGCCATCAACAGCGGTGAGCTGGATTTCGTGGTGGATAGTTCCACGCCCGCCGGCATTGAGCCGCTCCATTGGGCGGCTTCTGGTTCCGGCACTTGGGACGCCGCTAACACGGGCAACACGATTTGGAAAGACAGCACCACGCCCACCGCTCTCACCACTTACTTTGTGAATGGAGACACGGTTCAGTTTGATGAAAAATACATCAGCGCGAATCAGGCCGTGACCCTGAACTCGACGGTCAGCCCGACCAGCATGTTGGTCAGCAATTCCACCTACAATTACACTATTTCCGGCAGCGGCACGATTGGCGGCATCGCCAGTTTGACCAAGACCGGCTCAGGCAGTCTCACTTTGAGCACGTCGAATTCTTACTCCGGCGGGACGGCCATAAGTAACGGTGCGGTCATCATGGGCAACGGGACGGCACTCGGTGGCAATGGCTCAACGGTGAGCGTCGCGAGCGGTGCGGTTCTGGACGTGAACGGCACGACCAATGGCACAGCCAATACCTACGCCCTGACCATCAACGGCTCGGGACCTTCCGGCGGGGGCGCTCTAATTGATGGCGTTGCCACGGCAGCGAATTTCTTTGGTTCGGTAACGTTGGCTGGCGACAGCACCATCAAACAGAATGGAGCTAGTTTTACATTTGGTTCCAGCGGTTCTTCCGTTCCAATCAACGGCAATTATGTCCTGACGGTCGGAGGGCCTTCTGGATTCATCGTGGATGTTTTCGGCAGCATTTCAGTTGGCAGTATCATCAAGGTGGATGCCGGCCAGTTGAAAATGGAATCGGCCAATACCTTTGCGGGCGGCCTGACTGTCCTGAACGGCAACGTCTCGGTAAAAAATGCGGCCGCGTTTGGCACTGGCCCTGTGACCATGCTGGATACCACCGGTAATAACGGCGCAAAGTTAGGTTTGGGTGTGACTGGGAATATCAACAATCCCATGATTGTGCAGGCGGGCAGCACTGGCACGGCGAGTATTGATAATTTTGGGGGTAGTTATACGCCGGTTTGGGCAGGTGGCATTACTTTAAACAACGGTTTGACGCTTGCAACTACGGTGACGGGTTCACAAGGCTATACTTCGGTGTCAGGTCCAATTAGCGGTTCTGGGGCCCTAACGATTGCAAACACAGGTCCTACCGTTGCGGTGAAGCTCTATGGCACCAACACCTACACTGGAGCGACCTATATCACAGTCGGCTCACTGGCTTTATTAAACAACGCCTCCATTTCCAATTCGGCGGTAATCAGCATTTCAGACGGGGCAACGTTGGATGTGTCTGGCCTGACTTCGGGAATATTCACCATCGCTTCAGGCCAGACATTGGCGAACAACGGCGGAACGGCGACTCTGAACGGAACGGTTGATGCCAGCAGCGGTTCAATTCTGGCGACGTTCGATGGCGCAACGCCGACCTTTGCTGTCACCAGTTTGATCCTCGGATCGGGCACCGCCTTCACGGTCAATCCGACAACGATCCTTCCCGTGGGCACTTACACTTTGATTGCTTCTGGAGTCTCGGGCACAGCCCCGGCGACGGTCAATCTGCTCCGTGGAGCGGGCTATCTCCAAATCACTGGTGGTGCATTACAATTGGTCGTTACCAGCACCGCGTCAGGAGTGACGGAACCGCTTCATTGGACCGGCGCTGGTTTGTGGCAGGTTGCTACACCCACGAATGCGTGGAAGGATAGCGCGGTCTTACCCGTCTTCACCGGCTATGCCGACGCTGACTCCGTGCAGTTTGATGAGCAATTCATCAGCGCCGATCAAGTCGTGACCCTTAACTACTTGGTCACGCCGGCGAGTATCGTGGTCAGTAATGCGGCTCACAGCTATACCTTCATCTCTACCGCCGGAAGTCCTGGGGCCATCGCCGGCAATGGTAGTTTGACCAAGAGCGGTGCGGGCACGTTTGTGCTGAACACCTCAACGGGAACTAATCTCCCAGTGACTGTAAACGGCGGCACACTCAGTGGTATCGGAACCATCGGAAGCACTCTCACCGTGAACAACGGCGGAACTTTGGCGTCCGGCACCAATGGTGTTTACCGATTGACGGTTTTGAGCAATCTGACCTTAAACGCTGGATCTACTACCAGGTTCTCGGTCACAGGTGGAGCACCTTCCGTGAACTGGGTTAATCTGGGCACCAATGCCAATGTTACTTATGGCGGAACACTCTCAATCGTGCCGACAGGCACGTTTAACATCGGGGACCAATACACATTGTTCGCTGGCATCAACACCACTAATGCCAGCAACTTTACGAGCATCACTGGCAGCGCGGGCAGCGGGAAAGCGTTCGCCTTCACAAACGGCATTTTGAGCGTTGTGGTTGGCGGCCCAAGCGGTCCAGCTAACTTGACCAACAGTTACAGCGGCGGAGTGTTGAGCCTTTCTTGGCCCGCTGGTCAAGGTTGGAAGCTGCAAGCGCAGACGAATAACCTGTCTATCGGGCTGGGCACCAACTGGACTGACATGACAGATGGCACGGTCAGCAGCACAAACATCACGGTGAACCCAGCCAATCCGACTGTGTTCTACCGTCTGAAATACTGATCGCCTTGAGTTTGGGTTCGGGGTTAAAAGGGCGTGAAGCCGGCCAGGCTGGTTTCACGCCCTTATTTCCATCAGGTAAACCGATTGACAGCAAAGCATACTGATATGTCCGCAAATAAAACAAAACGGGAGGTAGCAAGGAGCAGAACTGATTTTCATGAGCTTGGGACAATCATTTTGCTTCCTTCTGTGATAGGAATTCTGCTTTCCCGTTTTGTTCTGGATTGACTAGTGAAGCTACGATTTCGAATGAATCTACCATTTAATCCCAAAAGGATGGCGACAGTTTTAACTTTAGCTGTTGTGTTTGGGCATTCAGTTAAGGCAGTGACAACTGCGAGTGAAAAAGAAGATTTCGCTCGGCCGACGGTTCAAATCGTGGAAGTGCCAGTGAAAGTCGGGCAGCCGCCTTCGCCAATTTTTGACCCTCGCCAATTTGGAGCCAAAGGGGATGGCGTTACTCTCGATACCGTCGCTTTGCAGAAGGCGCTCGATGCCTGTGCGGGCAGCGGTGGCAGCGTGGTTCTGACTCCTGGAAAATACGTCAGCGCCCAACTGACCTTGCGTGGGCGCACGACTTTATTTTTGAAAAAAGGCTCGGTATTGCTGGGGAGCACCAATTTGGTTGATTATCCGTTGGTGTCTGAAGGGCTTCCGGCAACTCCCGTCATCACCAAGCAATGTCGCTGTCTGCTCTTTGCCTGCAACGCGGATGATCTAACCATTGACGGCGAGGGGGAAATTGACGGCCGTTGCCAAGCGATGAACATACCCGAAGAATTGAAAGCGCCCGGCACCGAAAACAAACGCCCTTCTTTGATCTGCGTTTTTCGCAGTAAAAACGTCACGGTTCGGAATATCTCCCTGCGCAATCCCTGCATGTGGACGCAGACCTACCTCGATTGCGACAACCTGCTGCTTGATCATATCACGGTAAATACCCCGCCGGATTGCCCGAACCTCGATGGCATGGATATATGCGATGGTCACGACGTCCTGATCCGGAATTGCGATATCAAATCCGAGGACGACAGCATTTGCTTGAAGACCTACAATCGACGGGGTTTGAAAAATGTTCGCGTTGAAAACAACCGCATTCACAGTTTTCGCGCCAATGCCATCAAGCTGGGGTCCGTTACCAAGGGGCCGGTTTCCAACATTGAGATCGTCAGCAATGTGGTGACCTATGCCAAATACGGCGGGCTGTGCATAGAATCCGTGGATGGTTCGGACATTGACAATTTTGTTGTGCGTAACCTGGACATGTATCGGGTCAATAATCCGATTTTCATCCGTCTAGCTAATCGCGGCGTCAATCCAGGTTCCATCACCAATGTGTTTATTGAAAATGTTCGCGCCTATGAAACCGGCTTGCCTGCGGACGAAACCTCGGGCAAAGCGCCCTCGCCCCCCTCCTGCACCATCACTGGAATACCCAAGGCAAGGATTGGCGCCGTGTCATTAAAAAATTGTTATATTGAGATGCCGGGTGGAGTAACGAAAATCCCGCCAACTCCAAAGGAGTATGAGGAGAAATACCCGCAGTCCACGATGTTTGGAATTGTGCCGGCTTATGGCCTCTATGTGAGACACTCCGGAATTTTGACTCTTGATCACGTTTATTTCGGGCGATATGCGGCCGATGAACGTCCGTGGCTAAAGGCCGACGACGCCGTGGTCATCACCAATGCCTGCCGGGATTTACTATTGATTCAGTGCAGAAAAAATTGAGCCGCATGAAAAGCTGCATCGTATCCAGGCGAGTCAATGCCGCGAATCGGGTAAGAATTTTGCTGGCCGGGGCGTTGGTAGCGTGGGTTGGTTTAGTCCATGCGCAAAACACACAAACACTCGATGAAGGCTGGGAATTTTATCGCGGTTCGCTGGGCAGCCTTTGGGAAATCTGGCGCGGCGATGCAGCCTCGGACAACGTGAAGTGGGCTTCGGTCACGTTGCCGCACTGCTTCAACGCACGTGATTGCGTTGACCCGGACATGCCCTATTACGAGGGGCCGGGTTGGTATCGCATAATGCTCAAAGTCCAAAATCCATTTACTGCCGGCCGCACCTATTTGCACTTCAACGGCGCTGGTCAGAAAACGAAAGTCTTTGTCGGCATGGAGCAGGTTGGCGAACACGTCGGCGGCTATGATGAATGGGACGTGGATATCACCGACGCAATCACGCGCGTGCCGACCAACAAAACTTACAAAGGTAAAATTCCCGTCGCCATCCTGTGCGACAACTCGCGCGATGCCGAAATGATTCCCTCCGATTTGAGTGACTTTTGCCACTACGGCGGATTATATCGCCATGTTGCCTTGGTGTATCGTCCGGCTATATTTTTAGAACGAGTTCATATTGATCCAAAACTTTCTGGTGGCCACGCGGCCGTTAAAATCCGTGCCAGTCTCGGCAATCCGACGAAGTGGAACGACGAAGTGGAACTCGTCCTGGCCGTCCGTGATCCGCAGGGAAACCTGATAAAAGATTCGACTGCAAAATTCCGACCCGCAAATGACGAGCAGGAAATAGCGTCATTTGAAATCGCCAATCCTAAAGTTTGGTCGCCTGATACACCGGCGCTTTATTCGTGCACCATCACGCTTAAATCGCCGCACGGCGATCAGACGCTGGTAGAAAAATTTGGTCTGCGCTCGGTCGAATGGGTTGAACACGGGCCTTTCAAACTGAACGGCGAGCGGCTGCTGTTGCGCGGCACGCAATATCACGAGGACCATGCTGGCGTCGGCGCGGCGGTGCCGGACGCCGTCGTGCGCCAAACTTTTCAACAGATAAAGGACATGGGCGCGAACTTCGTCCGCTTGGGACATTATCAGCAATCACCGCTGGTGCTGAAGTTGTGTGATGAACTCGGTCTTCTGGTCTGGGAGGAAATTCCGTGGTGTCGTGGCGGTTTAGGGGGCGAAAAGTATCAGCAGCAATGTCGGGACATGCTGACGCATATGATTGACCAGCATTACAACCATCCGTCGGTGATTCTTTGGGGATTGGGCAACGAAAATGACTGGCCGGGCGACTTTGAAACTTTTGACACCAATGCTATCCGCAAATTTATGGCGGAATTGAATATTCAAGCGCACCGGCTCGATCCGTCGCGCCAGACCTGCATCCGCCGCTGCGATTTTTGCCGCGACATCGTGGATGTTTATTCGCCGAGCATCTGGGCAGGCTGGTATGGCGGACGCTACACCGAGTATCGCGGCGTCACGGAAAAGGCCATCGCCGAGAACAAACATTTCTTCCACGCAGAATGGGGCGCGGACAGCCAGGCCGGCCGGCACAGCGAAACGCCGGAAAAATTCCTTGGTGCGGTGGCCACTGGCGAAGGCACGGCGGAAGTGGGTCTGGCCTACAAGGCCAGCAGTGGTGGCAAGGCGCGGGCGGCGAAAGATGGCGACTGGTCGGAGAGTTATGCGGTCAACTTGTTTGACTGGACGCTGCACGAGCAGGAAACGATGAGCAACCTCACCGGCACCGCGATGTGGATTTTTAAGGATTTTCCAACACCGCTGCGTCCGGAAAATCCGGTGCCGCGAGTGAATCAAAAAGGGATTGTCCAGCGCGACGGCGCACCGAAGGAAAGCTATTACGTCTTTCAAAGTTATTGGTCTGACAAGCCGATGCTGCACATTTACGGCCGCACTTGGCCGGTGCGTTGGGGCAAGCCGGATGAGTTGAAAGAGGTTAAAGTGTTTTCGAACTGCCGCGAAGTGGAATTGTTTGTCAACGGCGTCTCGGCCGGCATGAGACAACGCGCAGCGACGAATTTTCCCGCCGCCGGTTTGCGTTGGCAGGTGAAATTTAACGAAGGCACGAATACGCTACACGCCGTGGCACATACGGTGAGTGGCGACTTGATGGACGAAATCAATCAGGAATATCAGACGGCAACTTGGGACGTCCCAGCCACGCTCTCTCTAAAACAAATCGCCGCGAGCAACGATATCATCACCATCGAGGCGCGTGCTTTAGACCGGAACGGCGTGCCCTGTCTCGACGCGGCGAACTTCGTTCGCTTCGGCCTAACCGGCGACGGACAGCTGTTGGACAACCTCGGCACGACAACCGGTTCGCGGTTATTGCAGCTTTGCAACGGACGCGCGCAAATCAGCCTGCAAATGAGCGGCCGCAAGGCGGTCGCCAGCATTGCCTGTGAAGGACTACTTACACAATTCCTGAACGTTACAAATGACCAGACCGCATCAGGGGTGAAAGCCCGTTCCATACTTTAGGTGGAGCAAGAGAAACGTCGCTGAGTTCTCCATGGAGAAAATGAAAATAATCAAACAACTAGCAAAGCATAATGCCAACCGATTGGGCTCAATTTTAGCGCTAGCTATTGGTTTGGTTTCACAGGGCATTCTTATTTTCCAACCCAGTCCGGTTTTTGCCGCGAGCGGTGGCGACCTGCCTGGTCTAAGCGTCATTCCGGCTGGCAGTTGCTATAATGCTCTGATAGTGGCGTCGTTCAACCGTCAGAAGTTGATGACCGTTGGTTCGACACAATATATCACCTATTACAGTCCCAATACCAACGTGGTCGTCGGCAGCCGCACGCTTGGCACCACCAACTGGACGCTCAACGAAACCTCATTCCAACCCTACGACGCCACGGATGGCCACGACGACGTCGATATTGGAATGGGCAGCGATGGCTATCTGCACTGCTCCTGGGGTATGCACAACAACAACTTAAATTATGCCCGTAGCATTTCTCCGGGATCGCTGACTTTGGTTAAAACCAACATGACCGGCGCGGAGAACTCTGTCGCCTATCCCCAGTTCATCAATCTGCCCAATGGGGATGTCCTATTTCTTTTTCGTCAGGGCGGCTCCGGCAACGGCGATGCCTACTTGAACCGCTGGAGCAGCGCCACTCACTCTTGGACGAACGTCAACTACAACGGCGGTCAACAGCCGTTTATTCAAGGCCGCATTGGCAGTCTTTCCAGCCCTTATTTCAATTACCCAATGCTGGATGCGCAAACTAACCTAGTGCTGACTTGGTGCTGGCGCGACAATAGCGTCACATCCCAATCCAACCATGACCAAGACTATGCTCGTTCCGCTGATTTTGGCAAGACTTGGAAAACCTACGAAGGAGCGAGTTACACGCTGCCGATAACGCCAGCCACCGGTCAAATCATCTGGCCCATCCAGACAAATTATTCCCTGATGAATCAATGCGGCATGACCATTGACACGAACAACCGTCCCGTTATCGCCACTTATTGGGCGCCCGAAGGCGAAGGAACTCCCATCCAGTATTTCCTGATCTGGAACAACGGCGCATCCTGGCAAACCAACCAAATCGGTCAGCGCACTTCCACTAACAGTCCGGGGCGGCCGCTGATTGTCTGTGACAAGTCCAACAATCTATTCATGCTATTCTCGGATTCTGCGGCCGATAGCCAGCCCTCACTGGCCTGGTGCACTAATGCGAATCGTGCGATCTGGAACTCCTTTCCCTTGATGGCGAACTACGATTCCAGTTGGGAGACGACCTACGATCCCATTCGGTGGCAAAGGGATAATATCCTCGATTTCATCTACTACAACGGCGCAACGCTACCATACCAAATGTTGGTCTATGAATTTAATCCAGCAATGTTTCTGACCAACATACCCACGCAAAATAATTTAGTCTGGACCAATAAATCGGGCAACTGGAGCACATCTACGAATTGGGCTGCCAACGCCGGACCACAGACCGGTGGCTCGAATAATCTAATTCTCACTTTTGCTGGGAACACCAATTACACCGCCACCAACAACTTCGGCGGCACATTCACCTTGAACCAATTGATGCTAAATAGTGCTGGCAACGGGACAAACATTATGGTCGGCAATGCTCTGGCTTTAAGTAATTATTTTTCCCTCCACCTTGGTATTCGCCAAAGCGGCAGCGCGGCGTTTGTCATCTCAAACGCCATTTCCGCGGCGGATGACCTCGGGGTATTCCTGGGCAGCGCAGCACCGGTATTTTTTCGGGGAAATCTTTCCTGCGCCGGCGGACTGACCGTTTCTGGACCTGGGCAATTGGTTCTCTCGGGCGTTAATACCATTCCCGGAACGATCAATCTCACCGACAGCACGCTAATATTCGGTAACAGCAGTCTGGGTGCGGGTGGAAATCTATACGCCTACAGCGGCACGCTCCGCTGGCTGCCCGGCAGCACGGCAAATATTGTCTCTGGACGCACCACCAGATTCTTCGGTCAGGTGACTCTCGACCCAAACGGAAATACCATCACGCTCTCCGGTTCCACCAGCGGCACCGGTGGAATTGGCCAGGTGGGTGGCCTGACATTGGATGCCCCCAATGGCGGAACCATTCGCATGGCACAGGGAAATTCTTACGCCGGTCCGACGATTCTTAACTCCGGCACGTTTGCTTTGAGCACCGGCGGTTCGATCAATGGCTCGACGTCCATTTCGATTGGCGCCGGTGCCACGTTCGATGTGTCAGCCTTGGGGGCATACACTTTGGGCACGAACGCCAGTCTTGCTGCCAGCGGGACGGGAATTACAGTGGGAACCACCGCCGCCACGATCCGCGGGGCCGCTGGCAACACCGTGAACCTGGGTTCTCAACCACTGGAATTTCTTTATGATGGTGCTCACCCGGCGCTTTATATCTCGCAGGGCAACTTGGTGGTCAAAAGCAATTCGTTTACGGTCAATGCCGCCACTCCGCTTGCTCCCGGCACGTATCCAATCGTTCAGCAAGCTGCCGGCAGCATTTCTGCCACTGGGTCTTTCACGGTTGACGGCACGGCTGTCGGCAGTGGTCGCTTCGGCTCAATCGCCGTCAGCGGAACGAATGTCAACCTGATCATCACTGTGCCCACGCCCGTTCCGCAGTATTTTACATATTCCCCCGGCACCAATCTTTGGAGCAGCACTTCAAATTTCTGGGGCAATGTCAGCGGTGGTCCATACACTAACCTGTGGGTCGATTACAACACGGCCACATTTGAAGGCACGGGCGGCACGGTGACCATCAGCGAGAACAGCGTGAACGTCTTTACTAACCTGAACTTCACCGGTAGCGGCTATACTTTGGCGGCGACCAACGGATATCTGCTCAATCTCAGAGGATCGAATGTTTGGTTGAACGCATCGAACACGGTTCAATTCCCCGCGCCCTTAGTGACCGATCCGGGTAGTCTGTTAAATTTCAATTGTCCCACCGGCAACACAGCAGTGGTGCTACAGGGCACAAACACTATCGGTGGCCAAATTAATATCAACCAGGGAAAGGTCTTGTGTAACTACAACTATGTCCTGAACGGTTGCACCGGAGTTTCTGTCGGCAGCGGAGGGTCGTTACAAGTGGGGAACACGGGGAATTTCACCATCAACGGCATTCCCGCGAGCATCACAGGCTCAGGTGTTAACGGTGGTGCGTCGGCGTTACAGGGCTTTTCCAGTTCCACCTGCGGTTGGGTCGGGCCGGTGACGTTGGCCGGCAACAGTTCGATTGGCTCGCGACAGGGGGTGTTCACCGTAAGCGGTGCAATTTCCGACAACGGCAATGGCTACGGTCTGGTCATCAACAATAAAACTGGGACCACCTATGCCACAGGAATCGTAATTTTATCAGCTACCAACAGTTACAGCGGAGCGACCACCGTCGCTACCGCCACGTTGCTGGTGAATGGTAGTATTGGCAGTGGAGCAGTCATCGTCAGCAACACCGCCACACTTGGCGGCAACGGCATCATCACTGGGCCGGTAACGATTCAAAGCGGCGGCACGTTCGCGCCCGGCGTTGGCGGAATGGCGACATTGACTCTCAGCAACTCCCTGAACCTGTCGGCGGGGAGCACCAACTGGATGGAAATTGACGGCTCAACTTTAGCCAGCGATCAAGTTGTTGGGCTTACCAATGTCACCTACGGCGGCAGTTTGATCGTCACCAATATCGGCGGCACCTCGGCGCTCACCAACGGCGCGCGCGTGGTGCTGTTCTCGGCGACCACTTACAATCCATCTGCGTTTGCGTTCACCAATCTGCCGCCGCTGGCCACCAATCTGGTTTGGGATGTTAGCCAACTGGCCATCAACGGATCTCTTCAGGTCAAATCCATCACGGTTCCGACGCCGGTGATCAGCCGCGTGGTCTTGACCGGTGGCAGTTTGGTGATTCAAGGGACCAATGGTCCGCCCGGTTCCGGCTACTCCATCTTGACCGCAACGAATCTCACCCAGCCGTCCGCGCAATGGCTGACGAACACCACCGGCAACTTCAACGGCCTCGGCTGGTTTAGCAACGGGCTGCCATTTAATTCGACGGAGCCGCAACGGTTTTACCGAGTGCGAACGCCTTGAGATTGCTTTTCGAATTCCAACCCGTCGTGAAGTGACCAGAATTGGTCTATAGGGTGCATGCCGCTATGGCATACAATTCTTACAACCAAATTTCACATGAAGTTTCAAAACGTATTATCCATGGCCTTATTTGCGCTCTGCCCCAAGCGGTCGCTGCGCGATCGCGGTTCGGGAATTGGAAAAGTTTTGAGCTTCGCGCTTGTGCTCGGAACTGGACTGCCCATTTTTGCACTGAATCCGATTCTGCCGCCAACCGCTTTTATTCCCGACGGGGAACCGCACGTGTTTGAATTCAATGGTGAGCAAAGGGTTTTTCTGTATGGCTCGCGGGATGAGCGCGTCACGGCATATTGCGGGTTTGGGCACGATGTTTGGTCGGCCCCGGTGAATGATTTGAACCAATGGACGAATCACGGCGAGATATTTAACGTGAAGCAGGTTCAGGCCATTGGCTTTGGCAAAGTGGCCGGCCAACATTTTGGCGCACCTGACTGCGTCTATAATCCTAAAACCAAAAAATATTATTTTTACACTTTTCTTGGAGCACCGTATTTGGCGGACGGTCAGCAAGGGCCGGCGCTCGGCTCAACCAATTATGTGCCGGGCTATGAGAAGTATGGACCGAAATGTGTCGTGGCTTCCTCGGCCAGTCCGGCAGGACCGTTTGGCCATCCCATCATGTGTGATTGGCCAGCAGCCAACAGTGCCGGAGCCTTTGACCCTTCGGTGTTGGTGGATGAGCAGTCGGATGGCTCGGTTCGCGTCTATGCCTTTTGGGGGATGAAAGGCGGCGACCGCTGGGCGGAGATTGATCCGCTGGACATGCACACCATTATCAACGGCAAAACCCGCCAACCCGACCGTAACGCCTGGCACCAAACACTGGATCCGGCGGGAAAGACGTCGCTGTTTGAGGCTTCCTCCATCAAGAAAGTTGCGAACGACCGTTACGTCTTCATCTACTCGGCTGGCGAACAGCATCCGGCATTGTCTTATTGTTACGGCAAAAGCCCAGAGGGGCCGTGGAAGTATGGCGGGCGGATCATTGACAATAGCGTCAATTGGCTTCGGGGTAACAACCACGGCAGCATCGCGGAAGTCAACGGGCACTGGTATGTCTTTTATCACCGGGGCACTTCGGACTTTTTTAATCGCCAGGCCATGTGTGAGCCCATTGAGGTCAAATTTTCGGGCGATAAAATTATCATCCCCACCGTGGAAATGACTTCGCAAGGGGTGGAAACCAATGGCTTGAATGCGTTTCAGCGCTATTGGGCTGGCATCCTGTGCTGGCGAACCGGCCATGCCTTCGTGGATGGTAAGGAGCGGCAACCCGATGGCTTGAACCCAGTTGTCGGCATCGATGCCACCAACACGTTGCTTGGCTTTAAATATCTCGATTTCGGCCCGAAGGCTGTTTCGGATCAGGATCAACTCAAACTGCGACTGAATCTTTTGGGGCTGCGAAAGGCAACGCTGTCAGTGTTTGTCCGGCAGCCGGACCATTCCGGCGGAGAAACCCGTCGGATTGAAATCGCGCATTTTAATTTGGATGAATCCGCCTCCAACGACGGCAGCTACCATGACCTTCTGCTCCCCATCGCCGGTCTAGATCACAACGCCGCGCTTCAAGCCAATGGCGGGCTCAAAGGTAAATGGGAATTGATTTTAGGAATTGCGGGCGAGGGTGGGGAACTGTGTCGTTTCAAAGAATTCGCTTTTGAAAAAATAGAGACGCCATTGGCTGCCTCTAATGTAACGAAAGCATCTCCGGCAAAATCCGGGACGCCGCCGCCCGGCGAACCGACCAACGCGAAGGAGGCGGCAAAACAGCAGCAGCAGACTTCCAACATCACGCCGAGCATGTTGGAACGGGAAGCGAAACGCAAAGCGGCGATGACCCCGGAACAGTTGGCGTGGGAGGAAACGCTCGAGGCCAATCTGGGCTACTTTTATCTGCCCCTTTATTACAAGGACAAGGATGCCGGAAATGAAACGGCATGGGATTACGTCAAAGATGACCCGGCCCTGCCGCGAATGCTTATCATCGGTGACTCCATCTCGCGCGGCTACACTCTGGCGGTTCGCCATGCGCTGGCTGGAAAAATAAATGTCCATCGCGCGCCCGCCAATTGCGGTCCGACCGCCTCTGGATTGAAGAATCTGGATGTTTGGCTGGGCACCGGCAAATGGGACGTCATCACTTGGAATTTCGGTATTCATGATCGCAAAACCGATCCGGAAGTTTACCAACAGAACCTCGAAGTGCTATTGCAACGGCTACAGAAAACCGGCGCGAAGATTGTTTGGGTGCGCACCACGCCCGCGCCGCCGTCCGGGAAGAATGCCGAAGAGTTTAGCGATGCCCAGTGCGAGCAAGTTAACCGAATCGCTGATGCGCTCATGAAGTTCAACCATATTTCGGAAGTAGATCTCTACGCGTTGATGAAACCGGAATTGAAGGAGTTCCAGCTTCCCAACAATGTGCATTTCAAGGAACCGGGCTACCAACTCATGGGCCAGGAAGTGGCCAGAGTAGCGTTTGAGGAAACGCGCAAGCATTGATCGCGACCCCTTATGAACAATTATATGACGAACTTGCAGACTCGGCTCGCCGCGATCGTCGGCCGGATTCAGTTTCGTGTGTTCAGGTGCGCTATTAGGTTGCTGACTCTCCTCTGCCTTGTGGCCACGGCCAGTGCGCAAACGACTTATGTTAAGGCGGACAACACCAACTTTCTGAATGCCGCAAATAGTTATACCGCAAACAGCGGGGTTCCCGGTCCGGCAGATGCCATCCTCATTGACGGCACTCTCACGGCGTCCCGGACAGCGAACTTAGGTGCCAATCTTTCCATCAATGCACTCAATGTCGCGACCAGCTACGCCCAGCGGTTCACCTTCGGTTCAACCGCTGGAGCGATGCTCACCATCGGTGCCGGCGGGATCAACAAGACCAACACCTCGGTGGCGATGAATCTTGCTTGTTCGGTTGCCTTGAGTGCCGACCAAACATGGAACATTGCGGGTAACAATCTCGTGTTCCAAGGGCCGGCTCCAATCATCGCCGACAATGGCTACAACCTGACAGTGACCGGCGGCGGCATCTATGATTTGCGGCCGACCAACACGTTTACCTGTGGAACGAATATCACGATTAAATGCAATCAAGTGAACATCAATTCTGCCACAGCGGATGTCATTTTGAGCGGTGCGAATTCCTTTACTAATCTGCTGATCGCTTCGGGAACGGTGGAAGGCTCCAGTTTTCCGGCGGATACCGGCGGGGCCACAACCAGTCATTTTGGCAATGGCAGCGCCGGCACTATCACCTTTGGGGCTGGCACCGCGACTTCCGGAACCCTCATTTACAATGGCAACACGGTAGCCACGCCCAAGACCTTCACCATGACGGCGACCGGCACGAACGTGCCTACGATCAAAGTCAGCACGGCTGGCCAAACGCTGACGGTGACCAATCTTCTATACGCGAGCGGCACCTCCCAGACGATTGACCGGAGTTGGTATTTCGGCGGAGCGGGTAATCTGACCATTATGGGCAAGATTACAAATTCCGGCTCTGCGACATATAAAATTGGAATGGTGAAGAATGATTCGGGCACACTGACATTGGGCGGCGCAAACACTTACAGCGGGGCGACCATCATTAATGGCGGCACGCTGGCCCTGACTGGCAACGGTTCGATATCCAACACGCCCATGATCAGCCTGGCGGGCGGGACGATGTTTGACGTTTCCGGAAAAAGTTCACCCTTTGTGCTCCAATCCAGCCAGTCCATCACTAATAGCTCAATCACTACGGCCTACCTAAAAGGAAACATCAATGCCAGCATGGGAAGCCTCGCCATGGGCGCGAATGGCACCACGCCCGCATTCAGCATTGGCAACGGCACGCTGACAATTTCGAGCAGCACGGTTTTCCAGATCAACAGCAGTATTGCCGTCCCCGGCACTTATCCGCTCATTGTTCCCGCTGCGGGCGGCAGCGTGTCTGGAACGGTGCCGGCCATCACCTTGTATCGGTCAACGGGACATTTGCAAATTAACGCCGGTGAACTGGATTTGGTTGTGGACACGTCAGATTTACTAAATTACTACGTTTCAACGACCGGCAGCGATGTCAGCGGTGATGGCACTTTAGGCAATCCGTGGCAGAGCATCGCCAAGGCTCGCGATACGCTTCAAAATCTGAATTCACAGAACGGTGACATTCATGTGTATTTGCGCGGCGGACGCTACTTCATTACCAACACCATTGCGTTCACCACCGCCGACTCCGGCATGAATGGCTATTACATCACCTACCAGTCTTATCCGGGCGAGACGGCAATTATTGACGGCGGCAGACAAGTGACGGGCTGGACGCAGGTGCCCGGCAAGCCTTACTGGGTGGCCAGCGTGCCGACCAGCGCCGGATTTGCGGATTACTTCCGGCAGATGTATGTCAATGGTGTTCGCGCCGAGCGCGCCCGCTCGGATTGGATTCAAGGGGCGGCGTATGTTTGGACGAATGGAGCAAGTTTCAACTACAGCACAGCCAATACGGGACTGACGAACGTGTATGGGATTGCCTTTGCCTTAAATTCGGGGCTGAAAACTTACTCGAACGTGACCGACCTGCGTCTGTTGCACGTTAAGAACTTCAAAGAGGACGAGTTTCCCATCCTCAGCATCATCACCAACAGTGGATATATTGATGTGCAACTTCAACAACCTTACTGCCAAGTCCTGTATGACAATTCTTCGAGCGGGTTTTATTTCAATGCGACCCGGCAATGGATGGTGGTGAACGCCTTCGAGGAATTGGACGAGCCGGGTGAATGGTATCTCAATCGCGCCACGCACCAGGTCTATTACTACCCAAGTTCATTCGAAGACATGAATACGGCGGTGGTCTATGCGCCAGTGACCGAAACCTTGATGAGCATTGCCGGCGATTCGACCGCAAACAAAGTCCAGAACCTCCGGTTCCAAAATCTCACTTTCGAGCATGGGAACTGGTTTTTCCCGCGCGACTATTTCCTCGGCGGCGCCGTGGCGGAGGCTTTATTGCATACCTCGGCCAGCGGCGGTGTCTATTACACCACGGAAGTTCCTGGCGTCATCCTAATGACCAACACGCTGGGGATTCAGTTCATCGGTAACACCTTTCAGCATCAGGGCGCCTGCGGCATTCAACTTTACGCGGGCGCGCGGGACACTTTGATTCAAGGCAACCTGTTCTATGATTTGACGGGGGCGGCGGTGCTGCAATACCACAGTTATGGCGCGGCGGAAATCCCCACCAATACGATTGTGGCGGACAATGTGATGCGCAACTCCGGCATGGATTTTATGGCGGCCACGTTGGTGGATAACATGGGTGGCTACGGTTTTCAGGTGGTGCGCAACGATATCGCGGACAGTCAATACGACGGCTTTGTGGCCGGTAATGGAATATTGAGTCTGGCGGCGAACAATGGTCAAGGCGCGACCGTGGTGGCTTCAAACCGGGTTGCAATGGCGATGGAAGGCGCGCGGTATGATGTGCAAGACGGCGGCAGCATCTACACTTCGGGCGTCTGGCCGCCGAACAGTTATTTCGTCGGCAATGATGTTTACGACATCAACCAGCCGAACACGAATCTCTGGACCTTTGGGTTTTATCAGGACGAGGGCAGTTACGGTTTGATGTGGTCGAACAATGTGATTCGAGATGTTATCGCAGGAATCAAAGGCGGCAATTGGCAGCGGGCGGACAGTGCGGAATGGCCAAATAATACCGCCACCTATAACTATACCGATGCCACGGTTTACAATTCTCAAGGTCTGACCGCATTTAGTCACTACACCACCTTTCCGCTTGGTCAATCGCCAGCGGCCGTCCAGGCAATTATCAACGCGGCTGGCGTCGGTCCGGGTTACACCAATCTCCTCAGCCATACATATTCCGGGACTAATCTGGCGCGCGGGAAATTCACCTGGGCGTCCAGTTCCAACAGCATCAGCCAGGCGGCGGCGGATTGGAATTACAGCACGGCGTGGCACTCGGCCTCGACGGACACGAATGGCTGGTGGGCGGTGGACTTGGGCGCGCCCTACGTGCTTCAACGCCTTGAATTGGTTCCCCGCACGGACTTGGACGAACCCGATGCCCGCTGCAATTTTCAAGTGCAGGGAGCCAACAACACAAACTTCACCGGCTATGCGGTGCTGGCTGAGCAAAGCAGCGTGCCCTTTGCCTACAAGTCCACCAACCTGCGTAACTCGTGGATCAAGTATCTAAGCAACCCTGCCGGCTACCGCTACCTGCGGGTGCAAAAAACCAGCGGCTCAACTTTGGGTTTCGCAGAAGTTCAAGCCTATGGCTATGTGTCAACGGTGCCAACGACGTCCACCAATCTTTCCGGCAGCGTCAGTAACAACACCCTGACGCTTTCCTGGCCAGCCAACTATCTGGGCTGGGTTTTGCAGGCGCAGACCAACTCATTGACCACCGGCTTGACGACCAACTGGGTCACGATTCCGGGTTCGTCGTCGGTCACCGCCACGAATTTTCCTCTGGGAAGAACCAATCCGTCGCTCTTTTACCGCCTGATGTATCAACCTTGATTTTATGACAAGAAAACAGATCGCATTATTTGCTGAGAAAATTCACATCTTTGTGAGAGCGGCATTGCCTATGTTGGCGATCTTCTGCAGTGCATTGGGTGTTTTCGCCGCATCATTGCCTGCGTTGCCACCGATGCCGGAAATTCCCAAACCGCTGCCGCCCGGTTCCGTGTCGCTCGGTGATCCAAAGAATTTTCCGGAAACCAAAATGGATTTTCCCATCGCCGCCGGGCCGTTTGCGCCGACGTGGGATTCCATCAATAGGAATTATCCCGGCAGTCCCGCGTGGCTGCGCGAGGCCAAGTTTGGCATCTGGGTGCACTTCGGTCCGCAATCCGCCGGGCAGAGCGGCGACTGGTATGCGCGCAGGCTCTACGACGCCACCAAGCCGGCCTACACAAACCATCTGAAAAATTATGGCCATCCCTCGGAGGTCGGTTACAAAGACGTCCTGCGCGATTGGAATCCGAAAAAATTGAATCCGGCGGAACTCGTCCAAACTTACCACGATGCCGGCGCGCGTTTCCTGATTATCCAAGGCGTGCATCACGACAATTTCGACAACTGGAATTCCCATTATCAGCCGTGGAATTCCGTGAACCTCGGTCCGCATCGCGATCTGCTCGGCGAATGGTCCGCCGCCGCCAAGAAAACCGGAATGCGCTTCGGGGTTTCGTTCCACCATGAATATACCTGGTGGTGGTATCAAACCGCATTTGGCAGCGATCAGACCGGCCCGAAAGCGGGCTTGCCTTACGACGGCAATCTGACCAAGGCGGATGGCAAAGGTAAATGGTGGGACGGCTATGACCCGCGAATGCTCTACACCGTTAATCTCTTGGAATATTCCAACATCAACAACGGCAACATCGGCATCGCCGCGAGCAAAGGCATTTTCTCGCGGCATCTCAATTACGCGAAATGGTATTCGACTTGGTGGGCGCTGCGCATCATGGATGTGGTCGACCAATACGATCCGGATTTCATTTACACCGATGGAAATTCCAGCCAGCCATTTACCGGCGACCACAGCGGCTCCGGATTCAAATGCGACGCCGCGCCGCGCGTGGTGGCGCATTTTTACAATCATACGTTGCAGCAACGTGGCCAGGTTGACACGTTTAGCATCATCAAGTTCCATCCGCCCACCAACGGCATTGTGACGACACAGGAAGGAACTTTTCCGCGTGACGTTAAGACCGACCAGCCGTGGATTGGTGAGAATGCCGTCGGCGACTGGTTTTACGCGCCGGATTTTACTTACGACGCCGGCGCGGTGATCCGCTGCCTCCTTGAATACGTTTCGCGCGATGGCAATTACGCCGTGTGTGTTTCCCTTCAGCCTGACGGCTCGCTGGACGCCGGCAGCAAGAAAATGTTGCAGGAAATCGGCGACTGGCTGCGCGTGAATGGCGAAGGCATTTACGGAAGCAAGAGCTGGGTGAAATTCGCCGAGGGCGAGGATGCTTCTGGTAAGATCAAGATGTTGCCCGCTGGCCAACTCGGCCATAAACAAGCAGATTTCAAGTTCACACTCGATGATTTTCGTTTCAGCGTCGGCAAGAACGGTTCGCTTTATGCCTGGTGCCTGACGATGCCGGAACCGAGTGCGACTCTGAAAATCAAATCGCTCGGAACCGAGGCAAAGCTGTTAACCGAACCCGTCAAGTCAGTCACTTTGTTGGGCAGTTCAGAAAAGCTGGCGTGGCGGCAAACTCCCAAGGCGTTGGAAGTTGATTTACCAAAAATCTTGTCCGGGAATTTTGTGTTGGGCCTTAAAATAAGCCAGTGATTGGCAATCCACGAAAACTTTAATGAAATTGTCCCAGCTTTTTACCATCGTCGTCACGTTGGACGTGTTCGCGGTCGGTGCTGTTGCCGCGCCGTTTGATCCGCAGTGGATCGGAGCCGTCTCCAACCGGCACGACTTGACGTTGCCGGAATGGGGACCTTACACCAAACGCTATATCGGCATTTCGCATGTGCCGCTGGAAAATCAGGGGCTGCGCTTTGATGTGAGCGTTTTTCCCGGTGTGTATCGGCGCAAAGTCACGTTGCCGGACGTGATGTTTGAAAATGATTATCATCCGTGGGAAGCCGCGCCGGACTTGAGTTATTTTTCCTTCCGCCACGAAATCGAATGGAAAGACCAAGTGTATGCGGATATCTCGTATTCGCGCATCGACGAGCGGTCTCGGCTGATTCGCGCCGAGTGCGTTAACAAGACCGGCCTTCCGCAAAGTCTCGTGCTGCACCTGTTGGCTGAAATGAATTTCCCGTCGCTCGTCGAATATGCCCCTAACAATCCGCTGTTGCCAGGAGTTGTCGAATTGCCGCCGGGCGCGGTCTGGCTGGGTGCGCTCGATTACAAGGAGATGCACTTCGCCAAGCCGCGGCCGCAGGACGATCTGGTTTACGACGGCAAAGTGCGCGGCGAAATCCGCGCCAACGACTTCGTCAACGGCTGCGGCCTCGGCGACAAATTTGGCGCACAGGCCGGCGATTGGGCAGAATATGAATTCAATCTGGATCATGACATCCCGGATGCGCAGTTGGTGTTTCGCTATCGGATGAAAGCCGGGGAGAAGGTTTCATTCCGCCTGAGTGGATTGGCAAACGAATCGGTGAACTTTACCGGCAGCGGAAATTTGGAAACCAAAATTATTCGCGTTGGAAAAATCGGTGAAGGAACAAATTCTATTAAATTTATTTCCGAAGGTGGTAAGCCGATTGAACTCGATGGCTTGGCCCTAGTGAGTGCCGACGATTTGCCCCAGCTGAAATTTTCCACCAAGGTCTGGCATCCCAAGCCGGAGATATTTCGTGGACCTACGACGAATAGTATCATCTTGAAATATGCCGACGTGGATTTTTTCTACGGTATCGCTTGGAATTACCGCGAATCCGAAGTCCGGCAGTTTCTCTGCAAAGATCTGGATGTGTTTTTCCAAACGATGACGCAAAATCATGTGGAGTCGGTTTTCGAAGGAGAGGGCGACGGACATTTCACCGATGTTTTTCTGCGCCCGATCAACCTTGCCCCAAATTCGCAGCGGGTGCTTTATGCGCAAGTCTGTTGCGGCACGCGCGTGGAGGTGGAGCATAAACTAGTCGCGCTGAAGCTGGACGAGCAACATTGCGAACCCATTTTCCAAACCAACCGCGCGCGACTGCCGGAACTCGCGTCTGCGCCGCAGGGGACAAATTATCTGTTCAGCCAGCAGCGCATGGCGGCGACGCTGCTCGCGAATGTCGTCTATCCGGTCTATACGCAGCGCAGCTACATCAAGCACAATACGCCCGGGCGTTGGTGGGACTGTCTCTACACTTGGGACTCCGGCTTCGTTGGCCTCGGTCTCGCGGAACTCGACACGCGCCGTGCGTTCGAGTGTCTCAACACCTATCTCATGGTGCCGGGTGCGCAGTCGGCGTTCCTGCATCACGGCAGCATGGTGCCGGTGCAACATTATCTATTTCTGGATCTGTGGAATCGCACGCAGTCGCGCGAACTGTTGGAATACGCCTACCCGCGCCTTCGCCAATACTACGAGTTCTACGTAGGGCGACTCGGCAGTTCGACGATGCGGAAATTTAATTCGGGTATCCTGAGTAGTTTCGATTATTTCTACAACTCCGGCGGCTGGGACGATTATCCGGCGCAAAAATTTGTTCGCTACAACAAACTGGGTTCCGTAGTTGCTCCGGTCATCAATACCGCACAGGCCATCCGCATCGCAAAAATCATGACGATGGCGGCAGACGCGCTCGGAAAAACCAATGACATCGCCGTGTATGACGCGGACATCCGTTCGCTAACTGAGTCGTTGGAGAAAAACGCATGGGACGAGAAAGTGGGTTATTTCAGCTATGTGATGCACGACCGTGACGGCAATCCGGAAGGGCCGCTGAAGTTCAAGGACGGTTCAAACTTCAACATGGGCATGGACGGCGTGTATCCGCTCGTCGCCGGCATCGGCACGCCCGAGCAAACGGCGGCGATGTTGGCGCATTTGAAATCGCCGACGAACCTCTGGAGTCGTATCGGCTTGAGCGCGGTGGATCAGTCGGCGTCGTATTATCAGAACGACGGTTACTGGAACGGCACGGTCTGGATGCCGCACCAGTGGTTTTTCTGGAAGACGATGCTGGATCTCGGTGAGAGCAATTTCGCGTGGCAGATTGCGCGCACCGGACTTGACGTCTGGAAGAACGAGGTTAACACGTCTTACAATTGCATGGAACATTTCGTGATTGAGACGGGACGGGGAGCCGGCTGGCACGAGTTCGGTGGGCTTTCGACGCCGGTGCTCAAGTGGTATGCGGCTTACTGTTGCCCGGGGACATTCACCACCGGTTTCAACGCCTGGATCACGCACGAAGAGTTTTCGGAAGACAACTCTCGGCTGGTGGCGGAGGTAAAACTATATCGTGACGAAATGATCCGCGATCATTGCAGTTTTGTCGCCTGCATGAATCCCGGTTTTGAATATGAAGCGCGGTGGAATGGTAAGCCGCTGTCCCTAAAAAAATTTGCCAAAGGCCTCTTTAATATAGAAATCCCTTTTACCACGGGCCAAGGCCGGTTGGAAATCAATGTCCGATGATGAAAAAATCTGCTAAATCGTATTGGGGCCAAATCACTCAAAAGATCTTCCATTATGGAATGATTGGTCTCGGCTTGCTGGTCATGGCATTTTCGATGCGGGCCGAAACAACACAGCAAGTAGCCTTATCCATCAATAAAGCATCTGGTCGTAGGATGGAAATTGACTATCTCTCAGTGAAGGGGACAAACAATCACTTTGAAGCCGTGTGTGTTGGCGCGGGACGGGTAGCCGAACTGCTGCGCAATGCGGCAGTTGATCAGTTGAACGATGTTCACACCAACTGTGGTTTTCAGTATCTGCGTTTCCACGGCCTGTTTCACGACGAAATGGCGGTATATTCAGAAAACAAGGGAACACCCAACTACAACTTCCAGCACATAGACTTGGCTTACGACGCTATTCTGAATGCGGGCATGAAGCCGTTTGTCGAATTGAGTTTCATGCCGTCAGCATTGGCCAGCACCAACAAAACGATCTTCTGGTGGAAGGCGAATGTTTCTACACCGAACAATTACGAGAAATGGGGCAATCTGGTTCACGAATTTACTCTGCATCTTGAAAAGCGCTACGGTCGGGAAGAAATCAAGAAATGGTATTTCGAGGTTTGGAATGAACCCAATCTGGCATCCTTCTTCACGGGCACAATGGAGGATTATTTCAAGCTCTACGATGTCTCGGCCCGGTTGGTGAAAAATGTCTGCGCAGACTATCAAGTTGGCGGGCCAGCCACGGCGGGTAATGGCTGGATTAAGGAATTCATCGAACATTGTCATAGCAACCAAGTGCCGCTGGATTTTATCTCCACGCACACATACGGCACGCATTCGGTGCTGGATGAGTTCGGCAAAAAAACACACCAGTTGATCATGGACGATGACGCAATATCTGGCGCGGTGCGCAAAGCGAAGGAACAAGTCAACCAGTCCGCAATGCCGAGCCTGCCATTGTATTACACCGAATGGAACACTTCGCCATCCAGTCGCGACCCTGTGCATGATTCCTATATTTCCGCCGCGTATATTCTAAATTCATTAAAACGTTCTGCCGGGCTGGCCAACGCCATGTCTTACTGGACTTTCACAGATGTGTTCGAAGAAGCTGGACCAGCACCGTCGCCTTTTCATGGCGGCTTTGGGTTGATAAATCTGCAAGGGCTCCATAAACCTTCATACTTTGCCTATAAATTCCTGCACGAATTGGGCGATGAAGAGTTGAACTGCACGGATTCCAGCGCGAGAGTCTGTCGCAATGTGGGTGGCGTGCAATTGCTGCTTTGGAACTTTACCCAGCCGGAGCAACACGAGCCTGACAATATTTTCTTCAAGCGCGATCTCCCGGCCAAGCCGCTCTCGCCGGTCGATGTGACAATCAAAAATGTGCCGGCAGGAAAATATGCATTGCAAGTTTTTGGCGTGGGCTACCGGCGCAACGATGTCTATGAGGATTTTATGGATATGGGCAGCCCAGCAAATCCTACCCGCGAACAGGTCGCGCAACTGGCGTCCAAGAACAGCGGCGCACCGTTGACTTCCGAGACGGTTGAAATCAAGGCCGGCGAGCCATTCACACGAAAACTGGAGATGAAAGAAAATGATGTTTATTTATTAAAGCTGAACCGCAATTGAAGATTATGAAAAAAATAATATTAGTCCTGACACTTAGTCTAACCCTTGGGACGCATCTCCAGGCGGAGGTCAAGCTCCCGGCGATGTTCTCGGATCACATGGTTTTGCAGCAACAGAAAGTGTTGCCGGTGTGGGGCTGGGACACCCCGGGCTCAAAAATCATCGTTTCGCTTGCGGGCCAGACGGCTTCAGCGACTGCAAACTCGGAGAGCAAATGGCAGGTTAAACTGGCTCCACTGACGGCCAGCGCGCGACCAGAAATCCTAAAGGTATCCGGCACCACGACCATCGAAGTTCAGGATGTTCTGGTCGGCGAAGTGTGGCTCTGTTCGGGGCAGTCAAACATGGAGTGGCCGTTAAACCGATGCACCAACGCTACCGCAGCCATTGCTTCATCCAGTGACTCGCTACTCCGGTTGCTCGTGATTCCAAAAATGGCGAGTGACAAACCCATGGCGGACGTCAAGGCAAGCTGGACCCAATGCGATTCGAATTCGGTGACGAACTTTTCCGGTGTCGGGTATTTCTTTGGCCGGGAGTTGCGCCGCGACTTGAATGTGCCGGTCGGGTTGATCGGCAGTTATTACGGCGGGACACCTGCCGAAGCATGGACGGATCGGGAAACGCTCGCTAGCGCGCCAGAACTGAATGCCATTCTCGAAGCGCAAGCAAAGGCGGTGGCCGAATTTGATCCGAAGAAAATGGCGGAGGAAAATAAGAAGATTAAAGCGGACCACGACGCGGCTGTCGCCAAGGCTTTGGCTGAAGGCAAACCCAAGCCGGGTGGTGGGTATCCTAAAGTGCCGCCGAAGACAGACAAGAATCGGCCGGCTGGTCTCTACGATGGAATGATCGCTCCCTTGCAGCCTTTTGCGATGCGCGGAGTCATCTGGTATCAGGGCGAATCCAATTCGCGGCAGCCGCTGTTATACAAAAAACTATTTCCGGCCATGATCGCGGCATGGCGTAATCAATGGGGGGAAGGAGCGTTCCCGTTTCTCTTCGTGCAACTGGCATCGTATACGCCTATGTCACCCGAAATTCGCGAGGCGCAGTTTCTCTCATGGCAATCCACAACCAATACCGCGATGGTCGTCACCACTGATGTTGGCAATCCCGACAACATTCATCCCACGGATAAGGAGCCCGTCGGCAAGCGCCTAGCACTGACGGCACGGGCGCTGGCGTATGGCCAAAAAATTGAATACTCCGGCCCGGCATACGATGGAATGTCGGTTCGTAAAGATCATGTCGTAATTAGCTTCAAACACACCGGCGGCGGACTGGTTGCCAAGGGCGGCCCGTTGAGAGGATTCACCATCGCCGGCGCCGATGAAAAATTTGTTCCGGCCGAGGCGAAAATTAAGGGCAAATCCATCGAGGTTTTTAGTGAACAGGTTCCGATCCCAGTTGCTGTGCGGTATAACTGGGCTGGCGCGCCGGACGGAAACCTATATAACAGAGATGGACTGCCTGCCTCGCCGTTCCGCACGGATGCATGGGAAACACCGCTCCTGAAAACTGAAATGAAGACGGCATCGACAACCAGCGCATCGGCTTCGGAATCTGTCGCCCAGCGAGACGCGCGCATGGCCTGGTGGCGCGATGCACGGTTCGGTATGTTTATTCATTGGGGCGTTTATTCCGTGCCGGACGGATACTACCAAGGCAAGCCTTTGCCGGGTATCGGCGAATGGATCATGTTCAAGGCCAAGATACCGATGGCCGAATACCTGCTTGCCGACCGCAAAGATTTGGCGGTAAACCAGAGCGGCAATAGCCTGAATTTTTCGTTGCCAACCAAAGCACCGGACAAGATTGCTTCCGTCGTCTGCCTTGAAATCGCCGATTCAATTCCAGATGGTGCAAAGAACGCCTCTCCTTGAAGGCCAAAAGAACCCGTGAAGACTTTTGATAAAATAAAAATCGCGACGGTATTCGCTGCCGCGATCACTTTGCGCGGATTTGCTGCCAGCGGCCCGTTGCCGCCGTCGCATCTGACCTGCGATTTGCTGGAGCACACCGATTTGGTTTTTTCGAACTGCTATCCCAGCCCGTTTTCATTGGCTGATTATCTGCGCGATCCGGTTTGTTTGCAGGCGCCGGTCATTTGCTCGCCGGCACCGGATTTTGGCTGGGTGGTGAACGACGCGCGCACCGATGTCCTGCAAACCGCGTATCAAATCCAAGTCGCATCAAGCTTGGACAACTTTCAAAACGGCCGGGCGGATGTTTGGGATTCAGGAAAAGTTTTGGGCGACGATTCCACCGCCGTCCCGTTTGGCGGCCGGCCGCTCGGCACCAATTCAATTTACTGCTGGCGGGTGCGCACCTGGAACAACGGCGAAGCCGCCGCGTTTTCCCCACCCAAAATGTTTGTTACCGGGCCACAACTCTACGCGCAGGGCACGGCGCGCTATCCCTTGCAGAAAACCGATGAGCGGCCCAAATCCGTGGTGAGGGTGACGGATAAAATTTCGTTCGTGGATTTCGGCCGAGCGGCATTTGGCCGGCTTCGGATGACGGTCAAGAGTCCGGCGGGCACAATATTGACTATCCGGCTTGGTGAAGTGGCCGGTCAAAACTGGCTGAACCGAAACCCGGGCGGCAGCCGGCGGTTTCGCGAAATCACCTTGCCGGTCGAGCCGGGAACCAAAACTTACACCGTGCTAGTTCCGCCGGATGGGCGCAACACAGGCAAGGCGGCCATCAAAGTTCCGGTGTATGCCGGCGAAGTCATGCCGTTCCGTTATTGCGAAATTGAACAGGATGAAGTGCCGGTAGCCGTCAACGATGTGGTGCGCGAAACGCTGCATTATCCGTTCGATGACAACGCAGCGGCGTTTCTTAGTTCCAATCGCGTGCTGAATGAGATTTGGGACTTGTGTAAGTATTCCATCAAGGCGACCAGCTTCGCCGGCATTTACGTTGATGGCGACCGCGAACGCATTCCTTACGAAGCCGATGCGCTCATCAATCAGAAGTCTCATTATGCCGTGGACCGGGAATACAGCCTGGCGCGGCGCACGGAGGAATACCTGGTTGATCATCCAACCTGGCCGACCGAGTGGCCGCTGCAATCCATCTGGCTGGCGTGGAACGATTATCTCTTCACCGGCAATCTCGAATTCGCAAAGAAATATTATTCCGACCTTAAAGCAAAAACCTTGTTGCCGCTTGCAGACGAGAATGGGTTGATCAGCACCCGCACCGGAAAACAAAGCCCAGAATTTCTCGCCAGCATTCATTTGCAAAATGGAGGGCTGCGCGACATCGTGGACTGGCCGCAGTCCGGCGCGGCAGGTGTGGGCAAAAGTGA
>Ga0208872_1000465_pt1 | contig 30401 bp, 22 predicted proteins | sample CryBogCBH12Aug08_FD_185508 | JGI IMG/M metagenome (GOLD analysis project Ga0208872, IMG submission 185508) | Freshwater microbial communities from Crystal Bog, Wisconsin, USA - CBH12Aug08 (SPAdes) | ecosystem: Environmental > Aquatic > Freshwater > Lake | place: Crystal Bog, Wisconsin, USA...
AGCGCTCGATCTTGCCCTGGGTTTGTGGATGGTAGGGCTTGCCGTGTTTGAAAGTGATGCCGAGGGCGGCCAGTTCAATCTCCATGCCGGTGTGACTGCCGCGGTAGTGCGCGGTGTAGATCGCGCCGTTGTCACTGAGCACCGACGCCGGTAGTCCGTAGATCTCAGTGGTGGCAAAGAAGATGCGCACCACGTCGGCCGCGGTCGCGACCGGCAGAGCGACGCTCGCGAGCACGGCACGTGAGTAGTCGTCAATGAAATTGACGATCTCCACCGCCGAGCCATCCTCGAGGTGCCAGTGCGTCATGTCGGTTTGCCAACAGTCGTTCGGCAGATCGGACTCAAAGCGCGTCCAGCTGTTGCGTGGCCGCTTCTGGGGTTGTGGCTGAACGAAACCTCGTCGTTGTAGGACTCGGTGAATCGTGGCGCGAGCGGGCACGTAGGCGTAGGTCTGCTGGAGGTGCCACCGAATGGTGGCGGCACCCGCGTCGAGGCCCTCCTCAGCGAGTTCCTTGCGCACGCGCACAATCTCGTCTTCCACCCGCGGGTCGGTCTGCCGTGGTGAACGCTTCGGTCCCCGCTTCAGGGGCACCAGCGCCTCCTCACCACCCTCCCGGTAGAGGGCGACGTGCCGATGCACCCACGACTTAGATCGCCCCGTAGAGGCCGCCACCGCCCGCACCGAGCGGCCCTCCACGAGCACCGCGTTCACCACATATTTGGCCAGGTCCATAGAAACACCTCATCAGAAGGTGTCCCAGAAATACTGAGACATGCTGTCCCAACAATTGTGAGACCTGAGACTGTACGGCCCACCATTTACCAATAAACCCCCTCGGTGGTCCTGACCGAAACCCCAACTTTTCAAGGCTTTCGCCATTCGGCCCCCTCTCGCGAACGCGAGTTTGTTGGACGATTCACACCCAAAGTTGGACGCAAGACCGTGAAGTTTCCCGTGCAGTCCAGCCCTTCACGCCCCATTTCTCGAGCCTCTTTCGCGCCTCGGACCGTGTAGCGCCACGGCGTTCATACGCACCCACCAAAAAAGTACGCGGTCGCTCAGATTTCTTTGCGTCGGCGATTGCGCCGTTGCGCACCCCCTCGAACAGTCCCGTCCGCCGCGGCGAAGGGCCGTGGCGAGAGGAGAAAAGACATGAGTGAGTCCCGCTACCTAACTCGCGAGGAGGCCTCGATCGCCACCGGCGTTCACGTCGACACCCTGCGTCGCGACGAGCGAATGGGCAAGTTGCCCAACTGTCGAAAGCGCGCCGACGGCAGGACCGAGATCCTTGTTGCCGATCTCGTCGCCGCTGGTCGTCTCGATCCCTTGGCGAGCGACGCGCCGATGGTGGAGATCGTTACGAAGTCCAAGACCGAGCGTGAGCTCGTGGAGTCGCAGCGACGGGTGGCCGTTCTCGAGGCCGAGCTCGACCACCAGCGCGAGCAGTTGAGCCACCTGCGCGAAGAGGTCAAGTTCCTGCGCAGCCTCCTGCGCGGCGGGAAGGCCGCCTGATGGCCCGGCCCCGTACGGGAAGCGTCACTCAGCGCGGCAACGTGTGGCGGGCGAGTGTGCCGACATTCAACCCGGCCAAGCCTCGCCTCGAGTCGACATTCCCGACGGAGAAGGCTGCTCGGTCGTGGGTGAAGGCCCAGCTCGCGAGAGTGGAGCAGGGCTTGGAGCCTCAACTTCCGAAGCGACGCCAGGCTCCCAATCTCTCAAAGCTGCCGCCCTCCACGTTCAGCGAGGTCGCCCGGCGCTGGTATGACGAGCGCTACGTCGCCCTCCAGCACGGCGACGGAGGGCGACGTAGCGACGTCGAGCGAAACATGCGTCTGCATATCGTGCCGGCCTTCGCAGACCTCTTCACTCTCGAAGTGCTTGACGGCCGAGCCCGAATCATCGACTGGCTGAGGGTCCTGTCGGGGCGCCGGGCCCTCACGCCCGACTCGCCGCTTCGACCCGGCTCGACGACCTATTCGAAGACGACAGTCACCGGGTTCTTGTGGATCCTGAAGGAGGTCATCGCCTACGCCCGCGAAATCGGGCTTGACGTCCCCGAATACGTCAAGAAGAAGGACGCGATGATCAGGGCGCTCAAACCGGTGGGCCGTCGCAAGCGCCACGCGCAACTGCTAACCATGGACGAGTCACGACTGTTCGCGGCCAGGCTCCACTGGATCTACCAGCTGGCCTTTTGGATCATGCGGCTGTCGGGCCTGCGTATCTCCGAGGCCTACGGTCTGCGCATCGAGAACTTCATCCGCGACGTCGACGGTGACGGGTTCTTGCGGGTCAAAGAGCAGGGCGGTCGGGCATTCCTGACAACTGGCGAGGACGACCAGGTCGTCTCTACGTCGACCAAGCAAGCGGTCAAGACCGACGCGGCCTATCGGCTGATCGCCCTGCCTCGCCTGCTCGTCGACCTCATCCAGTACGCGATCGACGTCTGGCACACCGATGACGACGGCTGCGTGGATGGCACCGCTCGACTCATCCCGACCATCCGTTCCGAGACCGGGGGCCAGGCGGGGTTTCACAGCGCCATCAAGAAGGCGGCCTACGAGATGGGAGTGGCGACGGGAGACGAGGGCGACGAGGCCCTCGAGGATCTGCTAATCCCGCACGACCTGCGCAAGGCCTTCGCGACCGACCTCGCGTGGGACAAGGGCATCTCAGACCTGCTCGCGCGTCGCAGCATGGGCCACCGGGCCGGTTCGGACGTCTACGACCTCGTCTACACGCTCGACCCTCGACTGAAGGAGTCGCTCCTGCCCATTGCCCGCTCCCTCGAGGCGGATCTCGCGCGCGAAGGTGTGACGACGCTGATGGTCCCCACGACGCTCAGGCCAGTCTTCGGTCGCGAGCAAGACGACGACAGGATCGCCCGGGTCTACGCCGAGCTCGCCAAGGTTGGCTGGCTCGTTCCCACCGACGCGGAGCGCATCACGGTGGCAGAGGCGGCGGTCTTGCTCGGATACACCGAGAAGCACACACGGCGCCTGATGGGCACTCACATTCCGGCTATCAAGACCTCGAAGTCGTGGTTGGTCCGCGTCGAGGACGTGGTGGCGTTTCGTGACCGCCTCGACGGCATGGTGCTGCTGCGGGAGCTCGCCGAGGAGGCAGGAGTGCCGTATCGGAAAGCTCATCGGTATCTCACGAATCTCTGGATTACGCCGTTGCGCGATACCTACGACGAGCGGGTGATCCTGCTGACCAAAGACCAGGCGGCGACGGTTATCGAGTACTTCGCCCACGAACGAGAGAGGGCGCGGCACTCTGTCACCCGAGCCCGCGCGGCTGAGCTGCTTGGCGTCACGCCGTCCATCGTCGAGCAGCTGTTGCAGTCCGGCCACCTCGTTGCTTTCGAAGAGGGGTGTGACGAGTTGGGCGTGCGAATCGCGATGGACTCGATCGAGCAGGAGCTGGCGCGGCGTAAGCGCCGAGGGCGCTCGCTGTCCCAGTGTGCGAATCGAGTTCGCTGAGGCACTCGTGTTACGTGACTCGGTCTGTCACTTCCCGTCGCGCCATTTCATCATGGAGGCAGCTTTGGTGCGCACCTCTTCGAGCCCATCGGAAGTCCCAGGGTTGTCGCGAGCGTCGGCGAGCAATGAGGCAGCAAACCGCCCGGCAGAACGACGAGCCTTCTGAAGCGCCACTACTGAGTCAACGGGAATTCGGTGGTGTGCCCCCACTGGACGGTCGTCCAGTAGCCCGTCGCGAATCCACCGGACGACCATTGGGCGAGACACACTCAGAATCGCAGCAGCTTGCTCTGGCGTGAAGGTGGGCGAGTCAGAGAGAACATGTCCGACGAGTTGAGCCTGCTCGGCAGTCAGATCGAGGATCACACCATCGGAGAGGACGACTTTTCGGGGCTCAATTTTCACGGTCCACCTCATCGAGCCGGGACATCAGATCTAACTGAAATAAGTGTAACTCTGCGAAATGCACCAGGCGCCCAGAAAGCGCGCCAACGAGGCGGGAGTGCCTCAACACCCAGTTCTTGGCACGTCGCGCCGTGGACGGCCCCGTACGCCCCATTTCCGTAGCGCTGGGTGCGAACGGTCGTGGCGAGGGTCCCGTCCTACGTGGGAGCCGAAGTCGGCGATTGCCTCACGGCTGACGGTGAGCACATCTCGTCGTGCGCTGCGGAAGGGAACGAGATGCCACGCGAGACACCTGATCAAAAGAACAAGCGGTTTGAGTGGGAAAGGGCGATACGGCGCTCGACGTTGACGACCGGAGCTCTCGGCACTGGTCGGGCACTCGCCACATACGCCGATAAGAACGGCAAGGCGTTCCCTTCAGTGGCGAGGCTCGCCAACGACTGCAACCAGAGCGAGCGGACAACGCAGCGACATCTCGCAGAGCTCGAAGAAGCGGGGTGGCTGCACCGAGCCTTACCGAAGGGCGCGGGTCGCGCGACTGACTATACGCTCAGCGTTCCTTCCCAGTTCATCGACGTGTACGCAGGGGTGCCACCGGTGTCCGTCCGGGTGACACCAGTGACACCTGAAGGTGACGCGAGCGGCACCCCAACAGATCAGGTAACACACATACAAACACCCACCCCGGGGGGTCTCGAAACTGGGGCCCCTGCCGGGGTTTCGATCAAGAGATGGAGCACCGTCAGGCCCGTTCTCGTTGAGTGCCTAGGCCGCCTCACGTTCGACGAAAGTCGACGTTGGCTCACCGACTGGGCAACGTTCCGAGCGAAGGCCAAGTTCTGCGAGCACGTCAATGGTCTCGTTGGCAACGGAGTGCTGCCACGAGCAATCGTGCACGAACTCACCGAAGGCGGATACCAAGGCGTGTCCAACCCAGCGCGCGCCATGTTCCGGCGACTCGAGGCGAGCGCTGAGCGCAACTTGCGGCATTCAGATCAGACAGCCTCGAGCCCCGTGGAGATTGCCTCCCGCATCGACATTGCGGCGATTGTGAGCGAACTTGCTAGTCGTCTCACGCCCGAACCTTGGACCAACGACGGCTGAGGCCACGGCAACCCCTTACGAGGAGATTTCAACTGAAGTGGGTTGCTCATCGCCTCTCGCAACGGACGGTCTCTCTCATGAACGACAGCTCTCGGGAACCGGCGAAATTCGCACTCATGGTGTATTGCGACGACTCGCTCGTGTCGGCACAACGCGCGATCTCGGAGGTCTGGTCCGGGGTGCAACCTGCGACCACATTCAAGGTCGAACTCCGGCCCGCTCTACCTCAGGATTCGGCGTACCTCAACTCCCGAGAGTTGGACGACTCGAACGGGAAGCCCCGATCTCCCGTGTCACAGAACCTAGATAGGAGTGAGGTATGACGAAGTCAACTTCACGGTACGCAGCGCATTCGTGGCGGGATTTCGCCCCTGATCAGAAGGCCATCCGGCTCCCTGTGGGATTTGAAGCCCGCCTCGACAGAGGAGAAACGATCCTTATGTCTGGTCGCGCTTCTGGCCAGGGGACTGTGGCGCGTGAACTGGCAGCTCACACGGTTCATGGAGCCGCAGCACTGTTTGCTCGTGAGTCGGGTATCGACTTCTCTTCCGTGCTGCCGAGCGTCGAGGTGATTGTCGGGCTGCTCGAAGGAGCGGACACCGAAACATCCAAGAGGCCCGACGGGGACTCGATGCAGCACCAGTTTGTCCTGGTCGACCTGACGGACGTCACCCCGTTGAAGCTTCTGGTGGGCACGGGCACTGGTCACCACGTCAACGAAGAGTTCAGTCAGCCCTTCATCATGAGAACCGCGTTGGAGTACATGCGCCAAGGTGCCTGCATCCTCGCGGTGAAGAACTCGACTCGCTCTGGTCGACACGCCGCCGGTACCGCGACGCTGTTGAGCGCGATCAGCGAAAACGGGGGCGCGCTCTGTGACGAAGACGGTCTCGGCATTGTCGATCTCGGACGCAAGATGACGGCGTACATCCGAGGCATCAATGCCGAAGAACAGGCTAAAGGTATGCCACGTGCGGTTCGAGAGTCCCAACTGAAGCGCACCAATACGGAGATGATCGCTGGACGTGTGCAGTGTCACGTGGCGACTCCGTGTCCGCCGGGGTTTAGCCACGTATGGCTGAAGAGCGCTCAGGGCAATCCGACCACGCGACTACTTCATCTGGACACCGACGCGTGTCGTCCAGCCGACGACGAAGTTGCCCATGGGCTGAGCGAGGTGCGCTACCCACCCGGTCACTCCCTCGCGGGAAGCCGGGTTGACCAGGTTGACAATGTCCGATTCGTTCTGACGCACTTCGGCAAAGTCGGCTGGACTCGACAGAAGATTGTCGACGCCCTGATCGAACGCTCGTACTCGACGGAGATGTTACGCAGCAGATCCGGGGTGCAAGCGAGCCTTCCCGCCGGTTCCAACCATGAGGCCCTCACCGCGATTCTCGACAACCTCGATACCTATGAAACGGGCATTCTGAAGCGCAGCGTGGGCGGCGGCATCGACCCCATCTCCATCTCTGGCTGCTTCCCCCCAGACGGCCCGTGGGCGGACCAGTCCGACTTCGCACGCATTCGTTCGCACCTGCAAGAGCGCCGGACCGCTGTGGATACCTTCACCAAGCTGACGTTCTCTGGTCTTCGGGCCACATTGGACGGAGTGCCGGTCGTGATGGTCTCCGATACCGGGCGAACGCGTCGTAGCCGCAGTGGGCAACTTCAGTACTACACGTTCTTCCTTGCGGAGGGTTACTCAGACGTATGCAGGGCGCCAGAGTTCAATCGTTCCATCGCACCGATGGAGTTTGCCGACAGTATCGTCCGTGGGCTCTTGGCGGCCGGCGACGTCCCCCTCGACTTGTTTGAACCACATGAGCTCGCACCGTCCGTCAACCCTGAGCTGCAACGCCTGAACGGAAAGAAGGTTCGACTGACGGCGGAGGTGGATGCCCTTGAGCGGCGACGTGAGGGAATCCTGATGCGGTTGGAAGAAGTTGACGCAGACGGAGTACCGGTGCTGACCGGTGCACTCCTTCGCGACTCTCAATCTCGGTACAACGAGATTGCGCAAGTCGAGCTGCCGCGAACCCGCCGGGATCTGGCGAGCGTGTCATATGAGATTGACGGAATCCTCGCCAAGCAACCCAAGTCGGCCCCAGTTGATGTGCTGCTGCACCTCGTTGAGTCCCTGCGGGATCCGACCGAGAGAAAGTTCCGCGCCCACTGGCTGGCGTCGCTCCGTAACGTGTGCTTTACCGGGAGCTGCTCGGAACGCGAAGGCCGGCAGTTGAAGGTTGTCGATTGGAGGGGACTCATAGTGCTCCACCGTGACAAGGTGGAAGTTGCTATTCCCTTTGGCGGTCGCTTTGAGTATCACGCGAAGAGCCCACTGCAAGATCCGGTGGAGGCGGCCGAGCGCATGTCCGTCGCCGCGATGTCGGCCGGGGTAGTTCCCCGTGCCGGTACACGGCGGCTGCCTCCTCAGAAGCTTGCAGACCTGGCTAGGGAACTGGGGATCTCAACGGAACACATGCTGCTCAATGGCTGTGACGATCCTCGGATCGTCGCCACGGCCACTGCACTGCTTCGCAACAAGGGCTCAGTGGCTGCGGCGGTGACTGAAACGGGGGAGAGCGAGCTGTTCGTTCGACGGATTCGCGAAGTGCACATCGAGGGTGAGACCGATCAGCCTTGGAAGAGGAGGCAATCTGCTCTCAGAGCTGCCTTCTACAACGTTGCGTCGAGAAACAATGGGCTCGTGAGAGCCTCGCAAGTGCTCGAGGCGAGCTGCGGCTCATCACTCGGGCAGGTGTACAACGTCTTTCATGATCTGGCACGGACATCGTCGCGTTGGATCTCCGAACGGAAGGCGGGGTATCGCTTGAAGGCGTGCACCTGCGGATCGACGGATGCATTCGAACTCTCGATTCCGGAGGCGCTAGGTGCCGTCTGCGCTGAGTGCCGAAAAGACGAGGCCGGAATCGAGTGGCCAGGGAATTCTTATGACCGATACCTCAGGCAGTCTCGGTGAATTATGGGAGTCCTCTAGGGTCTGAGCAAACAACCTCATTTCCTTAGAACTGATTTGAGAATGTCTTTGAAGCGATCATGTATGGCATCGAGCTGAGCCGCTGTGCGTACTCGTACAAGGCGACGAGCATTCGATCGAAGTCACCGCCAAAGAACCCTGCATCGAGATACGGATGTTGACGAGATGTAATTGACTCCAGAGACCTCTCGTGTGCACTAGGAATTGAGGGTCGTGGGCCATATTGAACGCGGCCCAGAGTCGCCTGGTATCCGTATTTACGGCGAAGTCCAGCGTCCGCAGAATTTAGGAATAGCAGATATTCAAATTCATCGAACGCCTCGGTGTAAGCGGCATCTGCACATCCTATTTCTCTTGTGAAGATGTGCTTTAGCTCCTGATAAACGTGTTCGCTCTGTGGCAATCCCTTCGACGTTGAGAACAACTCAACGCTGAGCACTGCGGCCGCAACTAGTTCATCCGAAATTGGATGTGTATCACTTCGATAAGGTGATCCAATTTCGAGCGTCAACAACGAACGAAGTTCGCTAAACCTATTCTTTAGTACCAACGCAACCCCTGCTGCGTACATCAACTTGCTTGCAGGATATTGCTGTAGATCTTCAATCAACCGGCTCACTCGCCCGGTCCTCGTCGGTCGAAGAGCCATTTCCTTTAAGAATGGGAGGACGGTGCCGAATGCGGCGGCATCACCTATCGCAGCAATCGCTGTGACCGCAGATGCTGCGTCTATTGTATCGCTATCAAGCTGGTTGAGCAGTGCCTGGCCATACTCGATGGATGTACTTGCGAAGTCCCAATCTGACGAGTCAACTAGGGCCCTCGTTCTACGGATCTCCTCTGAGAATTTGCGATCTAGCTGCCAATCATGAGTTGACGCCAGTCGAGCAAATTCGGAGAAGACGGAAGAAGCTCGAAGTGAGGCAACGTTGGCGGCCGCGACACTCCCTCTTAGGTGCTCAACAAGACCTCCGAAGAACTGGTCGCTCGTCGCCTTAATGACATTGGCGCCCAGTGCCTCGATGACGGACCGCGCTTCGTCATCTGGCTCGGATGGATTTATCCAATAGGAACCGAACGGAGGAGTTCCATTGCTGATAATGGTGTTGCGCAATGCAACGTCCCAATTGGCGGACCATCCACAGACGATGAGGCCGTAGTCGTTGAGTACTTTCCCGAGGAGGGTGGCGACCTCAGGCGGATAGTGCGACAATTCGTCCAAGGTGTTCAAGAAGTTTGGATCAGTAAAATCGCCGTTTAATTTGATAACGCAATGACTTTCCGCGTGAAGCGGTCTGTGGGATCGGAACTGTTCCGCAGTAGCGATGACTGTTGGTTCAATGCCTCGAAGATTCAGAGCCCTTTCAATTAGTCGATCAAAGTTTGTTGTGACACATATTTTGATAATCCCAGCGTGCATCAAATCAGCAACGGCTAGGTGAGTGTCTCTCGGCTGCTGCGGGTCACCACCATCAGGCGACGGCGACCTCGTAAAATACTCGCTCAATAGACCGATGCGCGTTTCTGGAGAGGCGCTAATTCTTTCTAAAACGTTACTGTAGGTGGGCTCGAGGGAATACGTGGAGGCGAACCATTCCTCATCACCGAGTTCCGAATTTGAGGTACTTCCAGTACGTAGTTGTTGGATTAAGTCGATGAGGATCTCGTATCCCGTCTTCACAGCTCCTCGTGATGTACCTGAACCGATCAAGAGAGCAAAACAACCTCGGTTCCTTTCAACGTTTACTGCTGCCGCGTTGACTTCATCTTCGATTGGCACTTGGCGTCTCCTAGCGTGTTATGGATCGGGTGTCCGGCAAGTGGGGAAGGTCGGCTATCTTCGAGTAGTCGGTCAAGCCGACCGCCACTTGCCTGGATCTTCTCAGGACTGCGGAGCTCCAAGTCTCCGAGACCCAGAATTGAAAGATCATCCAAAATCTCCTTCTGGAGCCACTTCTCGTTGAAGAGTGGGTGGTTTCTCAATTAGATGGGCGTGCTATTTGCGTAGTTCTCGGGCATGCCCAGCACCCTACTTTCCGCAGGTCGCGATATCAGGAGACTCCTAGTGGTCACACATGACCTAGGTGGTTCGTGATTTGAACTGAAAGGTTTCGGCTCGAAATCATGCGGGGCTGCTAGGTGCGATGGTGCCACCGAGGTGTCCCAATCCAGATGCCAGTTAGGCCGCTGCTCGAACATAGGTGACGCCAAAGGCCTTCACTTGCCGATACTCCTGAAGTCGCGAGGCGAGGTCGAATGTATCCCCGGTCACGTACTGGAAGATGTCCAGGCCCCGACCAAGGAGAATCCTCCATCCTGTGTTCGTGACGATCGAGCGGTCATGGATTGAGTCATCGAATGTCACCTCTAAGGCAACTCCGCCTAGCGCAGCTGCTTGGCGGATCTTCGCCAGGAGTTCGATCTGCTTGCGCGCTAGCTCCTCGCTCTCGCTCTCCTTGGAAGTGATCAGCCTCACGACGACTTCATCAGCCGGTTCCTTTCTGACGGCGATCGCCTGAATCAGTTCCATCAGGTTGCGCGCCTGATGGAATCTGCGGATGTAGGGGTCTGTGACCGTGATTTCGGTTGCACCCAGGAGGTACGGGCCGAACAGCACGTCAAACGAGACGCCACGCTGGTTCTCTTGAAATTCCTTGTGTCCTTCGAAAAGCGGTTCAGACCTCAATGCGCTGGGTGAAGAATCGGGTTTCAACGACTGGTCTTCTTGAGTCTGGTGCAGCTTCTCAACAGCGGCACTGCCGTCGTCTGCTCGCTGGTGGTAGTACCCGGGGTACTCCTGTTCCTCGAGTGTGGTAACTGCGTGCCATATCCCCGCCTTGTCGAGATACCCGAACTTGACCTCGGCCATCGTCGAGTCAATTCGGATGATCTGGTCCTTGACTCGTTTGCGACCCTCGATCGAGAGGCGCAACAATTCATCGATTTCCGCCGGGCTTGCTTCGCCGTGTGGGTAGATGACTTTCATCAGCCCGGAGAACGTCTTGTGGATCGCGTCCCGGTCGCGAGTTGAGATGTCCGAGCCAAGCGTGAAGTGCTGCTGGTAACGGTCGGAGTAGTCGATATTCCGCATCGACTTGAGCACCTCGGCTATGTAGTCCACAACAAACCCGTATCCCTCAGAGAACATCTCTCCACGGATCGTTTCAACCTCCCACCCGGGGATGTAGTGGTGGAGACGGTCTAGGAAGGCGGAATCGTGGTAGCTCTCAGGCAGTTCGTCGAAGAGGTCCGAGTGCTTGAGCATGTAGGGCACGGTGTGTGAAGTGTTGCCCACGAACACCATCGACGCCTCGGCGCCAAGGGTTTCGACGCCACGAGAGAAGGATTTATTCGCAAGGTAGTTCTTCATGATGTCCACGAGCGCTCTGTCGACGCGCTTCTTCCTGCCGGCGAACTCGTCGAACGCGACAACGTCCCAGTAGCCGACCAGGCCGATCCGCCCGTTGGAGTTATTGACGAACAACTTCGGAACGGTCACCTCACCACCGGAGATCAGCATCCCGTGCGGCGAGAACTCGGAGAAGATATGAGACTTGCCCGTGCCCTTCGGTCCAAGCTCGACCAGGTTGTAGTTCCGTTCAGCGAACGGGATCAGCCGGACGAGCTGAATGAGCTTGGCCCGACGACCGAACAGGTCTGGGTTGAAGCCGATGGACTGGATCACCAAGTCGATCCACTCGTCCGTGGTGAACTCCCGACGCGCTGCGACGTAGCCATCAAAATCGAAGTTGGAAAGTTGGATCGGCTTGATCGAACCGAGAATCCACGGGACAGCACGGGCGTCCTCGCTGTGCAAGTACTCGATATCACAGATGCACCAGACGCCCCCGACAAGGAGTTTCTGGTGTGCAGTGACCGTGGCGGGCGCAACTAAGACCTGCTTAATGCCGAGGTTGGAAAACTCGGCCTCATAGACGTCGTCTTTCTCATTGAGAGTAACGGTCACTTTGTCGATGATCCTGTGGCGGCCGCGTTCGCGGATGGTTGACTTCACCAGCTCGGACTGGTTGCGGTGCACGTAGTGGTCTGCGAGAATCTGACGCACTGAGCCGATGCCCGCTTGGATGGTGGCCTCATCGTCTGAGGCGGCATACTGGCCAAGCAGGTACTCCAATACATACGACGGCACGATCGCGTTACCTTTGACGATCTTGACCAAGTCCTTTCGGACCACAACACCACCGAAGTGCTGATTGATCTTCTTGTCGAGGGCGGTCTGCTGCGGCGTCTGGTCGGTGACTTTCGCGTGTTCGACCCCCTCCGGGAAGTCATCGTCGATTACGTGAAGGTCACTGTCATCAGTCATGTAAACCGCCTTAGAAGTCGAAGTCCGATGTGAAGGAGCGTTTGAGGGTGTAGAGAGCCTTCTCGTAAACACGCCACTGGTTCGTATTGGGGATGGGCTCTTCGAGGCGGAACTCGATTGCGCGGTTGTTGTAGTCGTTGGCGTCCTTGTTGAGCAGGAGTTGGATGCTTTGGTAGCGGTCGCGGTGCTCTGCTGATGTCGAGTCGAATGTCAACTCGGGCTGCGGGTCGTTGGAGATCAGAGTCTCTCCAACGAAGAGGCCCGCGCGCAGTATTCGTGCTTGCACCTTGTCACTGACGGGCTCGGCCTGGAACAGCCTTACGACGAGTTGGCCGGTGGTGATCTTGTCGGTTTCGGGAAGTACCTTGACGTTGACGAGGCGGGTGTCGCTCTTGCGCTTCTTGTTGATCGCGAGCACGGGCACGACGACCTCCTGGAGGGACGCACCACCGTGGACGAAACGGGATCCGCCGCCAACTACTTTCAGCCGGTGGATCGACTTGGGAACTTGCACCTCAATGTACTCATCGAGGTCGAGTTGTGCGGCGCTGAACGTCGTGAACGCTTCGTCGGCCTTCAGGCCACGTCCGAGGACGTAACGACGGTTAGTGACCAGGATTTCGTCGCCCTGCGGCTTCTCAGAAAGGAAGAACTGCTCGGGCAGCTCCGAATCTTGAAACAAGAAACCATGATCAGCGGTCACGAAAATGTTGGTGGCGTTGGCGTTCGCGGCCTTCTTCACTAGGTCTACAAGGTCGCGAAGTGTGTCTTCCACGGCCTCGAATACCTGTCGCTCGGTGCCAGGCTTGTCGCCGGTGGCGTCGATTCGATTGTGGTAGACGTACAGCACTCGGTTGCTCTTGAAGAGCTCGCGTCGCTCCTCGGGGCTAAGGGCTTTGAAGTTCTCGGCCTGCAAGGCGCTTCCGCCGACGGCCTCAAGGACTTTCGATCGAGGGACCGTACCGTTGGTGGGCTGGTTGTCAGCCAGTACGGTCTTGCCGTCGGGTGAATGCTTGAGGGAGCGGTGTGGGAGCAGCGCCGCCATGCCGAGCTGTGTGTAACTTGGCAGGACCCCGAGGACGGCATCGAGATCGGCGTCGAAGCGGTCCTCCTGACGGATTCGGGAGCCTAATTCGCTAGCAATTTCGTATCGGAGGGCGTCGGAGATGATGACGACGGCTTTCTTGTCATCGCGGAGGAGTTTCTCGACGTAGTCGCGGTAGAACGTGCGCTGGGAGCGCATCGTCGACGACGCCCATTGGTCGACTTGGTCGATATGTTTCTGCCACGCGTTGCCTAGCTCGTATATGAACTTGTTCGCATATCGCTTCTCTACCTGTTCGCCCAACCCGTCCAGAGGGTGCGGGCCCTCGAACGTTCGACGGGCGTATGTGAACTGTCGGTAGAGCTGATCGATTCGGAACCAGTTGGTGCGATACTGTTCTAAGGCTTCGTCGAAAGACGAAACGGCAAAGTCGATCGTGTTCAATTCCGAGAGCAGTTCGGCTGCGGCGTCGATAGCTGTATAGAGCTGGCGGTAGCCATCAATCCATACGCTGCTTTGGCGGGCACGCACCACCTCAGAGACTTCACGGGCCGTGACGGCTTGCTCGACCAGTGCTCGGGCTAGGTCCGCGATGATCTTCTGGTCGGTCTCCTCGAACAGATCGTCCGAAACGAGGTCGCGGAAATCGACGTCTTCGATGCTTGCCTTGTAATTGAGGTCAACAGAAGCACGCCTCGCCAGCGACGCGAGGGCGTCTTGGCTCCGACGGTCGTTGCGGAAACTTGCGAAGTCAAGTTGAATCTGCTGGAGACCTCCGGGCCGATCCGACTTGAAGCCGTCCATGGCCTTGCGGAAAATCCAAAGAATGAAGTCGTCGATGCTGGGCGAGGTGGACTCATACCCGTAAATCGACTTGACGCCGCGCCAGTAGAAGTCGTCGAGACTATTGTCCACAATGGCGTCGTACTTGGCGTGTTGCTCCTTGGCGTTCTCAGTTAGCAACGTACGGGTGATCTCCTGGAGGCTGTGCTCTTTCTGGTTGATAACGACAGCACACATCTTGGCGCAAAGTCTGGCCGCGTCATCCTGAGGGCTAAGCAGCGCCTTGACAGTTTGGACACGTCTGTTCGAGTTAAAGAACTTCTCGTGTTCCAAGATGACGTCGTAGATGTCATCGGCGGCAAGGCCGAGTTCCTGAGAAATCAGTGAGGTGCGGTCAGCAATAAAGACGCCGTACGCCAACTCCAGATCAAGCAACCAATTGGCGATTCCTAGAGGTATTCGACCTGAGCGGTAGACGAGGAACTTTCCGTCGGGCTGGTCGGTCATGAGGAGGTGCTTGATCGCGTACTCGTCGTTCGCCACGTGGATGGTTGTCACCCCTGGCAGATCGAGCCCGTCGAGGTCGGAGGCGTACTGGGCCTCCGAATCGTGCCAGAACACGACGCGATGGTTGGTGAAGAGGCGCTCTAGGTGCGGCTTCACGGTGGAGACTTCGGTCATTCGCTGGCCTCCAAGCCAGGGATTCTTTTGAGGGCGTTGCCAAACTTCGGGTAGTTCTCCAAGACGCCGTCGTTGAGATCGATGACGATGTTCTGCGAGGCCAGCGGATAAAGCACGTCGTGCTCGTACTCGTCGAGCTCAAGGAGAATCCTACGGAGTCGGTCGGCTTCCTTTGCCTTATTGGATTGCTCTGCGTTCTCAAGGCTCGCCTTGAGTTTTGCCTGAAATTCGCGAAGGTATTCGTTGAGAACCGTCGAGATTGTCGACGGGGTGTAGCGGTGCATGTAGATCAATGCGTTAAAAGAGCCCTTAGGACTGGAGAACAGCCAGTAGATCGGTCGCTTCTTGTACCGCTGGATGTGGTCCTTGTAGAAAGACTTCACAAAGTATTCCCGCAGGTCTTTGACACCAAGAGACTCAGAAACGAATAGCAGGTTCTCCTCGAAGTGCTCTTCTCCAAAGGAGATCCGAAGGAACCGACGGAACTTCTCGACGACATCGTCCTCGAACCAATCGCCGTCGACAATTGGAATGACGTTGTCAGCATCCGGAGTGAACGAGGGTGATGGCACCTTGGCGATGTAGTCCCGTAATGTCGCGCTCTGGTCGGCGAGGATAAGACCCGGAACGTCGAGGCTGTAGCGGCCAAACATGCACCCGATCGAGTAGGAAATGAGATCCTTGACGAGAGTCGTAGCCCAGCCCTCATCTAGGTATAGCGTCGGCTCGATAAGGCCGGTTGGGCGCTGCACCGCGAGCGGGAATACATCGTCTTCGATTCCTCCCGATTTCCGGAAGTGAGTTTCGATGCTGCGTTCGAGTTCGAGCACATGCCGTTCTGCCTCGAGTCGTACTTTGCGTTCACTTTCCAGCGCCGCGGCAGTGTCTGGGACTACCTTGTGAAAGAAAAGGCCATCGAAATTCGGCGAGGTCTCGTATCTTGTCCAAATCGATTCGGCGGTGTCCAGGGCATCAGCAACCTGCTCGGTCACGACGTCGGGTTCATCCGGGTGAATGACTGGAATCCGCGAGACCGGCCCCTCGTGGTAATCGAGAGTTGGAGATAGCGAGTCGATGAGTTGGCGGGCGATGGGCGTGTTTAGGTAGCCAAGAATCCAATTGAGTTCATCGCTCTTGTACGGAAAGAGCATGGATCCCTTCGACTCGAAGATGAACCCTTCCGGAGAAATACGGACTGCAAACTCGCCAGACAAGCTTGACCAAGTTGCTCCAGCTCGGAAGTAGTAGGTCGGGTTTCGGATCACGGAATGAGGGCGAAAATCAAGAAGTGCCCTTCCGTCGCCTTCCCAGTCAACAACGAACTCGTCGTTACCGACCCATCGGCGCGGCGAACCACCTTTCTGCACTGGAAACCATCGTGCACGAGTTTCGGCAGCCGCGGAACCACTCGTAGCAGTCCGAGAAGTCCGACTTCGAGATACTTCCCACCAGTAGCGAAGAAACCGGCTGTTGTCTCCGGTCGCAAGTCCCTGACGAGTCTCGGCCAAGGTCTCCAGACGGGGGTGAATCCTGTAAATTTGACGCTCCGAGGCGGTGAGCCAGTAGGCCATTGACGACAATGGCAACTCACCTAGATCCTGTGACGAGACTTCGTATCGCAGGCTTAGATCTTCCCCCGAAGCAATCGCGAGAACCGCTTTGGATTGGGAAGTTTCACCACTCAAGTCGACCAACCCTAGATAGACGCCACGAACGTCGCTCTCCAAGACGTGAATCACAAATGCCGTAGTTGAAACGACCTCGCCGCCAATAGTGTCGAATGCCCCAGCACCTAAGTGAGCCATCGTTTGAATACTGAATTCGCCCAGGATCCGCTGACGGAGCGAAGTGAAAGTGCTTAGGAACATCCATGACTGCATCGTGATCATCCCAATCATCCCGCCGCCAAGTGCAAGCGCGAGGCTCCGCTCAATGAACATCGAGTACAAATCGGCTTTCGAGCGCGGATAACATGATTTCGCAAAGTCGACCATGTCGGGCTCCATATTCTTGCTTCCCATGTAGGGAGGATTAGCGACTACGACGGAATAACGTCGCGACAAATACTTCGCCTGTGCAAGAACCAATTTCGCCCTGTTGATCACTTCGGCTTTGAAAATGTCGCCATCATCTTCCAGCGCCTCGACGTGGCGGAATAGCCTGAGCGCAATGTTTTGGTCGTGCTGAATCAGAGAGCCAAAGATGCTTGCCTTAGCAAACTGGTTCCAGAAGTTGGTCTCTTCATCAAGATTGCTCCTGCTCATTATGAGCACGTCAACTTCGTCAGGGCTAAAAGAGATCGGTTCAATCACGCAGATATTCGCTTCTACACGCTTGTTGAAGAACGTCCGCTGCTTAGCGCGAGCCTTCATCATCAGCGCAAAGGCTGCGAGTGCGCCAGCGCGCTGGTCGATCTCCGCGCCGAATAGGTTGTGCTCGAGGATCAAGCTGGGAATATCAGCCGGACCGTATCCCTCCTCCTCGTAAATGGCGTAGAGCAGGTCGAAGGCATATGTGAGCATGTGACCCGACCCGCATGCTGGATCGATGACCTTCAGATCTTCAGGTTTCGCGAGCTTGAGGAAGTCGGTCGTCCTTTCGACCGGGGCAATGTAGTACTCCATTTTTCTGATCAACTCCGACGACGGTCGGTTCAGCATCCAAAGTCGACCAAGGGAGTTCTCGACCAGAAATCGAACGATCCAGTGCGGGGTGAAGAGTTGGGTTGCTGCAGGGATCTCCTCGGCTCCCGCCTTTTTGTTCTTCTTGAACCCAGCGAATATCTCGTCCTTTCGCTCCGATATGTAGAACTGATATAGCCAGCCGATGACCTCGACGTCCCTGCAGACGTCTTCGGTTAGCACTTTGACTGATCGGTTGAGTACTGAGTCGTCGGCGAGCAAGTTGGCCGGGATGAGTAACTCGGTGTAGTCACCCTCGCGCTCGAACATGAACGGCATGATGCGATTCCAATGGCGGCAGTAGTCCGCGAGCAGTAGCGCATACGCCTCACCCTGGGGGTCGCCGCTCGCGCGCGTCCCGTCGAGTAGCCTAGCTACTGCGATGCGAGTGGTTTGGCTCACGATTTGGGTGTCGATCACTCCACGTTTGGCTTCGGCGAGGATCTCGGGCTGTCCAAATTCGACGCGAGCCTGGGGTGAAACCACGCCAATACCGGTGTAGCCATTGGCATCCATGAAGCGAAGCGAAATGATCCTATTGAACCAGGTGTACGCGACCTTGTCGATGACGACCGCACGACCCTTGTCTCCACCTCCTGAAGAAGCGATTCCCTTCTCCAAGGCAGCGACAGCCTGCGCCTGCTCGATTCGTTCAGAGGACCCCGGCGCCATCACCGCCGTTATGCGTGCTGTGACCTCGCTGATAAGCGTCGTGCGAGCCCACGTTGCGAACGACTTCAGCGGGGCTGTTTCCATCAGAGCGAAATTCGCTTTCCGTCGTTCAGCGTTTCGACGAGAACAGTGCGAAGGGCAGCGAGGTACTTGTCAACATCCTCTTCAGTTTCGAGGACGCCGGAAACCCCGACAACCGTAATCATCTTCACCGAGATCGTTTGCTTTGGTGGATCTCCGCTCTCCTGAGACCCGGCAAGCATGTCAAGCAAGCCAGGGACGTCGGTCGACTCGAAAATTGACTCGATCTGCAGGATGAGTGCAATCTGATCCTCCGAGGCGACGCGATCCAGTGTCTCTTCGATTCGTTGAGCAACGCGCTGTCGTGCCTCGGGCGTGGCCTTTGCGAAGAACTCACCGCCAAGTAGTTCATCTCGACGCCCCTCGATCGTTGCAGTGACTGACGAGCGGTTTAAGGCGATGAGGTCGTCAATCTGCCTTCGAAGGACTTCGACAGCATGCTTGAGCTGTACCATCTTGTTGCCCCGAAAGGCGTTGGGGTCGACGAGCGCGCTCTTTATGGCTTCATCACTGCCCGAAGGGAGATAGCTCAGGTTGATGCTCTGAGACGTCACGAGAGCCAAAGCCTCGTCGTAGATCGACCGCTGCGCTCCGTTCAGGAATGACTGGATCGGGTCAATTAGGTACTCCTTGGCCTCGAGCAACTCGTCGCCAAAGTTGAATTCGTTGAGATACCAGTCGTCGGACTTGCCAACAGTCTGCTCCAGGAGACTTATGGGACCGCTCAATTGATCAACAAAGGGGTACTTCGAGGAAGTGACTGTTGCCTTTAGCTCATCAAGCTTTCCTTTGAGTTTGTCTGCACCATGTCGCACGAGCTCTAAGGGGTCTCGAGGGGCGCTATTTTCGTCAAAGAAATCAGTGCAGAATCTCCGGAAATCGGACACTCTTGCCTCGTCGAAGATCTTCTGCGGGGCCACGATCTCGTGAGAGTGCTTCTGTGTGTTTCGAAGGGCGCCGGCAACCTCGCTGCGCTTAAGGACGCTTCCATCGATGGCCAGCGTCGCCTTGGAGAGGCCAATCAACCAAGCAACGATGACCTCGATCGCCGCCAGGTCCCACCCGTAGGGCTTGGCCTGGAAGGTGTCAACGATGGTCTTCATTGTCACTTGCTCGCCGAGGCTGTCCCTTCGGACGACAAAAGACATGACCTCGTCGGCGGGTGGGTTGATATCCAACATCGCACTTGAGTCGAACAATCCGCTCTCAGGATTGGCTGCTCCTGAAATTTGTTGCTCGCTGTAGGTAGCGGTGCCCAACAGCTTGAGTTGGGTATAAGTGCGGCTAATGAGTTCCTGAAAGCCCTCGGAGACTCGGCCCAACGCATCTTGCGAGGAGACCATCACGTCGGCAGCGTTGATAACAAGCGCGGCTTTTCCGATCGCAATCTGAATGCGATGAACGAGCTCCTTTTCGCGTTGGCGATTCAACGCAGCCTTCGAGCGAAGAATCTGCTCCTCTATCGCTGAGAGCGAAGTAGTTTGCTTGCGCCGCGTGTACTTATCGGTCTTGATAAGTAGTCGCAGGTCAGACAGCACTCGCTCGTCGGGCTCGAGGACGACACGAAGCTCGTCTTTGCCCGCGCTGTGCATCCTTATCTCATCGAGGCTGAATGCGTACTCCGGTGTGATGAAGTGAACCGTGAGTTCCTTCTGCGGACCATGGACTTGGTCGTCCAGTTTGATGCCGAAGGCAAAGTCCTGGCCGTTCTTCGCGTAGCGGATCTTGTTGGTCTTCAGGACATCGCCAGAAAGAATCTTGAAGAGCTGCGAACCGACTTCGGAGCTGTCGATATCGACGTTCTTGATCTCGGTCTCGATGATCTTCTCTTCGTTGGTGAGGTACTCGTATACGCTTCCATTACGTTGGATATAGGTTTGCATCTCCAAAAGAGATAACGCTTCCTTCACGTGCTCCGCGAGCACTGGTAGGTCGAGACCGAATCGGTCGTACATAAGCACGGTGAGGTTTCGGGCTGTTGCTTGGAAGCTTTCGACATACTTGACGAGAAACAGCGCCTTCAGGAGCCTTATCGCGAGCTGATTGTCGAGGTTTCGTTCGGCGACGTCGATCGAACGCTGAGCAGCCGACTTCAATGAAGATCGAATGCCAGCGAACATGTGGTCAAATGTCGCCAGAGTGCCTACCTCGACGTCACCGATGTCCTTGGCGACCTGCTGGACGACACCCAGCATCGAACGCTCACCAACGGAGCTGTTTCGACCCTCAAAGACATTGTGGTCGGAGATTCCCTCGATCGCCGCTTGGAAGAGAGGGAACTGGTAGCTGACGAACGGGTATGTACCTACGAAGTGACCCGCGTCGATGTAGTTGCGGTACGTCTTTGCACCGTCAACGAAGTCGAAGATCGTCTTGAAGTTCGCCGATTCTTTGGCGTAGATTGCTTCGAGCGTAGCTTCGCCGGCAGCGTTCTTCTCCAACAATCTCTTGCGAATAACTTCTTCAACGTCAGCGCTAGTGAGTTTGACGCGAGTCTTGAAGCGCGCCTGGATCTTGGTGAAGTCGTTGCCCTGCTGCTTGGTGCGATCACCGACAACTTTGTCCATGTCCTCTTGCGACGTGACAAAGACCCAAGCTCGTCCGGCGCACTTGGTGTTGAGACTCTCGGCGACAGTCTGGAGATTCAGCATGAGGTGCGTGTTGGATCCAATAAATTGTCCAACCTCGTCAACGTAGAAGTTGAGACGGTAGTTGTCGGGTTGGTGATCGAGCCACTCCTTAACCTCATCGGCAAAGTCTTCGATGGAGACCGCATAACTCGCCTGGTACTGCTTGATGATGTCTTTAGTGGCTTCGCCCCCATTCACTTCGGCGAAAGCGCGGTCAATGTTCGTTCCCTCCAATGCGCTCTGTTCACGGCCTTGACTCCACGAAATGCCGGCGAGACGCGCGTATGCATTTTTGAAATCCTCGTACTGACCACGGTTGTCGAGGTCGCGCTCGAACCTTGCGACGTGTCCTTGGTTGCCGTAGTAGCCCCTGCTCTCGTCGAAAACCTTGACGAATACTTTGAGCAAAGCGTCGGTCTGATCTTTTGTGATGAGCGTGGCCTTCTGATCGATATTGAAGAGAAGGCTCTTGGCCGGGATGCGCTCAGCCTTGGTCAGCAATGCGGGAAGGAACGCGCCCTTGGCCTTCATGAGGAAGCTCTCGGCGACACGCGACCGATCGAATTCCTGGCCTTCGACGTCACCAAGCAGGTGAGCGAGCATTTTCAGCAGGTGCGATTTTCCCGAACCAAAGAATCCGGAGATCCAGACGCCGTTGGCGTTTGTGTAATTGGTGTAGGCCTCCAGCAGTAGCTCGAGACCCTTGGCCACCTCGTTGGTGAGGACGTATTCCTCCACCTCGGTACCGAGATGTGCTCCATCGTCCGCCTTGATGACTCCCTCGATCGGTCGTTGGACGCTTTTGGCAAAAATCTCGTTCAGCAGCATTTGGTCACGCCTCCTGTTCCAAGATGTTCTTGGCTCGGTAGTACTGGTCGTCCTTCAACCTCCCGAAAAGCACGAGCGACGACCCGAGGGTTTCCGACTGCTCGTACCGGCCAGGGAAGAACATCAACATGGGCTTTCCAGTCACGACGCTTTGGAGGTTGTTAAGCACGTTGTGTGATCGGATGTATGGGAAGACCTCGCCAATGCCAGTGAGAAAGAGTATGTCGAATTCTCCGTCTTCGATTCTGGATCGGATTGTTGGGGCAATGTGGAGTTGTGGGTCCAACATGCCCTGAAGCAACTCACGGAAGTCGTCCTTGTCCTGAGAGGGCTCCAATTCAAGAACACGCTCCCACACGCCACGTTCTTTGAGAATGTCGACAGAAACGTCATAGAGATTCACTTCGCAAACCCTGATGCCGCGCTCCGTGGCGAGCTTGTTCTTGATCCGCCTCTTCGCTTGGGCAACTTCGAGCGCGTCTTCGGCGTCGTAGGGGTAGATGAAGAACGGCACCTCATTGCTGAGCCCTTCCATTTGAAGGAAGCGCCTACCACTGAGCACCGCGAAAAGGTGCTCTTCTTGCATTGTCAAGTTCGTCGGTGTCATTGCCCACCTCTAGGAGTCAATGACTCGTTTGTTGGGAAGAAACGCACGTCGCATGCGGAACTTCGGGCGAACTCGGCAATCAGCCGATCGGACAACACTGCTGGAACTATGTTTCCGGAATCACTAAGCATGCCGGCTTCGCGAAGCATGAGGAAGACATTGGCCCGGAGTTTGCGGTAGGTCGAGTCCTTGAGTTCGGCGAGTTCGTCGTGCCACGTCGCCTTTATGTGCGCAAATGAGTCAAAGTCCGAGTGTTCAAGCACTGGCGCAAGAACTAAGAACCGTTCGCGTAGTACCTCCTCGGCAAACTCGCCGAGGAGGTCGTAACGACGGCACGCAGCGGCCCACATTAGATGCCCTCGCTCGCTGCTGGTCGCATCGACGAGTAGGTCGATCTCGTCATCGGTCAATGCTGCAAGGCGTTGCACTACCTCCCGAGCGACGCGATGTCCCGACGAGACGGTTCGACCTTGAAGAAGGTTTTCCGACTCAAGCGTTGTTCGAACTTTCGTCCAATCGCCCAAACGTTGGTAGAGCGACGCCGCGATGCCCGCTTCTCGCACGAGCAGGCCACCAGTAGTGAAGGATAAGCGGTACCGATGTTCCATCACGTGCAGATCTCGAGTGATCTATTGGCTGCATCTCGACGGAGTGCACTCTGCCAGTTTCTGTCGAGAATCTGAGCATGGAAAGCCGCAGCTCGTGAATCAAACGTCGCCCGCCAATATTCCTTTGACAACATCGGGCCAACGTGCATTACTAAGCCACTCTCGCGTTGTGCCAGCGGACGATGTCCTGACGTCGCCAGAGTCGGACTCGGCTGCTGCTCAGATCGACCACAGGTTGCGGGAAGTCCGCATAGCGCTTTAGGTATGTGGTCACGCTGCTGGGATGAGACAGCCGGAGTATGGCCTGCACCTCTGCTGCACCGATCAAGTCGTTCGGGTCCACTTTTTCTCCCACCTAAACCAGTCTAGGAACATCGACAAATGCGTGCTCGTGAGCTATCAAACTTTGTGATGTCAACAGCACAGTGACGCGATGCCGAACGACGAAAGAATGTGTCATCAGCAGGCCGGTAACTTACGTCGGCCTTGTGACATCGCGCAGCTTCGCGGTAACGTGCGCCGCGTGAGTGATCTGAGGTGTGCAGAGGGTGTGAAGAGTGCCTTCGAAACGGGGGAGTGCTCGACGTCGCGTGAGTTTGGCCTGTTGGGCAGCGCCTCGTGCAGCCAGCCTGTGAACCCAGTAACCACAGGCGTTTTCGCGCCTGACGTCAGCAATGTCCGTTGCGCTCGGCACTGTACGGCCCACCATTTACCAATAAACCCCCTTGTGCTGTCTCGGGACCTCTGTCTCGTTTCGGCCTCGGGACCTATGTCTCACTTCCCGGCCCGGCCTCGGGACCTCTGTCTCACTGCTCCCACCCATCTGACACGCTCCTTTCGACGGTCTGAGCACGCGCTCGACCAGCGAGGAGCTGCCCATGTTGATCGAGTTGCCCGTGACTGAACAGCGCTATTTGGCCGTGCGGGAAGTACTCGACACGGGTGCGTCCATTGTGGAAGTCGCTCGCCAATATGGCGTCGATCGACGAACGCTGCATCGATGGATCTCGCGCTACGTGAATGGTGGCCTCGAAGCGCTCGTGACACAGTCCTCGCGTCCGGACTCGAGCCCCACATAGATGGCGCCATAGGTCGAAGCGCGACTCATCGCGATGCGTCGTGTGCATCCGTCGTGGGGTTCGCGCACGCTCAAGACCAAGCTCGTCAATGAGTTCGCCGAACGCGCGCCGAGTCGTGCCGCGATCTATCGAGCGCTCGTGCGTCACCAGCTCATCACTCCGACGCCCCGACGACGACCAGCGTCGAGTTATAAGCGCTGGGAGCGCAGTCGGTCCATGGAGTTGTGGCAGATGGACGTGGTTGGTCGCATCTTTCTCACAAACGGCACCGAGCTCAAGTGTGTGACGGGCATTGACGATCACAGCCGCTTTTGCGTGAGTGCCTATCTGGTCACGCGCGCGACCGCCCAGCCGGTCTGTGACGCTCTATTGGCGGCTCTTCGCCGTCACGGGGTGCCCCAAGAGATCCTCACCGACAACGGGCGCGTGTTCACCGGCAAGCGGTCCTCGCCCCCTACAACCGTGCAATTTGACCGGATCTGTCTCAACAACGGCATCACTCACCGGCTCACCGCACCGTTTTCACCCACGACGACCGGCAAAGTCGAACGCCTGCACCGCACCATGCGCAACGAATTCTTCAACCACTTCACCTTCGACACGCTGGAGGAGACCCAAGAGGCCCTCGACGCGTGGGTCCTCGAATACAACACACAACGTGAACACCAGTCACTCGGTGACATTGTGCCGGCGCGACGCTTCGAGCTTGCCCGTCGTGATGACCTCGAGGTGATCGACGGCTCGGTGAAGGACGAACAGACGCCCCCACCTCGCAAGAGTCTGTCGAGAGTGGTCGACGACAAGGGTCGCGTGGCGGTGCTGCGCTTTCGCTATCACGTGGGACGAGCCTTCACGGGAGAGACGGTGCAGGTCACGAGCGACAACGGACTCATCTATGTCCACCACCGCGACGTGCTCATTGCGACGCACGCTCGTCGACACCTCGCCCAGGACGACGAGAAGTTCACTGACCGACCTCCGGTCGCTCGACCCACGAAGGGTGACGAAGTGTTGCGCAAAGTCGATAAAGCCTGCGCGGTCAGCTTCGCCGGCATCGCCTACCTCGACGGCAATGCGCACTTGAGCGCTCCCTTCAACAGGAGATTGAGCATATTTATTGCTACGGACAGAACAGCCTTAATAGACCATCTTCGAGGTGTCGAAACGATCGAGAACTTCGTGCATGACTCGGGATGATGTAACTCGTCAATGCGGGTTGGTCAACCCTTTCAGAATACGTCCAAACTTTCTTGGATCGGGAGTTGTCAACGTGGTGCCTCTCGAGCCAACTCTTCGGTGAAGCCACCGATTCTGGATCTAGCGGCGAAACATAACTACTTGTCAGGCCTCGTTTGCCCATCAAGCTATCTGCCGAGGCAATAAACCAGTTCTCGTACATGTGGTGTGCCACAGAGACTAGATACGGCAAGCCGCGTCGGTCAAGAATCTCGCAGCATGACCTGGAAAGGTCGAGTGGGCACTCACCGTCTGAATCAAACATCACGAGAATTGCACCGTCTTTCCCGGCGTTGATCCTGGCTAACTCAATGTGGCGCCCAAATTCTTCAGGCTTTACTATCTTTCCGCGATCAAGTCGAATTGGCTTCGCGACCTCGACATATATTCCCATTGGATTCAAGATCGCATTAACCAAAATACGTACTGATGCAGCATCGCCGTGCCCTTCAACAATGGGAGCCAAGCGTGCGATCACAATTCAGATCCATCTTCGACCTCATCGAATTGATCCATGCGAACCAACTCGCCAACCGTGAATAAGTGCCTCGAGAGCATTTCTCGAGCAGCAGAAGCCACATTGCCAACATGCGTATTCGCTCCGTCCGTAATAACGACCCTCAGCGAATTCGTCTCGACGTTCGGGTTATCGAGAAGATCCGCACTCTGGGTCGTTGCTAAGACCTGCCGATCATTCGACGCTTCCACCATTGCGTCATGAAGGACTCCGACCGCGCCAGGATGAAGCGATCGCTCGGGTTCTTCAATTGAAACCAATGACACATGATTACCATCATTGTCAGGAGGTTGAAATAGAGCAACGAGCGTTGCCAACGATAGAAGTGTTCCACTAGACACGTGGTGCGGCGAAAATCGTCCATGCTCCATCTCGAATCGAATGACCTGATATTCACCACTCGTTTCTACATTAATATTCTTGAGATTGGGCAGAACTACTCTCATATATTCGAGAACGCGCATAAACCTGGCATTATGCTCTTTGAGCATTACCTGAATGACAGAAGCCAAGTTGCTTCCATTTGGACGGAGCAACTCGCCAACTTGACTTTGCTGAGGTGGTCGAAGCCCGGGAATGTTGAAGTCATAACGTCGCATATTCCGAAGGAAGAGTTGGGCAGCATGCGAGTGAGGATCATTCGATCCACGAGATTGCAAGGCGAGCGCTCTCGATGGCACAGCAACTGAGTCTTCAGCGATCGACCGTAGGTCGACGTCGCCCGTTCGATTAGCAATTGTCTCTGATTCTACATAGTAGGAAGTTCTGCCCTCGCACGCGAGAATTAACTCGTAGGCAAAGTCTCCGAGTTCAGTGGATTCAAATTCGTACCGAAACAAGATTTTCTCGCTCCCGAGCTTCAGTACGCTTCCTATGCTGTTTCGCTCTGCTACAGCATTCTCAAGATTTGAATTCAGGCAATTCCCCACGAAACTTATGGCGTCTGCAAAGTTAGTCTTGCCCACCCCGTTTCGCCCAATTACAAAGCACAACGGTGGCAAATCAACTTCACACGCGTCAAGACTCTTGTACCCGTCGAATTTAACGGCTCTGAGTTGGACTCCGTCATTCACACCGCGACAATACCGCGTCCAAAGCCAAGATACTTTGAGGAAGTGTTCTGATCCGTGGGGATGAATTCGCCTTCATCTCGCAGGCAAATTCTCAACTTGGTTTCGACAAAGGTCCGTTGGTGCTTGCTCGTTTCGCATTCTCGAGCCTCCTCGCCCGAATATTTGTCAGCGAAGTTCGGCCTATCACGATGGGATCGAGGTCATCGAGCACGCTCAAGCGTCTGCAGACGAGCCACATTACGGTCGGGTTGCGATAGCGCTCGCTCCAAAAGCACGAACATCAATGCGGCTATGTCATTCCAAAACCTGACGCTCGCGGCGTCGAAAGGTGCACCGCGATCTGCATTGGCATACTAGGCGATGCGCCTCTAGCCTGCAGCAGCGTCGAATACTCTATTCGATCGGGGCCGATGCACGAAGTAATTGGAGCACGACATGGAAAACTCAGGAGATGAATCCCAGACCGTAATTGGCTCTTCCAGTCAGGCTCAATTTGGCTATCAAAGACTCATTGACGAGCTGCGCGCAGAAGGACTCTTCGAGAGTATGACGCCTGCTTACCTAGCCATGTTCTTGCTTTTCATCACAATCGCAGTTTCGATGCCAGTTGTTTTCCTGACAGTTAGCCGCAACAGTTGGAGCATTCTTCTCGCTCTGCCACTGGCATTTGCCGTCGTTCAAATGGGATTTCTTGCGCATGATGCAGGGCACTGGCAATTTTCTCCGCAGAAGTCTATGAATCGATTTATTCTTCTAATTTCGGCGAATATGATCTTGGGAGTTAGTGGTTCTTGGTGGACTGAGAAGCACAATAGGCACCATCGTTTCGTAAATGATGAATCACGTGACCCTGACATGGCGTCTCGCACCTTAATCTATTCCGCTGACCAAGCGAAGGTGAGGATGCGAAGCAAGAGCGGGAGATTTGTTGCTCGATACCAATCGATTTACGTCATACCTATCTTGACTCTTGAAATAGTACAACTTAGAGCAACTAGCTTGGTTTGGTTATTGCGAACGAGAGTCCGTCACAAGTACCTAGAATTATTCCTGATTCTACTCAATATCTCTTACTTCACTGCTGTTCCTTTGTTGGTTGTTGACAAGGAGCATGGCGTCGTCTTTGTAATCCTTTCGACTACGCTGACGGGCCTATACCTAGGCCTTGCATTTATCGTCAATCACATTGGATTGCCATCACGGGTCTCCGGTGAAATTAGCGACTTTGAGCGATCACAAGTTGAGCATTCCCGAAACCTTTCTACCGGAAGGGTGGGTGCCCTGATCTTTGGGGGCCTCGATTCGCAAATCGAGCACCATCTGTGTCCGAGCATGCCGAGACTGCATTTGCATGAAGCGCGAGTCGTAGTTAAACGGCATTGCGATGAATTGGGAATTAATTATCGGGAGCAGACTCCGATCAATGCTTACGTGAATATACTAAGATTTCTTAGTCAAGTGGGTAAAGATCCGGCGCTATTTGTTGAGGAACGACCGTGACGAAAGGAAAAATGAGCGGTTGGCTTCGACGACAAGATCATTTGGAATCAGTGAAGAGATTTGGTGTCACATGGCCGGAAGTTTCAATTCTTGTACTCGGTACTTTCGGCTACCTCTTGGCACAAGTTGTCGCAACTATTGGTACAGAACGCAAAGGTAGTTCTAGACTATTTGTGCAGACGGCGCAATTCCACGTTTTTCGTTCAGTTCTCGGATTCGGTTACTTTCTCTGCTTCGCAATCATGCCCATTGCTTGGCATGCATCAAATTCAGTTAGAGGATTAGTTGGCAGGAATTCTCGATTTAGCGGTGTGATCGTTTCGGTGGTGTCGATCACTGCAGCTACTTTGGCACTTCCGTTTCTTCCGGGCGTTCCATCGCTGCCACAGATCGCGGTCGCACAACATTGGAGAACTGACTTTACGACACTCTTGACATTTGCAGCAATCATCATCCCTTCTTCTCTTGCGATTTTTACTGTTCGACAATTTGCACAGTCGGACGCGAAGTTTCATAGTGTTGGTGAGCTTGTGGATGTAGTTTCCAAATTCAGGAAATATCTTCGTTTTTTCTTGATTATTCAAGGCATAGCTATTGCTATCGGCGTCCTTGTCTTTTCGTCTCTTAGAAGTGCTGTTGAGCATAACTTGAACCTGCTTAATCCGCCTTCTTCCTTGACAGTTGCGAACTTCTTTCCTGCCCAGTACTTGCTACTTTATGGAGCTGCGTTCTCGCTAATGTTTGCAATCATCTACGGACCGACGGAAGCGCAATTGACGCTTTTCGCGAACCGTGAGTTTGCGCGACTCTCACCGATTGATTGGTCGGAGGAAGGTTTCTCTCAGGAGTCGGCGTTGTACAGAAACGAAGTAACTCGCATGCTTGATTTGAGTTCAGGTCAGCGTTACGAACGGTGGCTCGCAATCTTGGCTCCGCTGATAGCCGCCGCAATCGCGAGTGTCGGGAAACTTTGAGTTTGTTCGGGTGCGTTTTCGGTTCTTGTCGATTTGGGTTTTTGGTGCGGATGTCAGGGAGGCTATAACAGCATCAAGCAGAATCTTGAGTGTTCGAGGCAACTAAGGTTTTAGGCCGTGGTTTCGGAGAGATCGTCGAAGGAATTGCTGTAATGATCGACGGGAAGCATTAAGAATTTTGATCCGTGTCCATGGCTGCGTTCTCTTACGCACCACGATTCCGAGCTGATCCTGACCGGACCGCATTCATCGGTCCACCGCCTGTGAGGTTAGTAATCCGTTTTCGGCCCGCCACTTCTCTGTGAATTCGACTGGCGTGAGGTAGCTCAGAGAGCTGTGGGGTCGGTAGTGGTTGTAGGAGCGGCGACGGTACTGGAGCATTGTGCTCACCTCCCACATCGAGTCGAATATCTCAAGGTTTAGCAGTTCGTCTCGCAGTTTGTCGTTGAATGATTCGCAGTGTCCGTTTTGCCAAGGCGATCCGGGATCGATCTAGGCGGTGTTGGTGCCCACTTCGTGACACCAGTCCTTGGTGACCTGCGCAATGAACTCGGGTCCGTTGTCCTTGCGCAGGAAGAGCGGCGAGCACCCACGCTCGGCGCGCGCGTCGTCGAGGATGCGCAACGTGCCGTCCGCGGTGAGCGTGCGAGCCGGCCAACACGCCAGGTTCTCTCGAGTGAAGTCGTCTTGGACGTTCAGGATCTTGATCGGTCGCCCGTCAGCGGTTTCGTCGAAGACGAAGTCCATTGACCACACGTGATCGGGGAACGCCGCAATCACGCGGCCGCTCGAACGACCCTTCACTTTCTTGCGACGTTTGCGGCGCTTCACGTGCAGATTCTCTTGACGCCTAAGGCGCTGGAAGCGCTTGCGGTTCACTTTCCAGCCTTCGCGTAGAAGGATCACGTGACAGCGCCGGTAGCCGTAGCGGGGAAAGGCGGTAGCAATGGCTCGGATCCGTGTCACCAATTCGGCGTCGGAACGTTCCTTGCGGCAGTGGCGCTGGGTGGAACGGTGCTGTCCCACGACTCGGCAGGCCTGACGCTCCGAAACCCCGAACACATCAACGAGATGGCTGACCGC
>Ga0208872_1000468_pt1 | contig 29919 bp, 15 predicted proteins | sample CryBogCBH12Aug08_FD_185508 | JGI IMG/M metagenome (GOLD analysis project Ga0208872, IMG submission 185508) | Freshwater microbial communities from Crystal Bog, Wisconsin, USA - CBH12Aug08 (SPAdes) | ecosystem: Environmental > Aquatic > Freshwater > Lake | place: Crystal Bog, Wisconsin, USA...
ACGTGGCGGGTTCACACTTCTCGAACTGCTGGTGGTGATTGCCATTATCGCGATTCTGGCCGCATTGCTGCTGCCGGTGCTTTCCAAGGCCAAACAGCGAGCGCAAGGAGTATTATGTTTGAACGCAGGCAAGCAAATCATGATGGCCCTGACGCTTTACGGGAGCGACAACAGCGATTTTTTTCCACCCAACCCCGACGATGCCAACACCCTGCCCGGCTATAATTGGTGCAGCGGCAACGTCGAGATTGGCGGGCCGGACGAATTTAATCCCGATGTGCTGAAAGACCCGAAGCTGAATCTGGTGATCTCGTATCTCGCCGGCAACACTTCCCTGTTTCATTGTCCCGGAGACAAGCGGACGGGGCTTTATCAGGGATCGGATCCCGCACTGAAAGGCCAGATCGTGCCGGCGTCGCGAACCTTTTCCATGAACCAAGCGGTGGGCACCATTGATCCAGGATTTGACACCAAGGCTAGCCATGCCGGCGCTCCGACCCTGCCTGTCAACGGCCCGTGGCTGAACAATCAGGATTCGCATGTCCGGAATTCACCTTGGTTCACCTATGGCAAGTTTGCCAGCTTAGGCCGACCCGGTCCGGCCATGACGTGGGTGTTGCTGGATGAAGACCCGGTGCATATCAACGACGCGGCGTTTGCCTTCGGCATGAATCAGCCGCAATGGATTGACGTGCCCGGTAGCTATCATAATTCCGGCTGTGGCTTTGCCTTTGCCGACGGGCATTCCGAGGCCCACAAATGGATGATGGGGGGTCAAAAAATCGGCTGGGGAGCCAGCGTCGCCGGTTCGGCCGATCATCAGGACTGGCTCTGGATGCGTGAACGGACTTCCGCCGACAGCACCGGCACCATGCCGCCACCGCCGTAGCAATCATTTCCATTTTGCGTTTCCTTCCTGTGCGTGACTAGAATGTCCGCCACATGAAAATTGTTTTAGCTTACTCCGGTGGCCTCGACACTTCCGTTTTGATGTCGTGGATCAAAGAAAAATACAACGCCGAGATGATCGGCTTCTGCGCCGACATCGGCCAGGAAGAGGAACTCGACGGCCTCGAAGCCAAAGCCATCAAGACCGGCGCTTCCAAAATTTACATTGATAATTTGCAGGAGGAATTCGCGCGCGACTTCATTTATCCCATGCTCCGCGCCGGGGCGATTTATGAGGGTCAATATTTTCTCGGCACCAGCATCGCGCGCCCGCTGATTGCCAAGCGCATGGTCGAGATCGCCAAGAAAGAAAAGGCCGACGCCATCGCGCACGGTGCGACGGGCAAAGGCAACGACCAAGTCCGCTTCGAACTCACCGCCGCCGCGCTCGCGCCGGATTTACAAGTCATCGCACCGTGGCGCGACGAACGCTATCGCAGCGAATTTCCCGGCCGGCAGGAAATGATTGATTACTGCGCCAAGCACAAGATTCCCGTGCAGGCCAGCGCCAAGAAGCCGTATTCGATGGACCGGAATCTTCTGCACATTTCCTACGAAGCCGGCATTCTCGAAGATCCGTGGTTTGATTCCTACGACCTCAAGAATCGTAGTTACTTCACCACGCTCTCCGTCCTGCCCGAAGACGCGCCGAACAAACCGGAGTTTGTGGAAATTGATTTTGTGCGCGGTGACGCCGTGGCCGTGAACGGAAAAAAATTAAATCCACTCGGCGTAATGAAGCTGTTGAACAAGCTTGGTGGCAAACACGGTGTCGGCCGCGTGGACATGGTGGAAAACCGCTTCGTCGGTATGAAGAGCCGCGGCGTGTATGAGACGCCCGGCGGCGCGATCCTGCTGTTTGCCCATCGCCAGATGGAATCGCTCACGATGGACCGCGAAGTCATGCACCAGCGCGACGCGCTCATCCCGAAGTATGCCGAACTGGTCTATAACGGTTTCTGGTATGCGCCCGAACGCCTCGCGCTGCAGGCCTACGTCGAGGAATCGCAGAAGAACGTCACCGGCACGGTGCGGGTGAAACTTTACAAGGGCAACATCATGGTCAGCGGTCGCAAATCCCCAGTGAGCCTCTACAACCCGCACATCGCCACGATGGAAGCCGACCCGACCAAGGCCTACAACCAGGACGACGCCACCGGCTTCATCCGCCTGAACGGCCTGCGCCTGAAAGTCGCGGCCAAAGTCCACGCGAAGAAGAAGTAGTCGTCCGCGACGACTGGCAAATATTTCAAAGCCCACGGTGAGAGCCGTGGGCCGTTTGTTTTCGCTTGCACCGCAGTGTTTCCGGCGGGACGATTTCGATTACCAATCTGATACCGCTCGTGAATGTTTGATTCGTCCGCCAGTTGTCAGATTGAAAGTTTCCGGAGAAAATATGAAAAAAGAAAATTGTCCGTCCGCTCTGGTTCGCGCCGACAGAAATTCCTGTTTTACCTTGATTGAATTGCTCGTGGTCATTGCCATCATCGCCATTCTGGCGGCCATGCTGCTGCCGGCACTAGCCAGTGCCAAGAAGAAAGCCCAGCAGATCAACTGCACCTCTAATATTCGCCAGATGAATTTGGCGCTAACGATGTTTGTGGGTGATAATAATGACTATCTTCCACCAGGACCGGACAATGCCACCGGCCTCACCGGTGGCCAGAATTGCGCTTACTATAAAAGCTCTGCCACTTTGCTGGTGTATTATCTTTGGTCGCAATTGGGTTATCCTAATCCTGCCACATTGCCCAACAGAAATAGTGCCGTGATCGCCAAATGCACGCTCTGTCCAGCTTTCGCGAGCCTAGTTCCGGACGCCTCGCCACCGGCTCTCACCACTAATATCGCCTTGGAACGCGACGGCCGTTATAATGATGATAACAGTTCCAAGCTTACCAATAACCCTTTTGGTTATCCCTCAACCACCAATGCAGCCTATTTGCCAAGCCATAGGTTATCTGAAGTTGCGGCGGAAGTATCGCTTTCCTCTGCTTGGTATATCTATGACGCGGATCAATTGGGCAATGGCAGTAACGGCAATCTCCACAATCCTTGGGACCCGTCGTTTCTGTCAGCCCAACCACTCCATGGCACCGTGCGGAACTATGGTTATTTTGACGGTCATGTGCAGACCAAAAAGGTCAAGCCTGCCGGTGGATTTTAGAGCGGAATCGTCGCGGTCATCAGACCGGAGAAAATTTTTTGAAAAGTTTACTTTTCACCGGTTGGAGCAAAATATCTTTTTCCCGACTGAACCGCCGGTGCTTCTACCGGTGGAAGACTGAAAAAACCGCCTTATTGGAATTTTTCACCGGTTTTTTCAAAAATATCAAAAAGACCGCCAGACCGTCATACTTTAATATCAAACCATGACAGTTTGATGTCGAACTGGAATGGTATTATTGGCCCAGCGAGTTTTTCCCCTCGCTTTTGCGGACAACTTCGCCTAAATGATGGCCCGACATGGACTGGTCTTCATTCTTGCTCGCTGGCTTCGCGGTCCTGTTTATCGGCGTGTCCAAGGCGGGCTTCGGCGGCGGGTTGGGATTGCTGGTCACGCCACTGTGCGTGCTGGCGTTTGGTTCCAAGACCGCCATCGGCATCTTGCTGCCGTTGTTGTGCGCCGGTGATGCGTTCTCGCTTTACCACTACTGGCGCCGGTGGCGGGCGGAGAATTTGAAGTTTCTGCTGCCGGGGGTGGTGATCGGGGTGGTGATTGGAGTGCAACTCATCGGCCAGTTTTCACCGCGGCAGCTCAACATCATGATTGGGTTGATTGCGGTGTTGTTTGCCGGGTTCCAGTTTTCCAAGGAGCAAATATTCCGAGCGGAAGGGGTGTTTGTCCCGAATCACCGGGTCGGTCTGCCCTGCGGCCTGGGCATTGGCGTAACCTCCACGTTCGCCCACGGGGCGGGACCGGTGGCGGCGATGTTTCTGATTCCGCAACGGCTGCCCAAGGAGCTTTTTGTCGGCACCAGCGTTCTGCTTTTTACCTGTGTGAACTGGATCAAGCTGCCGTTTTTCTGCGTGGATCGTTCGCTTGTGAACCTGCCGGTGTTCGCAGCGCACGCGTTGATTACGCCGGCCACGCTGCTGACGAGCGCCAAGTTTTTTCCGCTGGTGCCGCTCGGCGTTTGGCTGGGGGTCTGGCTGAACCGCCGCTTTTCCGAAACCATTTTTGTGCGGGTCATCTATGCGACGCTATTCCTCGCCGGCTTGCAACTGGTTTGCAACTTTGACCTCGCAGCGCGGTTTCGGTGAGCCGAGTAAATCGCGCACATTTTTATCCATTGCGACCAAAGAAATGGGTTGCTTTTTCATGCTTTTGCGGAGAAGCTGAAAAATATTCCATACTAACAGCAGACAGCTAAAAACAACACGCGATCTGACAATAATTATGACAAATAAAAATGAAAAAAGGGCTCGCCCGGTTTTATTTGAGTAATGCCAACGTGACGCAGCCAACATAAGGAGCAATATATGACCCTCTTCGGCCTTCATCCCTTGGACGCGGCGATTCTGATCACCTATGTGGTGGTCTTGCTAGCCATCGGCCAGTATCTGTCCCGCAAAACGAAAACCGAGAATGACTTCTTCCTCGGTGGCCGCAAGTTGGGCAAATGGTTCCAATTTTTTCTGAACTTCGGAAACATGGCCGATCCCAGTTCGGCACCGGCGGCGGCCAGCTCGGTTTACAAGCAGGGCATCGGCGGCATCTGGCTGATGCTGATTCCGCTGTTTCTCACGCCTTATTATTGGTTCATGAGCATCTGGTTTCGCCGCGTCCGCCTGACCACCATCGGGGATCTGTTTGAAGCTCGTTTCGGCAGTCGCTTTCTGACCACGCTCTATGCGGTGTTTGCCATCGGTCTGGCCATCCTGACCATCGGATTTGGGAATATCATCGCGCTCAAGACACTTCAGCCGATCATGATCAAAGCTCCGGCGGCTTACACGGCGGCGGACCATCAGATGCTGGCGGATTATCAGGATTACAAAACGCTGCAGAAGCAACGCGAGCAGGCGACGCTGTCTCCGGAGCAGGAAAAACGCTATGAGGTGGTCAAGGATCTCTACAATTTGGGCCGGATTCATCCCTACGCCTCATATCTTGAACCGGTGACATTTTATGTTTTCTCTTCGTTGCTGGTGACGGCATTTATCGTCATGGGCGGATTGACGGCCACCGCCATGGTTAACGCCCTGCAATCAATTCTGGTGATGGTCATTTCGTTCATCCTCATTCCATTTGGGCTGGTGAAAATTGGCGGTTTCAGCGGCTTGCATGAGCGGGTTCCGGCTCAATTATTTTATATTTTTGGCGACGCCGATTTCAGCCAATACACCTGGTATTCGATTGGGGCGTTGTTGCTGGCGAATTTTGTTGGTATTACGGCGGCACCGGGAAATATGAACATCGGTGGCTCCGCGAAAGACGAGTTGGCGGCGCGGCTGGGCGCGGTTTCCGGTGGTTATGCCAAACGCTTTGTGACCATCGCGTGGGGCATGGTGGGTTTGATTGCCTTGGCGCTTTGGGGAGCAAATCAAGCCGACCCCGATTTGACGTGGGGAAGCATGACTCTATTGCTGTTGCCGGTGGGACTGATTGGCTTGATGATCATCGGCATTCTCGGCGGAAAGCTCGCCAGCCTCGGGGCGCAATCCATCGTCCTTTCCGCGCTCGTGGTGAAGAATCTCTACGAGCCGATTTTCCCGGGTCGGACCGAGCGTCATTATATGCTGGTGGCGCGCATTTCCGTGCCGGTGGTTCTCGGGTTGGGAATTCTGGTGGCGCTCTGGATGGGCAATGCCATTTCGCTGTTCAAATTCATGCTGGCCATCTCGGTGACTTGGGGTGCGCCGATTTTGTTGATTTTCCAATGGCGGCGGCTCACTCGCATGGCCGTGCTGGTTCAAGTCGTTGCCACCATGCTGGTCATTGGCGTCATTCCGTATGTGCTTTCATCCGTGCCGGCGGTGAGTCAATCGGCGGCTTTCACGGTGATGACTGCGGAGCAGATCCGCGTGGTGCAAACACCGGCGACGGCGAAAGACGTCGAAGCGGGGCGGGCGAAACAGGTGGGCGAGATCGTTTCCAAAGAACGCCGCACCGAAGCCGTGCCGATCTTTTTTGAGGACGGCGTGGTGCGGAAAGATCCATCCGATCTCAATTCGCCAAAGGCTGGTATCGGTCGCTTTAACATTGAGGTGTATATGCTCTCGCTCGTGGGCGTGCCGGTGAAAAACTTCACGCCGCCGGTGGTGATGGCCGTGCGTTTCTTGGTGGATGCGCTGTTTCCGATTCTGCTTTTGATAGTGGTGAGTTACCTGACGCGGCGCGATGATCCGGCGAAAATCGCCCGTTTCTATGCGCGGCTTAAGACGCCGGTGGGGGCAACGCCGGAAGCCGACGATGCTGCCGTCGCCGCGAGCGAGGCTGACCCGACGCGCTTCAATCACACCAAATTATTTCCGAAATCCGACTGGGAGTTCACCAAGTGGGACAAACTGGACGCGCTGGGTTTTCTGGCCTGCTGCGCGTTTGTGGGCGTCGTCCTCCTGATATTCAAAGGCGTGATGCTGATCGGCTCCTGACGGGACGGATTCATTTTTACAGGCAAAATTCCTTCTGACGTTTTATGGCTAACGAATCACAAGAACGAGAACTGCTTCGCAAACTAGTGGCCGGCACCACGCGGACGGGCGCAGCGGCGCAACACGCCGATTTCTGCATCAACTTCAAAGACTGGCAATGGCATCAGGGCGTGGCGCTGCATGGCTTGATGAAGTCGCACGCCGCGCTCGGTGATGAAACCAGCCTGCGCTTTGTCCGGGAATGGGTGGATGGCAAGCTCGCCACCGGCGAACGACCCAAGAGCATCAACACCACCGCACCGGTGCTGGCGATGGCGGAACTCAACGACCTATCACCGAAATCCGCCTACCGCGAAGTCTGCGATGAATACGCCGAATGGTGTTTGAATCAGGCCCCGAGGTTGCCGGACGGAACCTACGAACATTCCTGCACCGAGAATAAATATCCGTTGCAAGTGTGGGCGGACACGCTGTTCATGGGCGGCATTTTTCTCGCCAAATGGGGATTGAAATCCGGAAACCACCGGTGTGTTCAAGAAGCGGTCAAACAATTCGCCAATCACTACCGCTATCTGCACGACGCCGCCACCGGTTTGATTTTTCACGGTTACGACGGCACTTCGCAATCCCAAAAGGGCGTGCTGTGGGGACGCGGCAACGGTTGGTTCACCGTGGCTTCGCTGGAAGTTCTCGAAATGCTGCCCGCCGGTTCGCCGGAACATTCTTTGCTGCTGGCCAATTTCCGCCGGCACTTGGCGGGCGTGCTCGCGACGCAGGCTGCCGGTGGTGCTTGGCATACCGTCATGAACGAGCCGTCCACCTATCTGGAAATGTCGGCCACCGCCGCCTTCGCCACCGGCTTGCGCTGGGCGGGTAATCAGCCTTGGGGCGAAGCGCGTCATCGCCTCGCCGCTGACCGGGCTTATGCGGTGCTGCTGGGAAAAATTTCTGAAAAAGGCGAATTGCTGGAAGCTTCCGGTGGCACGCCGGTCATGCCGACGGCAGCGGCCTACAACGGCATTCCCTTTGCCATCACCGGCTTTGCGCAAGGGTTGGCGATGCTGGCGTTGAGTTTGCCCGGTGGCAGTAAGGTTTGATCCTCAAATTTGATTTTCAAAACACAAAACACCTATGGGCAAAAATATCCTTCCTAACGGTGGTCAACTTGTCTGGGAGTGACGGTTGCCCCTTGCCTTGTTAATCCAGAAAAACTTGTGTGAAAAAACATGAAAAACCAATCATTAATCATTGCGGTCATTCTTTGTGCCGCACTGTTTCAACCTCTGTTGCGTGCTGCGGATGTCTCTGCGAATCCTCCGGAAATGAAAGAACAGCGTGACGCCCGCATGGGATGGTGGCGTGAGGCGCGATTCGGCCTATTTATTCACTGGGGAGTCTATTCGGTGCCTGCTGGAATTTCGCACGGGGTGCCAGTGACATCTTTTTACAAAGGAAAGCCGAGCGTTCCGCTGGGTGAGTGGATCATGTATCACGCCAAAATCCCGGTCGCAGAATACAAGGATTTTGCAAAGCAATTTACCGCCGAGAAATTTGATCCGGCGATGATCGTTCGGGCGGCCAAGGCGGCCGGGATGGAATATATTGTCTTTACCACCAAGCACCATGACGGCTTCGCCATGTTCGATACCAGAGTGAACGACTGGTCGATCGTTCGCTCGTCACCTTATGGCAAAGACCCGCTCAAGGCACTCGCCGACGAGTGCCGCAAGCAGGGCATCCGACTGGGCTTTTATTACTCGCAGGCGCAGGACTGGGTCAACAAAGGTGCTGCATGGCACCATACGAAGTGGGATAAAGCCCAGGAAGGCAGCATGGACGACTACATCGAAAAAACCTGCATCCCCCAATTGCGCGAACTTCTGTCCAACTACGGTCCCGACACTCCGGCCGTTGTCTGGTGGGATACTCCGCATGATATCACTCAGGAGCAGGCCGCCCGAATCGAGGGGGTTGTTCAGGAACTTCGCCCCGGACTCATCCAGAACAACCGCCTTGGCGGGGGGTTCAAGGGCGATACGGAAACTCCGGAGCAATATATCCCTGACGGCGGCTATCCCGGTCGCGACTGGGAAAGCTGCATGACGATGAATGACACCTGGGGTTTCAAAAAGGACGACCATAACTGGAAAAGTGCTCCGGCGATTCTCTTCAATCTCATCGATGTGGTTTCAAAAGGGGGGAACTTCCTGCTCAACATCGGGCCGGATGCGCGGGGCGTTGTCCCGCAGCCGAGCCTTGATTGCTTGGAGGTGCTTGCCAAATGGATGAAAGTTAATTCCGAGAGCATTCATGGTGCGGGCAATTCTTGCTTTGGGCAGGAATACGGAGGCGCAGCCAAGGAAATCGACGGCTATGGCGTCGAGCGAAAATCAAACGGGTCAAAAGCTTGGCGCTGCACCACGAAGAAAGGGAAAATCTATTTGCACTTTTTCCAATGGCCCGGAGAGCAGTTTGACCTCGCCGGCGTGAAAGCGAAAGTTACCAAAGCTTACCTGCTGGCTGACCGCGGGCGTTCGTTGCCGGTTTCACAGAGCGGAACCAAGGTGAGCCTAGGTCTGCCGAAAAACGCTCCCGATGCGATCGCCTCGGTTGTCTGTCTGGAAACAGAGGACGTTCAATGATCTGGCTTTCCTTATCCCCAGTCACTTCCATTTCCGCATCACATCATCTGATGAAAACTATCCTTATTTCCCTCGCTGCCTCAACCCTGTGCCTCTCAGGTAATCTCCTTGCACAAGCCCACGCCCCTTCGCTTCAGACCGATCTGCAAGCCGGTCTCCAACAAATCGAACTGGGAAAACTTCCTGCGGGTTGGAAAGCCCTCAAGGGAGACTGGGGCGTTCGCCTCGATCAACAGTTCGCCCCGGAGGGCTCGGTGGAGGCGAAACAACCGCTCCCCCTCATCCCCGCGCTGGAGAAGGAAAGCCTGCTGCCGCGCGTCCTCGGCACGGATATGGAAGGCGGCATGATCCGCTATGACGCTCAGGAGTTCGACGACTTCACTCTCACCTACCAGATGAAGCATGCCACCGAACGGGATTACTGGGCCAATGAGTTCCGTTTTCGCATCCAACCAAAGGGCAATGACTGCTATATCGTTCAACATGATCGCTCTGGCACATTCAGTCTGCTCCGGGACAAAAAAGTGCTGGCGACCAGCGAAGGGAAACTGGACGTTGGACAAGGGGAGTGGCTCTGGGTTCGCGTTCAGGCCGCGGGAAACCGCATTCGTGTCTGGGGTTGCACCGACGGCGTCTCTTTCTTTCCTTATCTTGATGTGACCGACAGCGGGGGGATTATCTCTCCCGGCAAGCTGGCCTTCGCCGGACCTCGTCGTTTCCGCTTCGCGTTTCTTGAAAACCCCTGGAACAACGACTTGAAAAAGCAGAGCCTCGGGTCATGGCTCACCAGCGTGCAGCAAGGACAGGGATTCCGGCAGCGTGCGGATGCGCAGCAGACCCAGATTCCCTTGCTGGTTGAATACTTCGTCAGCGATCCCGCCAAGGCACCGACGAAAATCACCGTTTCCAGCGGTGGAAGTGAGTCCAGCCTCCCGCTGGGCAAACCCACTATCGGCTACCACCACCCGCTCCTTTTCGCCGAAATCCTGAATGAAGCAACCACCGGCAAAGTCGAAGTCACCCTCGCACGCGAGCAGAAAATCATTGACTGCTTTACCGTCCTGGTGACGAATCCCTTCGACCCGGCGAAAATGGCCAAGACGAATCCGAGTTCGGAGAAACCGGTAAGCGACCATCTCAAGGTGACTAAGGCGGACTATCAAGCCTGTCTCGACAAGGCTTTCGAGCGATACGGAAACACGGGCCGTTTGAGTTGGGACAACCGCTGGGGCCAGGAAGCCGAGCTTTACAAAGCCACCGGCGAGCAGAAACACCTCGACCGCGTCATGGAATGGGTTCGCATCTGGATTAATGGACGCATCAGCGGCAAAATAGAGATTCCCGATTTTCATTTTGCGAGCCGCCCGGGATTCGCCGAGGCCGCGACCCTGGCGCTGGAAAAGGGAAACCTCACTCCCGAGGAGAGGAAGATATTTCTCGCAATCATCGCCGATGTGCTGGCTACAAACCACGTGGAAGGAGGCGGGGTAATGAATCGCGCCATGGGTTATGCGCTTCCCATCAAGCCGCTGCTCGGGCTCGTTCCCGACCACCCGATGCGCAAGGAACTCGTTCGTTATCACGACGCGATGATGGCCGACTTCATGGTCACAAAGGAGGTGCTCGAGAACTCCAGCAACTACATGCCCATCACCGCGCTCTACCTGATTGCTTGGATCGACCAGAACGGTCTGCAGGAACTCTATCAGGACCCGAAGCTGAAGGAGTCCTTCGAGGGTCTTCTCCAGATGATGGACCCGAGCGGAGGCATCCCCCAGTTTGCCGATTACGGCGGCAAGGATCTTTATGACTGGAAGCTGGTGGCGGTGTTCGAACGGTTGGCGGCGGTTTACAAGGACGGTCGCTTCAAGTGGGCGGCTCACCAAATGGCGCGGCGCTTGGTCGCCCGTTTTAATGTCGAGAACATCAGCGGCGGCGACACGGAGAGCATGGCCTCGGCCTTTCTCTACGCTGACGACAGCATCCCGGAAGTCCGCCCCGCCACCGGCAGCGTCGTCCTTAGCCGGAACAGCGGCCGCCTGAGCAAACTGATTTTGCGCAGTGGCTGGGAGCAGAAGGATTTCTTCGCCGCAGTGGATCTGTTGAGCGGCTGCGAGCATGGCGACGCCATGGCACTCTCGCTGATTAGCATCTACAAAGATGGCGGCCAGTCGCTATTCGATAAGGCTGGGCGCGACATCGCCAACCACAGCCTTCCCTTGGTTCGCGAGTCCGTGTCGGAAATCCCCTACCTGCCGCGATTGGCAGAACCGGGCCGCTGGTATCAAGCCAGCTTCGACTTGAAGCTGTTCCAGAGCTGGGGCGGTTTTTCGGGAGGAGCCGGAAGCCCGCTGGGTCACCAATGGCTTTATGGTGAAGCGATGATCCCGTATGACTTTACCTACAACCCCGCCCGTGAATTTGCCTTCGCCCTCGGTCTAAACGGCAACGGCAAGGCGCGAATATATCTGGACGATGTGAAGCTGGTGAAGAGCGGATCCTCTCCCGAAAAGCCCGCGAAGGAACTCCTTTTGGAGGACTTCGAGGGGCCCGCCTACCGTTGGATCGGGAACTTCAGTAAATCGGAGGGCGCGGCCAAGGGAAAATCGTGCGGGTGCTTCGATGTCGATTTTTCGGAGAGCAGTTACATTGGGAAAAAATTTCCGATGCCGCTCTATGTCTATGACAGCGACTACGATCGCATCGAGTTCTGGTATAAAATTGAACCGGTCACCGGCAACATCAACGGCATGGTTCTGAGCCTGGGGGACAAATCCGGCACTCCGCGCAACTACGCCCTCAATCTCAATCAGAACCATCCCGTGAAGCAGAAGTTTTTTCAGGACGGAAAACTTGCGACCTTCGCCGGGTTCACATTGGAAGAGCGCAGTCCCTTTGGCGGCCCGCAGACGAGGGAACGCGAATTCCTTTTCGTGAAGAACAAGATACTCTGGATCCGCGACCGCATCACGACCGATCCCGTCCGCCCGTATGCAGCCGGCCCGATCTGGCAGGTGGGCAACCTCACCGGCGCACGCGGAACCAACTGGTTTGATACCTGGGTCGATTCGAACCTGATGGTCTTTTTCGTCCCCAAACCCTATGCCACCATCGAGACGATTTCGGATCCGCAGCCAAGGGGATACGAAATGGGCTGGAAGAAACAATACCCGGCCGTGCTCACGCAGTATGCCACAGGAAAGAAGGGCGGGCGCAGCCTCGTCTTCGACACGCTTCTTCAACCGCATCAGGGCGACAAAGATGCTTCCCAATATGTCGAGGCTATCAAGGTGCTCCATGATCAGGATGACATCACCCTAATCTCCGTGGGGGGCGACCTGCTGCTGTGCAATCCCACCGGTAAGAGAGTTGAGTTACAGGGGCTAGTTACTGACTGTAAAATGCTCTTAGTGACGGGCCTCGCCACTAACTCGCCAACCTGCGAGGGCGAGGGGGGGACGCTGGCGGAATATCAGGGCAGGAAACTCGATTTGAAAGTTGTGCGCAACCCTTGAGGCTTGATGCCGGAAAACGAACCAGCATTCGCACCCCAAAGAAATCGCCGTATGAAACAGCACCTCATCATTCCCCTCTCCAGTGGAGGCAGAATGCCGATGCGCTTGTTATCACAAAGCCTGCCACCGTGCCCTTTTCTAGAATGCCGGTTGGATTCAGGATCACCTTCAAGGAATCGTTCTAATAAAAGAATCCTTGATAAGACAAAGATTTAATCACCCCTTTTCCCAAATATGAATAACGATCAGCTCGAATTTCACAATGTGGAGGAACTCCAGCCCGTTCCGGGTTGCCACGGATGGAAGTTGCAGCGCTTTCCGGAACACGTGCGCAACCAGCTTGGCGACAAGGGGCACACCCGCGGGCGCTTTTATGCGCAGCGCGCCTCCGGCTGCGAAATCCGGTTCGTCACTCCCGCGAAGTTCTTTGCGCTGACCCTTTCCACACAGGAAGTCGATACCGCCGTCTTTGTCTATCGAGGGGATTTTTTACACTCGAGGCATGATCTCAAAGCGGGGGTGCCAGCCCGCCTTTTCATTGAAATCCCGCCGATGTTTTCGCAGGTCAAGCCCGGGATGCTCGAAGGCGGGCGGTTCTCGCCGGAGGTCTGGCGCATCGTATTTCATCAGGATGCGCGAGCCGTGTATCACGGGTTGGACACCTACGGGCAGCCCGTGCGACCTCCTTCCGCTGCGGAAAAACCTCGTCTGCGATGGCTGGCCTATGGCTCCTCCATTACTTTCGGAGGCAACGCGCTGCTCCCCGGCTCAAGTTATGTTCAGCACGCCGCTCGGCGTCTGGGCGTGGACGTATTGAACAAAGGGCTGCCGGGCTCTTGCCTGTGCGAGGAGGTCATATCGGATTACCTCAGCGCCTGCGGCCCATGGGATTTTGCGACCCTAGAACTCGGTGTCAATATGGTGGAGTTATTCACCCCGGCGGAATTCGAGCAAAGCGCGCGGCAGCTGATTCAAGCCCTGCACGCCCGCCAGCCGGAGCGCATGATTTTTGTGATCAATCTGCTGCCGAACTTCGCCGATTTCCCGCTCAATGCGGCGAGCCTTCCGGCGCAGCGTAACCCGGTTTTCAACCAGCTTATTCCCCAAATCGTTAAGGAGATCAATGCCCCGTGTGTGCGCTTTATTGACGGCCGGGAGTTGCTGGTCGATGCTAGCGGACTAACAACCGACCTGTTGCATCCTTCGGATCACGGGCACATTGCCATCGGTGAAAAGCTCGCACTTTTGACCGCCCCGCAACTCGGGAAAATCACCTCTCGTGCAAACCCTTGAAACAACCATGAAAAAATCCGACCCTCTCAACATGCACGCAAAAAAAATACTTCCCGCAGTTGTTCTCAGTCTTGTCTGCCTGAATCTCGGAGCGCTTTTTGCGGAGGAAGTGCAACCTCCCCTTGTCTCTGAAAAGGGTTCGGAGTTGGCGGCCACTGTTCGCGGAACGTCGGATCGAAAAAGCCGGTTGGTGACGGGGAATGGGGATCTGGGGGTCGTTTTGACGGGTGGGAGCGGAAAATTAAATCTGGGTCTTGGTAAAAACGATTTCTGGGGTGTGGTTCGTGGCGGCATTAGCACGGCAGGCGCTCAAATCATCGCTAGCCCCGACTTGAGGTTCACCGATTTCCAGATGGAGCAGAACGTTGGGTCCGCCACTCTCGCGGGAAAGTTTGAAGCACAGAAGAATGGACTGGATCTGCGCACGGAATCGTGGGTCGCTTATCCTGAAAACATCGTCGTGACCCGTCTCGAAAACACCGGCACGAAGCCGCTCTCTTTTCAGAGCGAGGTCGCCGATGGTTATGCGGGCGGCCTGCCGACGCTCATGGGAAACACGGAGGACTCCACCTGGCTGGAGATTTCTCCCGACACGGTTCCCTTCGAGGTGGGCAGTCGCATCATTAAATCTCTGGTCAGGATCATTGGTCCCACCCGAACCCCCGTAAAAACCCCGAAGCCGTTTGTGGGAAGAATCGCCGGCGTCACGCTCACCGCACAGGGGGCGGCGAAACCGTATCTGTCTTGGGAGCCGCAAGCTGCTTATGTCCAGAACATCGGCAAACTGGCATTTCACCCCGAGGATGCACATGGGATCTCGGCGGAATTCACAGGCGAAGGCGAGAGCCGGCTCGTGATGAGTTCGGGGTGCGTGCCGCAGAAAGGCTTCACCCTCTCGGCTTGGGTCAATGCGGCGACGAATCTTGAGGACGGGACGATCTTCTCCGCGCTTGCGTTTGAGACTCCGAAATCGTTTCCGTTCCTGAAGGGGTTGCTCGTGCATGTGGCCGCTGGAAAGCTCGAGGCGCGGCTGGACTTCACCACGGTTGCCGACCCGCAGCCGCTGCCGTTGAATCAATGGGTGGAGGTGAAGGTGGTTTACGACATCGAGAGCTTAGCGCTCTATGTCGGAGGCAGAAAGGTGGCCAACGCCGGTTTCCCGAAAGACCTCGACCTCAAGGGTTGGGACAAGACGGCGTATCATACAGGCGATCCAGAGCTTCCCTTCCTAGGTTGTTCGCCATTGGGCGTGCTTCGTCAGCGAGTCTTGGGAGCCAGCGTGCAAGCCAGCGGTCGGGCTTTGAATTTCACCCTCGCCCCCGGTGCTCATGCGTTCGTGCTCCTTGCCGTGGTGACAGATCGAAATGCGAAGGATTATCTCAAGCAGGCCGAGACGTGGCTTGCTGTGGATGAGTCGGGAATTGCCAAGCTGCGCAAAAAACACCTCGGGTGGTGGAAAAACTTCTGGGGCAAATCCTTTGTCGAGATTCCCGACAAAAAAATTCAGGACAACTGGTATGGCTCCCTTTACCTGCTGGCCTGTTGCAGTCGCGCAGACACTCCGGCTCCGGGACTCTGGCATAATTTTGTGACCCGTCCGGGGGCAAGCTGGAATGGAGACTACACGCTGAATTACAACTATCAGGCCCCGTTCTGGGCAGGCTATGTGTGCAATCATTTCGAGCTGACCGACAGCTACGAACCGGTTCTCCTTGACCATATCGAGCGTGGGCGGGCAATCGCGCGGAATGCCTGGCGGATTGATCCCAACGCCCTGCCCAGAACGCTGGAAGCGACGCTGGCGATGCGCAACAAGGTAAAGCCCGAGCCCAACCCTGACGACTATCGGGGCATCTACCTTTACGCCCATCTGATTCCGATGCCGGGTTGGAGCGCTGATTACGGAACCTTCTGGGGACAAAAGAGTGACGCTCTCTTTTCCGCGGTAAACATGATCCAGCGCTGGCGTCTCACGCGCGATCTCGACTACGCCCGCAAGGTTTACCCATTCCTTGTTGCGACTGCAGAGTTTTGGGATAACTGCTTGGTGTTCCAGAACGGGCATTATGCTTCGGTTAAGGATGCGGTCAGCGAAGGGAGCGGGGACAACGTAAATGCTGCCACCACGCTCAGCTTCCTGCGGTTGCTCTATCCGAGTTTGATCGAGATCAGCACCAAGCTGAATCTGAATCTGGATTGCCGGGCGAAATGGCGCGAGATTGTGGATAAACTCGCTCCCTTCATCATCATTCCCGCCTCCAGCGCTGAAGAGTTGCAGAAGCTTGGCTCCGACGTGATAAAAAACCGCATGGTGATCCGCGATTGCGAAGTGGGCCCCGCGTTCCCGCGAACCCCCTTCCTCCTCTACAAGGACCGGCAGGTTCGCCCTACCAGTGCCGGCATGAATTGCACGCAGGCGATTTTCCCAGGATGGTCGTTCGGCATTGAGAACACTCCTCAAGAACGGAAAGCGGCCCTCGACACGGTTACTCTCGCGGCTGAGTGGTATGACATAAACAACGACTGCACTTTCTACCCCAGCGCCGCAGCAGTTGGCTATGATCCCAAGGAAATTCTGGAGAATCTTCGTGGCCTAATCGATACCTACCAGGAGCCGAATTTCATGATTCACACTCCCGGTGGTGGCACTGAGGATGACGCCATCACCCCGTGCTGCCTGGCCTACATGTTCCTCCAAAGCCACCAGCAGAACATCCATCTCTTTCCCAACTGGCCGATGGATCAGGATGCCTCGTTCGGGAACCTGAACGCCTGCGGAGGCTTCCTGATCGGGAGCGCGGTGAAGCAAGGCAAGATCCCCTACGTGCAGGTGGTGAGCCAGGCCGGGGAGGAGTGCCGGATTGTGAACCCGTGGCCGGGCCACGCTATCAGCCTGAAGTGTGACGAAGAGAATCCTCGCCCGCTCCAAGGCGAACTTCTGAAGTTTTCCACTGCAAAAGGAAAAACTTACTTGCTCCTACCAGTGATGGGCGCAAATAACATAAATCAGAAAACATCCCCGGACCTCCCCGTAAAGAGGACGGCGCAAATTCAATAGAACAAACATCCCCGGCATCTTCCATTTCTCCACCACTTCGCCATATGAAAAAGAAATTCATCAGCTCGATCCTATCGCTCATAGCGTTCACCCCTCTAATGATATTGCATGCCGAAGTCACCCTCTCCGGTGCATTCGGAAGCAACATGGTCATCCAGCGCGACCGTCCTGCCACGCTCTGGGGATGGGCAGATGCGGGTGAAAAAGTAACCGTGAAATTGGGCGACAAAGTCGTCGCCCAAGCGGTGGGTCAGGGCAAGGAGTCGATGTGGCGCGTCAAGCTGCCTCCGCTGAAGGCGGGTCGAGTGGCGGATATCACCGTCACGGGTAGTTCCAACACGGTCACGCTCACCAACCTGCTGGCGGGGGATGTGTGGCTCTGTTCCGGACAATCCAACATGGCCATGACGGTGGGAAAGGGTCCGTGGTTAAATTCTGGCGGGGTTTTGGATGCCGAGAAGGAAATCGCCGAGGGGAGTCATCCCGAAATCCGCCTCTGCACGGTGGAGAGCCTCGGAACGCCCACACCGCAGAACCAATTGACTGGCACTTGGGCAGTCTGCGGGCCCACGAGCGTGCCCAAGGCCTCGGCCGCGGCCTACTTCTTCGGGCGCGAATTACAAGCGAAGCTTAATATCCCCATCGGGTTGGTGATTTCCGCCGTAGGCGGGTCTTCCGTCGAGCTGTGGACACCGAAGGCGGCGCTTGAAAACGATGCGGACTATGCAGATCTGGTTGCCGGAGCCAAAAAACTTCAAGCCGAGATCGGCAAGCAAGCATTGGAAGACAGGAAGCTGGAACTCGAGTGGAGAAAACAGTCGGATGAAGCCAGAGCCAAGCATGAGCCCGCTCCGCCGACCCCGGTTTACACACTGACGCCAGCCCAACGTCTCGCCGCGAGTGGGATCCGTCCGGTTTTGGAAGCTGGCACCCTTTACAACGGAAAAATCCATCCGCTGACTCCGCTGACCCTCACGGGAGCCATCTGGTATCAGGGCGAGGCCAACGCCGGTCGCGCCGAGCACTACGTCCACAGCCTCACGAAGCTGATCGATAGCTGGAGGAACGTCTTCGAGCAGCCGTTCCCGTTCCTGATCGTGCAACTGGCCAGCTTCGATGCGCCGGTCGTCAGCAGTGCGGAGCGAGGCTCTTGGGCGTTGGTGCGCGAGGCGCAGGAAAAAGTGGCGCAAAGTGTGCCCAATTGCGGGATCGCGACGGCGCTGGACATCCGTCCGATAGGCAACCTCCACCCGCCGAACAAGCAGGAAGTCGGGCGCAGGCTCGCGCAGGTGGCGCTCAAGCAGGTCTATGGCCGGAAAATCTCATCCTGCGGGCCGCGTTATGCTGGCGTTCGGTTTGAAGGCGGCAAGGCCATCGTCCGTTTTGCCGAAGGCACGGGGCCGTTGGTTTTGAAGGGGAACGGCAGCTTTGAAATTGCCGGGGAAGACCGAAAATTCGTCCCCGCGACCGCCACTCTGAACGGCGATATTATTGAGGTTGCCGCACCGTCCGTCGCGAACCCGGTCGCCGTGCGCTACGCCTTTCTGAATGCGCCCGAGATGTCTCTTTTCAATCAGAACGGCTGGCCCGCGCTACCGTTCCGCAGCGACTCCTGGGAGATACCAAAAGGCTACTAATTCTAACTACCCGATTATGAAACAGCACACCCTCCGGATACTTGCCCTGGTTGCCGCTGGTTTCCTTTCCGTCTTGACGACGACCAAAGCCTATTCACAGGACGCACGCGCTGCCGCCACGGCTACGGTCACACCAAGACCCGCATCTATTTCCGTGTTGCCGACACAGGCTCATGTCGCCTACGGCTCCGACACCAACCAATGGCTGAATTTCTGGCAGGCCCGAAGTGACAAACCGACCCCCCTGATTTTCAATATCCACGGCGGCGGCTGGCGACATGGACCGATCGAGCCATTCTCTCGTAGGGATCAGGAGTATCTCGATCACAGCATCTCAGTCGTCCACATCACGTATCGTTTCACGCCGACCAATCCCATCCCCGCGCCGGTTATGGATGCGGCACGAGCCCTTCAATTCGTGAAGGCTAGGGCGGCCGAATGGAACATCGATCCCGACAAGATCATCCTTACCGGTTTCTCCGCAGGGGGATGCTCGAGCCTCTGGCTGGCGACCCATCCCGACCTAGCCGATCCAGCCTCCCGCGATCCCGTGCTGCGTCAGTCGACCAAAGTGGCCGGTGCATTTGTCGGAAGCGCCCAAAGCACCATCGAACCCGCAAAGGTGAAGGAGTGGCTGGGCACCAATACCCTCCATCACGCGATGATCTGCGGTGCCGGTGGATTCAGAAACAACGAGGAGATGTTCCGGACGCTAGCTACCAACACAGTGATGGCAGCCCGCTACCGCGACTTTTCGCCAATCAACCTGATCAACACCAACGAGCCACCCATCCTTCTGGAATATGGCCCGGTGAACGAAAAAAACCGCGATAACATCCACAGCGGTGTTTTCGGCATGAAGTTCAAGGAACGGGCCGACACCGTTGGTGTCACCAATTGCTACCTCAATCTTGGCAAGGATTCCTCGTCTCTGGGCTATCCGGGAGGAACCAGGGCATTCATCAACATGGCCCTCAAGGGTCAGTATCTACCCGTATTCCCATGAAAAAACACCTCCTCCTGACTCTTCACGTTCTGTTATCGCCACTGTTCTACCAAACCATCGCGGCAACAGCACCCGAAACCAACCCGTCCGAATTCAACGGCATTTCCATCAAGCCCGTTACGCAGCGTCCCTGCCTGCTGATGGATGCCGCCGACATTGCCAAGGTGCAGCGACGTTTTGAGGCGCTGCCAAATCATCCGCCGGTGGATTCCAAAAATATGGACGCGACGCTTTACGCGTTGCTCTATGGGGATGCTGCCGCCAAAAAAAAGGCGACGGTTGATTTCATGGCCGATGTCCGCCGGATTTTTGGTGGCCCGGGGAAAAATCCTTTGTGGGAGGAGCGCCGGGTTAATGAACTGCTCTACAAATACGACGTCATCGCTTCGTTCGGTTTGCTGACCAAAGCCGAACAGCAGGAATTCGAGGACGATGCGGTGCGATTCGCGAAATTCGAAGTTGGCGACGATCCGGCCAGATTTCCCTCTCCGCAGACGCCGAGCACAAACGGGCTCGAGTTTCCACAGGGATTTTCCACCTGCAACCGCTGGCCAGACCGTTTTCTCGGAGCCGCGCTGGTTGGCCTCAACTTTCCCAATCAGCCGTTAGCTAAAGAGTGGGTGAAATACGCCTGCCAGCAAATCCGCTTCATGCTGGAAAAGGGAAATTGGGACGGCGCATGGAACGAGGTTCCCCGCTATCATAACTGGACGATGATGCTTTTTGGTCCGCTGTTTGAGGCGCTGCAGCGGCGAACCGGCGTGGATTTTTACCAGGATCCGAATACCAAGGCGCTACTGGACTGGTATGTCCGGTTTTCCTCGCCGCTGGTCCGCTTTCCCGAAACCACCAAATCCAATCCGGCGGGCGAGCCGACCCTGCCGGTCTGGGGCGATTCGAACTATGGTCCCGCCTTCACCGTGCCGGCCATGTTTGCCCCGCATTACGCCACCACCGATCCGGCGTTCTCGAAACGGCTAATGTGGATGTGGCGGCGGGCGGGCAGTCCATTTCAACACGGCTGGCAGTTTGATTTGATGTTTACCATGCTGGCCGATCCGTCCCTGCCCGATGAACCCCAGACGCTCGGCAGCGAACTCTGCCGGAAGTTCGGCTATGTGTTGCTTCGCTCCGGCTTCAACACGCCGGATGAGACGGTGGTTTATATGCGCGGCGGCCAGCATGGCGTTACGCATCATCGGTCGGACCTTGGTTCGATTGATTTTTTCAGTCAGGGAATTCCTTTGGCACTGGGTTCGGAGTCCGGACCATACGGGGATGGGATTGAATGGAACCGCTCGCAACAATCCAACAACGAGCTGGTTTTTGGCGGCAAGTCGCGCGACCGCGGTGAGTGCAGCGGGAAAATTGATGCCTTCTTCACCAGCCCACAGGTGGATTATGCCGTGGCAGACTGCTCGCGTCCTCCGGGGAGATTCGTGAAGCCGACTGAGTCATTCCACTGGCGGCGGCATCTTCTGCTCGTGAAGAATCCCGACTACCTCGTGGTCTGGGACGAGATCGCCTCACCGATGCCTTCCGAATATTTCCTCCACACCACTGCGGAGAAGCTAATCTGGGGCAAAAACCTGATCACTGCGCACACCGCCTACCATGCCGACCTCGACATTCATGTTCTTGCGCCCTCCAATCCGCTGGTGCCGAATGAAAAGGAAGGGCGCTTCGGCGCGGTGATGGAAGATCCGAAACATCCCGGAAAAATCACAGGCAAAAGCGATCCCTATCCCTTTAACACGCTTAAATATTTTAGCATCCCCGCGAAGCCGGGCGAAGATTTCATCACCATTCTGCATCCCCGCAAGCCGGATGCCGCGCCGCTCACGGCGACGCTTGTCTCCTCCAGTAAGGAGGGGGTCACCCTAAAAATCACCAGCGGCGGCAAGCCGGACATGGTGAAGCTCGGCGTCCATGGCGGTTCCTTTCAGCGAGAAACATCCCCGGTCTTGACCATCCCGATGCAGATCCAGGCGACCTTAGCAGCAGGAAAGCATTGAACGCATCAAAGACTTTATGAACTTAAACTCCATGAAATCCATTCTCCTCATTTCTCTGCTGGCGTTGAGTTTGCCGCGTGGCGGCAAGTCTTAATTCTCAAACTTAATCACCAAAAAAACAAAACAACGATGCACAAAAAAAATCTCACCACCATAATGGCGGTCATCCTATTAGCGGTGACAGCCAAGGCCGCAGACTCAGCTACAGCGATCGAAGTGCGGCCCCGGATTTACCTAACCACCGCCGATGTCACGCGCCTGCGGCAACAGGCCAGCCGCCCCGAATTGGCGGCGGCTTACGCCGACCTCGAAGCCAAATCAAAAAAAATTGCGGCCGACTGGCGCAAGAAATATCCCGCCACCGCCACGCCGCGCACCACCGGTGAATTGATGGAAATCGGCAAACACGATGATCCGTGGTTTGGCGACATCAAAGCCATCGCCACCGCCTTTGCGCTGCATCCCACGCCGGAGTTGGGACAGGTGTTGCGCGAAAAAATCATCACCCGCGTCGGTGCCCGCCAGATAAATAATTACTGGCGCGAAGGCGGCATCCACGAAGGCGAAACCGCCATGGTCTTTCTCCGATCCTACGATCTGATTGCTCAGACCGGCCTCCTTACCGGTGACGATGAAAAGGTCATCAAAGAAGCGCTCCACCGGTGCGCTCATCATTTGGAAGGTTGGACGCTGGACAACGAATTTTCCAGCCCCGGTTGGGCTAACTCGGCCGTTTATTGTCTAAATTTCCATGTGTTTTCCAGTTCCATCATGGGAACGATTGCGATGCTCTATCCCGACTTTCCCGAATCGGCCGAGTGGTTGCGGTCGGCGCAATCGGAGTTGCCCAAATTGCTGTTCACCGAGTATGGCATTGACGGTGGTTACGGTGAAGGCTCGATGAATTACTGGCATCCGAGTTATAGCGCGTTGCTTGGGTTCATGGTGGCCAGCAAAAATTTCGGGGTGCACGACTACTTTGCGGATCCGTCGGTGGCCGATGCCATGCGCCGCACGCTTTCCTGGCGCATGCATCTCATCGAGCCGGATGGAAATTATTTTGCCGTTGGCGATGCGCACCGCAGCATTAATGGCGCAGATTATTTCGAGGAGACCGGTTTGATTTTGCATGATCCGCAATTTACCTGGGCGGGGCGGGCGATGATGGAACGGGTGAATCAGGCACTGTTGCCGGCGGATCCTTATGACTTGTTTCACATGGACATGACCGCCGCCGCCGCGCCGCCCACCGCGCGGTTTGCCAATTTTCCGTTCTCCGGCTACGGCATCTTCCGCTCGGGTTGGGGGGCGCAAGACAATTACTTGCTGCTCAAATACGGCACGACTTTCATCGGTCGTCGCGAAGCGGAAAACAATCTGATTATTTCCGGCCACGCGCATGCGGATGCGCTGGAGTTGGAATTGCATTACAAGGGCATTCCGCTGCTGGTGGATCCCGGCACGATTGGGATTTATCAGAATTGGAACACCTATGGCGGCTATAGCAAAGCCACCATTGCCCACAACACCGTTGGCCTGGGCAATCCGTGGGGATACGACCGGCTGGATGGGCGTTACGCGGAGCACGTTCAACAGCATGGCAAAGAATTTCTTTACGAAACTTCGCAGAAAAATATCGGCCGCGAAGACACCTTGCTCAAAGCCTTTGGCGATGCGGGACAAATCAGCCTGATCTCGGCCCGGCTCAAAACCTATGCGGATGTCACCCACCAACGCACCGTCGTTTGGTTTCGCGACACCGGCGTGACCGTGGTTGGCGATCGCTTGGAAAGTCCGGCCGAGAAAACTTATGAATGGTATCTCAATCCCGTTGGCAAATTGCTCAAGCAGGACAAGGTTCTCACCTTTGGTGACGACATTGCGCGGCTGGACGTGGTGCCGGTTTTGCCCAAGCGGGAGCGGGTGCAAATCCTCAGCAAGGGCGATCCCAAAGTGCCGCCGTATTACACCGCGCTACGGCCGGACAGCGAGCGGAATTCGATGGGATCCAAGGGAGCCAAGCATCCTTATCTCGCCAAAGACAGATGGGAAACGTTCACCTTGCTGACCTTCCAGTCCAAGGCCAAGCAAACCGAATTTTTGAACGTGCTGGTGCCCTACGAAAAACAATCGCCGCTGGCCGCCGCGCCGATGGGCGACCAAGGCGTGAAGCTCACCGGCAAGGATTCCGTGTTGCTGGTTGCCGCCGGGAAGAATGACGATTCAGCGCTAGCCGTTGATGGCGAGTTCGGCGTGGCACGGCTGGAGAAAGGAAAGCTGACCAGCTATGCGCTGCAGCACGGACACAACCTAAAAATGGGCGAGCAGGAGTTGATCAGCGTGAAGTTGCTCAGCGAGCCGTGGGAGCCATTTTTTGACAGCGCGGTAACGGCCGCGGTGAGTCTCGCCGATCGGCGGGCCAGCATTAACTTCGCGGAATTCCCCATATTCACCGGCCTGATTATGTTTAGTCCCAAAATTGAGGAAGGCAAGGAACCACCCTTGCCGCTCAAGCTTTCCGTGACTTTCAGGGTTGATGGAAAACCCAAGCGGATCATCGCGCTGCGTTCCACCATTAAGACGCCGGTTCTCGAAGATCCGCAATTTGCGCGCAAAACCGCTGCGGATTGGCAGCCCGATTTCCATGCCAAGAGTTATTTGCGCAAGACGCTTGACTTCACCTGGGATGAGAAGCTCAAAACGGTTACGCTGATATTTGATAACGGCATTCAGCAACTCGTCTGGGAGTAGTGGAAAACAGGACTGCGCATTTATTTTTCAGGCTTGGCTTGTAAAATAAAAACAGCAGCATTGTTTTATCATCAATAATTAAAATATGAAAAAAAGGAATATACCTTTCCTCGCCGCTTGCGCCGCGATTTTTCTCACCGGAGAAATCTCCTTTATTTGCCGGGCGGAAAATGCAGTGCCAGCCAATCCATATCTCCACGCGGTGGCGGCGGATGGAACGCTTCACTTCGAGCTGACCGAGCGGATTAAGCATCCGCATTTCTGGTGGCCGCGCACTTTGCTAAACTATCATGTTGTTTTGGCAAGTTCATCTGCCGCCGTGGAGCAGTGGGCTCTGACGGATGATTCCACCGGCAAGCCGGTGCCGCTCCAGATTTCTGATGTCCGCCAGAAAAACGGGAAGCAGGTGGCCGCGACGGTCAGTTTCTTTTCAGATTTGCCGACCGGTGGACATCGTTTTTTTACGCTGCACACGACACCGTTGGGAACCACAGCAACTGACCAGCAGCATTCACTCCTCGCACCGGACGGCTCCGGCATTGTGCTCGACACCGGAGCCATAAAAGTTCGTCTGCCCGCTTCGCAGCGCATCGCGAAAGGCAAGCCGGCGCCCGGTCCCATCATGTCGGTCAATGACGGCAAGGGTTGGGTGGGACAATCGTTCGTTGAATCCAGCAAAAAAAATGTCCGCCAGATCACGACCGAAATTCTGGATCAAGGACCTTTGTTTGCGCGGGTGCGGGTCACTTATGATTTCGACGGTGGGGCGCGCTATGTGGCCACGATTAAAGCCCCGCAAGGTTATTCCCATGTGGAGTTCACCGAGGAATTCTCCGGTCTGGCGGTGGCCGACCAGGCGCGGTTCCATTTTGTCTGGACCGGCCTGCCGTTGAAGTATCGTGCCGGTGGCGAGTCGATTGATCGGCCGCACATTATTTATTATCGCGGTGAGGATCCGCATTTCACTGGTCCCGACCATGTGGAAAATCCCGCCGAGGAATTTTATTTCCGGCTCGGCCATGCTGCCGCTGACAACACAACCTTCCGCACGGCGGTTGATTTTTCTAATCCGAATACTGGTCGCGCCATCGGCCTCTGCGTGCTTGACGGTTCAAAATGGGACGACGGTGAATATTCCATTTGGGCGGCTTCCGACACGCTTTGCGTGAAGTTCCGTTATCAGGATGCAAAGCTCGAGTGGCTGCTGCCGCTCGCCGGAAAGAGTCGGCAACTGGCCTTTGCCGCCTATGATTTAAAGGATTCAACCAATGCGGAACGGCTCGCCCGGTTCGCCGGTGGCGACGAAACGCCCGCTGTCCAGATATCTATTGCTAACCGGGGCGTTGCGAACGGCCAAGACCTGACTTCCTTTATCAACAGCCGCTATGGCGGCATGAGTCTGGATGTGGTCAAGGAGTGGCAGCTTGCCTATCCGGAGAAAGGTGGACGCTCCGCCGCTGTGGAACTTCCACCAAACGAGCGTTACAAAAAAAATCTGGCGAGCTTGGACGCCTACATCAAGGCGCTTTGGGGCGATCACGAAGCGCTTCACGTCGAAGGCAATTGGTTTTCGCCCGTGTCGCTGCGGCAGATGCACCAGTGGATTGTTCCCGGCTTCAACAAGTTTCGGTCGGAGATGACGCCGGAAATGCGGGAGCGCGCCACGGCCCTGCTGCTGTTTCAGAGCTACCTTGCTGCGCGTGAAGAAATCAGCCCCATTCAGCACATGCTCAAAGGGCATCCGAATTTCATGGCCGACTGGAAGTATCCGCTGATGGCCGGAGCCTGGCTCTTTCCCGATCACCCAATGGCCCGCGAATGGGCGGATCAGTTCGAAAAATTCGTGGAGCTGGCCGGTATTTTCTATGTCCGGCCGGAGGTGAAATCCTGGGAGGCCAAAGGCGGGCGCTGGACGGAAAATCTCGGAACTTACAACTGGGCGTTCATCGAACCGGCGACCCAGGCCAATGAGTTGGGATTGCTCTACGACGGACGGGATCGGTTGGCGAGCGCCGGTCAGGCGCTGCACGGGAATTACCTCAGCGGCACCGTGACCGCGCCGGTGAAAATTGGGAAGGATGGCTCGCCGTTCGACTTCATTGCGGGAACACCGCTGCTGCCGGAAAATGGATTCCAGCGAATCCATCCGCCGCAGGGAGCCCACTCGACCAGAAGACCGGTGCCGGGCTGCATTGAAAGCTTTGCTAATTCCCTCCGCAACTTCGATCCCGTGACCGCCGAACATATGCTTTGGATTAACCGACGGCCCGAGGGAAGCGCCACCGGTTTCGAATCGGCCTCCGCACCCCCGGCCACGGCGCGCGCTTTGACCGAAGGCACCAATCCCCGCCTGCGCAGCACCAAATACACCGGCTATGGCATCGTGCTGCGCTCGGCTGTTGATACCACCAATGAAATTTCCGTCTATCTGCAACAGGTGGATAAAGGACCGAATTACCGCTGGGGCTTCGGCAATGAAAACGGTGGTGGTGATATTTATTACTACGCCGCCGGCAACAGTTATTCAGGACATTTCGTGGAGGATGCGGGCGACCGCCATCTTACCGATACGGAAGTAACTTGTAACACCGGTGTCTATAAGGACTCTACTTTTCGCGGCATTGGCATGAACGATCTGACCGAACCCTTCTATGACTTGGGTAGTGCGCAGTTTGCCGAGATACTGGCACGACCAGGAGCGGATGCTTATTCCTGGCCGGAATATGAGGCGCGTTCGGTGATGCTGGTGGGTCACGACTACATCATCACCTATGACACCGTGAATAATATGTCGCGGCTTTCATGGAATACCCTCAAGGGTCAGGATAAGATGCCGACAATTATCCCAATCCGGGGTGAAATATCTTACCGCACAACCCAGACCTCGGTGGTCGTGGGGCATGAAAACGTTGTCACCGAGGGCATGCGTCTGGAGCCCTATAAGGGCGGGAGCGACCGCATGACGCTGGTTTCCCACCGTTCTGGTTTGAAAGTCGCGCCGGTGAAAAAGGGCGCCGAGCCTCAAGCGACCGAGGTGATTACACCTGAAGGCAACGACTTTATCTATCAGGAACGGGCATCGTTCCACTCGGAAGATCAAGGCCGGATTTTTACAGGCCGTGCCGGAGTCATTCGTCAGTTCAAGAATGGCCGCACGGAACTCAACCTCTTCAAAGGAGAGCTGATCGGCACCAAATCGCTTCAACTTGCCGTGGACAATGCTTCCATCGGCATCAGCGCGGTTTTCAAGACGACGGCGGATGTCACGGGACGGTTTTTTTCCCGCACCGGTGGAAAGCTGACGTTGACGTTTCCTGAAGGTGTTCCTCAAGATGTCCGGCTTTTCATCAACGGTGCGCCGGTGAAGATGGTTGCGCAGGATAAAAACCTTGTGGCCCAGCTTCCTGCCGGCGAAGGCGCTTGGCAGTTGACCACCGGCACCGCCGTGCCGGTGGCGCCTGAAATCACACATTCCATTGCGCGGGCGGATGGGGCGACGATTTTCTTCACGCCGGTGGCTTCGGCCACAAGCTATCGCGTCGAATCGAGCCATGACGGCGGCACCACTTGGACAAGTGTGGGAACTGCGCAGCCAACCGAATTCACTCTCGGCGGCATCACGGCCCCGGACAAAGTTCATCTCCGCGTCATCGCCTTGAACAGAGAAGCTGTCAGCCTCCCCGGAAAGGATTATCCGGTTTATGTCACCGGCAAACCGGCGGGACCGCCGGCAGGCCTGCGACTTCGACTAGCCCAGGACGAAGTGACGGCGCAATGGGGCGAGGTGTTGGGCGCGAAAGAATATGTGCTTTACCGGAGAATTGCCGGTCAGCCGACTTGGAAAGAAATCCATCGTGGCGCGGATCGCAATTATCGCGATGCGGTGAAAGGAATTCTTCCAGCGACCCAAAATCCTGGCCTCGAAGCGGACGCCCTGAAGCAACCGGTGGCAAAGCCCGCCATCTACGAATATGCCGTTTCGGTGGTTGATGGCGTTGGGGAGAGCGGCAAATCGCTGACCGCCACCACCGATCCGGCCTCCTGGCGGAACTGGTATCCCGCCACACCGCTGCATTACCAGCGTCGCAGCGCCTACTGGCTGCCGCCGTTTGTGAAGCCCGAACAGGTGCCACCGGCGGCTTATCCCGAATGAAACAATCTGCTCAAATCGGAAATAAATTTGTGCGGACATGCCGATGACTTTCTATTTTTATGAAAGATGAATTGAAATCGCTGCCGCTGGGAGAAGTTTTCCGGTTTGGCGTTCGCGCGCATGATTTCGGCCGACTTCCCGCCGAAGCGCTTGCGGCCAAAATCGCCGCCAAGGGACTCGTCTGCACCCAACTGGCTCTGACGAAAGCCATCGCCGGGCTGGAGCTAAAACCCGGCCAGTTGAATCCCGGCCTTGCGTTTGACATCGGGCAGGCGTTTTTGCGCCACCGCGTGCAAATCGCCGTGCTCGGTTGTTACATTAATCCGCTTCATCCCGATTTAGCGACCCGTAAAATATTGCTGAACTGGTTCAAGGAACATCTCCGGTTCGCCCGCGATCTCGGCTGCAATCTGGTGGCGCTGGAAACCGGTTCGTTCAACGCCGATTATTCGCCGCACCCGGACAATCACAGTGAAGCGGCCTTGCAACAGTCCCTCGCCAGCCTCGCCACGCTGGTTGAGGAAGCCGAACGCTTTGGCGTGATGGTCGGCATCGAAGGCGTCTCCAGCCATGCGATCTCAACGCCGGTCAAAATGCGCGCGGCGCTGGACGCGCTTGGCTCGCCGAATGTCCAGGTGGTGTTCGATCCGGTGAACCTGCTGTCGCTGGAAAATCACGGCGACCAGGATCGTATCATCCGGGAATCATTCGATTTGTTTGGCGACCGAATCGTCGCCATCCACGCCAAGGATTTCGTCGTGAACGACGGCGCTTTCCTTCCCGTGCGCACCGGTCAAGGCCAGCTTCACCACCAGCCGCTGCTGGATTTTATTACGCAACGCAAACCGGGCATCAGCCTTCTGTTTGAAGAAACCAACGAGCAGACGGTGACCGGCAGCATGGATTTCATCCGGCAACTCGGCGCAAAAATCTCGGCGTGAAAAATTCCGCCTGCCACCGGCGAATCAAATTGGCGGTGGTAACCGGTCATTTCAGCGGCGCGAGGTCGGCGCCGATGGCGCGTTCCAACCGCGCGCGGGCGGCGACGTAATCGTGCAGCGCCAGCACCTGCGTCGTGCGTGCCTGCGTGAGCGAAGTTTCCGCGTCGAGCACGTCGAGCTGCGTGCCGGTGCCGGCGGCAGCGCGAGCATTCGCCTCGCGCAACGCTTCGTCGGCCTGCTCCTGCACTTTCGCCTGCGATTCCAAAGTTTCCTTCGCCTCGATGAAATCGGAATACGCCGTGCGCACCGCCAGTTCGATCTGCCGCGACTGGTCTTCCAAATCAGTTTTGGCGCGGGCGGAT
>Ga0208872_1000471_pt1 | contig 29849 bp, 29 predicted proteins | sample CryBogCBH12Aug08_FD_185508 | JGI IMG/M metagenome (GOLD analysis project Ga0208872, IMG submission 185508) | Freshwater microbial communities from Crystal Bog, Wisconsin, USA - CBH12Aug08 (SPAdes) | ecosystem: Environmental > Aquatic > Freshwater > Lake | place: Crystal Bog, Wisconsin, USA...
CGCTCACTTTAGCCATTGGTAGGACTACCATGTTGCAAGGAATCGTCCATCTCATTATTTTCTTTGAGTATCTATTCTTAAGCTTGGTGCCTTAAAAGAAAAATAGGACCTATGCACGCTATGAGGTGTTAGCGCACTTTTTTTGATTCGCTATATTAATTCCACTAAGATCAACTTCAGCTCAACAGCCAACATTGACGGACCTCATGCCCGAATTAACACTTCATCACCAGGCCCATACTCATAGTCGGATGGGACTGGGATATTTTGCATTGGCGCAAAGGTAGTTGGGGTTGAAGCAAAGAACTTAGAGCCAAAGTACGGGACCGGGGCGCTGGCCACACTCTCTACGTACTTTTGGAATTCGCTAGGGTCGGCAGGCTTGGCATCAGCGCCTGCAGTAATTACTGTTTGCTTGACTGAAGACTCTCGGTCTACCGCGCTAGCGCCACCTCCGCTCGATCCCACAACCCCAGAACTTGTTGGGGATTGGGTTGAAGCCGCACTCGGAACCATACTATCCAGCAAGCTGTCGTCACTGCCACCGCCAAACATTTGGGCGCCACTAGGCAGGGAAATCGTTAGGGCCAGTAAGGTTGCCAGCGATTTAGAGAGGAGTTTATTCATAGGGAGTGATTTTACCCAATCAGCTATATATAGGTACAAAATATATAAGAATTAAGTAAATTTTTGATTCTAAATCGAAGAAAAACTTGATTGAATATTCAGATCCAAGATCGAGAAGAGGGATTGGTATTCTAACTTCCCTCCACCACCCCATAATCAGAATTATCCATACCTCTTTTAGATTGAAAAATGATCAAAAATTAATTCTTTCTTTCTCAACAACAATCGGCCTATTTTTTACATAGGTATGAATTGAAGCAATATATTCACCCATTAATCCTAAAAACAGTAGCAGCGTGCTAGTCATAAAGAAAAATCCAATGACCAAAGGAGCAATGCCAATTGGGAAGGTATCCCAAAATATTATCTTCATCACTCCATAATATATGCCTACGATCAGGCTTAGTGTACCAACAAAAAATCCCATCATAGTTGCAAGTCTAATAGGCACAATCGAATGACTCACAATGCCCAGCATTGCAAGATCAAATAAGGTATAAAAATTATTTTTAGAAATACCCCTTGATCTTCGAGGTTGATTAAATGCAATCGTCTTTATTGGGAAGCCAAGCTCACAAATTAAACCCCGAAAATATGGATATGGATCATGAATATCTCGAACGCAATTTAATACGGCTCGATCATAGAGCCCAAACCCGGTTGCATCTTTGACTAGGGGAACTTCTGAAATTCCATCTAAAAATCGATAGTACAGTTTTCTAAGGAAATGAACAAAGGGATTGGCTTTACTTTCAGGCTTAACGGCCATAACAACCTTCCAGCCTTTTTCCCACTCAGAGATAAAGCTCGGAATCATTTCGGGAGGGTCTTGAAGATCCGAAGCTAAGCAGATAGTTGCATCGCCAGAAGATTGCATCACACCCCAGTAAGGTGAGCGAAGATGTCCAAAATTACGAATATTTACAATAATTTTTACTCGGGAATCCCTAGAAGCAATCTCCTTCAACAAAGCTACCGTGTTATCCGTGCTTGCATTATCAATAAAAATAATCTCAAAACTGTAATTTTGTAATGGGCTTATGGCGCTGACAACCCTATCGTAAAACTCGTTGACATTCTCAACTTCATTAAAACAGGGGGTCACAATACTAATTTTCATTATTAGGGTTCCGAGGTTTAAATGAGATTAATTTACTTTAAACGTATATTTTTGATTGAAAATATAAGTAAAAATAACCAAAAAAATAGTAATCAATATCTGTGATAACCAGAATTCCATGCTCAACTTATCGACCAAAAACCATATCGACAGCGTGCCAATAATCGCACTCAACCCATAAGTTATGTACATCCGAAAATACTCTTTTAAATAGTTTCCTTTAGTCTTAAATACGAAAAATTTATAAACAATAAATGCTACTGTTATAGCAATAACATTTGCCATAACAGATATGATGATAATGTGAACTCGTGAGTGCAAGGTGCTATACAAAATCAAACTAAGGACATACCCAAATAATGTATTCCAGACCCCTGAAATTAAATATCTAAATTTTTGATCTTCAAGGAGTTTAAATGTCCTTCTCAAGAGAGCCATTTACGCCTTTAATCTTTGGATGGTTTTTCTCAACGCATCAACTAACGGCGTTTCAATTCTGAGCCCAAGCTCTTGCTTGGCCTTAGTAATATCAGGAATATACAAATTACGATTGGCATTATCTCTCTTCGACTCACCAACGAGAATAGATTTTCCTGGCGCAACAACATCTCGAACCAATTCGGCTAGACTTTTTATTGTGAAGGCTTGATCCGAACCGACGTTATAAACATCTCCGACCCGACCCTTCTCTAAAATACAAAATAACCAACTTACCAGATCGTCTTGGTATAAATAACTTCTCACAGGTGAGCCGTCGCCCGAAACAATTATAGAATCCCCAAATAAGGCATCGCGTATAAAGTTTCCAATAGCAAAATGTGCGTTCATTGGCAAATCTGGTCCGACAAACGCAAAGCATCTTGCTATGACAATATTCAGATGATGGTGGTGACAATATAGTGCACAGAGATGCTCAGCTTGACGTTTCGCAATACCGTAACTATTCTCTGGGGTAACTGGATTAGGCATACCGCAATAATCTTCGAACATCTGCGAAATATTTTCTGGCTGTCGACCATAAACAGCCCCAGAGCTGGTTAATAAAAAACGTTTAGCCCCAACCCTTAAAGAAAAATCTAACATATTTCGCGTGCCATTGACAATTTGATCGTAGCGTTTTAGGTGCGTCATATTTGGTACATTAGTCGAATCTGCTGCAGCATGTATTACATGCGTAAAAGATTCGTGCATTGGCAAGCTAGCCTGTTTTTCCACGTCTCCCTTATGAAAAAATAGCCAATCGTGGCCCACAAACTCAGGATAAGCAGTCAAAAATATCTCGGGATTCCGACTCAAAACAACTACTCGATCAGGTCTCTGACTAGGATAGTTGCCAGCTAAAATCAGCAACTTTCTTAAAATTGCTTTTCCAAAAAAACCTGTGCCACCAGTTAAAAAAAGTTGCATTTTTACTTTAATTCCATTTGTGCTCTATAAAAATCGTCTGGAACACCCATATCTATAAAATAAGCTTCAGTCTTCATGCCATAAAATATAAGTCTATTACTCATCGGAACCAAGAATTCATTTTCGAAACTAAATTTGTTTTGCTTAATTTGATCCAAAATTGAATTCCGTAAGTAGTAAACCCCTGAATTAATTAACCCCGCCTTCTGGTTACCCTTTTCAGAAAATTCAATAATTCTATTTGATTCATCTATTGAAACTGACCCATACCGAGCGCAATCATCCATTACCTTTAAAGCAATGCCTACATCTGCATGATTTTTCTCTGAAAAGACTCTCAATTCATCAGGATTAACCTTTAAAAGGGTATCACCATTAAAAACTAGGGCTTCTTTGATTTGTGCGCTAGTCATTGCCAATTTAATAGCCCCTCCCGTACCAAGCGGTTGACTCTCGATAGAATAGGTTACCGGGACTCCTCGCCATGAATTGCCAATCACGAGCTTAATTTTTTCCCACTCAAAACTAACAGCAAGAATAATTTCGTCTATAGGCGCCAATATAATTTGATCTAATACGTGCTCCAAGAAAGGTTTTCCGGCTACAGGCAAGATGGGTTTGGGGGTCTTTCGAGTTAAATCACCTAGACGGGTACCAAATCCACCGCAGAGAACAATAGCCTTCAATTGAATTGCTTGCCAAATAGAGAATCTTCGATCACAGCGCAAATAATATGCTCAATGATTAAATGGCATTCTTGGATTCTTGGGACTGATGTTGAAGGAATCATCATGCATAAATCACACATGTCTTTCATTTTGCCACCAGAGATCCCCGTCAGCCCCACTACTTTTATATCGAGAGTCCTACAAACTTCAATGGCCTGTAAGATGTTCTCAGAATTGCCACTAGTGGAAATCGCAAAAAAAACATCGCCACTTCGGCCATTTGCCAAAATCTGTCGCGCAAATATCTCCTTAAATCCGTAATCATTACCTATTGCAGTCAAAATTGACGTGTCCGTACTAAGAGCTAAGGCTGATAATGGTGGTCTATCGAAATTAAAACGGCTTACTAGCTCGCCGGCAAAGTGTTGAGCGTCGGCAGCACTCCCGCCGTTACCTGCAATTAATATTTTGCTATTTTTTTTATATGCTTCTATGCATAATTTACAGCTATCCTCTAAAGCCCTCTGTAGCTCAATATCACTCTTAACTAAGTTAAGTAAATCTGAGGATTCTTTAAAGCAGTTAGATATTGCATTGCTCACATTACCAAACACTTCGACCTCCATCCACAACCAGATTCGCGCCATTTAGGTAACTTGAAGCATCTGAACATAAAAATACTATTGCTCCGCGGTATTCATCAACCTTAGCCATACGACCAAGTGGTATCAATTTCTCCAGATTACTCACAAAGGTAGCATCCTGACCAGCATATACGCCCCCAGGTGATAAGGCATTACACCTCACACCCTCTTCACACCAATAAGTAGCGAGATATTTAGTGAGTCCAATTAAACCGTGTTTAACGACAGAATACGTCACTGGTTTAACGGGTTGCTCAGCTCTTTTTTTACCAAATTGTTCATAAAGTCTTTGGTCAGGAGCTATAACGCCAAGATCAGAGGCAATATTAATAATCACACCCCCCAATTGGGAGTCAGCCATATAAGCACCATAAACCTTAGAGCAATTAAAGGCTCCCCCTAAACCTACATCAATATCGAGCCGCCACTGATCCATGGAAAAATTTTCTAGCCTTGAAAAATTGACCGCGGACTCCAACTCCATCTTAGGATTTCTTGCAGCATTATTAATCAAAACATCAATACGTTGGTGTCGTTTTAAGATTTCATTTTTAGATTTCAATACGGAATCATAATTAGTAATATCAACTTGGAGAGTCATTACTTCAACTCCGAATTCATTACTTAATTTTTTACTATTTTTATTGAGGGCCCCTAGATCGATATCTATCATCACAGGAATTGCGCCGAAGGCAGTCACTGCTGCCGCATGTTGATATCCCAACATACCGCCGCCGCCGGTAATAACCACTACCTTATCTGTAATGTCGAAAATATTTCTTTTAACAGAGTCATCATTCATATTTAGCATTCATTTATTGATTGAAATTCAATGTTATAGGTTCTTAGTTACGTATCTGCCCACCATCCAATACAAACAATGTACCAGTTGCGAAACTGGACCTATCCGAACATAAAAATACAGCCATTGAAGCAACCTCATCAGCCTGACCAAATCGACCAAGCGCCACCTCTTTATTAAGCATTGCAGTAACCTTATCTGGATCATCATGTAATTTTTGATGCCATGAAGATCCCTCAAATAAAATATTTCCTGGCGCCAAGGCATTGATGCGGACCTTCTCCTTTGCTAAATAACGCGCCGAATTTGAAACAAAAGTGTTCAAAGCTGCTTTTGATGCTGAATAAGCAATTGGCGCTCCATCAATAGCAGCCGACCCACAAATTGACGAGATACACAATATAACGCCACCACTTTGAGATAAGTGAGGTCTAGCTGCAGCAACAGTATTGGTAGTAGCTAATAAATTTTTTCTAAAAACCCTCAGCCACTCCTCCTCATCTTCAATTCCAGGAGGTACAGAGGCCCCACTACCAACATTACAAACAAGAATATCAACCCTACCATGAATGGCGACACCAGCCTTTATTACCTCTGATGCACCAATCGCTGTACTGACATCGCCGACTACGTAATCCGCAGAGGGTATTTTTTGGACGATTGCTTCCAAAGATTTACTATTGCGGCCATTGAGTATGAGTTTGCAACCCTCTGCGCTTAACATCTTTGCAATATGCAAACCGATCCCGTGTGACGAACCGGTAACTAGCGCAATCTTTCCTGATAAATTAAGATCCATAATGACGTTCTAAATGCTCCTGAACTAAATGAGCATAATTAAGCAAAACCTCTGCATGATCTCCACCCTTAGCTCTTGCTGTTTGCAAAATAAAATTACCGTTATAGCGCAGCTTTGATAGGCCTGAAAAAACAGTGTCGAAGTTTGCAGAACCAGATCCAAGTGGTACTGTAGTGCCGCCAAGTATGCGGTCTTTAATGTGAACATTTGCTATGCGATTTCCATATGCCCTAAATTCCTCAACAGGATCGAATCCCAAGCTTGCACTGTTGCCCACATCATAATTGACATTAAATACATCTGAAGGTAATTGAGTCATAAAGCGTGCATACTCTAATGGCGGAAAATCGGTCTCAAAAATGATTTGCATTCGATTTTTTCGTAAGTAATTTACATGCCGGAATAGACCTGATTTTAAAATATCTATTTGATCAAGACTCTCTAACCTCCCATTATCAACCAAAGGAATCACGATAAATTTCAAGCCGAGAGATGAAGAACGATGTAGCACTAACTCTAGTTTTTCTAACAACTCTGAGCGCTCTGACAAGTCAGACTTCCAAAACGGTTTCTGCATAAAACAATCGCCAGTTAGTGATGGTATCGTCACACCATATTGATGCATTAAGTCTAGAATTTCTTTTTGCCCATCATGAGTGATCAAGGGATTATCAGCCAACCTATAATCATCTAAAGTCCACTCAATCTTAGTTAACTTAATGCTACAAGCCCTCTGAAATTCCAATCGCCACTCTCTCCAAGGAAATGCTTGGATCTTTCCGTCTACCCGATCGACTAGTCGACCCTGCATAAATCCAATTCTCTGATCCATTAATTAGAGCCCTTTTGCAGTCCATCCACCATCGACCACCAAATCGGTGCCCGTAATATATCTACTAGCTTCAGATGCAAGAAAAATAGCTGCCCCAACTAAATCACTTGGCTCACCCCAACGTCCAAGCATTGTTCTACTAGCGCGCTCCTGATGTTTTACTGGATCCACATAGCTTGCTGCCGTCATATCTGTACTGATATAGCCCGGCAAAATACTATTAACCCTAATGTTACTAGGACCAAGATCAAGCGCCAAAGCTTTGCTCATCATTCGTAAGCCGCCTTTTGCAGAGACATATCCAGGATTTTTTGGGAAGGCTAGCACCGATCCAATGCTCGTTACAGTAATAATCGAACCTTGACGATTTTTAACCATTCTTTCAGCCACATCCAAACAACAACCGTATGCACTAGTTAAATTGTATGCGAGAGTTTCAGAAAAATCCTTTGATGTTTGCATTCCAGCTCCACTAGCAGGCAAGGTGATCCCAGCAACGTGGAAATATGCATGAATTATTCCAATAGATTTCTCAAAATCATCTAATAGACATCCTACTTGAGCCTTATTGCTCACATCACAAGTATGATATTTAAAGAGATCACTTTGAATATCCGCTGACCTACCAAACCCGCATACCGTGGCTCCAGCTTTTGCCAATCCCTCAGATATACAAAACCCAATTCCCCTAGACGCGCCAGCAACGACAATGTTCATGCCAGACAAAGAAAACATGGAAAGATTCGGTACCATGAGTCTACTCCTCAAGCAGAGGAATATACATATTCTCCTGCAACTCTTCTCTAGCGAGGAACGGGAACAAATCCTCAAGCGGCGAAGACGACATTTTTCCATTTGTACCTAGACGAGTAGCCACCCTAGGAATACGAGGCTCTTCAGGCAAAACAAACACTTCGCAAATTATTGGCCCCTTACCATTAATTACTTTTTTAAGTTGCGTTACCAAGTCTTTTCCAGATTCGATCTTCATATAAGAAACGCCATAGGCATCGGCAAGCTTCTGTAAATTAGGGAGCTTTAATCCACTAGTGCTATCTGCACCAATCAATCTATTAAAGTAATTAGTTTGTGCTGTCCTAATTGATGCATAACCCGAGTTATTAATCACAAAACACTTCACCGGCAATTCCATGCTAGCAAGGGTAGCTAGCTCCTGAATGTTCATCTGAATCCCTCCATCCCCCTCAACGCAGATAGTCCTCCTTCGATCAGAAGCAAGACATGCGCCAATTGCTGCAGGCAATCCAAAGCCCATTGAACCAGTTCCACGATTGTGAAAACATCTTTGATTCTTTTTTAACCTTAAAGAGAGTAAAAATAGTTCTGCGCAAAAACCGGCGCTTCCACTAGCTATCACATCGCCCTCATCTAATATGTCAGAAAGTTCGTGCGTAAAATAATATAAACTGACTGGGCCACTAGTGGTTATATGCTCCTTGCTTAGTAATGGGTAACGCTGCTTCCAATATGCAATTTTCTTGACCCATTCAGTATAAGAAGGTAATCGACTTATTGTACTTAATTGCTTATTCAGGCAAATCAAAAAATCTTTGGCATCAGCTACTACCGGTAGCGCTATTTCCATTCTCATTTTTTTAATTTCTGCCGGATCAATATCAACCATGATTTTTACGGCGCCTCTAGCAAAATTTTCATGGGCATATGCAGTCATAGCCATATCTAACCGAGCGCCAATGACCAATATTAAGTCCGAATTTTGTAATGCAAAATTTGCCCAGCGCGGAGCAATTGAACCGGGCCTACCTGCATAGAGTGGATGATCATTTTCAATCAGATCCATGCTGAGCCAAGTGGTTAAAACAGGTATACCTGCAGTATTAATAAAAGTACGTAGTTCAGTAACTCCACCAGAACCTCGAACGCCACTCCCAACAATAATTACAGGTCTTTTAGCATTTGCAAGTAACTCCAAAGTCTTATCTACATCTGGAATATGATTCTTAAAATCGATTGTCTTTGGAGTAATTAGTCGTTGCAAATTAGACGGATCGATTTCCATAGCCTGGACATCTAACGGAACATCGAGCCATACAGGACCCCTTCTACCTGTCAAAGCAGCTACTTCAAGCTCATCAAATACATATGCAACATCTTCGGGATTTAGAAGGGTAATAGCTTTTTTAGTAATTGAAGAAACTATCGAAACAATATCCGCCTCCTGAACACCCAGAATTCTTAAGCCTGTTCCAGTTTTTAAATCAGCAGTCTTCACTTGCCCAGATATAAAAAAGACTGGGGTTGAATCTAACCAGGCCCCGAGTGTTGCAGTTAATACATTCGTTGCGCCGGGCCCACTAGTAACGAGACAAGCGCTAGGGCCTGCCAAGAATTTTCCAGCGCCTTCTGCTGCAATACCACAAGCCTGTTCATGCAAACATAAAACTGGCTGTAGATCTTGATTAGCAGCTAGCGCATCATTCAGGTGCATTGCACCACCACCGGGCAAAAAGAATACTTGCTTAATGCCCAAATTAACAATTCTGGACATAATATAGTCAGCAACGCGCATGGTTATTCCTAAATTTAGTTTTCATTAGATGTCGCAAGGTTCAATCCAAAAAAGAAAGCTTTCTCAGCTAGCGCTTAATTTACAAGCGATTTGAAAAACAGCGGTATTATTTTTCTCACTCCCAACTGTCACTTCTAAACTACAAATTGATAGGGCCTTCATCCCAGATTTTTCAATGAGCTTGATTAGTGAATTTTCTGTAAAAAAGTTGATGTGCTCATGCCAATGCTTTTTATATTGCTCAGAATATTTATCTTGGCTTGGTATTCTCAGGATAGCCTCATGAGGAACCTCAATATACAAGACAGTATTTTTTTTCATTACTTTTTGAATCTCTTGCAACAATTGAGCTGGATACGGAACGTGCTCCATTACATTACTACAAATAATCAAATCGTAAAAAGGGGTAGTCATAACTGTTTTTTTATCAACTAATATTGCACCTGGAATGACTGGTTGATTGCTAATATCATAAATATGCCAGCATTTGTTATCAGACTTAAATGGTGAATTTTTACCAGTATCACCACCCCAATCTAATATTTTCACCGGCAAAGAAAGGTGGGGCATTAAAAACTTCTCAACTTGATCAATATAGTCGATACCTCCTAGTAAATCCTGATTTCTTTCACGATAACCGGGCTCATAAAATTCTCTTAATTCAACATATTTCTCATCCCTATAGCCTTTATATAGAGTCTCCAGCTCATCATCCGAAAATCGGATATCTAAAAACAAAAATCCGCACTCAATACAGCATAAAGAATTACACAAGGAATATGCGTAACCATTACGAATTGTTTTTAAACCCCAGCTCTCATCGATTTCAACAGGTTGCCATCCAAAAATACGATGAGCAATAAATGGCATCAAGATTGCCGGGGATTTACGCAAATCCCTAGAATCGCAACAAGGACAGGATTTTGCGATACGTTCATTTTCTTTATACATATAAAGGGTGCTGATAGTTTTTGAATAAAGTGATGTGCGGGATAATGCTATTGATCAAGTTTGGTCAATAAATCTAATCCAGACCAAAATCCAGCTCCATGATCTTTGTGGCCCTGCCAAACTTCTGGAATAAAACTCACCGAGGGATATCGAATGATTTTCTTCCAGCTTTGAGGCCAATCCACGTCGCCGGTTCCCATTACAACCCCCTCACCATTAGTTCCACTTGCATCAGCAATATGCAAGTGGGCTGTATAAGGCAATAAATCCTGCAAGGCTTTCTGAAAATCAATCCTAAAATGATTACAAGTCATCTGCAAGTGCGACAAATCTAGACACACTCTAATACCCAAAGCCTTTGCTTGTTCAGCCAACTCATCTGGCATCATGAAGATATTTTGATGGCGCTGTCCACCAAAATGCCAAGGAAACGGAGCCATATTTTGGGGGATCAATTCTGTACTTCCAAACTGAATTTGTGCACATGATTTTTTAAATCTCTCATACAATTCAACACGAAACTCAAAGGCGAGGGGTGCATCTGCAGAAAACCCGCCAATATTGGCTACGATTAAATGGGAATCAGCATTGGGGAAAAATTGTGCAATTTGATGAGTTGCATCAACAACTCTTTGCATATTCTCAATCGACCTTTTGCGATACTCGAGATCATCGGAAACAAGATCTAATAATTCACTATTCTCAAAAAGTTCTGGGGCATGAACAACTAAGCGTGTGCAATCTACAGGCGATAAGAAAGATTCGGGGTTGGCACTCAAATCTCGATACGATAAATGGAACTCAAATAAATCTGGGTTTATCCACTCCTTGTACTGCACAAAATCATGGTACCTAACTGGAACTCCCCACTTTATGGGAAATGAGTAGTGATGGTGGCGATCCTCTTTATCACTCAAATCTCCATCAAATAAAAAATCTCCTTGAGTAATTGTGCGATTTGCTGCTTTACCCAGCAATAGTCCAAGCTTATATGGTGGTAGCCCCTGTCCTGGGCTTGCTACACGCAACATATTAAAAGTAAATATCTCACCTTCCTTGATATTTTTAGTTGCAACTACACTCTTTGATAAATTTTCTCGATTTAATAATTCACCCTGACTTGGATGTCTTCCAGAGCCAGTCCAAGGTAATGCAGATTCAACCTGCCTTATTCCATCAACCAATTGCTTAAATTCAGTGGGCTCCAAACTAGCTAAATGATCTGGACCCTCCATATTACGATCGAGTGTAATGTGGCGTTCGATAATTTTCGAACCAAGAGCCACGGCTGCAATCGAAATGGCGATACCACGCTCGTGGCCTGAATAGCCGATTACGTCATGAATTTCCTTTAGTCGACTTAAATACCCCAATTGGATATCAGTATCCGGTGCAGGATAGGCGCTATTGCAATGCAAAAAAGCAAAAGGTACAGTCAACTTTTTTAACTGATCTGCAGCCCTAACAATTTCCTCGTCGTAAGACATCCCGGTTGAGAGTATCAGCGGCTTTCCCAACGTTGAGGCCTTCTCAATTAAATAAGGGTTAAAGAGATCAGCTGAAGCTAACTTAACTGCTGCAACATCAAAATCAGCCAATACATCAACACTGGGCTCATCCCAAGGTGTGCACATATATAAAACCTTTCGCCCTTTACAATAGTGGCGAATTTCCTTATGTTGCTTTACCGTCAGCTCCACCTTATTTAACAGATCCTGTATATATTCAACACCTAAATCCTCGGCCGTAGAGCCATCAGACTTAGTGCGGTAAAGTGCAGCTCTATTTCTTAATTGAAATTTAACGCAGTCAGCTCCAGCATCAATGGCTGCATCTACCAGCCTCTTTGCTAGCTCTACAGAGCCATTATGATTGTTACCGATTTCAGCAATGATAAAAATATGTTTGCCATCGATATTTAGATCGCCAATCTTAAAAATTAATTTACTCATAAAATTTTTGTTCGCCATGAAACAACACCTTCTGTTTCAAATTTGAAAGTGGATATTTTGCAATCTAAATTTCGTAGCGCCTTGGTAACGTCTGCTCTATGTTGTGGTTTAACAAAAAATAAGAAAAAACCGCCTGCACCTGCGCCTAATAATTTACCGCCTAAAGCACCCTCCCGAAGAGCTGCACTATAGATTGACTCTATCTCTGGATTGCTTACGGAAGTAGAAAGATCCTTCTTTAACACCCAAGAATTATGCAAGCATTGGCCAAACTCTATTAGCTCACCACGAATAAGGTGTCTATGCATTGTTCGACAAAGCGCCACAACTAACTGCAATTGTGCGGACTTATCTTCCGAAGCATAAGTTTCGCGTTGCTTTTCATGCAAATTACCTGAGTCATGTTTAATACCTGTATCACATAGAATCAGGCACTCCTCAAGCTCATTCAATATAGAAGGCTCGAGCCTAATCGCATGCACTAAATTCTTTTTATCATCCAACTCAATGAGATTAAAACCTCCAAATGCTGAAGCATATTGATCTTGCCAACCTCCAGCAACCCCAAAACACAATCTCTCCGCATGAAATGCTAACTCTGCGATTTCGTAGGCCGTCCAATGATCGAGTCGTAACTCATTAAAAGCAGCAACGACTGCCGTTGCTACCGCTGATGAACCACCGAGTCCGGAGCCTACTGGAAAATCAGATCTCACATATATATCAAATCCATAGGTCGGCCTTATGACCGAAATTGCAGCTGTTAGTAAATTATGTGTAGGATTTTCGAGGAGTTTTATTAAAGTTGGGTAATAGTTTTCAGTACCAAGATCCTCGGAATAAATATTAATTGCTTGATCAGAGCGAGGTATTAGTGTTACATGACAGTACAACGCAACTGTTGTACTAAGAACAAGTCCTGGATAATCAATAAAATAATATGTTAGATCAGATCCACCACCACCAAAACTGACTCTGACCGGTGCCCGGGCACGAGCTAATACAGGAGCCTCAGGTGGCGCAAGTTCATACTCATGAGTAATAAAATCAATAAGTCGTCCATTTTTATCAAGCTTAGGAATGACGCTATAACCAAGATCTAGTAATTTAAGCAAATCCTCAGTGGTGGCATCAATCGTTACTCCACGAAACTGCCTATTCATGCACTCAGTTACTTTTAAATCAACACTTCCTCCGCTTAAAAGAAAGCGTCGAACATCCCCATTTGTGATTATTCCAATCAATATATTTTCTTGATTCACCACAAAAACAGATTGAATACGGCTACTCTCGATTCTCTTTACAGCATCAAATACGCTATCTGTTTCATACACCATCAAATCGTTAAGTAACTCATTCAAAATGAAACCCCCAGAAAAGTCTCAATGCATTGAACTGAGTATTCGAGCATCTCTCTCGTTAATGCAGGCTGCACCCCAATCCAAAATGTGTTGTTCATGACATTATCAGTGTTTTTGAGGTCGCCGCTAATGCGATATTGCGTTTCTTTCATGTAGGGCTGGCGAGTCAAGTTACCTGCAAATAGTAATCTGGTACCAATCTTGTTTTGATCCAAATAGGTTGTGAGATCAACGCGCGATACTGGGCAACCTTCTTTTAAGGTAATAGGGAATCCAAACCAGGAAGGATCAGATCCTTCAGTAGCTTCTGGTAATAGTAAAAACTCTTTGCAAGAGTCGAGGCGCTCTTTTAAGAACTTGAAATTATCCTTACGCGCTTGAATAAATGCAGGCGCTTTTTCTAGCTGGGCAAGTGCACAGGCAGCCTGCATATCGGTGATCTTGAGGTTGTATCCCAAATGGCTATACGTGTACTTATGGTCATAGCCGTATGGAAGATCTCCGAGTTGCCAGGAAAAACGCTTACCGCAGGTATTGTCTTTTCCAGGAGGGCAATAACAATCGCGACCCCAGTCTCTAAAACTTTCAGCGATTTGCTTTAACTCATAGTTATTCGTAAATACTGCGCCACCCTCACCCATAGTGATGTGATGTGCCGGATAAAAACTCAACGTAGCAATATCGCCAAAGGTACCAACCATTTGCCCTTTGTAAGTTGTACCCAAAGCATCACAACAGTCTTCCACCAACCAAAGATTATGCTTCTTGCAAATCGCAGTCACAACATCCAGGTTAAATGGATTACCTAATGAATGGGCCAACATAATAGCTTTTGTCTTGGGGCTAATAGCTGCTTCAATTTTAGAAGCATCAATATTGTGAGTGATTGGATCCACATCCACAAAAACAGGTACTGCGCCAAATTGCACAATCGGATTGACCGTTGTTGGAAAGCCTGCCGCCACCCCAATGACTTCATCACCCTTTTTAATAGCGCGATCGCCCAACTTTGACGAGGTTAATGTGGAGAAGGCCACTAGATTGGCGGATGAGCCCGAGTTAACAGTAATAAGATGCTTTACACCGATAAACTCAGCGAGCTTCTTTTCAAAAAGATCATTAAAGCGTCCAGTAGTAAGCCAGCCATCCAAAGATGCCTCGACCATATTCTCTAATTCTCTTGAATCGATTAACTTGCCCGATGGAGGCACTGCAGTTTGACCTGGGATAAATTTCTTGGGGGCAAACTCTAACGCGGAATACTCTTTTACCAATTCCAAAATTTGTTTACGAATTTTGTCTTTAGCGAATTGATCAACAGAGATAGAGGTTTCAGTCATTATTTTTATTTATTAAAAAGGTTTTTTAAGAATTCTAGGAATTTTGATGGCTAGCAATTTGTTTCAAACTTATTTCATGCATATTGCTTTCCTGATTATGGGCCTGCTGCCACTGCGTAATATTTTTGATTGCTTGCTCTAGAGTCCAGCGCGGAACCCAGTAAAGATATTGACGCGCTTTTGAGCAATCGAGTTTTAAAGAATGTGCTTCGTGCGGCTGCTCACCTTGAGCCTGAGCCCAACTTGCCACTGACCCCCAATTTTTGATAAGCAAATTAATCACTTCTTGGACAGATCTTGCATCGTCATCGCGTGGACCGAAGTTCCAGCCTCCATCAAATTGGGCACCTTTTTCATAAAGCGCCTGGGCTAAGACTAAGTAACCCGATAGTGGCTCTAAGACATGTTGCCAGGGGCGTGTTGCTAAAGGATTGCGAATCATCAGCACTTGATTAGCTTCAAATGCCTTGATGGCGTCAGGGATCAAGCGATCTTCTGACCAATCGCCGCCGCCAATCACATTACCTGCACGCGCTGAAGCAATAGCCACTTTATGTTGAGCATATTTCTCCGGTGGAAAGTAAGACTGGCGATAGGCGCTAGTGACTAACTCAGCGCAGCCTTTGCTATTGCTATAGGGGTCATGACCACCCATCGGCTCATTCTCGCGATAACCCCAAGCCCACTCTTGATTCTCGTAACACTTATCGGTTGTAACAATCACAGCGGCGCGAACACAATCTAACGCACGAATAGATTCGAGCACATGGACTGTACCCATGACATTGGTGGCATAGGTTTCTACCGGATTTGAATAGGAGTAGCGCACCAACGGTTGGGCCGCCATATGAATGACTATCTCTGGCCTAGCATCAGCCATTGCCTTTTGCAATTTTTCCAAATCACGAATATCAGCGATATGCGATTGCTCAAGATCACCTTGAACCCCGGCAACTTCAAAAAAATTGGGGGTTGTATTTGGTGCCAATGCGTAGCCCGTAACCTTGGCACCCATGGAGGCAAGCCAAAGGGATAACCAACCACCTTTGAAACCCGTATGCCCAGTTAAAAAGACGCGTTTGCCATTCCAGAATGATGGATTGACCGAGGCAATTGAGGCTTGGTTTGCGACCTCGGAACTGAACTGTGCAGACACTCTTATGCCCACATCTTCCAAGGCGCTTTACCAGTAGCCCACAGCTCTTCGAGGTGCTGCTTGTCACGCAACGTATCCATGGGCTGCCAAAAGCCAGAATGGGTAAAGGCCTCTAATTGGCCACTTGAAGAAAGTATTTCCAAAGGCTTCTTCTCCCAAAGCGTGTTGTCATCCTCAATCAGATCAATCACTTTAGGGGAGAGCACAAAAAAACCACCATTGATATACATTCCATCGCCATGCGGTTTTTCAATAAAACTATTCACAGAGGTGCCATCCATATCCAGCGCTCCAAAGCGACCTGGGGGTTGCACTGCAGTCACCGTAGCTTGTTTGCCGTGCGCTTTATGAAAGGCAATCAATTTAGCTAGGTCTACATCAGCAACGCCATCACCATAGGTAAAACAAAAATCTTCCCCATCTAAATATGGGGCTACTCGCTTTAGACGACCTCCGGTCATCGTATTCTCGCCAGTATCAATTAGGGTGATTTTCCAAGGCTCAGCGTGTTGCTGGTGAATTTGCATGGCATTGTTGTTCGCCATATCAAAAGTTACATCAGACATATGCAAGAAGTAGTTCGCAAAGTACTCCTTGATCATGTAGCCTTTATAGCCACAGCAGATAACAAAATCATTCACGCCATGTGCTGAGTACATCTTCATGATGTGCCACAAGATAGGCTTTCCGCCGACTTCGACCATAGGTTTTGGGCGAGAAGAGGTTTCCTCTGCAATTCGGGTTCCTAAACCCCCAGCCAATATGACAGCCTTCATTACAATTGCAACCTTAATATCTTAAAGTGTTGATTTTACAAGAAAAAAGGATTTTTTAACTCTTCTTCACCATAAAATTACTGCTATTCACCAAAACCTACCTATTTCTAATATCTATAAACGATCTTTGAGTCGGCCCTCCCCCTAAAACTTTAAAGCAAGGGCGCTAACGCCGTTTATAAATCACATCCTCAGGGGCGACCTATATGCGGTCATTTTTTGGGCGCTAGAAATGGTTAATAAATGAGAATAGGCGCAAAGTTATGGTCCAACTCACTTAAAATTGCCCTCAAACAATTATTTAGCTCAAAGGCCCGCATGAATATCGAGATGTACCGAATCTTTTTTGAGATTCAAAAGAAGCACTGGTGGTTTGCGAGTAAAAAAACCATTATTTTGGACACAATTGCTCGGCACACGCAGCTAGGCCAGTCATCGGCTATTTTGGATATTGGTTGTGGTAGCGGACTCATGCTCAATGCTCTTGAGGAGTTAGGCAATACCTCTGGCATGGATATATCGGACGACGCCATTCAATTTAGTCAAGAGATTTTTAAGGGCACTATCAAGAAAGGTTACCTTCCCAATAATGTGCCTTATCCAGAAAACCAATTTGATTTGATTACGGCCTTAGATGTGATTGAACATATCGAGGACGATGTGCAATCGCTTAAAACTATTAAAGCCCTTTTAGGCTCCAAGGGCACTGCTATTATTACTGTACCCGCTTACATGTTTCTGTGGTCACACTTTGATGAACTCAATGAACATAAAAGACGGTACACCCTCCCAGAACTTCAAACCAAGCTCGTTGAGTCAGGCCTGCAGATTGAAATGATTTCTTACTACAACACGCTGTTGTTCCCCATCGCCTACATTGTTCGCAAGCTAAATAATCTACTAGGACGCAATGGAGCCTCAGATATCGATATGCCAGGCAATAGGGTGAACGTTATCCTCAGAAACATATTTAGCTCTGAAAAATGGCTCTTAAGATTTTGCAAGTTACCATTTGGCGTTTCCATCCTGGCGGTTGTCAAAAAATAACGTAGAACTCTTTATTAAAGATCACATCATGCAAACTACACTACTCTCGATCATTGTTCCCACTTACAATGAAGAGCATGGTATTCATGAGTTCTATCGCCGAACTAAAGCGGTTCTCACGAAATTAGAGCCTCGGTTCAGCCATGAAATCATTTTCATCAATGATCATAGTAGTGATCACACCTTCTCAAAGCTTTTAGAACTAGCAGATAAAGATCAGAGTGTTAAAGTAATCAATTTCTCGCGCAATTTTGGCAACCAAATGGGTATCGCTGCCGGTCTCGATGTTGCAAAGGGGCAATTGGCCGTCATCATTGACGATGACTTGCAAGACCCTCCTGAGTTAATCCCAAGTTTTATTCAGAAGTGGGATGAAGGCTACAAAGTGGTGTATGGCGTGCGGCCCAAGCGCAAGGGGGTGAACCCCGTCTTTAACAAACTAGCGAATGTTTTCTATTACCTCATGTCCCAGCTGAGTGATACCAGCATTCCAAAATACACAGGTGACTTCCGGCTGATTGATCGGGTCGTGATTGATGCCCTCAAGAACATGGGTGAGGAGAATCGCTACTATCGTGGCATGGTAGCCTGGGTAGGGTTCTTGCAAATTGGGGTGGAATACGAGCGTGATGAGCGCTATGCAGGCACCTCTACTTTTTCACTCAGAAAATATTTTGGCTTTGCAGTGAACGGATTGACTTCCTTTACCGATAGGCCGTTGTACTTCTCCAGCATGCTAGGTCTCTTCATCACGATCATTAGTTTTTTATTTTTAGCGGCCCTGATCACTCAAAAAATTCTAGATCCGACTGTCTCTATACGAGGCTGGACTTCATTGGCTGCCTTAGTGCTCTTTTTTGGCGGCATTCAATTACTCTCTATTGGGGCTGTCAGCATCTACATCAGCAAGATATATCGCGAAGTGAAGAAGCGCCCGCTCTACATTATCGAAAGTACCAAAAACCTCGATTAAGTTTTGAAATTATTCGACACGAGTAGGCATCAATTTAGCGAATATAAAATTGCATCTCTTTCATAATTTCCGGGCTGGGTGAAGGAATCGTAAAAGATTGAACGCTTTGGCTGCGCACCAAGTTACGAATCGACTCGCGCACATCTATCCCGCCCTTGCGATTTATCTCTGTCTGTGTCTCGCCAGTAGTTGCATCTATCACGCACCAGTGCTCATTATTAGTGAGTAACGTGCGAATCTCCGATTCAGGGAAGTAATACAGGGGACGCACTACCCCAATGTTATTGGGCGCAGAATGCTGCAAAATAAAATACAGAGCAGGAATATTTTCTAAGGTCAGAAACAAATGATCCCGGCAATCGTATTGGTCATAAATTTCTTGGACTTGCTCCAGTGCCACTTGATATCGCTGGGTTTCTACAACACCTCTCAAAGGCAAGCGCTCAAGGCGAACTCGACCAAGCTCAATGGGGACATCATGCGTGGGATGGCTATAGAACATCGTAAACACCACGAAAATAGCAATCCAAGTCAGCATCAAAGTCTTGCGTTCCTGCTTGTGCCATAAACCTTGGTCAGCTTGGGATTGAATATTGAGCATCAGGCCAGCCGCAGGTCCAGCAAAATAAACGAAGCCAACCAAAATGGCTGTATTACTCCCAGCAGCCAAGCCAGCAGGTAAGAGCAAGAATCCCGCGATAGCAATCAAGAGCATATGATTTTTGGTTCCTGGGCCATTACTACCTAACCAAGCCCTCAAGAAATAGGAAATATGCTGTGAATGGGACCTATAGCTTCCATTAGGCGTTATTTGCCTCTGACAAAATTGTAGGTAGCTAAACGCAATAACACTAAAGAGTACGTATAACAGTGGGTAATAAACTGCCCCAGGAATTTGGTGTATATCCATGAAGCCAGGGAAGCGCCAAGGCACCCCCAAAATATTCCATACCAAAGAGAGTACTGCCAATCCGCAGATCCACCACGATAAAAAAATCTGGGAGGACTGAAATGCATCGCGCCGCAGTTTTTTAAAGACATAGGCCACAATCCCAAAATAAAGCAGTGCAAAAAAGAAGAACTTCAAAATCAACTTAATGCGATGGAGTAATTCCATAGGACTAGTTTCGTGAGCGGCGGGCACTCTCAGAATCGTACTGACCCCGACCGTGGAGACGTACCATCCCCATAAACCAAATAAAGCCACTAGCAATACTGGCATAAATGCAGAGCGCCTCGCTAAAGGATTGAGGCTACATATCAAAGTGCCAACCATCAGAACGGCAATCGCTACAGCGCCATGCATGAATCCCGCGAGAGCGAAAAATAAGGCACTCAGAATGAGGAGCAGATGGTTTTTTTTGACTGCCGACCGGATCGAGAAGAAATAAAACCCAGCGCCCAGCAAAAAAAAGTGCATCGCCAATGAATTGGGGGACGCGACTGAATTTAACCAAACCAATACACTGGCAGTAATGGCCAAAGGTGTAACGCGAGATTGGAAACCCTGAGGATCTAAGCCAAAGAAGAAAAGTGCCGCAGCAAAAAAACATAAGGAGATATTGAGCCATCGAAAATACAGCAACTCCATCATGCCCAACTTCATCATCAAGGCATCAAATAAATAGCTGGGCGACTGTGGGAGCATCTTGTCCCAGCCAAAACCATTAGCAGCATCCCATGACATTCTTAAGAACAGACCATCATCAGAAAACCATGCTGCGCCACGCCCTGGAGCAACGATGAAGAGCATTCCCAAATAGGTCAGCAATGGGATTAGCCAAAGTATCAGCAAAGGAAGCTCAAAACGAGGCTTTTGGGAAACAGGCATATTATAAAAAGATTCTTTCACGCTGGGAGCGATTGATGAGTTGAGATAAAACAAAACATCAGCAATGGTAACTAGTTACACTCATAAGCAGTTCAATATACTTGGCAATACTGACATAATGGATTCTATTACAGTCCTTTTAAAGCCAATTGTGAATCACCCTACCTTATCCTCACCAATCATCTCGCTGAAGGCAAATGGGCGTCGGTAAACTCATCCTGCATCTTTGCTATGTTTTTTTTGGGGCCTACTTAGCCTGGGTCTACCCATTCAAGATCTTTGCTTCCCATGCTGATGCCTTCTTAATACCCAAAAATTTAAGCGGAAGATATATCAAGGTTCTTTCAGGAGTCGTCTTGTTGGGGGCGCTTCTCTTGCTACCTCTCACCTATTTCTTGCCCTGCCTAATCCTGAGTGTCTATATTGGGCATAAAACACCAAATACTAAATACCAAACGAGTGCCATTTTTCTGGGACTACTCATTAGTTCATTTACCGCTTTTTGGATGCATAACAGTCATAATCGCCTCAGCATCAGCCTGCTTGAGGCTGCCCAATTTTTCAGCATTACCGCTTTTTTCTACTGGATTCTAGAGCGCCGACAAGTGAATATACTCTCGCTATTACAAAGGCGAGTGGGCTATTTCTTTCTCTCTTTAGGATTTGGTATTGCCCTAGTTTATTTATCCCTACAAACTGGTACCAATATCCAGCTAGATAGCTTTTACCAATGGCATCACTGGAGTGCCTATATTGGACAGGCTGAATTACTGGTTCAGGGCATAGTACCGTTTAATGATATTCCGTTGCAGTATGGCTTAGGTCCTATTTCCCTGATAGCGCTTGCCTGCAAAGGTAATTGTTGGATTGCCTTATATTGGATTGCTAGTGTTATGGCTATCCTGTTTACGATTCTGATTGCGCTTCTTGGCCTGAAATTGAGCAAGGCAAGGAGTATGGCTTGTGTCGGAACGGTGTTGTTGCTTGCCCTATTCACTGCATTGCTGTGGCCACCGTATCAGAATGGTATTCTGTCGATCTCGACATTCCCATCAGTCTCGGCGATGCGTTTTTTACCTTCCCTGCTGATGTTGTCCGCCCTGATATTTGACCCCTTAAAAAATACCATAGGGATTTTTAGCAAGCCACTAACAACCCTGTTGCTCTTGATGCTCTGGCTACTTGCATTTGCGTGGTCTCCAGAGGCAGGCATTCAAAGTAGCATCGTGTGGATGCCTTACTACATCTGGAATCGAGCGAAACATCAGCAAGGTTTCAAGCTGTTTGGATTGATGTTTGTAGCCGCCCTTGAGCTGTCCATTGCATTCGCACTAGGCATTGTTTTCATGAGCGCTTGCTTTTTCAGCTTATTCAAAGAATGGCCGCAATTAAGTCAGTACCTAACTTACCTGCATAGCCTGCCCGGCGCTCCAGAGAAAGTCAATTCGAATGGATTGATTTGGTATGTAATCGCCTGTTGCGGTATTTGGCTTTATTGGATCAGGGGCAACCGAAGCCGTCTATCCCAACTTTCAGTATGGTTAGTAGCACTTTTATGTTTTGCTAACTTTACGTATTTCTTAAGCCATAACCACGATAGCGTCATTGCTGACCTATCCCCCTATTTTTTACTGCTGCTCTTAGCCATCTATGGCCACTCCCAGCAAAGCGCCCTACGGAGCCTCATCAGCATGGTCATCGCTGGCTGTATAGGGTGGACTAGTTTGATGGTTGGCTTGGGTACTATATTCACGGGAGTGCTACAAGATGCACAATCCCCAATAAGCGCTTTTTTCAGTGCAGCACCACACAAACTTATTGATCAATTCAACCGAGAAACGCAAGATCCATTTTCATTTATTCCCCGTTCAGCAGAAGAAAAACTCAAGTCAGCAGAGCTCAATCAGGCCTTGCAGTATTTACATAGCCAATTTCATGAGCCCGTTGAAGTTTTTGACCAATGGATGCTCATCAACGCACAAGAAGTCTACCCGCCCTGGAATGGGTTTCATGGTCCCGTGACTTCTTCACCACTGCCACCATCCAATCGAGACGTTTATTTAGAGCGGGTTGCAAAAAAATTGCAGCGTAGCGGTTGGATACTCTTTGATAAAGACTTCGCAATGGATGACTATCTAAGGAATTACGATAGCGCTTACAGCAGGACGAAAGAGTTAGACTTTCCACACTATCATGCCATTCGCTATGAACCGAAACAGGTCAAGTAAATACTCTAGGATGCCAAGTATCGCCCTAAAGAAGGCTCTCTTGCATAGCTGCATAGGCGCTTTGTAGTCCACGCTCCAACGGCATTTTCGCACTCCAGCCCAAGCGTTCTAACCTACCGGAGTCCATCCATTTTCTGGGAGTGCCATCCGGTTTGGTATGATCAAAACTGATCTTACCCTGATAGCCAATTACTTTTGATACGGTTTGAGCTAACTCAGCAATCGTAATATCACCGCCAGATCCAACATTGAGATGACTTTGCATCGGCGTGGTCTGCTCTTCATAAGTCACTTGATCAAGCTCCATGACAAAAACGGATGCGGTTGCCATATCATCAACGTATAGAAATTCGCGTCTTGGCGTCCCCGTACCCCAAATGACCACCTCTGGAACATTGCCAATTTTGGCCTCATGAAATCTTCTGATAAGCGCAGGAATCACGTGACTGTTTTCAGAATGATAGTTATCACCCGGACCATATAAGTTGGTTGGCATTACAGAGCGGTAATCGATCCCATGACTTTGCCCATACTGACGGTTATAGCTCTCACACAATTTAATGCCTGCAATTTTTGCAATAGCATAGGGCTCATTCGTTGGCTCAAGCTTACCGGTTAGTAAGGCGTCTTCATTCATCGGCTGAGGGGCTAGCTTAGGATAAATACAACTGGATCCCAAAAATAATAACCGCTTAACACCGCTCATAAATGCTTGATGAATGACGTTGGTCTCCACCATTAAATTTTGGTAGATAAACTCTGCCGGAAAGGTATTATTTGCATGAATACCGCCGACTTTAGCCGCCGCTAGATAAACTTGGTCTGGCTTTTCTTGTTCAAAAAAAGATTGCACTGCTGCTTGATTAGTAAGATCTAGTTCTTTATGGGCGCGAGTAACAATATTGGCATAGCCCTTCTCCTGAAGATTGCGCACAATGGCGGAGCCCACCATGCCGCGATGTCCAGCTACATATACCTTTTGATTGAGATCTGTAGTCATTATTGAAGCACTCCAACTGCAGTTCTACGCATTTAATTTTCCTTACCAATAGCAACTGAGTAGCCATGTTTTTGCAGGAGGGCGTGCCGCTTGGCTTGTTCTAAGTCATTTGCCACCATCTCGACAATCATTTGATCTAAGGTAATTTCTGGAACCCAGCCCAATTTTTCTTTGGCCTTAGTTGGATCGCCCAAGAGAGTTTCTACTTCAGTAGGGCGGTAGTAACGTGGATCAATTTGCACAATCACATCACCTACTTTTAACGCAGGGGCTTTATCGCCCTCAATGGCGGCTACGATGACTTTTTCTTGTTCTGCAGTGCCTTCAAATTTGAGGGTGATACCGAGTTGTTTAGCGCTACGGGTGATAAATTCACGTACGGTAAATTGCACACCGGTAGCAATCACAAAGTCTTCGGGTTTATCTTGTTGGAGCATGAGCCATTGCATCCGGACATAGTCTTTAGCGTGACCCCAATCACGCAGGGCATCGATATTGCCCATAAAGAGGCACTTCTCTAGGCCCTGAGCGATATTGGCTAAGCCACGGGTTACTTTACGGGTCACAAAGGTTTCACCACGACGTTTAGACTCATGGTTAAAGAGGATGCCATTACAGGCATAGATGCCATAGGCTTCGCGGTAATTCACGGTAATCCAATACGCGTAGAGCTTGGCTACGGCATAAGGACTGCGAGGATAAAACGGGGTGGTTTCTTTTTGGGGGATCTCTTGGACTAAACCATAGAGCTCAGAAGTAGATGCTTGGTAAAAACGGGTTTTCTTTTCTAGACCGAGGATACGAATAGCCTCTAACATGCGCAGTGGACCCATGGCATCCACATCGGCTGTGTACTCAGGCGACTCAAAGGAGACGGCAACGTGAGACTGTGCACCCAAGTTATAAATCTCATCGGGCTGACATTCTTGAATAATCCTCACCAAGTTACTGGTATCGGTCAAGTCACCGTAATGCAAGATGAGATCCGGATGATTGACATGGGGATCTTGATAAAGATGATCGATCCGCTCGGTATTAAACGAAGAGGCACGGCGTTTAATACCGTGAACGATATAGCCTTTTTCAAGCAAGAACTCAGCAAGGTAGGAACCATCTTGACCCGTTACACCTGTGATCAGTGCTACTTTTTTCTTATTCGTCATTTATCTACTCTTTTTGATTTTTCTTCTACCGTTGCTAAGCAAAAATTAGCTGCGCCCATAAGTATCTTCAAAGCGCACGATGTCATCTTCACCTAAATAACTACCTGACTGAACTTCAATAATCTCCAAAGGAGTCTTCCCAGGGTTAGCTAAACGATGTTTCTGCCCCTGCGGAATAAAGGTGCTTTGGTTTTCAGTCAAGGTAATCGTTTGATCACCATTGGTGATTTCAGCCGTGCCTTTGACCACAATCCAATGTTCGGCTCGGTGGTGGTGCATCTGCAATGACAAACTCGCGCCTGGTTTAACTTGAATGCGCTTCACTTTAAATCGCTCGCCCTCATCCACGCTGTCATACCAACCCCATGGCCTGGCAACTTTACGATGCAGATTTTTCTCTTCACGCTTTTGCTCTTCGAGTTTGGCAACAATATGTTTTACGTCCTGACTGTTGTTTCTATTAGCAACCAATACCGCATCCGCAGTTTCAATAATGATGAGATTTTCAACACCTACTGCACTGACTAATCGGCCGCTAGCATGCACTAAGGAATTTTTAGTGTCACTTAACAAAGCATCGCCACTCGTGACATTGCCATACGCATCATGCTGACCTACTTGCCACACCGCATCCCATGCGCCAAGGTCATTCCAGCCAGCATTTAACTCAACCATCTTCACTTGATAGCGATTGGAACTTGGACATTTTTCAATCACCGCATAGTCAATTGACTCACTTGGAATTGCCTTGAATTCTTCTTTGCCAGGACGCACAAAGGTGGTCTGCTCCGCCCTATCCTGTGCTCGCGCAGCCCATGATTTTTCAGTGGCAACAAAAATATCATTACGAAATTCTTTTAAGGCCGCCAACCAAGTACTGGTACGCAGCACAAACATGCCACTATTCCAGAAATAATTGCCATCGGTTAAATACTGTTCTGCTGTTTTTACATCTGGCTTCTCAACAAATTTTTCTACCGTACACTCTTGGTGAACACCAAGCACTCCACCACACTTGATATATCCAAACCCGGTTTCAGGCGCAATTGGGGTGATGCCTAAAATAGCAATGGTTAAATTACGGGAGTCGGCCTCAACTGCTGCCACACAATTTTGTAAGGCCTTAACAAACGCTTCTGTATTTTTTACTGTTTGATCTGCCGGCGTGATGACCAAAATGGGATCAGCTACTACTCCATCCCCTTGTTTGCTATCCTCCTGAGCGCTAAGCGCTGCTAGTGTTAGGGCTGGCGCGGTATTTCGGCCGAGCGGCTCTAGCAACAATGTAGCTCGAATTTTGGTCATATCCCGCAGTTGATCTAAAACCAAAAACCGATGATCTTCATTAGTTACCACTAGTGTCTGACCTAAAGCCATATTGGGATTGTTAGCTGATTGGCCAATTGCGTTAATTCTGGAAACAGCCTCCTGAAATAGGCTCTTCCCTGCATCAGCCCCCGACAAAGCCAAAAACTGCTTTGGAAAGCCTGAACGGGACAAAGGCCAAAGGCGCGTGCCAGATCCACCACAAAGGATAACGGGGATGATTTGGGTCATAGTGGGATTGGCATACCTTAGGCTTTATTAGTAGAGCAACACTGGAGCATATAAAAACATTAATTTTATATGCTTTTAAAATTACTCAAATTTATTAAAATCTCTACTTAGAGTTCTACCAAGCGTAGACTGCAGGAGTCCAAAACTACAACAAATCAGGCGGAGAAAATAATGAGTAATATTCCAAAAATTAATGTTCGTAATTCAGTTTCTGAATGCGCCCTGTCCCTGCGCAAGGAAAATCAAGGAAAATATCGAAACTACGGGATTAAAGATTGTATAGCCTCGATCGCTGCCACTAAGGTGAAATAAGCCACTTTAGACAATATCAGCTTGAACTTGGTCTATTGGGGTAACGCTTACCAGTCATATTGCTGTACGCGGTCCCAGCCAAAACCAAGAGAACCGAATCAACCATTACTGGAAAAAAGGCATAGTGGTACTGGGTAATATGCCCTAAGACAGCAATCAGAGCCACAGCAGCAGCTGGCGGATGCAAACAACGCAATGCAAACATACCCATAATTGAACAGGCTGCAGCTATGGGCATCGCTAACAAGGGCTCACTAATGAACTTAGCGGCGGTTATCCCAATCAGGGCCGACAGGGTATTGCCTGCAATAACAGCCCAAGGTTGAGCCATAGGACTCCCCGGCAAGGCAAAAACTAACAAAGCGCTTGCACCCAACGATGCCATCAGCCATTCATCCATCCCAGCAAGATCACCAAGGTATTTAGCGAGAGTAAGCACTAACATCAAACCTATAAAAGCACCCACAGAGGAACGCATACGCTCCCGAAAACTAACCACTGGTTGATCGCCCCCAAAATAAAAGGAGTAGCGCTTAAGATAATATTTAGCCGTATGTCTCATCTTTTATTTCTTCAATCGAAATTTAATTATTGGTTGTTTTTAGCTATCGAGCCAATACAAAAATATGATTATTCGATAGGGTTGTTTTGTACATAATAGACCCGTGGTGAGTGTTTTTTCTCATATTAAGGAATGCTCGCCCTATCCAAAATAATCATTTTTAGGAGTCATTCATGGCTAAAACTGTAAAAGGTACAAAGACTGAACAGTCTTTGAAAGAAGCATTTGCTGGCGAATCCCAAGCAAACCGTCGTTATTTGTATTTCGCGAACCAGGCTGATATTGCTGGGGCAAATGATGTTGCAGCTGTTTTCCGCTCAACTGCTGAAGGTGAAACTGGTCATGCCCATGGTCACATGGAATACTTGATTGAAGGCGGCGCTGGCGAACCTGGTACAGGCATGCCAGCTAAAACAGTTGCTGAAGCACTACAAGCAGCGATTGCTGGCGAAACACACGAATACACCGATATGTACCCGGGTATGGCAAAAACTGCACGCGATGAAGGTTTTGACGAAATTGCTGACTGGTTTGAAACTTTGGCAAAGGCCGAACGTAGCCACGCTAACAAGTTCACTAAAACTTTAGAAGCGCACTTGGCTAACGTTTAATTTTTTAAACGAGTCAATAAAAAAGCCACTGCAGTTTTGCAGTGGCTTTTCTTTTTCAGACAAATTCTCAGCAAAATCAGAGTCTAACTCAGTAAATTAAGCCTTCTTAGCGTAAGCAGAACACCAGCCTTTAGCAGACACTTGCTTGCCAGCGAACAGTGCACAACCACCAGCAGCAGAACCAGCAGCGCCTTGATAGAGGGCGCAATTGCCACAAGCTTGTGGCGCTGCATATTTAGCATACTTTGCTTTATCCACTTTAGATGCATCCGCTTTGTAACCCAATGCAGCAGCTTGTGGATCTGTTTCAGCAACCATCGCTTGAGCTTGTACTTTGGTGTTTAGAGCCAAAGTAGCAGCGCCAGCAGCTGACATGATCATGAATTGACGACGGGTAGTTTTCATATGGACTCCAGTTGGTTAATGGATAAATAAAAAGGGATTAAGAGAAACTTAATTGGCAACTAGAGCGATCATAGAGCAGAAGAAATCAGTTCTGTAGATCACGCTTAAGTAACTGATTTATATGGAGTATTAGTTGAGAATTATTCTCAACCATAGATCAACTTGAATGAAAATTAAATTATTACTGAAGAATCAATTTTGACTAACGCCTTTCCAGTAAAGAAAGGAACTCACGTCGCAAATTGGCGTCTTTCAAGAAAGCGCCACGCATCACGCTATTGACCATCTTTGAGTCACGATCTTTCACGCCACGCCATTGCATACAGAAATGATCAGCATCCATTACGATTGCGACGCCAATCGGTTTGATCTTTTTCTCGAGCATGTCTGCCAACTCCACCACCGCCTCTTCCTGAATCTGTGGGCGGCACATTACCCATTCAGTTAAGCGGGAATACTTAGACAGGCCAATCAAAGCGGAATCCTTGCTAGGTAAAACGCCAATCCAAATACGACCCATGATTGGGCAAAGGTGGTGTGAACAAGCGCTACGAACCGTGATGGGACCAATGATCATCAACTCATTAAGGCGGCTGATATTAGGGAACTTCGTTAAGGTTGGCTGTCCAACATAGCGGCCATTAAAGACTTCTTGTACATACATCTTTGCCACGCGTCTGCTCGTATTTTTGGTGTTGTGATCACTCTCTGTATCTATCACCAAACTCTCTAATACGGCCTGCATCTTTTCTGCCACCTCATCAACCAAACCCTCTAACTCACCAGGTTTAATAAAGGCGGAGATATTGTCATTCGCATGAAAGCGCGCCTTCTGCGCCTCAATCCGACGACGAATAACCACAGATAAAGGTAATCCAGCAGCTTCTTTTTTAGTAATCTTTTTTGCTGGAGTTTTTTGAGACGTGGCCTTGGTGGCTAACTTAGTGGCTGACTTAACAGGTAACTTTGCAACTGTTTTTTTAGTGGGCATAAATATATTTTTCTAAATGAATTCCGAGGATGAATCTATATCTGAAAGAAGATCGCAACAACACAAGCAATCCCACATGACCAAACAATAGAGCGAATAGTTGGCCAATCGCCTACGTAACAAATCAAATAAGCAATGCGTGAAATCACAAAACCCAGCGCTAGCAGATCTAACCTGGCTTGG
>Ga0208872_1000472_pt1 | contig 29759 bp, 30 predicted proteins | sample CryBogCBH12Aug08_FD_185508 | JGI IMG/M metagenome (GOLD analysis project Ga0208872, IMG submission 185508) | Freshwater microbial communities from Crystal Bog, Wisconsin, USA - CBH12Aug08 (SPAdes) | ecosystem: Environmental > Aquatic > Freshwater > Lake | place: Crystal Bog, Wisconsin, USA...
CGCCGCGGCCGTCATCGACACGCTGGATGACAGCACGCGACTTCGCGTGGTCAACCAGTTGGAGTCCATTGACGCCACCGTGGCGACCCACAGCGATCTCCACGCCGCGCTGACGGACACCGCCATCTCGGCGGCCGCTCGTTCCGCGGTGCTGCGGGACTTGCTGAGTGGCAAGGTCGACGAGGACGTCGTTCGTCTGGCCGCCTACGCCGCCAAGGTTTCCGCCGGTCAAGAAGTTCCCGCCGCGCTGAGCGACCTCACCCACTACGCCGTGACGCGCTCGCGTCCCGAGGATCACGCACCGGCGATCTTGTCGTTGTTGTCCTCGCGTAAGCGAGTGGCTGGTTTCGCCGACGCTGTCTTGGAGTCTGTCTCGACGGACGACTTCGGTGGAATCGAGGACGACCTCTTCCGATGGGCTCGCACGATTGAAGCCAATCCGGAATTGCGTCGCGTTCTCGTGGATCGTGACGCGCCTCTCGCGAGTCGTCTGGAATTGACGACGGCGTTGATTGGCACCAAGGTCTCCTCGACCGCGTTGCGTCTGGCGCAGTACGTGATTCGCGGCGGTCGCCCGCGAGACGTCGTGGGAACATTGGACTACCTCGTGGACTACGTCGCTCAAGCTCGCAACTGGCGAGTGGCTCGTGTCTTCTCCGCTCGCCCGCTGGATGACGCCAGCCAGCAGAGCCTCATTGAATCGTTGCGCACGATCACCGGTCATTCGGTGGACTTGCAGATCGTCGAGGACCCCACACTCCTGGGTGGCGTGTTGGTCCAAGTCGGCGACCTGCGACTCGACGCAACAACCAAGGGACGCTTGGGCGCGCTGCGCGACGCCTTGGTGACCCACGCACCCGCAGAACTTCAACTCAACAGCAACTAGTAAAGGAAACGAGTGATGACTGAGCTCACGATTAGTGCCAGCGATATCACCGAGGCGCTTCGTCGCCACGTCACGGAGTACAGCCCCACGGTGGGTGCCGAGCAAGTCGGTCGCATCGTCGAGGTCGGTGACGGTATCGCGCGCGTGTCGGGTCTGCCGAACGCCAAGGTCAACGAGCTCCTCGAATTCGAGGACGGGACCTTGGGTCTCGCCATGAACTTGGACGAAGAGACGATCGGTGCCGTGGTTCTCGGCAGCGTCGACGGCATTGAAGAAGAGCAGGTCGTTCGCGCGACCGGCAACATTCTTTCCATGCCGGTCGGTGACGCGCTGCTCGGTCGTGTGGTCAACGCGCTCGGTGAGCCCATCGACGGCAAGGGTCCGCTCGTCGGCGCCATCAACCGTCGTATGGAAGTCCAGGCGCCGGGCATCATCGGTCGCCAGCCGGTCGGTGAGCCCCTGCAGACCGGTATCAAGGCGATCGACGCCATGACCCCGATTGGCCGTGGTCAGCGCGAGCTCATCATTGGTGACCGCAAGACGGGTAAGACGACGGTCGCGATCGACACCATTTTGAACCAGAAGGGTCTCGGCGTGAAGTGCATTTACGTCGCGATTGGTCAGAAGAACTCGTCCGTGGCTCAGACGGTAAAGACTCTCGAGGACCACGGTGCTCTGGAGTACACGGTCGTGGTCGTGGCCTCCGCTGGTGACCCGGCCCCGTTCAAATTCCTCGCTCCGTACGCGGGCTGCGCTATTGGCCAGCACTGGATGGAGAATTCGGAGCACGCTCTTGTCGTCTACGACGACCTCTCCAAGCAGGCCGAGGCCTACCGTCAGGTGTCCTTGTTGCTGCGTCGTCCGCCAGGCCGCGAGGCGTACCCCGGCGACGTCTTCTATCTGCACAGTCGCTTGCTCGAGCGCGCCGCGAAGCTCTCCGACGAGTTGGGTGGTGGATCCCTCACCGCTCTGCCCATCATCGAGACCAAGGCCGGTGACATCTCGGCGTACATTCCGACCAACGTGATTTCCATCACCGACGGTCAGGTGTTCCTCGAGTCCGACCTCTTCTACTCCGGTATCCGTCCCGCCATCAACGTGGGTAACTCGGTGTCGCGAGTCGGTGGTGCGGCCCAGATCAAGGCCATGAAGTCCGTGGCTGGTTCGTTGAAGCTCGACCTCGCGCAGTTCCGCGAACTCGAGAGCTTCGCGACCTTCGGTTCCGAGCTCGACAAGGTGTCCCAGGCCCAGCTGGACCGTGGGTACCGCTTGACCGAACTGCTGAAGCAGGGCCTCAACCAGCCGATGCCGGTGGAAGAGCAGGTCATTGTGATCTACGCCGGTTCCAAGGGATGGGTCGACACCATTCCGGTGGGCGACGTGCGTCGTTTCGAAGCCGAACTGTTGACAACGTTCCGCGCCAAGCACGCCGACCTGCTCGAGCAGATTCGCTCGACGGGAACTCTGCCGGACACCGACAAGATCGACGCGGCTCTCAAGAGCTTCGTGGATTCGTTCGCGACCAGCAACTAATTCGTCACTACTAGGAACTATCGAGCGAGGAAGGGAGGTACGTCATGGCAGGAGGACAGGAACGCATTTTGCGTCGCCGCATTAAGTCGGTGCAGGCAACGCGCAAGATTACGAAGGCAATGGAACTGATCGCGGCGTCCCAGATCGCCCGGGCCCAAGCGCGCATCACGGCGAATCGTCCGTATCGCGCGGGGATGAGTCGCATCATCGTCGAAGCCGCCCAGGGAGACCCGGCGGCCGCGGCGAAGTTGCTCGGCACGCCGGAGAAGATCGAAACGGCGGTGGTACTCGCCATCGTGGGTGACCGCGGTTTGTCGGGTGCCTATAACTCGTCGGTGCTGCGCGCCACGGAACGTTTGATCGTGGACCTGAAGTCCAAGGGCACGCAAGTTCGCGTGATCACGGTGGGCAAGAAGGCTCTTGGTTACTTCCGTTTCCGCGGCATCGAAGTCGAGCGCACCTTCCAAGGTTTCGCCGACAAGCCCCAGTTCTCCGACGCTCGTGACATCGCCCAGGCGCTCGCGGCACCATTCGTGAGTGGCGAGGCCGATCAAGTCCTGATCGTGTCCACGCACTTCAAGTCAGCCGCGAGCCAAGTGGTCGAGACCCGTCAACTCCTGCCGTTGACGTTGCCGGACGTGGCGCCGTCGAATGAAGTGCCGAGCCTCAAGGGTTACACCGAATTTGAACCCGAAGTGGAACAGCTCTTGGCGGAACTCGCCCCGAAGGCGCTGGAGAGCGAAGTCTTTACCGCCCTTCTCGAAGGTGCAGCGTCCTTCCACACGTCACAGCAGCGCGCCATGGCGGCCGCTACTGATAACGCGGACGAACTCGGCCGCACCCTTACCCGCATTATGAACCGAGCCCGCCAGGACTCGATCACCACCGAAATCATGGAAATCGTGGGCGGCGCCGAAGCGCTCCGCTCGGGAAAGTGAGCAAACAATGACCATCGCCCCTGAGAAGACAACTCTCGAGACGGGTCGCGTCGTCGCCATCACCGGTCCGGTGGTGGACGTCGAATTCCCGCCGCACTCGTTGCCCGAGATCAACCACGCGGTTGAGATGGACCTCGAGCTCGACGGTCAGACCATCACGGTCGTGGGTGAAGTCGCCCAGCAGATTGGTGAGGGTCGCGTGCGTTGCGTCTGCATGAAGCCGACCGACGGTCTCGTGCGTGGTGCGATCGTGCGTCAGACCGGTCGCGGTATTTCGGTGCCCGTCGGTGACGCCGTGCTCGGTCACGTCTTTAACGTTCTCGGCCAGCCGCTCGACACCGACGACATCGGTCCGGTCGAGGACCGTTGGGAAATCCACCGTAACCCGCCGGCATTCGACCAGCTCGAGCCGCGCGCGACCATGTTCGAAACCGGTATCAAGGTCATCGACCTGCTGGAGCCGTACGTGCAGGGTGGCAAGATCGGACTCTTCGGTGGTGCCGGTGTGGGTAAGACCGTGTTGATCATGGAGATGATTAACCGCGTGGCCCTCCAGCACGGTGGTGTGTCGGTGTTCGCCGGCGTGGGTGAGCGCACCCGTGAAGGTACCGACCTTCTGCTCGAAATGCGCGAGTCCGGCGTTATCGAAAAGGCCGCCCTCGTCTACGGCCAGATGGACGAACCGCCGGGGGTCCGCTTGCGCGTCGCTCTGGCCGCGTTGACCATGGCGGAGTACTTCCGTGATGTCAAGAACCAGGACGTGTTGTTGTTCGTCGACAACGTTTTCCGCTTCGTGCAGGCCGGTTCTGAGGTGTCCACCCTGCTCGGTCGTATGCCGAGCGCCGTGGGTTACCAGCCGACGCTGGCCGACGAGATGGGTGAGCTCCAGGAGCGCATCACCTCGACGCGTGGAAAGTCGATTACGTCACTGCAGGCCGTGTACGTGCCCGCGGACGACTACACCGACCCGGCGCCGTTCACCACGTTCACCCACCTTGACGCGACGACCGAGCTTTCACGCCAGATCGCCGCTCTCGGTATCTACCCGGCGGTGGACCCGTTGGCGTCGACGTCGAACATTTTGGCGCCCGAAATCGTGGGTGACCGTCACTACGCCGTGGCCCGCCAGGTGCAGCAGATCCTCCAGCGTTACAAGGAACTGCAGGACATCATTGCCATCCTCGGTCTCGACGAGCTCTCGGAAGAAGACCGTGTGACCGTGTCGCGCGCTCGAAAGATTCAGCGATTCCTGAGCCAGCCGATGTTCGTTGGTGAAGTCTTCACCGGCATCCCTGGTATTTACGTTCCGGTGGAAGAGACCATCGAGTCCTTCGAGGCTCTCGTCAAGGGTGACCTTGACAGTGCCCCGGAACAGGCGTTCTTGAACGTTGGTGGAGCCGAAGGCGTGCTCCGCAAGGCTCACGAACTGCAGAACGGCTAAGTCATGGCGGGAAACCTTCTCGTCGAGATTGTCACGCCCGAATCGGCGCTGTGGTCGGGTCCGGCCACAGCGTTGATCGGTCGTTCCAGTGACGGTGAATTCACGATCCTCGCGCAGCACACGCCCATCGTTGGCGACATCGTCCCCGGTGTTGTGCGCGTGGAGACGTCCGAGGGTGTTAAGTCCTTCGTCGTGCACGGTGGTTTCTTCCAGGTGGGTCCGAGCGACGATCACGAATCAACGCGGGCCACGGTTCTTGCCGGGACCGCAGAGTTGACGTCGTCCATCGACGTCGCTCGCGCCACCGCGGCCAAGGAACAGGCCGAGGCAGTCTTGAACGCCCGCGGTGGCGATGAGGCTGACGAGGACACGCAACGGGCCGCTCGTGCGGACCTGGCTCGCGCCGAGCTTCGCCTCAGCGCTGCCTCGTAGTTCTTAACGCGCCGACACGTACTCCAAGAGGTCCCGCTTTTCGCGCTCAAGTTCGTCGAATCGCGCTTTGACGACGTCGCCAATGGACACGAGCCCAACCAGTCGTCCGTCCGACATGACGGGCACGTGGCGTATGCGGTGTTCGGTCATCAGACCCATCAGATCGGTGCACGTGGTGTCGGGAGTGCAGGTAGCGACGTCAGTCGACATCAAGGATTCGACGGTGTCCGAGAGCACACTCGCGCCACGCAGAGCGAGGGCGCGCACCACGTCGCGTTCCGAGAGAATGCCTTTCAGTGGCGTACCGCTGCCCGTGACGACGAGGGCGCCGATGCCGCGCTCGCGCAGAACATTCACCGCGTCGGCAATGGTGCGATCCTTGGAAATCGTGGCGACGTCGTCGCCCTTGTGAGCCAGTAGTTGCGTGACGTGCACGTCAACCCCCTTCGAACCGCGGCCAGACCGCCGAGAGTCCCCCCGGGCTCTCTACGTCTGAGACTAGGCCCGCCGGCGCTACTCGCGCTGGGCTAGATACCGGCGGTGGAGAAGTCGGTGAATTTGTCGTGGCGGTGGATCGTCTCCACCAGCCGCGCGGTGCCCGACCGTGAGCGCACCACCAAGGATTCTGTGGTGACACCAAAGTCGTGATAGCGCACGCCACGCAGGAACTCACCGTCCGTGATCGCGGTCGCGGAGAAGAAGCAGTTGTCGCCGGCCACGAGGTCATCGGTCGTGAGAACCTGCTGCAGGTTGTACCCGGCGGCGAGAGCGGCGGTGCGCTCTTCTTCGTGGCGGGGCCAGAGTCGACCCTGAATCTCGCCACCCAGTCCCTTGAGGGCCGCGGCGGCAATCACGCCCTCGGGCGTGCCACCAATGCCGAGAAGAATGTCCGCTCCCGAATTCGGCCAGCTCGTCGCGATTGCGCCGGCCACGTCACCGTCGGAGATCGACAGAATACGAGCGCCCGCTTCTCGGACTTCAGCGACCAGATCGTCGTGACGATCGCGGTCCAGGATCACGACACCCAATTCCTGGACGGTCTTGGAGAGCCGCTTCGCCAGTTCCTTCAGGTTCTCCGTGGGCGTCGCGGTGATGTCGACCGCGCCACGACCCTTGGGTCCCACGGCGATCTTTTCCATATAGACACAGGGTCCGGGATTAAACATCGTGCCGCGCTCGGACAGGGCGATGACGGAAACCGCGCCATTGCGACCCTTGGCGGTCAAAGTGGTGCCATCGATCGGGTCAACGGCGATGTCCACGGCCGGCGGTTGGCCGTCGCCGATCGCCTCGCCGTTGTAGAGCATGGGGGCTTCGTCCTTTTCGCCCTCACCAATGACGACGAGGCCGTCCATGGATACCGAGCCCAGGACGAGGCGCATGGCGTCGACGGCGGCACCGTCGGCGGCGTTCTTGTCGCCACGTCCGACCCATCGCGAGGCGGCGATGGCGGCGGCTTCGGTCACCCGGACAAGTTCGAGGGCGAGGTTACGGTCGGGACGGGCCGGTAGATGCACGCCCCCAGAGTAGTTCGCAACACTCCGTCGAAGTCGAGGAGTTAACCGGTCCGTAACGGTCATACTGGAAGGGTGAATTCACTGGTTGTCACCCCTAGCGGGCCGCTCGACGGCGACATCCGCGCTCGAGGGGCGAAAAACGCCGTTCTCAAGCAGATGGCCGCGTGTTTGTTGGCGTCCGGTGAGCACCGGTTAAAAAATGTTCCGCGAATTCTCGACGTCGCCATCATGTCGGAATTGCTGGAAGAACTCGGGTGCGAAGTCTCACGTCCTGCGTCACACGAATTGTCCATCATGGTTCCGAGCGCGGCCGACCTGCGTCCGAAAGCGCCGGCGCATCTCTTTGCCGCGATGCGAGCGTCGCTTGTCGTGCTCGGCCCATTGCTCGCCCGATGTGGTCAAGCGGAAATGGCGCTGCCGGGTGGCGACGACTTTGGGGGACGTCCGATCAATTTTCATATTGACGGACTGGGATCAATGGGCGCGACGTTCGCGAATGATCGAGCGACCATCCGGGGATCGCTGGCGGGCGATCGACTCAAGGGCGCTCGGGTGACGCTCGAGTACCCGAGCCACACCGCCACCGACAATCTCCTCATGGCCGCCGTCTTGGCGAGCGGTCGCACCGTCATCGACAACGCCGCTCGCGAACCCGAAGTGGAAGACCTCGCCCGTCAACTCGTCGCCATGGGTGCACGCATCGACGGACTCGGGACCTCGCGACTCACCATTGAGGGTGTGGAGGAATTGCACGCGGCGCACCACGAGGTGATTCCCGACCGCGTGGTCGCGGCGACGTATCTCGCCGCCGGTCTGATCACAGGCGGCCGCGTCCGGGTCCTCGACGCGCGGGCGGACCACATGGAGATGCTGCTCAGAAAATTTGAAGCCATGGGGGCGGAGATTGACCTTGCGGGCGAGGGCGTGGCGCTCCAGGGACCCGCGAGGGTCCGGGCCGTGGACGTGGCGACGCTCCCGTATCCGGGGGTGGCGACCGATTACAAGCCGCTCATTACGACCGTGCTGTCCGTGGCCGATGGCGTGTCGGTGGTGACCGAAAATCTGTTTGATGGTCGATTCCGCTACGTCGAGGAATTGGTGCGACTGGGTGCCAACATCAGCACGCAAGGCCACCACGCGCTGGTGCGAGGGGTGGATCAACTCGTCGGCACCGACGTTCGCGCGACCGATATTCGCGCGGGTGCGGCTCTCAGCATTGCGGGTCTCGTGGCGAAGGGACGCACCACCATCAGCGGTCTTGACCACATCGATCGCGGATACGAAGATTTCGACGGTGGACTACGTTCCCTCGGCGCTGCGGTAGAACGTCAGTCGTGATACCACGCGATCCCGATGCCCTGCTCGACGCCGCCCGTGAAGGTTCTCGGGTAGCTCTGGCGCGACTACTGACGTACGCCGAATCGGGTGGGCCGCGGCAACGTGCGACCGCGCACCTCGCGTATCAGTCCCCACCCAGTTACGTCATCGGTCTGACCGGCCCTCCGGGCGCGGGCAAGTCCACGTTGACCGATCGACTCCTCACGACGGGCCTCGCCGCGGGCTCGCTCGGCGTGCCACTCGAGGAACTAGCCGTCTTGTGCGTGGACCCGAGCTCCCCGTTCACCGGGGGAGCCATTCTGGGTGACCGCATCCGGATGCAAGAACACGCCACTAATGAACACGTGTTCATTCGGTCCATGGCGACTCGCGGTCATCTCGGAGGTTTGTCACTGGCGGTCCCCGACGCATTGCGCGTACTCGGGGCCGCCGGTTTTCCCGTGGCCCTCGTGGAGACGGTAGGCGTCGGGCAAATGGAAGTGGAGATCGCCTCGGCGGCCGATACCACGGTGGTGGTCACCAACCCGGGCTGGGGCGACGCGATGCAGGCCAACAAGGCCGGCCTCCTCGAGGTCGCTGACGTCTTCGTGATCAATAAGGCCGATCGCGCGGGTGTGCGTGAGACGCGACGAGACCTTGAACAAATGCTCGACCTGGGCGGCGAGCGCGCGTGGCGACCACCCGTGCTCGAAACCACGGCGTCAAGTGGCGACGGGGTGGAGCGACTCTGGGATGTTCTCGTCGAGCATCGTGCATTTCAAGAAGAATCGGGCGAGCTCGCCAAGCGACGTCGCGACCGGACGCGCACCGAGCTCGCGCGCGTACTGGTGGTGGCCATGAGGGCACGCGTCAATGATCTCTCGGGCACCTCGCGCTACGAAGAGCTCGTCGGCGACCTCGTCTCGGGTCTGGTCGACCCCTACAGTGCGGCGGACGAACTCCTGGGTGACGTGTGATCGGCGAACAGGTCGGTTACGACCTCTTGTTCACGACGCACATCTTGGGTGCGTTGGCCACGGTGACCATCCTCGTCGTGCTGCGCGCCAATGCGGCGAGCGCACTCTCGAGCACGGTGACCGACGAGGATTTGCGCCGGCGGTTCCCTCAGCGCACCAATTGGGCGGCGCGCGTCATCCACGTGATGCCCGTCAGCGGATTGGCCTTGTCCGTGACGGGCGATGCGTCCGTGCGCTTGTCGCAACCGTGGGTGGGTACGGGTCTCGTCCTCTACCTGGCGGCGGCGTATTGGCTGGAGGCGCGCGCACTGCCCGCCGAAAAGTCCGTGGCCGCGTCGGTGGGAACGGACAACCTCAGTGCGCCGGCCCTCGTTCTCAGCGGAGAACTCGACGTTGTGCTCGCACTGGTCGCCGCGACTCTGCTCGTGATGGTCGTGCAGTTTTAGGACTACAGGAAGTCGACGTGGCCGACCATACCGGCCGCCACCGTCGCGTTCGTGCGTTCGTCGATCAACACGAAACTTCCCGTCACCCGATTGTCGCGGTAGTCGTCGACCACGAGTGGTTCGGCCGTTTGAATGGTGACGAGACCAATCTCGTTCATGGCGAGCTGTTCTCCCGGGGCCACCTCGAGCGTCGCGATGTCGACCACGCCGTGCAGGTCGCTGACCCGAGCGGGCGTCGTGCGCGACGTGTGCTTAAGGCGTAGTCGCGTACCGGTCGACAGCGGCGTCTCACCGAACCAGCAGACGGTGGCTTCGATCTCGCGGGTGACCGTCGGCAGGGGAGCGGTCGCCAACATGTCGCCGCGACCGGCGTCGGTGTCCGACGCGAGGTCAACGTCAACGGACAGTCCCGGAGCGGCCTCGCTGCCGTCGCCGCGCACGCCCTTGATGGCTTGCACGGTCGTCTCGAGATTCTGCGGCAGCAAGGTGACGGTGTCGCCCACGCGCAAGGGCGCGCCGTTCACCATGCCCGCGTAGGTACGTCCCCCACCGTTCTGACGCAGCACCCACTGGATGGGCAGTCGAGCACCAGAATTGGACGACGACCAGGAACCGGCGGTCGCTTGTTCGAGTGCCTCCAGAACCGTCGGACCTTCGTACCAGGACTCTTCGTTGGAACGCTCGACAACATTGTCGCCCATGAGAGCCGAGACGGGAATGACGAGTGAACTCTCAAAGCCCAGTCGCTCGCCGAGTTCGTCAATCTGCTTGACGACGGCGTCGTAGGGAGCGCGGTCCCAGTCGGCCATGTCCATCTTGTTGGCCGCCACGATGATGTTGCGCACTCCGAGAAGGGCCGCAATGCACAGGTGACGGCGGGTTTGTTCCTTGAGACCCTGATTGGCGTCGAGCACGACCAACGCGAGGTCGGCGGTGGACGCACCGGTCGCCATGTTGCGCGTGTACTGCACGTGACCGGGGCAGTCGGCGATCACGAACTTTCTCGTGGGAGTCGACGCGTAGCGGTACGCCACATCAATGGTGATGCCCTGCTCGCGCTCCGCACGAAGACCATCGGTGACAAAACTGAGGTCGAGGTCACCGACGCCACGCTTCGCGGACGCTTCCGCGACAGCGTCTAATTGATCGTCAAAGAGTTGTCGCGTGTCGACGAGTAGACGACCAATCAACGTGGATTTGCCGTCGTCCACAGATCCGACGGTCGCGAATCGAAGAAGTTCTACCGGGGTCTCGGTGGTCATGTTTAGAAGTAGCCCTCGCGCTTGCGGTCTTCCATGGCGGTCTCGGAGAACTTGTCGTCCGCCCGGGTCGCACCACGCTCGGACACGTTGGTCGTAGAGATTTCGGTGATGATGTCGGCAATCGTGGAGGCCGAGGACAACACCGCGCCCGTGCAGCTCGCGTCACCGACGGTGCGGTACCTCACGAGGTGGCGCTCGATCACTTCACCGGGATTGGGATGCACGAACTCACCCGCGGCGAGCCACATGCCATTGCGCTTAATCACGGGACGCTTGTGGGCGAAATAGATCGTCGGCAGCGGGACGCTCTCACGCTGGATGTACTGCCAGACGTCAAGTTCTGTCCAGTCCGATAGCGGGAACGCCCGCAAGTGCTCGCCCGGATTTACCTTGCCCTGGTACAACTGCCAGAGTTCGGGCCGCTGGTGTCGCGGGTCCCATTGTCCAAAGCTGTCACGGAAGGACAACACGCGTTCTTTGGCGCGGGCCTTGTCCTCGTCGCGCCGAGCTCCACCGAAGGCGGCGTCGAACGTGTGGGCGTTGATGGCGTCCAGCAGTGTGACGGTCTGTAGACGATTGCGCATCCCCAACGGACCCGGGTCCGGCACGCGACCCTGGTCGATGGAATCTTGCACCTTGGCGATCAGAAGCTGGGCCTGATAGTGCTCGGCCATTTGGTCGCGGTACTCAAGGACCTCTCGGAAATTGTGTCCCGTGTCCACGTGCATGATGGGAAAAGGAATCCGCTGTGGGGCGAAAGCCTTCGCCGCCAGGTGCAAAAGGACGGCGGAATCCTTGCCGCCCGAAAAGAGCAGCACGGGTCGCTCACATTCGGCGGCAACTTCTCGCAGAATGAAGATCGCGTGGGACTCGAGCAGGTCGAGGTGGTCAACGGCGGCAGTGGGTGTGGGTGTGTTCATGAAGAATGGGGGGCCGCGGCGCGGTCGCCGGGCATGAAAAGACTACCAATCCGGTAGGGTATTCGACAACCGCAGGAGGTCCCGTGAGTAACGCGACAAGCGAATTGATCGACGAGCTTTCTCAACAGAGCGTCGCATTTGAAACCGCGACGCCGGAGGACATCATCCGATGGACGCTCGATCGATTCGGCGAAGACGTGGTGTTCGCGTGCTCATTCGAAGACGTCGTGTTGCTGGATTTGCTGCGCCAACAGAAGCCGGATATCGAGGTCATTTTTCTCGACACGGAGGGACATTTCCCTGAAACTATCGACTTTGTCGCACAGTTGGAGAGTGAATGGAACCTCACCATTGTGCGTACAACGCCGGGACCGGACGCTGCCGAGTGGCCGTGCGGCACCGCCGAGTGTTGCCAACGTCGCAAGGTGGCGCCACTGCAGCGAGCCGTGGCCGGACGTGCAGCGTGGTTCACCGCGGTGAAGCGCGTCGACGCCGCAACGCGCGCCGAAATGCCGATTGTGTCTTTTGATGACAAGTTTGGTTTGGTGAAGGTCAACCCCCTCGCGACGTGGTCCGACGACGACATTGCGTATTACATCTCGAGCAAGGGTCTGCCCGAGCATCCGCTGTGGGCCGAAGGGTACGCATCGATCGGTTGCGCGGCCGTGACGGCGAAGCCCGCTCCAGGAGCCGATCGACGCTCGGGGCGTTGGTCGGGGAGCGATAAGGCGGAGTGCGGGCTGCACGGCGAATAAAACCGTGGGAAAACCCTTCTAAATCCACCAATTTGGTAGCCAAAGGCAGTACCTTCGAACCTAGTGTCACTGGGTTCGAGTAGGGGGCGTGTCGGATGCTAATAGCGATCCTTGCGGTTCTCTGGATTGCCGTCCTTACTCCGACCGTCATTCGCCACTTTCGCGATCGTGACACCGACCGTTCAATTCTGAATTTTCACGAGCGAATGGCGCGGCTCGGTGGAAAAACAGAACCACTCGTCGAGCCCGCACATCGTCTCGACGTGAGTGACGAACTACCGCCCCGTCCGGTGTACGAGTACGAAGTCAACCCTCCTACTCGTGCACCGCGACTGCGGGTCGTGCCCGCGAACGCGACGCCGGCTGATCTCGAACGCGACATGTCATGGGATGACTGGTCGCGCGAGTATGCCGACGATCCGTTCGAAGAGACGTCACGCCCCACTACCGCGTCGTACGCCTCTCAGTACCGCGCCGTCGCGTACGCGCAGGCTCCTGTCGCCTCCGCGTACGAGGAGCCAGTGTCGAGGAGCGGATCATCCTCGCCGTACGGATCGCGCTCGCAGCGTCTACGCCGACGCCGCGTTCTGCTGCAGTTGGTGTCAGCATCGGTGGTCACGACGCTCGCGACTTTGGCCACCGGCTGGTTTCCCTTTGAAGTTCTCGCGATCATTTCGTGGCTCGGGCTGGTCGGCTTTTTGGGTTTGATGTACTACGCCGTGACGACCGGCATAATGGGTTCGTCCCGTACGGTCCCAACGGCGCAACCGCGCGGACTCGCACCGGCTGCGTATTACGATGACGAACCGCAGTACGACGAGAGTCCGCGGTACTCCTACCGCGATTCCGCGTACGACCCCCCTCGCTACGCGCAGGCGCTGTAGCCCTTTCGCCCATCGGGCTAGACTTGTAATCCCTCGGGGGTGTAGCTCAGTTGGCAGAGCGCTACGTTCGCAATGTAGAGGTCGTGGGTTCGACTCCCATCACCTCCACCGAGAATTGACGTGTGAATGACGTTGTCCCGGATCAGGGGCAACGTTCTCTGGTGTGCAGAAACTCTTGGTAGTCGCACCTCTGTACTGAGTCGACCTCCGTATCTCGGTCGGAGTGGTGTGCGATCACTACGTAGGAGACACGTCGCGAACCCGGTATCGAACGAAGCGAGGCAGGCCGACCTCGTTATCCTCTGGCTATGGCAGCGTTCGAGCCACACACGTCGACCCAGATCTCGACTCTCGCCGATCCGCGAGCTAGCCGTGTCGGGTTCACTGAGGCACTCCGGCGTGCATTCACAATCTGGTCGATACATCGCCGAGCGTCTCGTAGTGAATTCTGGTGGTACGTCCTCGCGTGGGTCGGCTCGTCCTGGTTGCTGGGGCCAATCAGTCGTGCAAATCACACGCGTCTTGTCGAGCAGATATGCCTGCTCGTCGAAATCACGCTGTGGCTCATTTGCCTCAAGGTCGCAGCCTGTCGTTTTCACGACATTGGTCGCTCGGCCTGGTGGCTCGTGCTCCAAGTGATATTCGGACTCGTGGGGTCGGCGATGTTCATATTCGGTGCATTGTTGGGCGTTGCGTACCTGTTGACGGGTGGTGCGAACCATGGATTGGTCAGAGCGGGTTCCGTGGGAGTTCTCGTTGGTGTTGTTCTTCTTGTACCGACAGTGATCTGGTCATTCGTTTGGCTGGTGTTGCCCGGAAAGGCTGTCGTTAACCGCTGGAACGGAGAGGCGCCTTGAATGTGAACCAGATGCGTGTGTACGCGCACATTGCCGGGTCCGCGCTTCAGTTGTCCTAACGTCATTCCATCACCTCCACCGACAATTCCTCAGCTGTCACTCGCCTGGTGACGATCTTGTTATTGATGGGAGTACTCCTCATCGGATATCTCACTTTCCGCGCGTCCACTACGCCGTGGTCAACTGCAACACTCCCGACTATGAGAGCCTGCGTCAGTGCACCTCGTGACGTCACGGGCGGGCGTCCCATCACAGTGCTCGAGCGACCGAACCACTTTCTGTTGTCCTGCACGGCGGGCGGGACAGAGCTCACGGGAATTTCGTGGTCGACGTGGAATACGTCGCACGCAACCGGACTGGCCCATTGGCACTATTTCGGGTGTGGGGCAGTGGCGTGTTTCCCCGGTCGAGTGTTTCCCGCGTCCTTTGATGTCCGCGTCGAACTGTCGTCGCCTACTGATACTGGACATCGATTCAGTGAGTTGCGACTCGAGGCTTTGCCCGGCACGGCTCCCTGTATCAGCACGCCAGCGACACAATGGCGGTTGACACTTCGTGGCCCCGTGCCTCTGGGAGGCGCGCTGGGTGGTGTGTGTTTGTAAGTCGCGAAATGCGTTCGCACGAATAGTCGAACTGCCGGGGGCGAATTGCTGCGAGAAAGTCGCTTCCGTCCTAGAGTTCTCGGCAACGTCAAATGGGGTCAACCGTGAAATTGCTACTCACTTCTTCGGGAATTCGTAATGCGAGTATTCAACAGGCGCTGGTTGATCTGCTCGGTAAACCCATCTCCGAATCCACTGCGTTGTTTGTGCCCACCGCGCTCTACCCATTTCCGGGAAGCAGTGCGCGCGCGGTTGACGCCCTTCGCGGAATTGGTAACAGCAAACTGTGCGACCTGGGTTGGAAATCGCTCGGACTCCTCGAGCTCACGGCACTTCCGAGTATTCAGCGCGAGAGTTGGGTGCCCACTCTGCAAGAAACGGACGCCCTCTTGGTGTGGGGCGGCAACGTGTCCTACTTGCGTCGTTGGATGCGTGAGTCGGGTGTCGCTGATCTCCTGCCATCGCTTGATCGACTCGTCTACGTGGGCGTGAGCGCGGGCAGCATCGTCATGACGCCGATTAATTGCGACGCGGAATGGAACCGAGAATTCGCCCTTCCCGCCGAATTAGAAACCGAAGTGGACGAGAGCGCACTTGGATTCGTGGATTTCACGATGTGGGTGCACGTCGACAATCCCGACCCGATCTTCGAGGAGCACTCGATGGAAAAGGTTGAGAAGTGGGCGAAGTCGGTTCCCATTGCGACCTACGCCCTGGACGACGAGTCGGCGATCAAGGTGTCGGGGGACAACGTCGAGGTGATCTCCGAAGGCAACTGGCGCCTCTTCGAGCCGTCGGCCCCGCTCGGGTAGAGCCGTCGACAAATTGCTGCAGAAGCACCGACATAATTCAGCACCCTCCCGCCTCGGCACCGAGGCAAATCGCACAAAGGAGACCTCACGATGACGAATGAAGGTCAGTGGCTCGAAGTAACGCGCCATATCGCAGCACCGCCCTCTCGGGTCTTTGCGATCCTGTCGGATCCGAAGCAACACTCTCGATTCGACGGTTCGGACATGCTGCGCGGCGACGTTGACAGCAGCGTCATTATGCAGGTGGGCGACATCTTCACCATCAAGATGCATCGTTTGGGACGTGACTACGAAATGATCAACCACGTCGTGGACTTTGAGCCGGATCGCTTGATTGCGTGGAAACCCGCCCCCGGCGACATTGACACCGCTGGAGGAGACCCCACCCGGATCGGCGTGCCGTCGGGTTATCGCTGGGGCTTTCGCATCGAGGATGTCGACGGGGAGTCACTCGTGACAGAGTTTTTCGACTGTGGACCAAGCGACAACAGTTGGATACTTCTCCGCGAAGGTGGTGCCTGGATTAACGGTTCTAACCCGGTGAGTGATTCGATGGCGGCGACTCTGGAGAGACTCGACGCGCTCAGTACTCAGTGAGTGCTGGCGAGGCATTTAGACGAGCGGGTCGTCCATGATCTCACGCACTTCTTGAGGGCAGCGACAGGCCGCAGCGAATCGAGCGGCCCATTCAACCGCTTCGTCATGGGACGCGGCCTCGACGATGGAGAACCCCCCGAGAACGGCCTTTGTTTCGGGAAACGGCCCTTGGGTGATCACGCCCTCGGGTGACACAATCGTCGCTTGTTGCGTGTGGAGGCCGCCACCAAAGACCCAGGCACCGGCGTCTTGCGCCTGGCGCACGACGGCGTGGGCGTCGATGCCGACCTGCCCCAAGCTGTCGTCGGGAATGTTCATGGTTCCGTCGTCGAATGAGATGAGGTAACGCGTCAACGTTCGTCTCCTTGTCGTGCGGGCGTGCGCAGTCAGGGTTCTTCTCTAGCACAGACACCTCATTTTGGCCGGTGCAGAAGCCGGGGGGATCGTGAAGTGCACTACATCGTTCCGCGGTCATTCCACGGGCGACCACCAGTCGAGCCAGGGCGTCGCGGTACGCTACCCATGTGCCCAACCGCGTTCGAGACTCCCTGAAGCGACGCTCTCTGGAAGCGCAAGACTTCGACGGCGTACTCGTCATGCGCGATGGGCGACCCTACGACCCGGCGTGGGATCTCTGGCGCCCGACGCGACGTTGGCCCGGAATCGTCGCCGCAGCGGTCGTGACGATGTTGCTGCTCGGCGTCGTGGCGTTCCACTTCGAACACCACGTCACACCACCGAGCGAATTCTCAGGTCCGACTGTTCACGCGAAGCTTCGTGGTCCCTACTTTCCACCGGTCGCTGACAATGCGCCGGGAATTCAAACCTTCACCGGCAAGACCAATGAGGCGCGTATTCCCTTCGTGAGTCCCGGGGGCATGAACTCATGGACATTCCAGTGCCAGTGTCGAGCAAATTTCGCCATCACCGTGCGCAACCCGGCGGGTTCCATTGTCGACATCCCCATCAATGCCGTTGGTCATACCAAGCTGGTGACGACCGCCGGATACTTTCCGGGTCATTTCACCTTCGACGTGATCGCCGATGGTAAATGGAAGATCCAATTCATTGACCAATCGAAACTGCCCCTCGTGGCAACGCCCTTTCGTTACTTGAGTACGGGCACGAGTGTCCTCGGACCGTTCCCGGCGAGCGCGACCACGTTGAAGGTTGACTACATCGGTCAGATCGGTACTTTCACCACCGTGCAAGTGCAGGACAAGAAGAACTCACTGTCGGGTTACGTGGTCTTTGCGAACCAATCGGGCTCGAAAACCGTGACCCTCACGCCACCGAATCCCTATTACTTGATCGTCAAGTCGGGTGGCCTCTGGTACGTCCACGTCTCCTAGTCGCTTCGTCGACCACGGGAGCACTGCGGCTCGAGGCGAAGGGACTGTGGAAAACGTGCGCAAAAGCCGTGGAGTCGTGTGAACCGACGGGATGCGGCGGTGGATAACTGGCCCAAAACTGGGTATTTGTTTTGGATTTTCCGCCCCGCTCTGTACGAACGCCACGCCGTCTGCAAGAGTCAGAGACGTAGTTCACGCAGCACCCTGCAGCAGACGGCGTCCATTGGACGGCGTTCGGAGGACGAGGGGGCCCCGCGAGGGGAGTGAAGTCCGCCGGGAGAGGGTTTCGACCCGACTTCCTGTTTCGCATTGCGTGAAATGCCCGCCGTCTTTGGTGGCCTGTCCGACACGGGTTACGAGAGATGCGCCAACGCAGGCCCCGAGAGGCCGGCGAGCTTCGGTTCGCTGGTTGCTCGGGGCCTTCGTTTATCTAGAACGACGAAAACGCGTGAGCGGGGCGAAGTCCCTTTTCCACCTGAAAACGCACGTCCGCCTGGACGAGGGGAAGGTCGGTGGCGTGGGTGACCCCGACGCAATAGGAATTTGTCGCCAGTGCGGTCACGTGCAGGGAACCGTTTGCCAGGCCTTCACCAATAATGACGGGCAGGAGGACTTCGGCATCCTCACTGGCTTCGGCTTCGTCCATGGCGCGGTGGAACTCTGACCACATTGCATTCTCAAATCCCCACAGGTTCATGGAGACGCTGGTGTCGGCCGGCAGAATCCTTGGCTCGAGGCCGTCGTCGGCCACAAAATCCTCATTGTGCGTGTGCACTTGACGCCGCTCGTCGATGCTCACGAGACGACCATTTTCAATTACACAGATGCCGCGACTCACCGGGGAGTCACCCACGAGAGCACGATCGAGTCGGAAGCCAACCACACAGTTTGTTCCGACGTCACGCAAGTGGTTGCCGAGAGCGAGCATCGCGTCGTGTCCGTAGAGGTCGTCGGCATTCGCGACTCCGAACGCAGACGACGGGTCGAGTGCTTCTTCGGCGGCTAAGACGGCGTGGACGGTGCCCAGCGGACGCTCTTGTACGACAAAGGAAACTCGAGCGTCCTTCGGCCAATGTTGCGCGACGTGTTCTTTGATCAAGGGACCAGTATCAGGATTGATCACCACCACAATGTGGCCAAAGCCGGCCAAATACGCGTCCGACGCGATGAGATCAATGACGGCTTCGCCATTCACTCCAACCGGCGCGAGTTGCTTGACGCCGCCGTAACGACGGGCTCGTCCGGCGGCCAAAATTACGAGGGTGGGGTGACTCACGGCGACCATAGTACGACAGCCGACGCCCACGTCATGCCAGCGCCGAAGCCCGTCAACAGAACTAGATCACCGCCATGTAATAAGCCCTTCGAGCGGACGTCGTCGACCGCCAATGGGATAGAGGCACTGGACGTATTCCCGTAGCGGTCGAGGACCACGATGGCTCGTTCCATGGGAATTCCTAGACGTTGGCACGCCGCACTGATAATGCGCACATTGGCCTGGTGGGGAATCACGAGCGAGAGTTGATCACTCGTCACACCCGCTTGGGCCATTGCGCGCTCGGCGGATTCCACGATGATGCGCACGGCACGTCGAAAGATCTCTTTGCCGTCCATCCAGATGGTGCCACCATGTTCGCACTGCAAGAGATGCACGAGTGAGCCGTCGCTGCCGAGATCGAAGCCCAGGATGTCGCCTGGTCCCTCGACGGCGTCGATCACCGCGGCGCCCGCGCCGTCCCCGAGGAGCACGGCCATCGTGCGATCATTCCAATCGGTCCACCGCGACAGATTTTCTGCACCGATCACGAGAATGCGCTGCGCGCCCGTGGCGGCGAGACCCTGCGCAACCCGCACGGCGTACATGAATCCGCTGCACGCGGCGTTGAGATCAATGGCCGGAACATTGATGCCGAGGGCGGCCGCGATGCTCGGAGCGGTCGCGGGAATGAGATTGTCTGGGGTCGTCGTGGCGAGAATCACAAAGTCAACGGATGCGGCCGTGACGCCCGCGTCGCTCAGCGCCGCTTGCGCGGCCTGAAGTCCGAGAGAACCCGCGGACCCACCAATGCGACGTTCGCGGATGCCCGTGCGCTCAAAGATCCATTCGTCAGTGGTGTCCAAGGTGGCGGAGAGTTCGTCGTTGGTCACCACTCGCTCGGGTACGGCCGTACCCCAGCCGGTGAATCGAATTCCCACGGGTCGTTCTAACTTTCGACGGGCACGTCGCGGATGGCGAGTGAGCAACGTGACACGCAAATCAAGCGACCCGCTTCGTCGGTGAGATCAATGTTCCACACGTGAATGGTCCGACCGACTCGAATAGGTGTGGCGGTCGCCGTCAACACACCCGAGCTCATCGATCGCAAATGACTGCAATTCAGTTCGGTGCCAACGACGAGTTTGCCGGGACCGGCCGCGGTGGCGCCGCCGATCGAAGCGGCGGACTCGGCCAACAAAGCCGAGACGCCACCGTGCAGAATGCCGTAGGGCTGGTGGACTCGACTCGTCACTTCGACGCGAACGATCACTCGCTCGGGGGTGGCTTCAACGACTTCGATGCCGAGGGCTTCGTGGACGCCGACGTGACGGGAAACGTGTTCGTTCGTGCTTTCGCTCACGGCCAACAGACTACGAGGTGTCGGTAACCTTGGGAAATGGCTCGCATCATCGACGTTCGCAGCGACACCGTGACACAACCGACTGACGAGATGCGTACGGCGATGGCTACCGCCGTCGTCGGTGACGATGGCTACGGAGAAGACCCGACAATTGGGCAACTCGAAGCCGAGTTTGCCGCTCTCGTTGGTAAGGAAGCCGCCATTTTCGTCCCATCGGGCGTGATGGCGAATCAGATGGCCATTCGTGTCCTGACGGTTCCCGGTGACCTGGTCGTGACGGGCCGACATCACCACGTGGTGAGTTTTGAGATGGGCGCTTCAGCGCGTAACGCCTCGATTCAATTCGCTGCCATCGATGACGCCACTGGTTTTCTTGACGGCGAAGAGATCGCGGACGTTCTTGCGGCGGAATTTGACCATCAGCCACACATCGCCGCCCTTTGTCTGGAAAACACCCACATGTACGCCGGAGGCGTGCCCTGGGGTGCGAGGGAGATCGCGTCGATCGTGGACGCCGCTGATGGTCGTCCGACGCATCTCGATGGTGCTCGGTTATTCAATGCGTCGGTCGCCACGGGTGACGACCCGGCAGCGCTGGCCGCACCCGCGACCACCGTCATGACGTGTCTGTCCAAAGGGCTTTGTGCACCCGTTGGTTCGTTGTTGGCTGGTCCAGCCGATCTCATGGATCGGGCACGAGTCGAACGCAAGCGTCTCGGAGGGACCATGCGTCAGGGCGGCATTCTCGCCGCCGCGGGACTGGTGGCATTGCGGACGATGCGCGAGCGGCTCGTTGACGATCACCGACGCGCTCGGGTGCTCGCCGACGCGTTCGCGACCAGGTTTCCAGAATCGGGATACGACCCGCAATCGTGTTCGACCAACATCGTGGCCTTCAACCACGAGCGGGCACGCGAGCTGGTCGCTCGACTCGACGAACGGGGACTGCGCGGCGGAACGTTGTCACCGCGTCGTGCACGTTTCGTGACCCACGCCGGTATCACGGACGACGACGTCGACGCGGCGGTGGACATCATCACCGCTCTTGCGTGGTCGTGAGTCTCAATGAACGGAATGCGACTTCGATGCCGTCGGCGGGGCTGACGCCGGGTCGTTGTTTGTCGTGATCACACTGTCGTCACGCGCGTTTTACCCACCGCGCAGCTCTGCGACTTTGGGGTCGTAGCTCGCGTCACGAGCACGACGGGCGCGTGGTCGACGTGCTGGCCGGGTGGCGACGGCAGGGGTAGCCTTAAGTCGCCTGCGGGCCTCCTATGACCCAAGTCCTTCACCTCTCGACCTTTATCCGTCGGCCCATCTTCGACCAAGACGGCGACCGGATCGGTCGCGTCCAGGACCTTGTCGCCCGCGTGGGATCCGACGCGCATCCCCCCCTCGTCGGTGCGGTGATTCGCATCGAGGGCCGCAATCTTTTCGTGCCGATCCGCAAGATCGGTGGGTGGTCACAAGGTCGCATGACCTTTGAGGGACGACGCGTCGACCTCCGTCGATTCGAGCGGCGTCCGGGCGAAATCCTGCTCGCCGAGGATCTGCTGGCCCGCCATCTGATCAATCTCGTCCGAGGCCGACTGATATCGGCCAACGAAATTGAACTCGCCGAGATCGACGGCAAATGGGAAGTCGTTGGTGTTGACCCTGGACGCCGACCCATTGTTCGCCGGCTACTCGGTCGACGCCTCGGGGCATCGATCCCGGCGGGCACCGTGGTGGACTTTGCGTCGATCGAACCATTCGTCAGCCACGTGCCCAGTGCTCGCCTCAAGATCCCGTATCGCAAGTTGGCGAAATTGCACCCGGCACAAATTGCCGACCTCGTGGAACAAGCGAGTCACGACGAAGGCGAAGAAATCATCCACGCCGTCGGTATGGACCGCGAGCTCGAGGCTGACGTCTTCGAAGAACTCGATACGACGCACCAGTTGGAGTTTCTCGAAGCTCGTAGCGACGTTGATGCCGCCCGTGTGCTCAGTCGCATGGAGCCCGACAACGCGGCGGACCTCATCAGCGAAATAGACCAGGATCGTCGTCTGTCGGTCTTGGAACTACTCGTAGAACCTCAGCAGCAGAAGGTGCGACAACTACTGCAGTACAACCAGGACACTGCGGGGGGACTCATGAACCCCGACTTCGTCTCGGTGTCCGCGCAGGCCACGGTGCAGGAGGCGCTGGAGGCCATCCGCGCGTCGCGCGCGCCGGCCGAAGCGCAAAACGCGGTTTTCGTCTTGGACGAAAATGGACAGCCCGTCGGTGCCGCCCCGATCGCGGCGTTGGTTCGCGCCCGGCCGAGCGAACTCGCACTATCAGCCTCGCGCACGCAACTCGCTCACGTGCATCCTCACTGGGACGTGCTGCGGGTATCGCGTAAAATGAGTGACTTCAACTTGACGGTGCTACCGGTCGTCGACGAAGAACACCAGCGCATGATTGGCGTGGTGACGGTCGATGACCTGTTGGAAGAGCTATTGCCGCAGGGTTGGCGCCGAGAATTCGGCATGACGAGTGTGGAGGAGTAAGGCAATGAACCGTTCCTACTCCTCTCGTCGCGTTCAAAGGGGGTCTTTCTGAAACCCCCAAGTACCCCGCAGAACACCCCCCACACGGGGGCGTCGTTGAGGAGCGCGTCGGAGTAGCTGAAAAGTGACCTCCGCCGGTCGTCGGTCGCGCCTTCGTGCTCGACCTGTAACGCCCGAAAGGAGGAAACGTGAAGCACTCAGATGAACAGAACGAAATAGCGGGCGCCTTTGGCACCATCAAAGCCCATGATGCGGGCGAACGCCAGGGTCTACGAGCACGTTTCCTCACGCTCTTAGCAATTATCGGTCCCGGTCTCATCGTCATGGTGGGCGACAACGACGCCGGAGGCGTCTCGACGTACGCGCAAGCCGGACAGGATTTTGGCTACACGCTCTTGTGGACGCTGCCCCTGCTCATTCCGGTGCTCATCGTCAATCAGGAGATGGTCGCACGCCTCGGCGCCGTCACCGGCATTGGCCACGGTCGACTCATTCGTGAGCGCATCGGGCGACGCTGGGGCAACGTGTCCGTGGGTTCCATTCTTTTGTTGAACTTCCTGATCATCATCACGGAATTCATCGGCGTCTCCCTGTCCATGCAGTACCTCGGCGTGTCGCGCTTCTACTCGGTACCCATCGCGGTGCTGGCTCTCTTCGCCGTAACGGCCTCGGGTTCATTTCAGCGGTGGGAGCGATTCATGATGCTCTTTGTCGCCATCAATTTCTTTGTCGTGCCACTCGTCTTAGTCACGCACCCTCAGTTCTCCCAAGTCCTTCATCACGCGGTCGTGCCCGGTATTAGGGGTGGGGCGTCGTCGGCCTCCGTGCTACTCATCATTTCGATCATCGGTACGACCGTGGCGCCGTGGCAGTTGTACTTCCAACAAAGCAACATTGTCGACAAGCGCATCTCGCCTCGCTGGTTGAACTACGAACGGGTGGACACGATCTTGGGCTCCGTCATCGTGGTCATCGGAGCATCCGCGCTGATTGCCGCAACCGCGGCCGGGCTCTCTCCCTACGGCGGCACGTCGGCGTACGTCGATACCCTCCACGTCGCGCAAGGGCTCGCCACGCACGTGGGTCACGGGTCGGGTGTGTTCTTCGCCATCATCTTGCTGAACGCATCCATTATCGGTGCGGCAGCGGTGACGCTGGCGAGTAGCTACGCGCTCGGTGACGTCTCCGGTCTACGTCAGGGTTTGGATCTTCGTGTTCGCGAGGCGAAAGGTTTCTACGGAGGATTCGCCGGCCTCTTGATCGTGGCGGGCACAGTCACTCTCGTTTCGCCGAATCATCTGTTGTCGTTGATCACGTTGATGGTGCAAGCCATGTGCGGATTGATGCTCCCGAGCACGACCATCTTCGTCTTGCTCTTGAGCAATGACCGCGCGATTCTCGGTCCGTGGGTGAACGCCCGGTGGCTCAATGTTCTGGCCACCGTGATCGTGACAATTCTGGTGGTTCTGTCAGCCGTCATGATGGTTTCGACGGTGTTGCCGAACGTCAACGTGGTGCGCCTTCTTGAGGTGCTGGCACCGATCGCCGTCGTCGGCCTCGCCGTGGGCATTCCGATCGGCCTGCGGTTGTCCGCTCCCGCCCCCGTGTTTACCGGAGATCGTCGCGACTGGCGAACACCACGTCTCTCTCTCGTCGCCGCCCCGATCACCAGTCGACCTCGACGGTGGCTTCTTCGCTTCGTGGCGTCGTACCTCGCGATCGCGGGAGTCTTGCTCGTCGTGCGTTTTATTCAACTGGCCGTCTCCTAACGTGTCCGCATGAACTCACGTGGAACCCTTCTCTTTGTCCACGCCCACCCCGACGACGAGGCGCTGTTTACCGCGGGGACGTCGCTGCACTACGCCGCCGCCGGGTACCGAGTGGTGCTCGTGACGTGCACGAATGGTCGTCTCGGCATTGATGATCAGTGGTTGGGCGGTGATGATCCGTCGCACCACAGCGACTGGGTCCGCCGCACGCGGGCCAGCGAATTGGTGGCCTCGACGCAGCTCATTGGCGTCGAACGCATGGTGAATCTGGGCTACGACGACTCGGGTCTGCCGGGTTGGCCCCAGAACGTTGAGCGCAATAGTTTCGTCAACGCCAACGTTGAGGCCGCCGCTCGTGTTCTCGCGGCCATCATGGATGAAGAAGACGCGCGCGTCATCGTGACCTACGACGAAAATGGCTACTACGGCCACCCCGATCACATCCGCGCCAATGTCGTCACGCGGCGCGCCATGGAGTTGTCCACCCGCGCCGAGCGGCTCTTTTATCCGGTCACACCGCGCAGCGTGTTGGACGAATTCATTCCCGCGGCCACCGCGCGCAACGTGTTCTTGCCGTTATGGGTGCACGACGCGGGGGATGGATACGCCGACGAGCACGTTGATGTCACGATCGACGCGCGAGGTAACGCGTCGGTTAAGCAAGCCTCCATTCGTGCTCACGCGTCACAAGTCGACAACGCGGACTTAACGTCAATGGATGCTGATCTTTTTGAGATGCTCTTCGGGAAGGAGTTTTACGTGCTGGCGTACGAGAAAAACGGGATGAGAGTTCGCGGTGACGATCTCTTTGCGGGGTTGGCATGAGCGGATTGACTTTTCTCGCGGTGCACGCGCACCCGGACGATGAAGCAAGTTCCACCGGCGGCACCTTCCGCGTCCTCAAGGATCAAGGAGTGCGTACGGTTCTCGTGACCTGCACGCGTGGTGAGTACGGTGACGCCATCGGCGGCGTCAAGCCGGATCAGGACGGACACGATCCCGACGAGGTCGCCGAATTCCGCAAGGGTGAGTTGGCCGAAGCCGTCAGCATTCTTGGTATCGATCGCTTCATATCGCTCGACTATCGGGATTCCGGCATGAAGGGCTGGCCACAAAACGACGACCCGCGGTCCTTTTGGGCAACCCCGGTCGACGAAGCAGCGGAACGACTGGCGGAGATTCTCCGCGAGGAGCGGCCGCAGGTGATCATGACGTATAACGAGAACGGCTTCTACGGTCACCCCGACCACATTCAGGCGAACCGCATCACGTTGGCGGCCCTCGACCTCATTGACTACGAACCGACCCTGTATTACAACGCCATTCCTTTGTCGGTCATGGCGCAGTACCGCAAGCGTTGGGAAGACGAGGCACGCGAGCAGCGAGAGGCCGCCATTGCGGAAGGTCGCGAACCTGAGCCGAACGACGGACCGCCCGTGGACGACGACGGCGAACCTTTCGAGATGGGAACGCCCGACGACGAAATTGGCGCCGCTATTGACGTCAGCTCGGCTGCGGACGCGAAGTTCGACGCGCTCGCCGCGCACCACTCACAGATCGCCGATTCCTTCTGGATGAAGATGGGTCGCGAGCGCTTTCGCGAAACGATGCGAACCGAATGGTTCCAGCGAGTGAAGGATCCTCACGGTCGCGAAGGTCTGGTTGACGACTTGTTCGTGGACTACCGGTAGTTCATCAAAAAAGCCCCGGTCCCTTCGCGGGGACCGGGGCTTTTTTGATGATGTCTCTCTAGTAGCGGTACGAGTCCGGCTTGAAGGGTCCTTCGACCGGAACACCGATGTATTCGGCCTGCTCCTTGGTCAGAGTCGTCAGGCGCACGCCCAGAGCGTCCAGGTGCAGTCGGGCCACCTTTTCGTCGAGGTGCTTCGGCAACACGTAGACCTTCTTCTCGTAGGACGCGTTGTTCGTGTAGAGCTCGATCTGCGCCATCGTCTGGTTGGTGAACGAGTTCGACATCACGAAGCTGGGGTGGCCGGTCGCGTTGCCGAGGTTCAAGAGGCGACCCTCTGACAGCACGATGATGCACTTGCCATTCGGGAAGATCCACTTGTCCACCTGGGGCTTGATGGTCTCGCGACGAACGCCCGGAAGACTGGCGAGGCCGGCCATGTCGATCTCGTTGTCGAAGTGTCCAATGTTGCCGAGAATGGCCTGATGCTTCATGCGCTGCATGTCGGCGACCGAGACAATTCCCTTGTTGCCAGTGGCGGTGATGATGATGTCGGCCTGCTCGATCACGTCGTCCAACGTGGCGACCTGGTAGCCGTCCATCGCGGCCTGCAGCGCGCAGATGGGGTCGATTTCGGTGACGATCACTCGCGCACCTTGGCCTCGCAGCGATTCCGCGGAACCCTTGCCCACGTCGCCGTAGCCGCACACCAGTGCGACCTTGCCACCAATAAGCGTGTCCGTGGCGCGGTTGATGCCGTCGATCAGCGAGTGACGGCATCCGTACTTGTTGTCGAACTTCGACTTGGTCACGGCGTCATTGACGTTGATGGCGGGGAAGAGCAGCGTTCCGTCGCGCTCCATCTCGTAGAGACGGTGCACACCGGTGGTGGTCTCTTCTGACACACCGATGATGCCGGGGGCCATCTTGGTGAACAATGAGGAGCCTTCGCCCACAATGCGTGCGAGCAGCTGCAGGATGATGGCGTACTCTTCGGACTCAGCCGTCTCCGGTGCGGGCACGAAACCGGCCTTCTCGAATTCGAGGCCCTTGTGCACGAGGAGGGTGGCGTCGCCGCCGTCGTCCAAAATCATGGTCGGTCCGTCGTGACCGGGCCAGCGAAGGGCTTGCTCGGTGCACCACCAGTACTCCTCGAGCGTCTCGCCCTTCCAGGCGTAAACGGGGACACCCTGGGGATTGTCAACGGTTCCATTCGGACCGACGACGACCGCGGCGGCAGCGTGATCTTGAGTGGAGAAGATATTGCAACTCACCCACCGCACGTCGGCGCCGAGGGCCACGAGCGTTTCAATGAGTACGGCGGTTTGAATCGTCATGTGCAGCGAGCCCATGATGCGCGCTCCGGCGAGCGGCTTTGATTCACCGAATTCACGACGCATGGCCATCAGGCCGGGCATTTCGTGTTCGGCCAAAGTGATTTCGGCGCGACCAAATCCGGCGAGCGAAAGGTCGGCGACTTTGTAGTCCAATGATGCAGAGGTCATGGTTCTCCTAAGGGAACGTGAAGGTGTCAAATTGCGTCGGCGCCGACCTCTGTCGTATGAACGCCTAGAACAATCGTAGTGCCTTACACGCCGACGCGGAACTCCACAACGTCCCCGTCGCGCATCACGTATTCCTTGCCTTCGATCCGTGCTTTTCCTGCGGCGCGTACCGCGGCCATCGAACCGGAGGACACGAGATCGTCAAAGGCGACCACCTCAGCCTTGATGAAGTGCTTCTGAAAGTCGGTGTGGATGACACCCGCCGCCTCCGGCGCGGTGTCCCCTTGATGGATTGTCCACGCACGTGCTTCTTTCGGCCCCGCGGTGAGAAATGTCTGGAGACCCAAGGTGCGAAATCCCACGCGCGAGAGCTGGTCGAGACCCGGCTCTGTTTGTCCGAAGGACTCGAGTAGTTCCAACGCTTCGTCATCGGGCAGCGACGCGAGTTCGGCTTCCAATTTGGCGCACAGGACAATGGCCGGTGCGGGGGCGACGGAGGACGCGAGAGCTTCGCGCTTGGTTTCGTCGGCCAGCGTGTCCTCGTCGACGTTAAAGACGTAGATAAAGGGCTTGTCGGTCAAGAGGTGCAGTTCGCTGAGCAGGGAGCGGTCGAGTTCTTTGCCAACGGTGGAAATAACGCGACCGTCATTGAGGATCTCGCGAGCCTTATTCATTTCCGACAGACGTGCGGCCGCGTCGCCCACGCCACGCTTGGCGTCGCGCTCGAGTCGAGCGGCCGCCTTGTCGACGGTTTGGAGGTCCGCCAGGATCAGCTCGGTTTCGATGGTGCTGACGTCGCTCGCGGGATCGACGCGTCCGTCGACGTGAACCACGTCATCGTCGACGAAGGCTCGCACGACTTCGCAGATGGCGTCCGACTCACGAATGGCGGCTAAGAACTGATTCCCGAGTCCTTCTCCTTCGCTGGCGCCCTTGACGATGCCCGCAATATCCACGAACGTGACGACCGCCGGGAGCTCTCGTTCGGATCCAAAGATCTCGGCCAACGTGTGGAGTCGGGGGTCGGGGACGGAGACGATACCGACATTGGGTTCGATCGTGGCGAAGGGGTAATTCGCCGCCAGGACGTTGTTTTTGGTCAAGGCGTTAAAGAGAGTGGACTTGCCGACGTTGGGCAGTCCGACGATACCGATTGAGAGTCCCATAGCGCAGTTGAGGCTACTTGGCTGGCGGCTCCTAGATTGTGGGTGTGTCCACGCCGACGGTCTTGCGGATCAACGGGGTCAGAAAAACCTTCGCGAACAATGTCGCGCTCGACGAGACGTCCCTCGACATCACTGCAGGATCTTTTACGTCACTGGTTGGGCCTTCGGGGTGCGGGAAGTCCACGCTGTTCAACGTGATTTCCGGACTACTGAGACCAGATACGGGATCTGTCGTCCTCGGTGACCGTGACATCACGAACTCAACGGGCCACGTGGGGTACATGTTGCAAAAGGACCTGCTCGTCCCGTGGCGCACCGTGCTCGGCAATATCACGCTCGCGGCCGCGCTGACGCGAAAGGTCACCGCGCAAGACAGGCGCGACGCCGAGGACAACGCGCGTCGTTACGGCTTGGGTGATTTTTTGCATCACTATCCGGGGGCTCTGTCGGGCGGCATGCGCCAACGAGTGGCCCTCATGCGCACCTTGGCCACCAATCAGTCTTTGCTGCTGTTGGACGAACCCTTCGGCGCACTTGATTCTCAAACCCGTCTCGACATGCAGCAATGGCTGTTGCAGATTTGGGCGGATCTCATGAAGACCGTCATCTTCGTCACGCACGACGTCGATGAGGCGATCTTCCTGTCAGATCGGGTGGTCGTGATGTCGCCGCGACCGGGTCGCGTGGTCGCGGACATCTCGGTGGATCTTCCTCGCCCGCGGACTTTGGAGACATTGACGGATCCCGCGTTCGTCGAATTGAAACGAGAAGTTCTTCGTCTCTTGCACCGGAGTTCGACGTGACCGCCGGCGAGGGGACCGATACGTCGACGCAACGGCGCTGGCGACGAGTGGGCGCGCTCGTCTTGTGGTCGGTGACGTCACTCGTGGTCTTCGTCGCGGCGTGGCAGGCCGTGATTGCAACCTTCCACCCGGCCCCGTACTACGGG
>Ga0208872_1000473_pt1 | contig 29750 bp, 30 predicted proteins | sample CryBogCBH12Aug08_FD_185508 | JGI IMG/M metagenome (GOLD analysis project Ga0208872, IMG submission 185508) | Freshwater microbial communities from Crystal Bog, Wisconsin, USA - CBH12Aug08 (SPAdes) | ecosystem: Environmental > Aquatic > Freshwater > Lake | place: Crystal Bog, Wisconsin, USA...
CAACCGCGAAGACATCATCGGCGATGGCGAGTGTCAGCAAGAAAACGCGTAGTCCACCGGGAACACGCCGTCCCACGAGAGCGAGCGCTCCCAACGTAAAGGCAATATCGGTCGCCATGGGAACGCCCCAACCGCGCTCAATTTGGGAGTTGCCAAAAGCGACTCCCACCATTTCAAAGATCAGAGCCGTGGCCACCATTCCACCAATGGCCGCGACAATGGGAAGGGCGGCGTGTTGGCGATCCTGCAGGACACCCGTCCGTATTTCTCGTGAGAGTTCCAGTCCGACGACAAAGAAAAAGATTGTCATCAGCGCGTTAATTGTCAGGAGGTATGTCGAGTTCAGATCAAATCGGGCGAGCACGGGTGCCGCCCAGGTGGCGTGCAAGATCCGCTGATAACTCCCTGACGCGACCAGCGACCACAGAACGGCGAACAGCGCACCGAGGCCCACCGTCGCACCGGCCGCGTATTCGTGTCGCAGGAGTGCCGCCCAGCGGCGGAAGTAGGACGTAGGCGGCGGAGTCGGGGGTGGGGGCACGGTGACAAAAGGCTACTGAGCGGACCAACGGCACGATGGCGACCTTCGGGCGAGAGGCAGGTAGAATAGTGAGCGTCCCCCGTACTGCGAATGCAGCACTGTGCCTCAACGAACTCACGGTTCGTTGACACCCGGATTCCTTGCGTCTTCGGATGGCGGGCGGGGTGCGAGCAGAGCGGAGTAGCAGTGTCGCCACACGACGTTGATCACATGACCAAGCGAGAGCTGTACCTCATTATTGGGGCTCTCATGATGGGCATGCTGCTGGCGGCGCTTGATTCGACCATCGTGTCAACGGCGCTGCCGACCATTGTTCACGACTTGCACGGGGGTGATCACCTGGCGTGGGTTGTGGTCGCGTACCTCCTCGCGTCGACGGTATCGACGCCCATGTGGGGCAAGCTCGGAGACCTCTACGGTCGCAAGAATCTCTTTCAGGCGGCCATCGTGATCTTCTTGGTCGGTTCGGTCCTTAGCGGCCTGTCGAACTCGATGTTGATGTTGGTGCTGTTCCGGGCTTTCCAGGGATTAGGCGGTGGAGGATTGATGGTCGGCGCGCAAGCGATCATCGGTGACATCGTTCCTCCACGCGATCGCGGTAAGTACGCGGGCTTCTTTGGCGCCACCTTCGGTGCCGCAACAGTGCTCGGGCCGCTCATTGGCGGCTTGTTCGTGGAGTACCTGTCGTGGCGCTGGTGCTTCTATGTCAATATTCCCCTCGGCGCTCTCGCATTGATCGCGACCGCCATCTATCTCCCGAAATCTTCGAAGCGGGTGTCGCACACCATTGACTACTTGGGCTTCGGACTACTCGCGGTGGGGGCATCCGCTCTCATTGTGTACTTGTCTCTCGGAGGACAGTCCATCGCGTGGTTCGGCGCCGAAGGTCTGACGCTCTTGGTGGTTGGTGTCGTCCTGACGGGCGCATTTGCCGTTGCCGAGACCCGAGCCAAAGAACCCATTCTCGCTCCGCATCTTTTCAAGAATCGTGTGTTCGTCTCCGCGTCCGCAATCAGCTTCGTCGTGGGATTTGCCATGTTTGGCGCCATGACCTTTCTCCCGCTCTATATGCAGGTCGTGCGCGGCATTTCGCCAACGACGTCGGGCCTACGCCTCCTCCCGATGATGGCGGGACTGCTTGGAGCATCGATTCTGGCGGGCAACCTCGTGTCCAAGGGCTGGAAATACCGCGGCTTTCCGATTGTTGGTTCGGCCATCATGTGTGTAGGTCTCGGACTCCTGGCAACCATCACGGCAACGTCCAACCAGTACGTGATGGCGGTGTACATGTTTGTGCTGGGCTGCGGCCTCGGACTCGTGATGCAAATCCTGGTCACGGCCGTTCAAAATGCCGTCGATTTTCAAGACTTGGGAGCCGCGACCGCCGGGGCCAATTTCTTCCGTTCGATGGGAGGTTCCTTCGGCACGGCGATCTTCGGCGCACTGTTCGCCAACGTGCTGACGCACAAGTTGGACTCACAAAAGGCCGCCATTGGTGAGATCTTTAATCGCCTTGGTCTCAACCCGCCCACCGACTTTGGCACGACGTTCTCCCACGACGAACTCGTGCGGTTGCCAGCAGAAGTCGCGACGATCATTACCAACGCGATTTCCGAATCCATTCAATCGGTGTACTTGTGGGCGTTGCCCGTCTCGATTTTGGCGTTCGTTCTCTCCTTGACCCTGCCGGAGGTCAAGTTGCGAACGGCTCACCCTCAAGGCGAAGCGCTTGAACCACTTCCCGACATGATTGGGTGATGGTCGCTAGACACTCGTCAAAATCCCTTTCGTCGCCGTAGTAGGGATCAGCGAGATCGAGCTCGTGGCGATCGTCGATGTACGAGCGAATGAGGCGTATGGGGACATCCCGTTGCAATCGCTGGCGAACGTCGACGCGATGCTCGCGCGTCATGACGATGATGAGGTCTTGTTGGTCGAGGTAGGTGCCGCTCGCAAATTCCGCAAGTGAGCCCGCATCGGTGTAATCAGCCCGATCGAGCGCCGATCTTGCACGCGGATCCATCGACCGTCCCACGTGCCAATTCGCGGTCCCGGCGCTGGACACGATGACGTGCGACAAGGATTTGTCCCGCGACGTCAACGTCCGCAACACGACTTCGGCCATTGGTGAGCGACATATGTTGCCCGTGCAGATCATGCTGACGCGCACGCCACCACAACCCTACGATGGACCTCACGACGACGAGGGGAGCCCACTATGTGCGCAGCAACACCGGTGTCAAAGCGCGGCACGCAAAAGCGCGACGCGTGGATGGTCGCCACGGGACTCGCCGCGGGCCTTCTGATTTGGTTTGCGCTCGCGAATTCTGAACAGGTCGAGATCCACTTTTGGGTGGTGTCCGCGAAAGCGCCGCTGATTGTGGTGATTGTCGTCTCCGCCCTCCTCGGGGCGTTGATTCTCACTTTGTGGCGTCGTTCGCGACGGCATCCTCACTCGTCGTAGATCCTTCACCGAGAGCCGGTGTCGCCGGATCCAACGTGGCGTGAATCTGATGGGAAATCCAGTAGTAGCCCGACGCTAAAAGCACCAGGATGACGAGTCCCCAGAACGAGCCAATCCAGAACAGCACGAGTAGCACCACGCCTACGGCCACCACTACATCGCTGACGCGCATAATCGTGGAGAGCTGGTTTCGGTTCGACTGCGACCAGTCCTTCCAGTCTTTGTGGGCGACTTTTTGTGAACCGCGCGTAATACCTCGACGGACGGCCCCGGCAGCACCGGCAATGTGGTGTCGAGTTGCGACTGCTCCCGTCGACGGTCCCGTGAACCAGCAGGCGATCAGGCCGAGGGCGCCCAGTGCCGTCAAGATCAACAGTTCTCGACCGAGATAGTGCGTGACGGCGTTCAAGACTGCCTTGGTGACATCCGCCGGCGTGGGAGACAGTGGCGTCGCTAAGGCAATGCCGATCCGGAGCAGGCCGTAGGCCACCGCGGACGAGAAGAGGATGACCAGGGATACCCGTCGAAACCCTTGACGGCGAGGCTTGGCAAGCACGACGACTAGTACCGCGAGCAAGAGCGACAAGAAGGGCAACAACCATTCCAACGTCGTCGCCAGATGGAAGTACGCCTGAGCTTGCTGTAACTCCTTTTCATTGAGCAGATTCAGCGCGAGCACACGGTCGACGTTCAACTTCTTCTTCAGGGGATCGAGGAAGGTAATGCCTTGAGCGTCGAGTTTGTCGATTGCTGAAGTGATCGCGGGCGTCACGTTGATGACAATTTTCCGCGCCTTAGAGATGTTTTGGTTCTCATCACCCGACAAGATGGCGACCGCGGTTGAGTGAGTGAATCGATTTTCCTTTTCCCACAATTTCTGGAAAGCCGTCGACTGGAGTGCAGAACCCAGCGCCTTGGCGATCGTGTCCTGGAATTGCGTCGTAATAGTGGTGGCGAGGAACGATGCAGGCCCCGGGAGGACCTTCTTGATCCGATTCTCGACGTTTAACTGCGTCACAATCGTCGACGCACCCTCTTCGGCGATGTAATTCGTGATCGTAGGATTGGTGGCCAAAGGCTGGAGGGTGGCGACCCAGCGATCAGTATTGGTGACCGTGTAAACGGCCCAAAAGCTGATGGTGCTCAGTGGCAGGATGATCGCCAGCAATCCTGCCGCGATCCGTGACCACAATGCCCGCTGCGCTTTTCCGGCCATGAAGACTCCTCGTCAATCTTTTGGGCCAGCCTAATTACGCTGTGCGCTCAATCAGGGGAGGCGGCGTGAAATCCGTCGAAGCCAGACGGTACGCTACGAGCAGGACGAGCGAGAGGAGACGTGGTGCCCTTATCTGAACGCGAGCAGCGCATCCTTGCCGAGCTCGAAGAATCGTTGTCGAAAGAAGATCCGCGCTTCGCCAAGAACGTGCGAGAGACGACCGTTTACACGCACAGCGGCCGTCGCGTGCGCTGGGGAGTGGCGGGATTTGTTCTCGGTCTCGCCATCCTTGTCCTCACCTTTTCTTGGTCGGTCATTGCCGGCCTGGCGGGCGTCATCATCATGTTCGCTTCCGCGATCCTCGTCGAGCGAAACCTGCGGCGGCTCGGTCGAGCATCGTGGTACGACATCCGCGCGCAACGCGCTGCCGACGATGCTGATGAGGAGAATGACTCGTCGCCACGTCGGGTGTGGCGACAGTGGATGGACCGACGCGAACAGCCCGAATGACTGTGAGGGCGTTGACGCCAACTTGCACCGCGCTGGCTCTGGACATTGGTGGCACCAAGATTGAGGTAGGACTCATCGACGTGCACGGCACGGTGATGGAGCGTCGACGTACGGCGACGAAAGCCGACGATCCACACCTCTTTGAGGGCGTGGTCGCGTTATTGCACGAGGTGAGTTCGGACACCCCCTTTGGAGTGCTCGGCGTGGGATGTGGCGGTCCTATGACCAAGGGCGGCGAAACGGTTTCACCACTCAATATTCCAGCGTGGCGTGAATTCGCCTTACGCGAAAAACTCTCCGATCTTTTCGACGTACCCGTCTTCGTTGACAACGACGCGAAGGCGTTGGCCCTCGGAGAAGGACTTTTTGGCGCGGCTCGAGGTGTTCCCAATTATCTCTCGATGGTGGTCTCGACCGGGGTGGGAGGCGGCATCGTCCTCGATGGTGAACTGCTTGACGGACGGGATGGGAACGCCGGGCACATTGGCCATATGACCGTCGTTCCCGACGGTCATCTCTGTGGGTGCGGCGCACGCGGGTGCCTGGAAGCCGAAGCCTCAGGAACGGCGATTGCGTCGATCACGGGAGCGCCCGCTAGTGAGGCGTCCATCGCTGTTCGTCGGCGGACGGGGGAACTCGTGGGTCACGCCGTGGTGTCTGCGGCAGCCCTCTTAGATTTTGATCGCTGTTTCGTCGCCGGATCGGTTGCGTTGGGTTTCGCTGAGGATTTTTTTGACGCCGCAAACGAAGCCGTGCGTCGTACGGCACACATTCAACACGCTCGGTCGTTGGTCATCGCACCGTCGGGGCTCGGGGCCGATGGCCCTTTGCTCGGTGCCGCAGCGGTGGGGTGGCGAGGTCTCCATCGTGGCTAAGTACTGGCCGCGTGGAATGGGCGTGCACGTTGTGCGACATCCCGGTGACGGCTTTGTAGTGGCGACGGCGGCGTGGCGCCTCCGTCGACGAGGCTGGTGGCGCACCCCGCCATTCCTGCCACTGCCCGATGATCGCTACTGGGAGTTTCGACTCGCCACCGCGACCGGCAGTTCCGATGGTGTCGTGAGCGTCGAGGAGGCAGTTGCCGCAGCGCGATGGTCGCGATCACAGTCGCGGGGGAACTAGTTTGGCCGTATCGGGCGCGTCCTCCTGCTCAATGCGACCTTCGAGCCGCTGCAGCTGGTGAGTGAGCGGCGAGCCGTTGTTCTCGTCTTGGCGGGAAGGGCAGAGCCGATCGCGACACCAGAGAACCCCCTGCTGTGCAGATCGACGTCCGTGCAAGTCGAAGTGCCGTCCATTGTTCGACTGCATTCAGTTGTCCGTCTCCCCACCAGATTGCGAACGCCGCCGTTGACTCGTCGCGCGGTGTTGTTACGGGATAACTATCGGTGTGCCTACTGCGATGCTCCGGGTGACACGATTGACCACGTCATTCCTCGCTCGCGCGGTGGGCGTCATGAGTGGACCAATGTGGTTGCGGCGTGTCGACGACACAACACGCTCAAGAGCGATCGCCTTCTGGATGAGTTGGGCTGGAAGTTAGAAGTGGAGCCACGCGTACCGGACGGCTTGGGGTGGCGCTGGCGTCATCTACATGACCCCGACCCGTTGTGGGAACCCTTCTTGCCCAAGGCGTCGTGAATTCGTTCTACGACGAGCTCTACGACTACGACGTCGTGCGAGCTCTGTCGGAGCCAACGGCGCTCTTGGTGCGGGTCGATGAACCCACGATCGTCCTCGGTAGCCAACAGCAAGACGAGGTCTTGCGCGATGACGCCGCTCACGACTTTTGCGTGCGTCGACGTCGAGGTGGTGGGGGAGCAGTCTTCGTTGACCGACACGATCTGTGGGTGGACTGGTGGATCCCTCGAGACGACGATCGATTTGACGACGACGTCCGCAAAAGCGCGTTACGGGCCGGGGAATGGTGGCAATCGGCCCTGAATCACGTGGAGCCGGCCAACTGGACCGTGCACGCACGAGGTGTCGAGGGGGACGAGGACGTTCGGGTCGCCTGTTTTGCCGGAACGGGGCCGGGTGAAGTCCTTCGTGACGGGCGCAAAGTCGTGGGTCTCACGCAGTGGCGAGTGCGCGAAGGAATCTTTGTCTCCACTTTGTTGAAGTACGGATCCAGCGACGCGTTGCTCAACGTTCTCCGACACACGCCTACAGGGTTGGCCGCTGCCCTGGATCACCACAACGCGGTAACCCTGGGCCTGGACGAACGTCTTGACGAGATCGAACAGACGCTCTTGGACATCTCGGGCACCTGGCGCACGAGACCCGTCGTTCTCCTTCGGTAGTTGCTGTCGTCGGCTAATGGCCGGCGTAGCGCTCTCATGTTGTGACGCAGGCTGCCTCGTGCCGGTACTCGCTTTTCGGGTTTGCGACGTTTTCTATCTATTCGTGTCCACGAAGTCGCGATCTCTAGCTTTCGCTTCTACGTGAACTCCACCGTCGTTGGCACCCCACCGGCACTCTTCCACTCAGGTCGTTGCTCGAAAACGTCCAAATCGGCATCAAAAGGGTGTCAAGTGGCACAGAATGGCGAAAGGTGGAGGGAAATGGTGTAAAGTGGCGCGGAGTGGAGGGAAGTGGTGGGGAACCACTTCCGAGGAGGCAAGACCGTGCTGGGCTTCGTGGGGCGCTTCGAGCACTCGCTAGATGCCAAGGGTCGCGTGATTCTTCCTGCTCGCTTTCGCTCCGAATTTGAGCGCGGCGGTCATCTCACTCAGCACTACGAAGGCTGTTTGGCCCTGTGGACGCCAGGGGAATTTTCTCGTCAGCTCGACGAAATGCTCGACGTATCGCGGGCTGGCACCACGCAAGACCGGAACCGTGCTCGTGTCTGGGCGGCAGGTGCGAGCGATGTCGAAATTGATCGACAAGGTCGTCTTGCGTTGCCCGCAACCGCGCGAGCTTTCGCTGACGTCACGTCAGAGGTCTTGGTCATTGGCTCCATCGACCGGATTGAACTTTGGAACCCTCGCCGATTTGCAGAACGAGTCGCCCCGGCTGAGGACTTTTTCAGCGGCGGCGACCTTGACCAATGAAAGGAATGAATTCCACACGAACGGGAGCTGCGTTGATGACCATGCGCAGCCTTGCGATCGACACGGCTGAGGACATTTCCTCCACCTGTCCCACGGACCGTTTGGCGAGCACCCACTCGTCAGCGTCGATCGAAAGGCTGCAGATGGCCAACAACTTTGAGCACACACCGGTCCTCGCTGCAGAAGTGGTGGATCTCTTCGCCGACCTACCGGTCGGCGTGATCGTTGACGCCACTTTGGGTGGTGGCGGGCACGCCGAACTGTTGTTGGAGGTAGCCCCGGAGTCTCGCCTGCTCGGCATCGACCGTGACGTGATTGCCCGCAACGCGGCGGGTGAGCGACTCGCCCGTTTCGGCGACCGGGTGCGAATAGTGCCGGGAACCTTCGGCGATTTATCGGGCATTTTGGAGCGAGAGTCGGACTTCTTCGGTAGCGCTCCCGTCGTCGGTGTTCTCGCGGATCTTGGCGTGTCCTCTCCGCAGTTGGATGACGCCGCACGCGGTTTTTCATTTCGATCAGACGCTCCTCTGGACATGAGGATGGATCAGACCGCTGGGATGACCGCGGCCGAATTCCTGCGTCAGGTTGACGCTCACGAACTCGCGCAACTTCTGCGCGAGCACGGTGAAGGTCGATTCGCTGGCGCCATCGCGCGTTCGATTATCGCGTCTGCTCCTCGCACGACATCGGAGTTGGTTGTCGCTGTCGAAAAGGCAGTTCCTCCCGCAGCCCGTCGCCGAGGCCACGTGGCGACGCGGGTTTTTCAGGCTCTTCGCGTCAGCGTGAACGACGAAGAGAGCCAATTGGACTCCATGCTCGAAAGTGCCATCGCCCACGTCAGCCCTGGCGGCGTGCTGGTCGTGATCTCGTACCACTCGGGCGAGGACAAAGTTGTCAAGAAGGTCTTCGCGGCTGCCGCTTCGGGTGGGTGTACGTGTCCGACAGCATTGGGCTGCGTGTGCGGCGCGGTACCGACGATGCGCGTCCTGAAGGCCAGTGCGGTGTTGGCGACGGCGCAGGAAATCGACCGCAATCCTCGGTCGCGTTCGGCGCGGCTTCGGGCGGCGTGGAAGTTGTCCGCGTGAGCATCATTTCCTTTCCCCGTCGCGAGCTCACTCGCGTACCCTCGCGTCCGAAAACGACGCGGCGCGTCACTTCGACTCCTCGTTCCACGCACCGCGTGGAACGCCGTTCTCTTCGAACCAAGATCGCCGGCATTTCGTTACCCATGCGGGCGGCGGCCGTCGGTACGGCGGCTCTTTTCGTGGTCTTGGTGGGAAATACGTATTCCGCCCAACGACAGGTGCAATTACACGAGATGCAAACCCAGCTGTTACAGGCTCAATCGGCGTACGCCGAGCAGGTGGCGACGTTGACGAACGTGGCGGATCCCGCGCGGGTGGCTAGTCGAGCGGGATCGCTACATCTCGTCGTACCGTCGTCGGTGTCCCAGATCGCACCAGTCTCTTTGGACATACCCCTTCCTCTCCCGAAGTTGGCGGGGAAGGATGTCGTCACGTCGAGGTCATATCAGTGAATCAACGTGGGACACCGGGAGCCACGCGACCCATCCCGCTGCGTCCGCTCGCCGCTACGAATTCGTCATTCTTCGCGCGCCGCCTGCGCTGGACGTACGTGGGAATCGCGATTGTCTTTGTGGCGCTCGTCACGCGGCTCGCGTTTATTCAAGTCGCCGATGGTTCGTATTACTCCAAGCTCTCCGTTGAACAAGTTCGCACCGACGTGTCTATTCCTCCCTTGCGTGGTGCCATGTACGACCGCAACGGCAGCATTCTCGCCATTTCGTCCCCAACGTCCCTCGTGGTCGCAGACGACTTTCAGATCAAGCATCCTGCGACGGAAGCCGCAGCGCTCTCGCCGTTCTTGGGTGTCCCCGCGAGCACGCTGGAACCGCTTCTCTCACGTCACAGCGGGTATGTCGTTCTCGACGCATCCTTAAGTCTGAGTCAAGGGCACGCCCTCGCCCAGCAGTACTTTCCCGGAATCGATGTGTTGAGTTCGTCAAAGCGCACGTATCCCAACGGAGAATTGGCGACGTCGCTGATAGGAGGCATCAACGCGTCGGCGGTGGGTTCCGCAGGTCTTGAATATCAGTATCAAGGCCTCTTAGGCGGTCAAGCGGGGCTCGAACGAATCTTCGCGTCGCCGTCGGGAATTGCCCTGCCGAGTTCACACGTCACGGTGCTTCGCAAAGCCACAACGGGCAAAGGCATGGAGCTGTCGATTGACACCGCATTGCAATTTGTGACCGAACAGGCACTCGGTCAACAACTTCGCGCCACAGGGGGACTGACGGGCGTCGCCATCGTGATGGATGTCAAGACGGGCCAGATCCTCGCCAATGCGTCACTGGTAAATACCGCGGTGAGCGCTGGCGTCTTGGGTCCGATTTCGAATTGGTCAAAGACCATTGGTGTTCCCGGCATCAAGCAAACAATTAATGATCTCGCTTTCACGCAAACGTACGAACCCGGTTCAGTCTTCAAAATTGTCCCGTTCTCGGCGGCCCTCAACGCGGGCACCATCACGCCCACCAGTCACTTTTCGGTTCCCTACAGCGTGACCGTCGACGGTCGCGTGTTTCATGACGCGGAGCGTCACGGAATTGAGAACCTCACCACCACCAATATCCTCGCGCAGTCGTCCAATATCGGAACCTACGAGATTGCTAGTCGAGTGGGAAAGACCGGACTCCTGCGCCAAGTGCAATTGCTGGGATTCGGCACGTCGACGGGACTCAGCTATCCGGGAGAATCACCCGGCCTCCTCGTCAACGCGGCCCAATGGTCAGGCAGCGACCTCGCCGCTCTCCCGATTGGGCAAGTGGACGCCGTGACACCCATTGAGGTCCTCGATGCCTATAACTCCATTGCGAATCAAGGCGTGTACGTAGCGCCCAAATTGGTCATGGCGAAGATCAACGCGGACGGCACATTGGTTCCCACACCCAAGAGTTCCACGCACCGCGCCCTGAGCCCGACGGTGGCGTCGCAACTCACGACAATGCTGGAGCAAGTTGTGCTCGACGGCACGGGAACGAATGCGCTTATTCCCGGCTATCAGGTAGCCGGGAAGACGGGAACGAGTCAGATTCCTACTCCGGGACGAGCTTCGTACATTACGGGCGCCTACAACGCGAGCTTCGTGGGATTCGCTCCGGCGAATCACCCCGTCCTATCGATGATCGTCGTGGTCCAGCGCCCGCAAACAGTGATCTTCGGTGGTTCAGTGGCCGCCCCCGTATTTCAGCGCGTGATGAGCTATGCGCTGCACCATTACGGCGTGCCCGCGACGGGCCCGGTCACGATCACGAAGAATTCCAAGGCCACCGTGGCGTCGGACGTGACGTGATGAAACTTTCCGAGATCCTTGATCTTCCAGAGGGAGTCCGCGACCTCGACGTCACCCGCGTGGAAATTGATTCGCGACGCTGCCAGCCGGGTGACGTCTTCTTCGCCATGCCGGGACGGAGCGATGACGGACGACAATTCATCAACGACGCCGTAGCGAATGGTGCATCGGTCGTCGTGACAACTGACACGTACGCAGCGACGGTTCCGGTGATCGTTGTGCCAGCGAGCTCGCTCCACGCGACCTTGGTGCGCGCCTGCCAAGCGGTCACGGGACACCCCGAGCGCAGCGTGCGACTCCTCGGCGTCACGGGCACGAACGGGAAGACGAGCGTGACAACGATCTTCGCGCAGATGTGGCGTGCGCTCGGACACGACGCTGACGTCATTGGTACCTTGACGCACGAACGCACGACACCGGCACCGCCGGAACTTTTTCGTGAGCTCGCCCGCGTCCGTGACCTCTCGCACGGCCCCGACACGGCGGTGGCCCTCGAAGTCTCGAGTCACGCCCTGACCCAGGGGCGTGTGGACGGCGTTGTGTTCGACGTGGCGGTCTTTACGAATCTCTCGCTAGATCATTTGGACTATCACCACTCGATGGAAGAGTATTTCGCCGCAAAGTCACAACTCTTTGACAGTGCACGGTGCCAGCACGCCGTGGTCTTTACGGATGATCCCTACGGGCAGCGTCTGAGCGACGCGATCGGTGTTCCGGTTACCCGCGTGCACCGCCGCGACGCGACCGACGTGGTGTCGACGAGTGCGGGAACCACATTTCGCTGGCGCGGGTGCGACGTGAGCTCCCCGTTGCGCGGGTCATTCAATGTGGACAATGCACTTCTCGCAATGACGTCGGCGGTCGTTCTAGGCGCGTCGCCCCGAGACGTCGCTGAGGCAATGTCCGACGTCGCTCGAGTGCCCGGGCGATTCGACGTCGTACGCGACGCGTCGCCCACCGTTGTTGTTGATTACGCGCATACGCCGGACGGATTGTTGCGAGTCTTGAGGGACGCGCGGGAGATCGCCGGCGCCGGCCGATTGATTGTCGTTTTTGGTTGTGGTGGCGAAAGGGATGCTTCCAAGCGACCCGTGATGGGTCGCATCGCCGGCGATGAGGCCGACGTTGTGGTGATCACGTCCGACAATCCCCGCAGCGAAGATCCTGAGGCCATCATCTCGGAGATCCTCGCCGGCGTGGACGAAGGAGTTGTTGTTCACCGTGACGCCGACCGGCGGGGCGCCATTGAGTGGGCCTTACGTTCCGCGGCGCTCGACGATGTGGTGGTGATTGCGGGAAAAGGTCACGAAAAGACGCAACTCGTCGGTCCGCACGTGCTCGAATTTGATGACCGCGTCGTCGTGGCCGACATTCTGGGAGCGAGCAACTGACATGTTGAGTTTGATGGAGTCGGGTGGCGTCGCGTTTCTCGTCGCGATTTTTGCGACGCCACTCTTCATTCGTTTCCTTCACCGACGCAGCATGGGTCAACGAATTCGTGAGGACGGACCGGTGTCGCACCGGGTGAAGGAGGGAACGCCCACATTGGGTGGCGTCGTCATCGTGGGGGCGGCTCTTCTTGGTTACCTCATGGGTCACGTCGGCACCGCCATTACTTTCACCCGAGCTGGAACATTGGCCGCAGGCACCTTGCTGGTGGCCGGTTTACTGGGCTTTGCGGACGACTTCTTGGGGATTCGTAATGAGCGCAACCTCGGGTTGAACAAGAGGGGCAAACTCGCGGGCCAGTTCGTGATTGCCATCGTGTTCGCGATTCTGGCGGTGTATTGGGTCCACACGTCGACCACCCTGTCCTTCACGCGATCGACGTTTCCGGGGTGGCAACTTGGCGCAGTGGGATGGATCGTCTTCGCGGTCTTTGTCGTCGTGGCGACATCGAACGCGGTCAATTTCACTGATGGCCTTGACGGTCTCGCTGCCGGATCGTCCACATTCTGTTTTGCTGTGTTGTCGATCATTGGCTACTGGCAGTTCCGTCATCTCCCGCTGTATCACATACCCCCGGCGTTGGATCTCGGTCTCGTGGCGGTGGCGCTCGTGGGAGCGTGCCTCGGGTTTCTGTGGTGGAACGCGGCGCCGGCCCGGATCTTCATGGGTGACACGGGATCCCTCGCCATTGGCACCGCCCTCGCGGTCTTGTGCCTGTTGATGAACTTGGACTTACTACTGCTGATTATTGGTGGACTGTTTGTTGTGGAAGCCGCCAGTGTGGTGATTCAAATCATCAGTTTTCGGGTATTTGGACGACGCGTGTTCCGCATCGCGCCGATCCACCATCACTTCGAAATGAAGGGGTGGCCCGAAACTACGGTCATCATTCGTTTTTGGATCCTGGCTGGATTGTTGGCGGCCCTCGGTTTGGGCATTTTCTACGGCGACTTCATCAAGTTGAAGGGCTTGGGCTGATGGCGCGCCGCACAACGCAGATTGGATCGGTCAACGTTCTTGAGCGGTCCCTCGTCGCCGTGTCCATCGTGTTGGTGATCGTCGGAATGATCGCGGTGGGCTCGGCGAGCGGACCACAATCGGTCGCGAATGGATCGTCCATCTGGTCGTTCATGATGCGCGACGTCTTGTATGTCCTCGTGGGTCTTGGGGGCTTCATGTTGGCCTGTCGCATGCCCACGCGGACTTTGGCGCGACTCGCAACTCCCGCGATCGTGGTGAGTCTCGGACTCTTAGGGGTCGTCGAATTGATGGGAACGTCCACGATGGGTGGTCAACGTTGGCTGTCGTTCTCGTCTTTTTCGTTTCAGCCTTCCGAGCTCTTCAAGCTCACGTCGTGCTTGTACTTGGCTGTCGTTATTGCGCGCGTGGAGCGGACGTCTCGACACTGGGTGGACATTCTCAAGTGGTCAGCGCCGGTTGCGTTGGGAGCGGGCCTCATCTTCTTGGAGCCCGACATGGGCACCGCCTCGGTCGTCCTCCTCGTCAGTTTCGGGATGTTGATTCTGGCCGGGCTGCCTCGCACGTCCATCCGCTTTCTCTCGTTACTTGGTCTCGGCGCCCTCGGCGTCTTCGCTATCGGGGCACCGTATCGACGTCAGCGATTGCTGTCATTTCTTCACCCGGGCGCTGATCCCAACGGAGCGGGATATCAGGTCCTCCAAGCGAAGATCGGTCTCGGCGCGGGGAAATGGACGGGCCTGGGGTTCGGCAACAGCCGCGAGAAATGGGGACTCCTTCCCAACGCTCACACCGACTTCATCTTTGCGATCATTGGCGAAGAATTCGGTCTCATCGGCTCCGTCCTCGTTCTCGGACTCTTCTTTTGGCTTATTACTCTCGGGATTCAAACAGCGCGACGTGCTCCCGACCGTGAATCACAACTGCTCGCGAGTGGTATCACCCTGTGGCTGGCGCTCGAGACGATCATCAACGTCGCCTCGGTTGTCGGGTGGTGGCCGGTGACAGGTATTCCCTTGCCGTTCTTGTCGTACGGCGGAACGTCACTAATCATCAACCTCCTCGCTCTCGGACTTCTGGTCAACGTGGCTCGTCGGGCAACGACGGCGCCGCGCCCGGCATCGGCGACGGCGGCCGCCGCACGCGCCCCACTTCGTCCGCGTTACGCACCCGCCACATCGACGGCACAGCGTCGAGGGGCCTCGGCCCACACGCCGCTCGTTCGCGAGCGACGACGGAAGTCCTAGTGCGACGCCCCGTCGTCATCACGGGTGGGGGGACCGGTGGGCACATTTTTCCCATGCAGGCCATCGCTGAGGCGCTCATGGCCCAAGGGGCACTGCCCACAGACCTTCTCTTTGTTGGTTCCCGACGAGGAAAGGAGCGCGAACTCCTCAGTCAACAGTCCACGCCTCTCGTCCTCCTTCCGGGACGAGGAATTCAACGTTCACTGTCTCCGCGTGCGCTACTTCAAAACTGTGGTGCGGTGCTCGGACTACTGAGCGCGCAGGTTCGAGCTTTGGTGATCGTTGGTCGCCTCCGGCCAGCGGCGGTCGTGAGTGTGGGTGGATACGCCTCGTTCGCTATGTCCATGGCGGCCGTCCTGTGGCGACGCCCGCTGGTACTCGTGGAATTCGACGCGACGCAGGGGGCGGCCCATCGCGTGGTGTCACGTTTCGCCGCGCGCCGCTGCGTGGCGTTTGCGTCGGAGGACGCGCGCGACGTGGTGACCGGAGCACCGCTACGTGCGACCATTAGCACGATCGATCGTTCGGGCGCACGGGTCAATGGAGCACCGCGACCGCGATGGACCATCGTGGTGATGACCGGTTCCCTCGGCGCTTCGTCAGTCAACCGAGCAGTCCTGGCTCTCGCTGACACGTGGCGTGACCGCGACGACCTCACGTTGGTGCACGTGACGGGTGATCGCGATTTCGCGTGGGTACGAGATGGTCACGATGTTCGTCCAACCGATCGACTGGACTATCGCGTGGAGGCCTTTGGCGACATGACGACGCTCTGGGCGACGTGCGATCTCGCACTCTGTCGTGCCGGTGCGATGACGGTCGCGGAACTGACGTATCTCGGGATCCCTTCGATATTGGTGCCCCTACCCAACGCGCCTGGAGATCATCAAGCGAAGAACGCGCGCGTTCTGCGCGACGCGGGTGCGGCCATCGTGATGACGGACTCCGAAGTCTCTGGAGAAGCGCTGGATCGCGTCGTGAGCGACATTCTTTCGCATCCTGATCGCTTGCACGAGATGGCTCGAGCTGCCCGCACACTCGGCCATGCCAACGCCGCTGACGCCATTGCCCGCGTGGTCCGAGAGGTCAGCGCGTGACCGACATTTTCTCTCCGGGAGCCCATGTCCACATCATGGGATGTGCGGGTGCCGGCATGAGTGCCTTAGCGCAACTGTTGCACGAACGGGGTCTCGTCGTCACGGGATGCGACCTACGTGATGGCGACGTTGCGGCCCAGCTTCGCGCCAGTGGCGTGGACGTCGCCATCGGACATTCCGCGGCGCACATTGACACGGATGTTGCGTATCTGACGGCTTCGCCCGCAGTGCCCGCCGAACACGAAGAGGTTCGCGCGGCGCTCGCCGCGGGCGTGAGCGTGCTGCGTCGACCCGATGTCCTTGGAGCGCTTGGTGAGGCGGCGTCCGTCGTCGGGGTGGCCGGGACCCACGGCAAGACCACCACCACATCCATGCTCGCCGCAGTCTTCCACGCGGCCGGTCGCGACCCCGGACGTCTGCTCGGAGCACCCGTGGCCGGGGTGGGGGACAGCGGGCACTGGGGTAAGGATCCCGAGGTGCTCGTCGAAGTCGACGAGAGCTACGGCACCTTCGCTCAACTCTCGCCCGCCGCCCTCGGGCTGCTGAACGTCGATCCGGATCACCTCGACTTTTACGGTGACCTCGCCACGCTCGAAGCCGCGTTCACCTCGCTCGTCGAGCGAACGCGAGGTCCCGTGGTGGTGTGGGTTGATCACGTCGGCGCGGCCCGAGTGGTGGAGCGCTCCGCGGTATCAGCAGTGAGCGTCGGGCGCGATCCCGCGACGGCTGACGTTCTCGTGACGGACGAAACCTGGGATCGAGACGGTTCCACTTTCTCTCTTCGTTTCGGTGACGAGGTAGTGAAGGTTCGTCTCCAGGTGCCCGGTTCGCTCAATGTCGCTAACGCGGCGGTGGCGGCGGTCCTGGCCCGAGAATGCGGAATTCCTTCCGACGCCATTGTGGCGGGATTGGCGCAATTCCGAGGCGCGCCACGTCGTTTTGAGCGCCGAGCATCCATCAGGGGCGTCGACGTGGTTGACGACTACGCGCATCTACCACTCGAAGTGCACGAAACCATCCGAGCCGCGCGGGCCGCGGGCTATAAGTCCATCGTGGCGGTCTTTCAACCGCACCGGGTCACGCGGACGACAGCGCTCGCGCCCGAATTCGCGGGTGCCTTCGCGGGTGTGCGTGATCTCGTCGTCACCGATATCTACCGAGCTGGCGAACCGAATCCCGACAATATTGACGGGTCGCTCGTGGCGAACGCGGTCCGCGACGGTGTTGACGCTCCCGAGGTTCTCTACGTCGGAGAAATGGACGAGGCGGGTCGCACGATCGCAACATTGCTGGCCGGTGCCGATCTCCTGCTCGTTTTAGGGGCGGGGGACGTGACGAAGGTGTTGGATTACGTGGTGGCGTCGTGAGTTGGGAGTCCTTCCGAGAGGTCGTCGGCAACCTGGGTACCGACCACGCGCCATTTGGTGCTCGCACCACCTACCGAGTCGGGGGCACCGCGCGACTCCTCATCACACTGACGACGATGGACGAACTCCGCTCCATCGCACACGCTCTCGCGACGGTGGACGTGCCGATTTTCACTCTGGGCAAGGGATCTAACACCTTGGTTGCGGACACCGAATTCGATGGTGTCGTGCTCGTTCTGGGCGATGAATTCACGTCACTGGAATGGACCGACGTCGGCGACGTGGTCGAGGTGAAGGCGGGTGCCGCCTTGGGACTTCCCGTGGCGGCCCGTCGACTCGCTGATGACGGCGTCAGCGGATTTGAGTGGGCTGTGGGCGTGCCGGGAAGTTTCGGTGGCGCGGTCGTGATGAACGCCGGTGGTCATGGCTCGGACATGGCGGCCAGTGTGGTGGGGGTCGATGTGTGGGACCTCGATCAAGAATGCGTCGTTCACAAGACTCTGGCGGATCTTGGCTTCGATTATCGCCACAGTGACCTACGATCCCGCGACATTGTGGTGTCCGTGACGTTGCGACTGCGACGCGGGGATGCGACAGCGTCTCGCGCGGCGGTGCGTGACATCGTGCGGTGGCGTCGTGAGCACCAGCCCGGCGGGTCGAATGCGGGGAGTGTCTTTACCAATCCTCCGGACCGCGCCGCCGGCGCACTCATCGAGGGCGCCGGACTCAAGGGGCATCGTCGGGGGAGTGCCTTCGTTAGTGAGAAACACGCCAATTTCATTCAGGTAGACGACAATGGATCGTCCACGGACGTGGCCGAACTGATGGAAGAGGTGCGCCGGGCGGTACGAGAGTCCTTTGGCGTCGAGATGCGCACCGAGATTCGTCGCGTGGGATTTCGTGAGGATGGTTCCTCGTGAGTCGCCGCGCACCGGCAACCACATCGCGCGAGGCGCGAGAGAACAGATCAGCAGCCGCGGAGAACCACCGCGTGCGACGGTGGCCCCGACGACTGATCATCTCGGCGCTCGTGGTAGCGACGCTGGTGCTGGGAGTTCGTTGGGTTCTGCACCGTTCCTACTTTTCGGTTGAGCACGTCACTATTTCGGGTTTGTCGCACGAGTCCTATGACGCAGTCCTCGCGCGATCGGGGCTCGCTGGTCACCCGGCCATGATTGACGTGAATCCGGGACTCGTGACTCGTCACGTCGAGTCCTTTACCTGGATACGATCCGCCACGGTGCAGCGACGATGGCCGAATACCGTGGCCATCGTGGTGCACGAGCGCACACCGGTAGCGGTAGCCCACCAGGGAGCAACCCTCTTTCTCACCGATCAATTCGGGCATCAATTGGCACCGATTGCTCGCAGTACGGCCTTTCCGTTGCTGGAAGCGACGGGGGCGCCGCGAACTACCTGGCCGTTTACCACCTGGGCCCAGCCGGCCGCTCGGGTGGCCGGCGCCCTGCCGGCGGCGTTCGCCAGTCAAGTAGCGATCGTTCACGTCGATCGCACCGGCAACGTGTCCTTGACCTTGACGTCTCCTTTGACTTTTCAATTAGGCCCCGCGACAAATCTGCGCGCCAAGTTCGTGTCGATTGCCGCGGTGATCGCGCACGGCACGCTGCACGCCGGTGACGTTGTCGACGTCTCGGTTCCGGGAACCTTGACGGTCACAGGCCCGTGAGTTGCTTCATTTGACCATCAGCAGGGGGCTGAGTAGCCTCACACCACAGCAAACGTGCGTTTTAGCGGACGTTCCCGCGGCGCGGACGTGCCGTGGGCCAGAATATTTCGAGAGCAACCAAGGGGCGTCATGAGTCTGAGTCAGGGTAACTACCTCGCAGTCATCAAGGTCTTCGGCGTCGGCGGTGGTGGTGTCAATGCCGTGAACCGGATGATCGCTTCGGGACTAAAGAGTGTCGAATTTCTGGCAGCGAACACCGATGCCCAGGCCCTGCTCATGAGTGAAGCCGATCTGAAGTTGGACATTGGTCGCCAACTGACGAGAGGTCTGGGTGCTGGCAGTGACCCCGAAGTGGGTCGTCAGGCTGCTGAAGATCACCGTGAGGAGATCGAAGAAGCGCTCAAGGGTGCCGACATGGTGTTCATTACCGCCGGTGAAGGTGGCGGAACGGGTACCGGTGCCGCTCCCGTGGTGGCCGAAATCGCCCGAGCCATGGGCGCGCTCACTATTGGTGTGGTGACGCGACCCTTCGCCTTCGAAGGCAAGCGCCGAGCGACGCAGGCCGAAAAGGGTATTCAGAGCCTGAAGGACAAAGTCGACACGCTCATCGTTATTCCGAACGATCGACTGCTCACGGTGTCCAACGCGCAGACATCGATGCTGGATGCCTTCAAGATGGCCGACGAAGTTCTCCTCCAGGGTGTGCGCGGCATTACCGATCTCATCACGGTGCCGGGCCTCATCAACACCGACTTCGCTGACGTGAAGATGGTGATGAGTAATGCCGGAACGGCCATTTTGGGCGTCGGTCAGTCCACTGGCGAAGGTCGTGCCGTAAACGCCGCGCGTGCCGCCATTACGTCACCTTTGCTCGAAGCCTCCATTGAGGGCGCTCGCGGCATCTTGATGAATATCGTGGGTGGACCGAACTTGACGCTGTTTGAGGTCAACGAGGCCGCGGAGATTGTCCACTCGGTTGCTCACCCCGACGCCAACATCATCTTTGGTTCCGTCGTCGACGAGACCATCGGCGACGCGGTGCGCGTCACGGTGATTGCGGCGGGCTTTGAGCGTTGGGAAGGCGCGACGGGGACCAAGCCCGCCACGACGAACGCCACTGCGGCGACGCCCACCACCGACGCGCCGAGCGCGCCGGCGGCTGACATCTTCGGCGGTTTTGACACCTCCGACGACTTCAGCTTCGATGCGGGCGATGACGACCTCCCCAGCTTCCTCCGCTAAGTCCCAGCTCGTCGATACCGTCGCTGAGTCGCTAGCGACTCTTCGCTCGCGCATCGCATCTACCGGCCGTCGTGTGGACGATATTCGCATCGTGGCGGTGACCAAGACCTTCTCCACTGATCACGTTGACGCGATTGCTGCGAATGGACTGCGTCACGTGGGTGAGAACTATGCGCAGGAACTTGAAGAGAAGCGCTCGGCCACGACCGCTCCCGTGGTGTGGCATTACCTCGGCGCGGTGCAGACCAACAAGATCTCGCTGCTGTCACGCATCAGCGACGTCATTTCTTCGGTGAGTCGGACCAAGGAGATTGAACACCTGGGACGGCAACCTCGCAAGGTGCCGGTCTATCTCCAAATTGACTTCACCGGTCGAGACGACCGCAACGGCGCACCGCTGAGCGCCATCGAGGATCTGCTCGCCGCGGCCCAGACAGCGGACGTTGAGGTTCGTGGACTGATGACCGTGGGCAATCAGGATCCGGTGGTGGCCCGCCGGGAGTTCGCCCAGTTACGACGGGCGTGCGACACCTGGGAACTGCGCGAATGCTCCATGGGTATGAGCGACGATCTCGAGATTGCGTGCGACGAGGGATCGACCGAAATTCGGGTGGGACGTGGCCTCTTTGGGCTCCGTGGGCCGATCCCGGTGCGGTGACGTAACATGGACCTCTGTTAGAAAGGCGCGGGGAGAATCGTGCTCAAGGATTCCTTTCGAAAGTTAATGGTCTACGTCGGTCTCACGGAGGACGACTACGACGATCTGGGACGCGGAGCGGAGCGACCCTTCGTCGACAACACCCCGCATGATGCCTACGAAAGCCAGTGGGCACCGCCGGTGCAACAACCAGTGGCGCCCGTGGCCGCTCGGACGCCTTCGGTCTCAGTGCTGGACAACGGCTACGCGCCGTCCGCGGCAGCTCGCCCGATGATGCGACCGGCGACGCCGTCCTCGTCGGTTCGACCCATTACGACTCTGGCTCACGACGGCGATCTCGAAGTTCTCGTTCCTCGTAGTTACGAGGACTCCAAGCGGATCGGCGATCATCTCAAGGCGCGACGCGCTCTGGTGGTGAATTTGGTGATGGCCGATGCAGATCTCTCGCGTCGCATCATCGACTTCTCGAGTGGCGTCGTCTACACGCTCGCGGGCCGCATTCAGCGCGTGGCGCCGCAGGTCTACCTCTTGACCCCTCAAAATGTGCGGGTTTCTCCCGAATCGATTGATCGGTTGCGTCAGCAGAATTTCCGGAGTTTCGAAGGTTGATCGGCCTTCTGCAGCTTCTCATCTCGCTGTACATACTTTTGATCATCGTGCGAGCGCTGTTGAGTTGGTTCTCGCCACAACAGCAAGGTGGCGCGGTCGCGCAGGTTGACCGCGTGGTGATCTTGGCCACCGAACCTCTTCTCGGTCCATTGCGACGCGTTCTTCCGCGCCCTGGCGGATCAGCGATGCCGATTGATCTGTCCCCGATGGTGGCAGTTTTGTTGCTGGCACTGTTGCGCGCGCTCTTGTAGAAGCACCGGCATGACGGGAGAAATCCCGAAATATTGCTGTCACGACGGTAGGCTCCGAGCATGGAAAGTTCGAATGCACCCCAATCGGCCCTGGATCTTCTGCGCACGGTCGAGTTCAAGACGGGCCTTAAGGGCTACAACATGGACGATGTTGATGAATTTCTCGAGCGAGCAGCAGTCGAAGCCGAACATCTAAAGGACCAATTGCGTCAACAGCAACAACAATTGCGCCAGGCGGCGGAGAGGATCAGCCAGCTCGAGGCGGAACGCCGAGCCCCCGCCGCGGCACCCGCCCCGGCCCCGGCCCCCGCAGTTGCTCCCGCACCAGCCCCGGCCCCTGCCGTCGCCGCCACCGCGGCCGTGGCGAGCACCGCGGGCGCCGAGCAGGTGACGCGGATGATTTCCATGGCACAAGAGTTTGTGGACCAAACGCAACGTGAGGCGGAAACACGAGCGAGAGAATTGACTCTCGCCGCACAAGAGAAGGCGCGAGAAATTGTCTCCGAAGCCCAAAATCGGGCGCAGGATGAAGTGACGCGCCTCAACGGTCTGAAGCAACGCCTAAGCGAAGACGTTGAAAAGCTCGCGCGTCAGGTGGATATTGAACGTAACCGCCTGCGCACACAATTGCAGGAATTCCTCCAGTGGGTGGAGGACAATGTCAAGCCCGCGTCCGCGCTCAGCGCACCCGAAGCACCATCGCTCGCGCCCGCACCCGCCCCGGCCGAAGTGCTGCGTCTCGAAACTCCGCAGGCTGAGCCGTCGCGGGCAGCAACCCCACCTGCGGCTCCGGCACCGTCGGCCACCATTGGTGAGGTTCTGCACTTCGACACCGACGAGCGATCGTAAGTCGCCCCGGTGCTGCTAGCGTCAGCGCCGACTTATCCACTCGCGAAATGTCTCGAAGGAGTATCTGATGGCTGCAACCTCCAGCAAGCCGAAGTCAACGTCGGCCACGAAGGTCGCAAAAGCCCCGGCCAAGAAGGCTCCGGCGAAGAAAGCCGCGGTGAAGAAGGCCCCGGCCAAGAAAGCCCCGGCTAAGAAAGCAGTCGCCAAGAAGGCCCCGGCCAAGAAGACCGCATCCGCGGCACCCAAGAAGTCCTCGTCCAACACGTCGAAGTCAGCGGGCGTGACATCGTCGACGAAGAAGTCGGCAACAGATAAGGCCGCTGCCGCCAAGGCGAAGGCCGCTGCCGCCGCTCACGCACAAAAGGAGCGTGAGGCCAAGGCTCGCGTCGCGGCGAAAGAAAAGGCCGCCGCGGACAAGGCCAAGGCCGCCGCTGCCGCGAAGGCTCTGAAGGAGCGTGAGGCGAAGGCTCGCGCCGCCGCGAAGGAAAAGGCTGCCAAGGACAAGGCCAAGGCCGCCGCCGCCGCGAAGGCCCTGCGCGAACGTGAGGCGAAGGCCCGCGCTGCCGCGAAGGAAAAGATCGCGAAGGACAAGGCCAAGGCCGCCGCCGCCGCGAAGGCCGCCAAAGAACGGGAAATTGAAAACCGTCGTAAGGCAATCGAGGCTGAACGCCTGCGCAAGCAACGTGAGAATGATCGTCGTAATGAAGAAGAGCGCAAGCGTCAGGAGCGCCGCGAGGCCGAAGAGCGCAAGCGCCAGGAGGCACTTGACCGAAAGCGCCACTCCAAGCCGTACGCCGACGACGCTGACTTTCTCGCCGAACTCAAGACATTGTTGCTCGAGGAGCGCGCAATCGCGGCGTCGCAGATTGAACTCTCAGAAGCCCAGGCGGACGAGATGCTGGTCGATCGAGAGCGACTGGAATATGACGACGAAGACGGTAGCTCGGTCGGCTCGGACGTGGCGCGCGACCAATTGAAGGAGCTCGCCCTGCGACTTCGACTCAAGGTCGACGAAATCGATGTGGCGCTCACGAGAGTCGACGATGGTTCCTACGGCCGTTGTGACGAGTGTTACGAGCGGATTCCGAAGGACCGTTTGCGTTACCAAGTTCCGGCGTTTACGTGCGCCGCGTGCCGATCAATCGTCTAAGGCGATCCGCGCTGCCACTGAGTGTGGCTGCCGTGGTGATCATCGTTGATGTACTGACGAAGGCGTGGGCTCGTGGTGCCTTGGCCACGGGACCGCGTCACGTCGTGGGGCCCCTGTCGTGGCAATTGAGTTACAACTCGGGCGTGTCATTTTCCTTTGGGCAGTCCGTGCCGGTTGTGGCGAACGTGCTGACGCTCGTCGCTCTCTGCGCGGTGGTTGTCGCTGTTCTGCGGTCCCAGCCCGGCGCGCCGGGTGTCGGACTGGGGCTGGTGCTGGGCGGTGGTGTGGCGAATATGGCGGACCGTCTGGCGTCAGCGACACGACAGGTGACGGACTTTATCGCCGTGGGTCGATTTCCCATATTTAATGTGGCCGATGCGGCCATCACGATCGGAGTACTCGTGCTCGTAGTTCTGTTGTTGACTGGTCGTTCGGTCGTGGTGCCTCGATGAATGACGCACTGCCTCTCGACGCCTTTGATGGCGAAGCATTGGACATCATCGTTCCCCACGCGCTCGATGGCGTGAGAGTGGATCGCGCGTTGTCCATGTTGACCGGTCTCTCGCGCGGGGAAATGTCCTCGGTCATCGACGCCGGCGCGGTACGTGTGGACGACCACGTTGTCAAGAAATCGTCGGTATCACTCGCGGAGGGCCAGCATTTGGTCGCCGTGTTTCCGCCCCTCGATGACGGCAGCGTGACGCCGGATCCCTCCGTCTCGGTCTCCGTGGTGCTCGAAGATGAGCACTTCGCCATCGTCAATAAGGACGCGGGCGTGGTCGTCCATCCTGGTGCCGGGCAACGGGAGGGAACGCTCGTGGCGGGACTCATCGCCCGCTACCCGTCCATGTTGGAGTTGGTGGAGGCGGGCGTGTGTGACCCCGTGCGTCCGGGAGTTGTGCACCGTCTCGACAAAGGAACGAGTGGCCTGCTGGTCTTCGCAAAGACTCCTGAGGCGTATTACTCATTAGGAGAACAACTCAGCGAACGAACGATGGAGAGGACGTACCTCGGCCTCGTGGAAGGGCACGTGACCGAAGAGCGTGGTGTCGTGGATGCTCCCATTGGGCGCTCCACCCGACAGCCCACGCTGATGGTCGTTCGCGGGGATGGCCGTCCGGCCCGTACGGGTTACCGCGTGTTGTCACGAATCGATAAGCCGCACGCCGTCACGTTGCTGGAGCTCAAGCTCGAAACGGGGCGCACCCACCAGATTCGCGTTCATCTCGGGACCATTGGACACCCCGTCGTGAACGACACGCGCTACGGGCACCGTCGCGATCGCCGTCTCGTCGAGGAGCGTTTCTTCTTGCACTCCACGACGCTGAGTTTTCAGCATCCCATCACGGGCGACACCGTTGCGGCCCACGCACCTTTGCCCGAAGATCTGGCGGCACTCGTGCCGGGATTTGAGTCGCTCTAGACGATTTCGTGAGCAGCGACAACGGCGTCGTCGTGGCGAAGCAGCGCGAGCGCTTCTTCTTCCGCACGACGTACGCGACGCACGCCGATGTCCAAGCGGGTGGCCGTGGCTTGCAGCGACAACGGCGTCTCGCCGGTGAGACCGAAGCGCAAACTCAGCACGTCACGTTGCAGATCGGTCAGTTGGCCGAGAGCCGCGCGAAGCTGTTCGTCGAGCATGTTCTGTTCGACATCGGCGACCCAGTCGTGGTTGCTCGGAGCGACCAAGTCGCCCAACGTGGTCGAGGAGTCTGACGATGCGGGCTGGTCCAAGCTGGCGGTCACGCCGGCGAGGCCTTCGAGATTGCGTCGCTCGGCCTTGGAGAGCCCCGTGGCCTCCGTGAGCTCGTCGTCCGTCGGCTTGCGGCCGAAGATCGACGTCAACTCGGCGGTCGTCGCCTCAAGTCGCTGCAATTGTTCGCCGACTTCGAGGGGAATGCGAATCGTGCGACCGTGTTGCTGGACGGCGCGCTGCAGTGCCTGTCGGATCCACCAGGTGGCGTAGGTCGAGAACTTAAAACCACGCTCCCAGTCGAATTTCTCCACGGCCCGGAGAAGGCCGAAAGTACCTTCTTGGACGAGGTCGACCATTTCGACGCCGCGGTCCTGGTAGCGGCGCGCCCAGTGGAGGACAAGCCGGAGGTTGGCGGCAACCATCTGCTTTTTCGCTTCTTCGTCACCAGCGGTCACGCGCTTGGCCAGCTCGACTTGCTCGTCGTAGTTCGGCATCGGGTAGCGGTCCAGGTCACGCAAAAGGAGGCCCAACATGTCATTGGTGTTCGCGGCGGCTCGTTTGTTGGTGGGGTTCACTGTGGCTCCTTCGCGCATCGCATCACATTTCGATAATTACTACCTGCGTGTGAATAACTTACCACTCGGTAAGTCGCCTGTCGAGTACCTCGGAACGCGCTCTCAGTGGTGGTCGTGGGTGCGGACCATGGGGCGATTTCCCCGAGCCTGTTCGACCATGTCGGCCAAGGTGAAGCTGGCGAGATGATCCTTCATGTGGTTGCCGACATCCGCCCATACGGCAAGCAGAACGCACTGTCCCTCGTGGTCGCAGGCCCCATCTTGATGGGGTTGGCCAAAGTCGCCCGCCACAATCGGCCCGTCGACGGCTGCAACAACCTCGGCGAGGGTGACTTCGCTGACCGGTCGGGCGAGGACATATCCTCCGCCGACGCCGCGCTTCGAACGCACCAGGCCCGCACCCTTGAGCGACAGCAAAATCTGCTCCAAATAGGGCTGGGGGAGTCCCGTGCGCTCCGCGATGTCGCGAACGGACGTGGGGCCGCTTTGCTCCTCGTGGAGCGCCAGACTCAATAGCGCTCGACAGGCGTAATCGCCTCGCGTGGAAACCCTCACGCGCTCAGTGTACTGAGGACATCCCCTTCTACCGAGATGCTGCGCGACGCCTTCGAAAATTCTGCAACACTGCGAAGATGGAATCACACGAGGCAGACAACGTGACAGTGGACCCCAATGAAGTCCTGCCCCCCGGAACTGCTCCGGGTGCACCAGAGACAGAAGAGGAGCCCACCGACTTCATTTCGCAACCCGCCAAAGTCATGCGCATCGGCTCGATGGTCAAGAGTTTGTTAGAAGAAGCCCGATCGGCACCATTGGACGAGGCCGGCCGCCAGCGCCTGCGAGAAATCTACGAGACTTCGGTTCGAGAACTGTCCAGTGCGCTGTCGAGCGATCTGAGCGGGGAGTTGTCGAGGGTCGCGCTTCCCTTCACCAGCGAGACACCGACGGAATCAGAACTTCGGGTCGCGCAGGCCCAACTCGTGGGCTGGCTCGAAGGTCTCTTTCACGGCATCCAGGCCAGCATTTTCGCCCAACAGGCGGCCGCGCAGGCTCAGTTACAGGAGATGCGGAACCGGTCGCTGGCGCCCGGTTCCGACGGAGGGCCTCGCGCCGGAACCTATCTCTAGGCCCGGTCACCGGTCGCTCGCGCCGGTGTACGCTCCTGCACGCGGATGAACTTACATTCGTGTGATTCGACTTCGAGGAGGCGCCGTGGCTGCGGATGGTTTTGTCCATCTCCATAACCACACCGAGTATTCGATGCTCGACGGTGCGGCGCGAATTGAAGAAATGGTCCAGGCCGCCATTAATGACGGCCAACGAGCCATCGGCATCACCGACCACGGCAACATGTACGGGGTCATTGAGTTCTACGAGACATGTCGCAAATTGGGTGTGACACCCATCATTGGTCTTGAGGCGTATATGGCGGCGAATTCGCGCCACGATCGACCACCGCGACGGGGCAAGATCGACGACACCGGCGGTGACGTGGACGGCGGACAAAAGTTGTACCACCACCTCACCCTCTTGGCCGAAACGACCGAGGGGTACCGCAACCTGATTCACGCGTCATCTCTTGCGTACCTCGAGGGTTACTACTACAAGCCCCGTTTGGACTGGGAACTACTGGAACGGTATTCCAAGGGGCTTATCGCGACGTCCGGCTGCCTCGGCGGGGTCGTCCTGCAGGCGCTCTTGCAAGACGATTACAAAAAGGCGCTTGAGCTTGCGGGTCGCCTGCAGAGCATTTTTGGTCGTGACAACTTCTTCATTGAATTGCAAGACCACGGAATTCCCGAACAGGTCCGTACGAATCCTCACCTTCTGTCCATCGCGAAGGATCTGAATGCACCGCTCCTTGCGACGAATGATCTGCACTACGTGGGGCACGACGACGCTGAAATGCACGACGCGCTGTTGTGTATTGGCACGGGCTCGTTGGTGGCGGACCCCAACCGATTCCGTTTTCAGAGCAACGAGCACTATTTAAAGTCCGCGAGCGAAATGCGGTACTTGTTCCGTGAAGTGCCCGAAGCGTGTGACAACACGTTGGCGATTGCCGAGCGGGTCAATGTCGAGATCGAATTCGACAATGACGCCCTACCGGAATTCCCAATTCCCGAGGCCTACGACAAGGGTGATCACAACGAAAGTGCCAACCACTACCTTCGCGAACTGACCTATCAGGGAGCGCGCGAACGGTACGGCGATCAACTCACGGACGCGGTGCGCGACCGGATTGACTACGAGTTGCGCGTCATTATCGACATGGGTTTCGCCGACTACTTCCTCGTGGTCTGGGACTTGATTCGCTTCGCGCGTGAGGCGAAGATTCGCGTTGGCCCGGGTCGAGGGTCCGCCGCCGGCTGCTGTGTGGCGTACTGCCTCAAAATCGTCGATCTCGACCCCATCCGCTACGGACTGATCTTCGAGCGCTTTCTCAACCCCGGGCGCAAGCAGATGCCCGACATCGACATGGACTTCGACGAACGGTACCGCGGCGAAATGATCAAATACGCCGCCGAGCGATACGGCAGCGATCACGTAGCTCAGATCGTTACCTTCTCGACCATTAAGGCACGAGCCGCCGTTCGTGACGCCGCCCGCGTGCTCGGGTTCCCTCCGATGGTGGGGGACAAGGTCGCCAAGGCCATGCCACCTTTGCTCATGGGCAAGGACGTGCCCTTGGCCGCGTGCCTCGAAAAGACACCCGGCTTCGAGGACCGCTTCTCGGAGGCATCCGAACTTCGCGAGATGTACGCGTCGGATCCGGACGTAAAGAAGACGATTGACGTGGCCCTAGGTTTCGTCGACAAGCGTCGTCAGGACGGTATTCACGCCGCGGCCGTCGTCATCACCAAAGAACCCGTTATGGAATACGTCCCGGTGCAGCGCAAACCGGGTCCGAATGGGTCAATCGATGACGCTCCCACCGTGACGCAGTTCGAAATGCACGCCATTGAAAAATTGGGCTTGCTCAAGATGGACTTTCTGGGTCTGCGAAATCTCGCGATTATCGACCGAACTCTCGAGATGATCAAGCTCCGTCGCGACATTGTTGTTGACATTGATCACATCGATCTCGCCGATGACGCGGTCTTCGAAATGCTCAGGCGCGGAAACTCCATTGGCGTGTTCCAGCTCGAGGGAACGCCGATGCGGGCGCTCATGCGCAAACTTGGTCCCACCAGTTTCGACGACGTGGCGGCCCTCGTGGCGCTCTACCGACCGGGACCAATGGGTGAAAACGTTCACAACCATTACGCCGATCGGAAAAACGGTCGTCAAGAAGTGTCCTTTGACCACGACGATCTTCGAGACGTTTTGGACGAGACCTACGGGCTGATGATCTACCAAGAAGACATCATGCGCGTCGCTCAGAAGATTGCCGGCTACTCGATGACGGAGGCGGACAATCTCCGCAAGGCCTGCGGCAAGAAGATTCGCGAAATGATTCAAGCCGAGCGGTCGAAGTTCGTCGACGGGGCTGAGAACAGCGGGTACACACGAGAGCTGGGCGAGGCACTGTTCGACAAGATCGAGCCCTTTGCCGATTACGCCTTCAATAAGTCGCACGCGTATGGCTACGCGCTGGTGGCCTACCAGAACGCTTGGCTGAAGACGCACTACCCGGTCGAGTATCTCTCCGCGTTGCTCACATCCTTTAAGGACGACAAAGACAAGACCGCTGTGTATCTCGCAGAGTGTCGATCGATGGGCATCACGGTGCGAGTGCCGG
>Ga0208872_1000474_pt1 | contig 29736 bp, 26 predicted proteins | sample CryBogCBH12Aug08_FD_185508 | JGI IMG/M metagenome (GOLD analysis project Ga0208872, IMG submission 185508) | Freshwater microbial communities from Crystal Bog, Wisconsin, USA - CBH12Aug08 (SPAdes) | ecosystem: Environmental > Aquatic > Freshwater > Lake | place: Crystal Bog, Wisconsin, USA...
TCGGTTCGGCTCGCACGGCTCTTTTCAATTGGTTCGTGGCGCGCCAGTCGTCGGATGGCGTCTTCCTTCTCCGCATCGAAGACACCGACGCCGATCGCAATCGCGAGGAGTGGGTGGACGGCATCGTCGCGGCCATGCACTGGCTCGGCTTTGATCCCGACGAAGGACCCTTCCGTCAGACGGACAACACGGATGCTCACCGCGCGGCCGTCGAGGATCTGTTCCGTGGCGGCTACCTCTATCCCTGCGCCTGCACGTCCGACGACGTGGCCCAGCGCAAGGGTGACAACAAGACCCCCGGCTATGACGGATACTGCCGTGATCGTGACGTTCCGCGAGGACCAACGACAGGCCTGAGGTTCCGCACGCCACGTGAGGGCGCGACCATTGTTCACGACAAGATTCGTGGTGACGTCGTGACCGAGAATGCGGTCATTGAAGACTTTGTGGTGGCCCGTTCGTCGGGCGCCGCGCTGTTCGCCCTCGCGAATGTTGTCGATGACCGCAACGACCTCATCACGCACGTCATCCGGGGCGAAGAACACCTGCCCAATACGCCCAAGCAGATTCTTCTGTGGGAAGCACTCAGTGCGACGACCGGCGTGTCGGTGCCGATTCCCGAGTACGCGCACCTGCCGATCCTGGTCAACGAGCAGCGCAAGAAACTCTCGAAGCGACGTGACCCGGTGGCGGTGGAGTCGTATCGCGATGCGGGATACCTGCCGGCCGCAATTCTGAACTACCTCTCATTGCTTGGTTGGTCACCACGCGGAGATGAGGAAAAAGTTCCCTTGTCCGTGTGTATTGAACAATTCCGCCTCGAGGACGTCTCGCACTCACCAGCCTTCTTCGACCTCAAGAAGATGGCGCACATGAATGGTGAGTACATTCGTGAACTTAGCTCGGAGGACTTTCTCGCCGCGGCGGCCCCGTGGGTTACTCCGTGGGCTTCACAGTGGCGACCCACCGAAGGAACACCTCCGTGGACGCAGGAGTCATTTGACTCTGCGGTATGGGAAGCGGTCGCGCCATTGGTGCAAGAGCGCGTCGCACTGATGGGCGAAATCGTGCCCATGATTGAGTTCTTCTTTGTGAGCGAAGCACCCTTCGACGAGGCGGCGTTTGACAAGACGATCCGTAATGACGACAAGGCGCGCGAGTTGCTGAGCCGATCCCTCGATGTTTTTGGCGACTGCGAGTGGACATCGTCATCGCTACACGCCGCGGTCGTGGCTTTGGGAGAGTCGCTCGAGCTGAATCTGCGAAAGGCCCAAGCTCCCGTTCGGTGCGCCATCACGGGAAAGACCGTCGGTCCGCCCTTGTTCGAGTCCCTCGAGTTACTCGGACGCGAACGAACATTGCAAAGGGTGCGGGAGGCGTTGGCGAAGGCTGGCGGATGATTTTCGGCCCGTTGAAGCTGCTACTGCGGCTGATCGGACTCGTCCTGGCGTTGGCGGTGCTCTATTTCGCTGTGACGTTTGTCCAGATTTGGATGACGGGACAACAACACTCAACGAACAATGCCGACGCGATCATGGTCTTTGGGACGACCGAGGACAACGGAACGCCCTCGGCGGAATTGACGTCGCGACTGAATGAGGCGCTCGCTCTCTTTAGCGCGCACCGAGCACCGTTCATCGCCGTCACGGGTGGGAAGTTGCCCGGCGACGTGTACACAGAAGCCGGTGTCTCTGCTACCTATCTCGAAGCTCACGGTGTTCCCCGCGGTGCGATCATTCTGGGCGGTGGACGTGACACGTGGGAAAACGTGGCGTCGGTGGCGAATGCCCTCAAATCCCGCCATTTGCGCACCGTGCTTACGGTGACGGACCCTTTCCACGAATATCGAGCGATGGCGATTTCATCGGACCAAGGTTTTTCTCCGTCGCCCGCACCCACTACTACCTCGCCGATCACGGGTTCTGGACTCGCACTGAATTACTTCAAAGAGACGATGGAAGTCGGCGCCGCGCGCTTTGTGGGCTACGAACGATTGAGTCGGTGGTTGCACGCGGGCTAGGTGGTTGGCGGGCTCCCGCCCCACTCGGTTAGAATTTCCAAGCCCTTCGGGGGTGGTGTAATTGGCAACACAACTGGTTCTGGTCCAGTTATTCAGGGTTCGAGTCCTTGCCCCCGAGCGACGTTGGAAATACCGGTACTTTCTGGTGTTTCTCGCTTCATGGTCCCATCGTCTAGTGGCCTAGGACATCACCCTCTCAAGGTGGAGGCACGGGTTCGAATCCCGTTGGGACTGCCAATTTTTTTCCTTGCGGCTATTGGGTTTTGCCCGTTGACGCTCTCCGGGCCACTACCGCTGCCATAACTCTGGCCATAACTTTTTGGCCCTCCACGACCCCTGAGCGAAGTTCTTGTTCACGGCGAATGCGCGCGGCGCGGGCCACTGGACGGTCCTGGCCATGACCACGAACACCGCCACCATGGAGCGGTTCCTCACCATCCCCCAGCTCGTCGAGCGCTGGCCGATCGGTCGGACCCGCGTGTACGACCTCGTGAAGACCGCCGACTTTCCGAAGGGCCTCGTCCTGTTGAGAGACAAGAACGGGATGGCCCGCTCGACGGGCTTCCGCTTGAGTGACATCGAGGCGTACGAGGCGAGCCGCATGGTTCACTTCAGCGGCCTCGACGCTGAAGAGCTGGCCGCGTTGGCCTCCGACATCGAGCTGTTCGAGGGCACTGAAGCGAGTGCTTCGGTCGCCGACGTGGAGCCCGACCCGGGCCCCGCCGTCTCCCTGCCGCCGGCCAAGAAGGCCCAGCCCCGAAGGAAGGTGCGCTGATGCCTGCCAAGGGATCCACGGGGACAACGCGGTCTAAGCCACTTCGCTCGGACCGCGGCGTGAAGCTCTACGCGCCCACCCCGTCCAAGCCGTTCTTCCGAGTGGTCGCAATTGGTCAGCACGAGCGCACCAGTGAGCGTGTGCCGGTCGCCCTCATCGCCGACAGTCGGGCGAAGAAGTTCGACTCGGCCAAGATCGACCCGGTGGTCGCCAAGGCGCTGCGCGAAGCCGACGACCTCTTCGACAAGATGGTCCTCTGGGCGAAGTCCCAGCCGTCGGCCCCGCGTCGGGGTGACCGTTCGATCAACGCCCTCTGTGACCGCCGGCTGAAGGAGCTGCGGGACCGGGACCGTGCCCGGGGAACCATCGCGAAGAACGAGGACCTCATGCGTCTCTACGTTCGCCCCGTGATCGGCCACGTGGAGGTCGCCGACTGGACGAGCGAGCACTCCCGCGAGGTCATCCGTGCGGCACGAAAGACCTGCGGCGATGAGCGCATCCAGGACCTCGGGAGACTCCTGCGCAGCCTCGTGACGCTGGCGCACCTCAAGCCGGTGTGGCTAGCCAAGGACGAGGACCCCATGGAGGGCGTCGACTACACGACCCGGTCTCGAGCGCAGGGAGTGACAGCGCACTTCGTTCCCCTCAACGAGCGCCCCTCGACGCAGCAGGTGGACTCTCTCGCGAAGGCGCTGGGGGAGCGCGGCCGGCAGGTCGCTGCCTACCTGGCGGGCCGACCAAACAACCCGGTCCAGATCGACCGCAACTGGGGCAATCTTCTCGTCCAGGTTTCCGGCAAGAGTGGACCCCGCGCAGGCGAAGCGTTCGCACTCACCGTGTTGAGCTGCGCTCGCCCCCGAGCCGAAGTCGAAGCGACGATCGCCGTCGACGTGCTTCTTTCGGCAAAGGTTCGAAAGGAGCGCGTCAGCAGCATCATTGACCTGCCACATGGTTACGCCATCGACCCGCAGAATCGGGTGATCGCCATCACCGAGACCGTGGAGTGGGACAAAGGCAAGCCGTATATCGCGCCGCCGGAGGAACGTGCATCCGGAAAGGAGCCGAAGTCGAAGAAGACCCGTGAGACCATCTACCCAAAGAGCCTGGTCGACCCCATCGTCGAACGCTGCCGGATCCTGCTCGAGAGGTTCGGACCCGAACGGGGCCCTCACGCCCTCTTGTTCCCCGAGCACGACCACCGCTTCGTGCTGGTTCCCGTGGACCCCAAGCGACCCAAGGGGCCCAAGCGTTGGCAGGACCAGGACTGGTGGAGCCTCAGCGATTTTCGGCGTTCGATGTACCGTCCGGCCGTGGCCGCGGCCGAGTTCTGGCCCGATGAGCCGCCATTCCCGTATGAGAACCTTCGTCACCACTTCGCCACGTGGGCCAAGTCCATCGGCTACTCCGATGAACTCATCACCAACTGCATGGGGCACCACTCGGTCGACTACACCCAGAAGCGCTACTTCCGAACTGGTGCGGACACGATCGCGCAGGGGATGGCTGCTTCGAACAACCTATAGAAACTCTTGAAGAATGAGATGAGGAGGTCGAAGGGGCTTTTGTAGGGGGCTGCTGTCAAAAGGGAATATTCGACAATAGATCGGAGTGACTCCTCTGTTACAGCGATTGAGTACCTTGCGAATGTGATCATCGGTACTTGGAACGTCGCCTACGGTCGCGGCCCCTTAGTGAACGCTCGTCGTCAAGCCGTCCTAGCCAATTACAACGCTGATGTCTGGGTGCTGACCGAGACCCATGAGTCACTCACCCCTGGCGACGACTACGTCGCATTCAACTCTGACATTCGCACCACGAAGACTGCGAAGGTCGATGACAGGAGCCACTGGACGACTGTATGGGTTCGCCAAGAGCTGGTCCCTATCGCCCGACCAGTGCGCTCGGACCCTGAACGCACTGTGGCCTGCGAGATCAACACGTCGAAGGGTCCACTGATTATCTTTGGCTCCGTACTGCCGTGGTACACGGACCGAGACCGGTACTCATACGAGGAAGAAGTCGGTAGTCAAATACTTGGTGACGCCATCATCCTGCCGTTGCTGAGTGGCGCTCGGATCTGCGTCGCCGGTGACTTCAACATGAACCTCGGTGGCCCGCACTACTACGGGTCAAGAAGAAATCGCCAAATTCTGACCGACGCTCTGCGGATGGCCGAACTAACGGTCTTGACTGATTACGACGCCACCAAGTCTGCGAAGCCCGACTACGGCCTCATCGACCACGTCGCGGTTTCCACGAACTTTGCATCCCGTCGCGGGGAGCCAATGATCATTGAAAAGCGCGACCACGCGGGCCACCTACTGAGCGACCACCATGGAGTCGTGGTGGAGTTGGATCTGCACTAGCGACATAGCGTCGGTCGACATCTTCCGGATTTACGTGCCGCTTGGAAGGCAATATCTTCCGTACTCAGACTTCGACCACGTGATCTCCGCCTCATCCCGCTTGCACTCAAGACAAACAGATCCAACTGGTTCCGGAATGGACATCAACGCTGCGGTCGTCGATCCACACTCACACGGCGCAAGCACATATCCACGCTTCCGCTCGGTACTCCATCGCGGCGAACTCTGTCGAAGTGAGTGGGCGGTCGTATACAGAACTTGACGAGACGAGTTCGGAACTAGAGCCTTGATCGCAGCGACTTGGGCTCGGCCACTGTCGGCAGCCGCGGCTGCGTAAAAGGCAACATGAAGGTGGCTGGGATTCCGGACCCACTCTCCCTCACAACCTGGCCCAAGGTGGACGGCCCGCACTCGCGCTACGAGGGCTTCTTCCACGTCAAGTTTCGCTGCGGCGTCAGCGTCCGGCATTTCGCGGTTGGTGAGGATGAATGTTGCAACGCGAAGGATGCGAGGGTCGACGCAACCGTTCAGCACCATGTGTCTGTCACTAACGCCCAGGATTGACGCAACCTGCGTGCGTATAACGAGGGAGTGCTCCTCGGCGTCCCAGTCCACGGCCTTCCCTTCTGAGAGTTGAACAACAAGTTGCTCGGCACGGGGAAGTGTCCGACGGCGTTTCTGCAGTCCTCGGCTGAAGTCGTAGGTACCCGAGAACGGGATCATGGCCTGGCCCTCGGGTCCCCCGAGGACAAGATCGCCTTGCCAGTTCAGGCGCTGGATCTTGAGGTCACCCTCCTCGTGAGTGCCCGACTCAAAGCGGAGATTCTTCACACTCGAAAGCCACTGTCCCCGGTACTGGAGGCACTCGTGGTCCCTCAGCGACGACACGAGGTGCATGAGCATCTCCGCAGGCGCCACTCGGGGTAGACGCTCGATGCGGTCAGACACTTCCATCTCAACTTGTCGCAGCGACTCCTGGAGATCGGGAAGGGCCGTGGACGCGATTTCGTTGTAGCGCGCCTGGGCTCGTTCGAAGAGCGGTCCTTGGAGCAGCCCCGTGCCGTCCGCGTTGGTTCCCAGCAGCCTTGCTTCCAATTCCTCCATCTCCCTGGTGCGGGCAGCAACTTCGGCTCGCAGCATCGACTGCTCCGCGCGCAACTGGGTGAGCTTCGCATCGTTGGGAGTTCCAAAGCGCTCCGAATCGAACGCCTCCAGGTCGACGCCATCCGCATTCATGATGCCGAGAACGATGCTTTCGGCGAAGGCATCGGGATCGAGCACTTGGTTCCCCGGCGCAGTCCGCAACTTCCTGGGGTAGCCCTTGACCAGCGCAAACCAATAGGGGCGGGCAGAACCCTTCATCTGTTGCACCGTCTGCGTTCTTCCAGTCAGCATCACGACAGGATTGCCGTTCAACGTAACGCGTAGTCCGGAGAAGGTGAGCTTGGTGTCTTGGGCTGTCGAGGCGTCCGACTCCTTCATGTACGACCGGATGCGACTGAAGTCCTCTGGAGTGGCCCAGGGGCCGTCGGGAGGGAAGCAGTCGGTGATCTCGATGGCGTCGACACCTGCTCCGACCCCACGGCGCAGGAAGCCAAACTCATAGAAGTCAAGGTTGTCCAGGATCGCCTGGAGCCGGGCCGAGTCAGATCCCCGACCGATAGAGGCACCGACGCCGTTTTGGGCGCGGAACATCGAGGTGGAGTACTGCCGGATGACGAGTTCGTCGACTATCTGTCGCTTGGTAACGCCGGGCTTTCCCAGTTGCCTAAGGGCGAAGCGGACGTTCTCAACCTGATCGACACGCTCGCCCTCTTGCGGGTGCCCTGCAGGGTATCGAACCTCGCTGAGTCCGTAGGCGACGGATTCGTCAGGCGGTCGGCAAGCGTTGATGTCGATGTACGCGATTCGCTCAGTGGGCGACGTGCCCGAGCCCTTGAGCCAGCATTCTCCTAACCCTGGTGGTAGCGGTGACGCTGCGTGGTAGGCAACGCGGCCGCCGACCATGACGTGGCCCGTCCGGTTCTTCTGTTCTCGTCGCGTTTGAAGCGGTATGTCCTTGGCCGTCTTCTTCGCACTGGACCCGCGCACGAAGACGCTCGTAGATCTTCCGTCATCGAGGCGGGAGCAACCTTCCTCGTCAGCGATCAGGCCGTCGTTGCCCTCGAGGACCTGCATCAGCGGGGCGATGGCCCAGTTACCGCGAACCCACCGGTCGAGGCGTTTGCAGTTGAACGCGCAGACGTTGAAGCGCCGATAGTTCTTTGCCACGAACTTCACGAAGGGTAAGGAATCGTCTTCGGCCGTCTTGGCTCCTGAACCGGAGGCGAGAATTCCAACGAACTGGTGCGTCGCCGAGTGGTCGATCACGACAAAACGGTGATGGATAGGTTTGCCGTCTGCGCCCCTCGAGGTTTTGTTCTCTGCATCTTTCAGGAGCTGCACCATGGCGTCGTGGGACGGGAGCAAGGGGCTGAAGTCCACACCCGTCTGGTTCGCGAACTGCTGCACCGCGCCTGCGAGGTCGCGTGCGGCACCGTCGCGGCTCTTGGTGCCGCCACCAGAGGCGCGTCCGACCGACATCACTACCTCGCCAGCGTCGAGGCGTTCGGCGTAGCCAACGGGTAGCCGCAACTGACCCTCGATGACCATCGAGCGCCATCCACCCCCGGAAAACGTTGCAATTGCTTGGCTCATTGCTCAATGCTCCTCGTGGGCTGTGACACGAGCATTTGTTGACTTGGGTCCAAGACATCAAATGCTCGGCAGCTGAGATGCGTTCCGGGTTGAAGTGCAGAAGGGTGCATCGCGACGGCGAAGTCATCGGGGCTCGCGACACCCGACCAGACGCGTTCCACGGCACGGCGCAGGGAAATGTGGCCATCGCGGTCGGTTGCGACGATGCGGTAGGGATTCAGGAGGCTTTTCTCTGTCATGCGCATGACAGTTCGGAGGCTCCTGCTTCAGGCAACCGAAGTGTCTGGATATGCGGATCTAGCAGGCGGCCACATCTGGCCTAGGACGGATGTGGGTCACGATCAAGGTGGACTGTCGCTCAACACGGAAGCGAGGACGAACATGGTGCGCGGGGTTCCGAGCGACGACTTCGGTTGGGAGTGCTTAGACACTCCTGAGGGGCGTCTCCACCCAGTGCTCCGAGTCGTCGTGTCGGGCTCAGGACTCCGTCAAGAGTGCTACTCGTGCTCTAGCCACCATCGACGAACCTCGTCGATGGTCCGCTGCCGGTTTCCGAGATGGATCACCGCGTGACAATTCGGACAGACAGGGCGCAGGTCGGTTACTGGATTCACACGGTACCCCTGCCCAATCTGGCTGATAGGAAGGATGTGGTGAACGTGGATCATCCCAGATGCCTCTGGCCCGTACATCTCTTCCATGGTCCGGCCGCAGACGGAACAGCTAAGCCCCCAATGCTCTAGGCACTTGCGACGCGCAGATCTGCTCCGTTCGTATTTATTGACTTTGACTTCAGATACAGCGCCCTCCCAGTACTCCACGTCATCATTGACCTCCTCACCCATCGCGGGGAGTGCAAGGCCACGCTGGTTGAGGTGTTCGGACCAAAGATCATGGAGTCGACTCACGTTGTGCGGTTCGGCGTCGACAAAGTGCTCGTCAGAGGGCATGAAGCCTGAGCCTTGTAGGTAGTTCCACGAGATGCCCGGGATATTGACCGCTAGGTCTTCGGTTGTCAAGCGATCGGCGACTGAAACAATCGTGTCCCACTCGACATCCACGTAGGAAGTGATGGCACTGCTGCCATCCCAATGCTCTGCTTCATAGACTTCGCTGACAACTACGCCCGATGCGACGATCCCGCGATCGCGAGATTGTCTGAGGAGATAGGCCCGCGACCCAATGGGAATCTTCTTGCGTATCCCGGTGGACCAACGTCGCACCAACGGGAATGACTCAACCTCTCCGTTCAAAATTGCCAGGAAGTCCTTGTCGTCGTTTGGTGACCACTTGTCCGGATTCCAAGTGAGGATGACCGTCTCTGCACGTCGCGATTCGGTCCTGATGTGAAGTGGATTCAATCTTGATCATCCTGTGAACTCAGCATTGGCATAGAGACTCCTGCAGATTGATTCGGTCTGGTTTTGAGGCTGACAAGCTATGCATAGTGAAATTCCATGCCACACCCTACGTTCAAGCCATCTCTGGGGTCTGCCCTGACCTCAGTTGAAAAGGGGCCGTGTGGACCTGCATAGTTCGCGCAACACATTCGCCAAGCAGATGCCGCTATCGACCCCTACCTACCGACCCTTCCATACCGACCCTTCCATACCGACCTCACCTACCTTCCCAGTGGTGGGTTCGGTCAGGAATCTTGAGCGACGGGACCCAGAGGCCGCCGGCGCACGGCCTCCGCATAGCCGGAAAGCCTCGAAGAAAGTGATTGCGCCGCAATTCGTGTAATGGACGGTCGACTCCACCTGCGGGCGAGAGGCGCCCTCGGTATGCCGACGCGGTGGTGCGTCAGCATGAGAACAAGGGAGTTATGCGATGGAATCGACGATGACCGACCGCGTCAAAGGACTCACGCAGTCCGACCTCGAGCAGATCGCAAAGCGGTGGGTTGCGGAGATCGAGGCGGCCTATGCCCTGCTGTCTGAAGGCGAGGTTGGCTTCGAAGAGGGAGAGTTCGAAGATTGGACGAGCGAACTTCCTGCACTGTCAGCCAAGTACTTGGGTGAAATCTCGGGCTTCTACTTGCCCGAGATGGTGGGCTACGAACTTTGCCTCGAGGTCGGAGAGGCCGATGTCACGTTGACCTGGGACGAGTGCGGCGAGTTCGCCACCCTCCTTGTCATTGACGAACAACTCTGTGCCGTTCGGCGCGTCCAGATCTCAAGACTGACCGCACGACTTCGAGGACTTGCGTACTGATACGACTTAGGCGACGGCATCAAGCTCCGCGACCGGCGTAACACGCCGACCCCGCCCGAACGTCAGGTGGCAGTGGTTGAGATTCTGCGTAGGTTGGCTCATAAGTTGCTCTGGGCAACTCTCACTGCCGATCCCTGCCAATGGTCCCCACTAAATTCGGGGGTGGTGACGGAGTTGGAAAGTTCGGGGCTGACGCACCGATCGGTCGCGAACACATGTGAACGCTGTCGATTTCACCTTCATCTGACTTCGGTGCTCGAAATCACTGCCTGAAATCACACCCGTTTGGCCCAGAGTGGTGTCGGCATGCCTATTCCGACCAAGAGACAGAGGCGACTGAATCTGACTGTGAGGCCCCTCTCATTACTTGTCGGCGGTTGCGAGCTACGGGGAGTCCAATTTCAATGTCTCACGTTCAGAACCACATCTCCACTGCAACGACGTGAACCTTCGAAGCATTCATTTCAGCAACGAGTACATGCTCCGATGAAGTTCACGAGCCGCGATTGCCGCATTGGACTACCTTGATGAAACGATGGCAAGTTGTTCAATTTGCTCTTATTCCGGAATGGGGGATCGTGACCATCGAAAATGCCGATTCAGCTCTGCCCACTACGTCGCCACGGACTTTCACGTACTTTCGCGGAGCGAGGCCATCACTAACAGCATCCTCAGACGAACCTGGATGGGACGAAGCAATGCGGGCCGTACGGAAGGACGTCTCAGACGCTCTGAGCTCTAAGCACGTTTCGTTTCTGATGGGGTCGGGAGTATCTTCCCTTCGAAGTGAAGACGGCACTGAACTTGGAATAGCCACAATGGCTCCTCTAGCGATTGAATTTCTTGATTCACAAGATCCGACCGGTCTTTCCGAGAATGAGATCGCGGTCCTTGTTGGCGAACTCGGAATTGACGTAGCGGATACTCAGTATGTACACAATCTCGAGTCATTGATGGAAGTGCTCTATGGTGCTCGGTTCGTGCTTGTTAGGTCGAAGCGCTCGTCTGACGCTCAAACTCTTGCGACAGTAGATCAGGCAATCTCCAAGATCAAGAGATTCATAAAGCAGAAGTGCACGGTAGGAAATTTCACCGAAGGGGATGAGTCTGTTAGCAGTTTGTACACTCAGTTCTATCTGAATTTGATTCAAAGAGATCGATCTCTAATGCGGCCGTGGATATTCACAACTAACTATGACTTGTTCAATGAAACTTGTCTGGATCGCAGCGGCATTCCTTTCATCAATGGATTCATGGGCTCTGTTGAGCGGAGGTTTAATCCGGCTCTCTTCCGTTACGCGATAGCAGAGAACTTGGACGTGTCAAGTCGAAAGCTGATGCCAGTCGACAGCCTGATATATCTCGTCAAGCTTCACGGCTCTGTTAGCTGGGAGGCACGCGACGATGGACTCTTTCCGATAGTAGAGACCCACCCAGCGCAAGTGAGCCATGAACAGTTTCTGATCTACCCAACGCCGGCTAAACAAAACGCATCGTTTGCCTCCCCCTACTCGGACATGTTCCGTGAGTTTCAGTCGCGAGTAGTCCGGGAGCAGAGTGCTCTATTTGTCCTGGGCTATGGCTTTGGCGATGAGCACGTGAACAACATCATCTTTCAGGCACTGACAATCCCCACATTTCGGCTGATTATCTTCGGAGATCCGAGTAACGCAGTAATTTCACGATTGCAAGCCCTCGATGATCCGAGAATTTGGATAGTAGGGACACAGGATCCAACGGCAACCTGGCGAGCTCATTTCTTCGTCAACTTCGTGCACGAATTCATGGCATTCGAAGGAGAAGATCCAGCTGACCTGGCTATTGCGAACGTCCTGAAGAATTTGATTATTCCTGAACGCTCCGGAAGCTTGTAATTCTGAGATGAGTAGGAGACGTGAACGAAGGTCACTCGGAAAGGTAGTGGCAGTGACGGCAGGTCAGTTCACGGTTGAACTGAATGCAAATCTCGACAGCTTCAATGTGGTTGGATTTGATGCGCAGCACTATGTTGCCCGAATTGGATCGTATGTGCTGATTCCTTTGTTAAGTGAATATGTGGTAGCGGAAGTTGTCGGGTTGAAAGAGCGAGACCCGAATTCAAGCGATCGAATTGGAGAGCGTGGGTCCTTTTCAGACTCCGGCGCGAAGTACTTGGATTTGGTGCCCGTCGGTAATCTCTCGTTCAGGACCGAAGAGCCCTTCAGGTTTGGAGTCTCCGTCTTTCCACCACTTTTCGCTGATGCTCTCTACACAGAGACAATCGACTTAGATCGAATCTTCGCCGTAGCTGGCTCTGTTGAACCAGTGGGCGTGAGGGAGGACTCTCATACGCGGCTTAGGGCATTTGAGATAGGTACCTCGGTTGTGTTTGACAACTACCCCGTCAAAGTTCGGATTGATGAGTTTTTTGGAGGGCACAGCGCCATATTGGGCAATACTGGAAGTGGAAAGTCCTGCACCGTTGCGAGCGCAGTTCAATCGGTGCTCTCTAAACCCGATGAGTTGCATGCTCTTGGTGCAACTTTTGTGGTGTTTGATACGAACGGGGAATATCGTCAGGCATTCGCAGAATTGCCTTTGCCCATCAGGCGAACGAGCGCAATCGTGCCATCCCCTGAGAGCAATATTTCCCCTTCGATGTTAGTGAGCGAATCGGAACAGACTTATGGCTTCAGACTCCCACATTGGTACCTATCTCCAGACGAATGGGAGCTTCTCCTAAGGGCAAGCGAGCGAGCTCAGCGGCCAGTTCTTCGGACCGCACTGGGCCTCACATCGTTGATGCGAGAGCATGATGACGCATCGGAGTCGCTGAAAAATCATGTGATGGCGAGTGCGATTCAGGCAATTCGCGCCACAAGCGAAAGTGCAACAACAACCGCCGAACGAATTCGGGCGACAGTCGCTGCCTTCCCGACCACTGCTTTCACGGTGGCAAAACTGGAGGACGCTCTCAGGATTAGTTACGGGAAGTTTGAGGATGGTGGAAGTTCGCTCGAGGAGATCTTGGAGCAGCATATTGAAGAAGGCATCAACCTACCGGATTACAACAACACTCCATTTGAATTCGGCGTACTGGAAGATGCAATCAATATTGCGATCCTTTACGAAGAGTCCCACGGAAATAGGCATATCCGGGACTACTGCTCAACCATGCTCACTCGATTTAAGTCCATTAGAGATCGTACCGAGTTTGAATTCATGCGGCCTGAGGCTGCAAGTCTTGAAGACCACGAATCCACGATCGACAAGTTCGTTGAGGCACTTCTAGGTCGACGGCGTGAAGATGACAAAGGTAACTGCACGGCGTCCCAAATTACAATTCTGGATTTGAATGCTGTTGACGACGAGATTGTGCAGGTAATCTCATCAGTGGTTACGCGCCTGGTTTTTGAGCGACTGAGACGGAGCGAGCCCAGAAATTCGGCGCCGGTAAACATTGTTCTCGAAGAGGCGCACCGGTATATTCCCGAGAGACCGACTGACTTCGCATTAGATGCTGTAAAGGTCTTTGAACGTGTAGCGAAGGAAGGGCGCAAGTACGGAGTGTTCTTGATGATTGCGTCGCAAAGGCCGAGTGAATTGTCGCACACAGTTCTGTCCCAGTGCTCAAATTTCGTGATCCATAGGATCCAGAATCCGGAGGATCTTCAGCACATTCGACGGATGACACCCTTTATTTCGGATACGGTTCTTGCTCGACTTCCGTCGCTACCAAAGCAGAACGCCTTGATCTTTGGAAGTGCTGTCAATTTACCGACCACTTTTAGAGTTCGAACTGCAGTTCCTACACCGAAGAGTGCGGATGCACAGATAGTGGAGATTTGGTTTCGGCGTAGCGAACAGATTGAGAATGAGTAACTCACCGCGACAAATGCATCGATTGATCATTTGATCACGGATCAGAAAGGGGCGCTGTATCACTCCAGTTCTCCCGAAGTCCCACTAAACCTTCAGCAGCCCCACCCAAGTTCTGGCTAGTTTTGGGGGATGCCGCCAACTTCCGTAGTTCTGTTCAAGTCGGAGTTGCTCGATGGAGCGGGAAGCTCATACCCGGTGTTCACCGGATTCCTCCCCGCAGAAACGCTCCTACGACTTTCAATCGTTCCTGCATTCACGGATGCGACCACACATGCCCAGATTGGTTCAAACGTCAATGGGAATCCTGTCGAGCGGTGGCAACGGCCCGAGATTCATGGGAAGATTGACAAGATCTCAGAGCGCTTCGGGCACGCTGGCGAAGTCATGCCGAATCCCGTACTGCTTGCTTCGTTGACGGCGCTCAGTCCGATAGTTCTGCATACTGCCGCTGATGGCACGCAAACTGTAGAAGTTGAGTTAGGCACCAGAGCCGGCGACCTCATAATTCTAGATGGTCAGCACCGAATTAAGGGACTTGCGGCCATTCCGGGTCGAAGCCACATCATTCCATTCGTACTCTTGGCGGATGTTGGAGCTCAGAATTACAACCGCTCTATGTATGCAAGGATCTTTGCCGAGGTAACGACTCAAAGCAGCGAGTTGGACAAACTCCATGATGCGTGGCTTCGATATGCGTTTCAACTCGACAATTATGAACCCCACGGAACGCCGCCAGTGGCTACTGCGGACCACCGTGCTATGGCTGCCGTCACATATCTTGTGTCTTGGAGCCCTGCGCCACCCACCGTCAATTCATTCTTGGACAGGATCAAACTCAATCCGGTGCGAGCCTTAACGCCTCCTATCCATCAAGGATTTGCGTATGACGCAATCTCGTTGAGTTCGATCGTCAAGGAAGGATACTTTTCAAACTCGGCTCGCACGACAGCGCTCACCGATGAAGTGATCGCAGAGAATATCGCTCATGCCGTGAATGCACTGTCAACTGTATGTACGACACCACATGAACGGTCCGTCTTTTTCGGAAGTGCGGATTATCGGCAAAGTCCAATGGAGGATGCGTTCCTTCTTGGTGTCTTGCACTATCTAGCAGTTAATGGTGTCCCTGGCGATTGGCAAAGTCTTCTCCGGGTCCTCAAGTTTGACAGCGCAAACTGGAATTTCAAAGCATGGGTCGCACGACTCGATGGCAACACCGGGGGACGCTCGCGAATCATTGCAAAGCGCGTGCTTACCGAGGCGTTCGAAGTGAGCGCGCTCCCAGCCGGTGTCACTGACATTCCGACTCACCTCAAAGGCGATGGCGCAAGACTCAACTTGGCCTTTACTCAATTGACTCCCGGGGGGCGCTCCATCCCCGCGTCGGCGGTGGGCGCCGACTTCCCAATCTCACGCATGGGAGTGCAGACCCTTACGGCTAGCGCCGACTACAAATTGACATTGATAGACGCAACATCGAGCATTGAACGGTTGGTTGCATGGGATGTCGCCAGACCTCGTGATGAATTGACACGTAGCAAGTTGGAACACAAGGGGCTTTCACTTCAGAGGACGCCAAACGATGCAAGGGAGATCCACTTCAAGGTTGAATACTACGGAGGAGTGGAAGAAACTTTCAAGCTCACGGTGAATTGGTGAGCGTTTTGGAATCCCGGGTTTCCATGACGCGGGAGTATTTCGAAGCGCTTCCAAGACTTAGATCCTTGAACTGGGATGAAGCCGCAGAGTCATGGGAAGAAATGAGTCTGCCACAGCGTCTCGTTCTGATTCATCCCGACTGGCTCGCAGACGCGGGTCTAAGTAGACAAATCGAATCTGTTCAAGGTGAACGTGCGTTTGCAGCCGATGCTCTCGGGCGAGTTGCTTGCGACAGTTGTCTCATTTGGGGCTATGACTGCACTACCGGTGATCGACTTCAACGAGACCATCTGTGGCCGTACGCTCTGGGTGGCCCCACAAAGCCGGGGAATTTCATCTTCTTGTGCCGGCAACACAATTCATTGAAGGGTGTAGATGTTCATTGCTACCCATGGGAGCAGGCCGAGAACAGGTTACTTCTTTGGCTTGAAGAGCAGGTCGCGTTAGTTCGGAAATTGTTGCTCTCTACCACTCCGCATTGAATCGAGCGAAGTTGCACGAAGCGGTTGCAGATTGGCCGTCTTCGAAGCCAAGAATTGTTCTATCAATTCAATAATGCCAAGACTTGATCGGGACTATCTGGAGCAGAAAGTACGGCCCTTAGCAATTTTGGGTTTGTGTGCTTTAGGATCGCCCGGTCACGGCGTACGTGCTCTCGAAAGACGTGCCAGACCGCACCGACGGACACTCCGTTTCCCAGTTGACGGTATGTTGCGGAGTCGGGCTGATTTCCGAAATCGAACCATTCGGGCAGACCTTGGAGTCTTGCAGCCTCGCGGAATGAGAGGCGCCGTTCTCGCGCGCCAATGATCGAAGTCTGTGTGATTGCAACAAGAGCAGGCAGGTAAGTTGGTGCTTTCGCCCTGATTCCTGAAGGTCGAAAGTGCATCACCGTGTCCCAGAGTCGTGGTGTGTCCTGCGCCTGCCATTCCAACTTTCGTCGCGATGCCGGGAACTGGGAAGTACGGACACCCCAACGCTTCATCCATTGGTCCAAGACTCGACGGTGTTCAGTGTAAAACTCAGAGTTCTTAATTGAGTAGTTCGCTTTCCACTCGGGCATCTGATGGATTTCGTCATAATCGAGTTTGGTGCGGCCTATCCATGAGTCAGCCCAGAGGGGGAAACCAGGCAGGCGGCGACCTTCTCGTTCCTCCCACATGATTTGCACGAACTCGTCCCAAGCGTTGATCCAGAGACGTTCTGCGTCGCTCAATTCGCACCCGCTTACCCGGTGGTCCGGATCAAGAGGCAGGTCCGACTCCAAGCTCCACTCGCGAGGGTCCCAACCGCCTACTGGCTTGTTTAGGACAGGGATCTCCGCGAGAAGCGACTCGCCCGAGTCCTTATCTACTCGAGTCGCCGTGATGAACACACGTTCGCGAACTTGGGGCCGACCTCCACGGTCGGGAGGGAGCAGGTGCGGAGAAAACACTGCAGGTCGATCTGCGACTCGATAGCCAGCGTCTCGGAGCGTCTCGATGATGACTTGCCATTCGTGACGATGACGAGGCCCGGCGATGTTACGTACGTTTTCGAGCATCACAATCGCCGGCCGACGCTCTTCAATGATCCGAAGGATGTTCCAATAGAGCGTGCCACGGGTCTCGTCCATACCTTTCTGAGCACCACTCTTGGAAAAAGGCTGGCAAGGGAAACCGGCGCAGAGGACGTCATGCGGTGGAACTAGCATCTCGTTCTCGTTGGCGTCTCGTGTGATGTCTCCGAGTGAGGCCATTCCCCAGTTGCGCTCATAGACCCTGGAGGCGGGTTCGTCAATCTCCACGGCGTAGACGCATTCACCGCCAAGAGCGCTCATTGCCGCATGAAATCCGCCAATGCCGGCAAAGAGATCGACATAGGTGAAGGCGGGCTTGGTCATGTTCGGAGCTTACTAGCTCTCAGTGACACAACTCACCAGTTTGAGGGAACTTCGTGATGATCCTCTCGCCGGACTTCCCAGCCGAAGACCACACCGCGACCCCCACAAGGGTGTCTCCATGCCTCGAAGTCAACCTTGACAAAACTTCCGAGAACTAGATCCTTTATCCCGAAGATCCCATCGGCGAATTCAACCAGAGGCCTGGGCGAAAGGCTTCCCTCGTTGGAACGGCAAACAGCTTCAATCTCAGCAATCCGCTTTCCCTCGTCAGGATGGCGCTGGCGTGCTTCGGCGCAAGACTCTTCGCTGTATGTAAACGCAAATCCGATCACGGCTAGACGACGCGCAATCGGATCTCTTCGTAGGCGAACGATGTCATGGTACAAACTGCGATCCTTCAAGAAGGGAGACAAAGCCTTGGCTACGGCGTAGTCATTCCTCTTCCCATTGTCACCAATCAACTGGAGGTATTTAACTTCGATCGCCCATTCCGGAGGGCTCGTTGAACCATCGGTAGTCAACACATGGTCACAAGAGTTACGAGTCTGACCCGGAAACGCAATCTGAGTCGCGTGTGCCGAAGGCGCAACGAAGTCCTCCGGATGTGCGGACGCCCACCAAGTGTCAAGTTGGTCGACGACATCTCGCTCCAGCATGGTCTTCAAGCCTGGCAGGTAGATCTCGCCTGTTCGCTGGTTCGCTCTCTCAAGAGTGACTATGCGGTCAATGGCATTGAGGCCTTCGGCGTAGCGCCCGACAACGTTAATCAACTCCATTACAGGACTTTCTAGTAGATGCCCCAGGGACGGGAGGTGATTACTTCAGGAAACCTCGCAGTAGGTGGAGGAGCCCAACCAATTGGAGGAAGTAATCGAGTCGATCTCTCGATGACCCTGCCTTCCTAGTTCACGTTCCTTAGTTTCATTCGTAAGTCTCTCGATGCTGTGTGGGAACATGTCGGAAATGGCTGCCTGGCTCTCTAAGAGTGCAATGGAACTTCGGGAATCCTCCGTGGAGGAGATGATTGACGTACTGGTCGGTCGCGCCGGACGGAGAGGCTTCAACATTCAGCGCGAGGAGATTCTTGCGTGGAGGACTACTCTGACCCTGGTAATTGAGGCATTCGACGAGATTTCTGAAAGCGCTGACCTCACGCATTGTCAGGTGCTCTTCGAATACGAAATTCCACGCCGAGGTCGTCGTATTGATGTCGTCCTAATTCTTGGGACGAGAGTAGCGGTAATCGAGATGAAGGTTGGCGCAAATCGATTTGACCGCGCAGCCATGCTCCAACTTGTGGACTACATACGAGACTTACGTGACTTCCACCTCGAAAGCAAAGGCATTGAACCTGATGCCGTACTTATCGCAACAGATGTGCAAAGTTCGGACGTAGGTTCGAGCATTACGGTCGAAGGTACTTGTTTGCAGTGCATTTCACTTGCTAGTGAACTGTCGTCAATCATTGCAGATCTCCTCGGTCGTCAGGTGGGTGAACTGGTCGATCATGTCGCTTGGAACAACTCTGAATATCAGCCAACACCTGGAATAGTTGAGGCAGCTGTCGAACTGTTCGCTGGTCATGACGTAAGGGCGATAAGTCAAGCGTGGGCTGACAACCTCAGCGAAACCGTTGACGCAATTCGAAGAATTGTTTCTAGGGCTCGCTCAGAGCGCCAGCGCGTCGTTGCCCTGGTTCAGCAACTTGTCGCCTTCGGCGAGCTTGCGGATGATCTGTTCGGGGGTGTGATGCCTTCTCTTCACGGGTAGTCCTCCTGCTCCATTCTGGAGCATCCGGACTCTCGTCAGCAGTGGCTCAGTTCAAGGGGATCTCCGCACCGCAATCGATCACCGCGTGGAAGAAGGGCTCTGTCGGTGAGCGCGAGCTGGCAGCGAGCCTCGAGAAGAACCTCAGCGGTCGTGCCGTTCTTCTCAATGACCGCTCTGTTCCGCGAACCAAGGGGAACATCGATCATCTTGTTGTTGCTTCATCCGGCGTCTGGGTTGTTGACGCCAAGAACTACTCCGGTCTGGTGCAGCAAAGAGATGTCGGCGGGTTCTTTAAGACCGACATCCGTCTATACGTCGGTGGGAGGGATCGTTCCAAAGTGCTTACCGGCATGGGTTGGCAGCTCAAGGCCGTCACCGAGGCACTAGGGGACCCCGAGGTTCCAGTTCGAAGCGCCGTATGTTTCACCGACGCGGATTGGGGTTGGTTCGCCAAGCCCTTCACCCTGCAGGGCGTCTTTGTTTCCGGTCCCAACGGACTCGCCAGAAGGATCGCTGAGGAGGAGCTGTTGACGCCCGAGCAGATCCAGGGAGTCGCACGTCACATATCTGAGAAGTTGCCTCCGAAACCCTGACTCCGAGACTTGAGTTCCTTCGAATGCCCGGCGATGATCGACTGACATCCTGTAGCTCGTGCCGTTGGCGACGCAGGCGGATCTCACAACGTGAGCGCTTGGCAACGCGATGCTCGGTCGGTGAGTGCAGAAGGAGAAACAAGGTGGACAGGCGAATCGAAGTAGCAACCTCGCTCGGAGGGCAGTCCTTCCATAACTCAGCCATAACTTTTCCGCTGCTAGGAGGAGTTATGCCTTCCCATCAGGTACTTCACCGCGCGCCCCTTCGAAGCGTTTCAGCGACTTGCGCGACGCTCGAGACGGCTGCTGCGACCAGGGGGAATACCGCGAATAGTCAATCCGCACAAGGCCGATCGACGATCACGCGCCGCCTCAACCGCGGCTCGCGCGGGCGCCTCCAAACACCCGTGACGCAACACTCTCAAGGTGGAGGCACGGGTTCGAATCCCGTTGGGACTGCCATTTGACCTTGACCCCTCATGCCGAGCCACGTCTTTAAGAATCAGACCTGGTGGATTTCTGATTGAAAGGGCTTCGAACGCCTCGGGGGCGAGGTAGTCAATCGAGCTATGAAGCCGCTCGGGGTTGTAGAAGTGCTCGATGTAGTCGGCAGCAACGACCTCCATCCGCCGAATAAGTCTCACCAATCAGGTTCGAATAGTCGTTGATCCCACAAACTGCTTCAATTCAAAGTGCGATCTGGAGAAGCAGCCCCGCGTATGTCGCGATAGTTACCAAAGCAAAAGCAGTTCCATCTACGTAGTCAAAGTGCGAAATGTTCATGGGTACTAGTTTCGGGCAAGGATACTGACGAGAGACTCGAAAAGCTTTTAGGTGAGGCGTGAGATGAAGCGACGGAGAATTTATCTTCAGAGAAGCTTGCTCGCATTCGCTATTTCGGCACTCTTGCTCGGCACAGTCTTCGTATTTGTGCCTCACAACAATGCGATTCCCAAGAACGCACGTGATCTCAAAATGTCAGACACCAAGGAATTGCTTCCCATTGGCCATCAGTTACTGCACAACTCGTTGGGAAACGAGACATCACTTCTCACTGGGAGTTTTCCTTCTGAGAGTCAAGGATTCGCAATTGCGGTGGGAACCAGAGACCACCGAGAACGACTCGTTTCAACGGTCAACGCTGGACGCTCGTGGAGTGAGCGAGGCCTGATTCCGTCAAGTGTCATGAGTGATTCTTCGCCTCAGCCAACGACATACTTCGTAGATGCTCGCGTCGGATATGTCCAGCCCGACATCGGCTCGTCCATTTACATGACCAAGGATTCAGGTCGATCGTGGTCGCGCCTTCCAGTCGCTGGGAAGTGGTTGGCGATGGAGGTGAGTAGACAAAGAATCTGGGTCGTAAGTTCACACTGTTCGGTTTCTGAGTCCTCACCTTCTAGTTCTTGTCCCGCCACGCTTACGTCCCTCGCGATTGGGTCAGCTCACCTCGATAAGGAGATGGTGCTTCCTCGCGGTGTGTGGGCTGCAGTTCAGAATGGTGACTTCGAACTCAGCAACCCCTCGCCTGGAGTGCTTGGAGTTTCAATCTCGGGCGTCTCGGAATTTGGAGGTTCGTTGATTTTTACAAGAGACGAAGGCGCGTCCTGGCACGTCGCCACGTGGCCCTGCAGAAATCTTGGTTTTGTCTCTCTCGTGGGAACGAAAGGTGGTTCATGGGTCCTCTCATGTTTTCTCGGCGGTGGGATGACGCAAGGGACCAGTGAGATCTGGAGATCACCAAATGACGGAGCGACATGGCACGAGCTGGGCTCTGCAAATGAGGAACAGTCAAATCAGGTTGGCTCTATCCGGGACCTCGGATACTCCCTTGTTGGAAACTCCGCAAATTCAGCGATGTACGCGGAATTGAGTGGTGCTGGAAGTAATTTCGCGGCGAGCTTCGATGGAGGACTCACATGGAGAGATTCAACGTTGCATTTTGAAATACCGAGCGTCTCTGTAGCGCTCGATGGAAACGATGGGGTAGTTATCTTTGCTGGAGAGAAGACGTATTGGTCAAGCAATGGGCAAAGTTGGGTGCAGCGACTTCTTCCAAGAAGTTCGAAGGACTTTTGATGCGCACTGGAGTCCGTTCAAATTACGAGGGCGCGAACTCGTATCTTTGACGAGAGCTAGGTCGACGACTCAAAGAGGAGCCCGCCCTCAGAGTTTGCCCCCAAGTCCAATTCCCTGGGTCGATTGGTAGCCAACGACCGAAGTGGCTTCTCCGCCGAATACTTCGGTACCGATCACCTGGACCAACTGATTTGTTGAGGGTGTGTATCGGTCGACGACGGTCGCACCACCAAAACACTCACCGCCTGGCACCATCACGTTGAGTGACGTTGGCGTTGTTCCGACGACGATTCCGGATACGGCAGGATTGTCGAGCATCGTGACATGTTGTCCATGAAGTTCACCAAGCACCGGTGGTCCACATGACTGCATTTGAACAAGCACGCGTCCGCCGATGCGCCACGCTTCGAATAGACCAAAATTACTGGGCTCTGTAGCCAGGAGGCGAGGCGCGGGCCAGTCACTTGAGAACAGGTACAAACCCCCTGACGCGTTGTTGTGCGTTTCGCATGATGCAACGATGACGTTTCCTCCCCAGAACGCTTCTGGCACGCATCCACTTTCTTGATGACCCGGAATCGTGCTTAAGACTTTGCCGTCAAGGTCAAGGATCGCGAGACCACCTTCAGCGCCCAACACCACTTCCGCCCCGTTAGGTGACTCCAGCCATGTCTCATTCCAGCTCTTCACACCCGGGAAACCGGTGGGGTAGCGGACCTGGGCAGTGCCGCCCACGGAATAGCGCTCGAGCCATTCAACGGATGAATCATTCAGCTCTTTGATAAAGATTGAGTTTCCTTGCGGCGTGGCGAAGATGGCGGAATCTTGATCATTGCGCCCCGACTTGAAAGAACCTTCGACGATGCCGCTGCGAAGGTCGATGGTCTCGTAGCGCGCGGGTATCAGGCTCTCGGGATTCGAGTTTGACGTTTCGACGAGCACTCTTTGGCCGTCGACTGACCAATCGACAACGTGGGGAGTTAGACCCGGAAGTTGGTAGAGGGGATAGATCTGACCAGATGGCGACACCAGGGTTAGATAGGTGGCTACCGACTTTTGGTGCGGATGGGGCTCCCACGTCGAAACGAGCCAGCCCCGGCCAACATTTCGCCACGGCACGGCAGACGGACCAACATGCACTCCACGCGAAAAGTGTTCTGAAACTACCGATAGCTGAGGCTTGGTGTCATCACTCGTCGGTAATTTCGCCACCGCCACGATAAAGAGGGCAACGACGAGCACGACGTATGACCACTTGAGCCACTTGGAAACGTCCGTGTGTCTTGAAGAAGTAGCGACGTCATCGTGAACGCCAATCAGTTCAGGTATCTGCTCAGAAGGCCGTTCTTCCATGACGCTCAACTAGACCCTTTCGGCGCAATCCCTGAGTCTCGCCTACGGCAGTTGGACTGGCTGCAGTTCGTGGAGAGATTCTTTGGCGACGCCGAAGATGAAAAACTTCTCCAAGTACGCACTCGGATCGTGTGACCAGTCGTACGCGCGGACCTCTTCGAGTGTGCGGCGACCAAACCGCGCTCGAAAGAGTTCCCAATCCGATGTCGTCAGCGAAATGCTCTCGAGACCTGACGACTTGACGGATTCTTCGAAGTATCCAAGGAGTTTGGGGCCAATCCAAGGAATGAAACCAACAGGAAGGGCCGCGGGTTCGTCATACGCGTTGGCGATGTCGGCGAGGTGCGTCACGACGTCAGCGACCGCGTGCCACTGCCCGTGAGAGTCATCACCCGACAGCATCTCTTCGAGGAAGACAGCACCCACCGACCACTCCTCGAGGAGTTGCTCGAGTGACTTCGACGCGCCGCGCTCAACTTGGGCCGCGGTCCAGGGTTCTCCGGGCGCACCGGCAAAGTTGCCGGTTCTGCCATCCTCGATCACTCCCGCGAGGTGGGCGCACACCTCGCGCACCGACCACAGTGGCGTCGCGGGAACCTTCGCCGCCGCGTCGTGCGTGGTCGCCAGACGAATAATTTCTTCTCGTGCCGTTCGGTAGGCCACACCCAGATCAATGGTCATGCGAGAACCTTATTCTCACCGGGGGAATTGCGCACTCGTGACGAAAAATTCCCGCCACGTCGAGATTGTTTCGCCGCTACACGGTCGACGACGATCCTGACGCAGGTCGCACCAACGATCTTTCACGCTGCAGGGGCTTTCGCGACAATTGCTGAGCTCGTGCGCGATCAACGTGAGCGGCGTCGTGCAACGGCCCGGCTTGCTTTTGTGCAATAACCATGGTGTCGCGCCAGTCCTCGCTGCCATCTCCCCACGCAACGTCTTCCGATTGAGCGACGTCCACCACACTCAATCCGCCCCACATCACCAGTGCCGTGAGACCTTCGGGCAGATACCGGTAACAGTCAATGGGATACGAATGCTCAGGACCCGAACCGGGAACAATGATGCAGACGAGCCCACCCGGGCGAACGACGCGTGCGTACTCCGTCACGACCACCCACGGGAATGCAACGTGTTCGAGAACTTGACCACTCACGAGGACGTCCACGGAATCGTCGGCAAAGGGGAGCGCCCCGTAAGGATCGTCAAGCACGACGTCGACGTTGGGACCTTCATCGAGGTCACATCCGATGTACTGCCAGTTAGGCGACGTCAAGAGATGTTTGTAGGTACCGTTGACGTCGGCGGAACCGTGGTCCACAATGACGAGCGATTCGTCGGTGCGGTGGGCGAGGAACTTCGCCACGAACTGCGCCATGCAAGCCAGTGAACTCTTGTGCATTTTGTACGCGGGCCTCTCCGTGCGCGACGATCATTCCTACGATCCGCGGATGCCTAACGTACTTCGGATTCCTTGACGACGCCGCGGAGCAACCCGGGAAACACGAGGGAGTGAAACGGCAAAACCGAGTACCAGTACAGGCGCCCCCAGAGTCCGCGGGGCTTAAAACGCGCCCGCTGGGTGAGGCGTGACCCCTCCTCGGTGGGCTCGATCGTCCACTCCAACCACGCGTCGCCCGGGAGCAGCATTTCGGCGTGCAGGCGGAGAAAATTCGGGTTGGACAACTCTTCCACTCGCCAAAAGTCCACGAAGTCGCCCGTCATGAGATCCTGGGGATCTCGCCGCCCGCGTCGTAGGCCCGGGCCGCCCCACAGCACGTCAATGAACCCTCGTATCCGCCAGAGCCATTCTCCGGAGTACCACCCATGATCACCGCCGAGAGTGCACAACGTGGCGAACAGCCGCTCGGGTGAGGCTGAAGAAGTGGTCACTCGCTCATCGATGAGTTCCGTTCCGCCCGCCCACGCCGGGTCGGTTTCGTAGCGACGAAAGGGCTGCAAGTCGGCTCCGGTAAAGGCCGTCGGAACGTCTCCGTCGCGGGTGCGGCCGAGAGCGAGACGGATGGCGTCACGCAAACTGTGTTGAGGGGCGCCGAGGTCTCGTATGGTGCGATCGTCGCTGACGACCACTTCGTTGACGAGGCTGTCGACGAGGGGACGCGCCAACGACGCCGGCACCGGGGTGACAATGCCCACCCAGTGGCTGGAGAGTCGAGGCGTGAGGACGGGCACGGGGATCAGCCGCCGCCGCCGCAATCCCGCCTCTTTCGCGTACAGGGCCATCATCTCCGCGTAGGAGACAACGTCGGGACCGCCGATTTCGTAGACACCGGGGAACGGATCCGGATTCTCAATGACGCGCAGCAGGTACGTCAGAACGTCGGCAATCGCGATGGGCTGCGAGCGCGTGGTGACCCACTTCGGTGTGACCATGACCGGCAGTACCTCGACCAGGTATCGGAGCATCTCAAAACTTGCTGATCCTGAACCAATGATGACGGCGGCACGAAGCTCCGTCACGGGGATCGTTCCAGCGGCGAGCGTGCGACCAACGGCGTGGCGACTCGAGAGGTGCTCGCTCAGGCGAGCGTCGTCGGCACCCATGCCACCGAGGTAAATGATTCGTCCGACTCCCGCCTCTTCGGCTGCGCGACGAAATTGCTCCGCGTCACGGACCTCTTTGGCCACCCAATCAGGTCCGTCACCAATTCCGTGGACCAGATACACCGCCACGTCGCAGTCGTCCATCGCGCCGGCCGGTGGATTCCCGACTTCACCTTCCACGATGGTCACGTCATTGCGCCACGCGACCCGGTCGAGTTTCCCGGGTCGCCGCACGAGACATCTCACCTGGTGACCGTCTTGCAAGAGCCGCGGGACCAAGCGGCCACCGACGTAACCGGTGGCTCCGGTCACGAAGACGCGACTCACCGTGACGACCCGTGGCGGAAGAGCAATGTCATCTAGTGCCCCACGGCTGTGGCGGTGAGCGTGGAGGCAAAAATCTGCCACGCCAGGAGCGACTTCGCTACGAAGGAGAGGACGATGTAGGTCTTTTCACCCACGAGGTAGTCGGCGAAGCGTCCGATCTTTTTGTACTGCAGGTACTGGACGAGAGCGAAACAGTTGAACGCCACGAAGAGCGACACGTAGATCCCGTAGACGAAACCCGGCGCGTGCACGTGGGCTCCGGGTCCAATCAGATACACGCCGATGGCCAACCAGGGAACGACACCCGCGCCGCAACCTAACCAGAAGGGGGCAAGACTCCCGCCCGGAGTCTCGTAGCGCTCCTGCATCCATCCGAATCCGATCATCGAGGCATTCACGCCAATCAGCGCGAGTAGTGCCGCGACGTCGGCAATACCTGTGAGTTCCGCAATCGCGACGATCATCAGCGAGGACGACACGGAATATTCCAGCCAGCGGTATGGATTTCGCTGCTGCGCGAGGTGGGCTTCGTACTTTGCACGCAAGGGACCCGAAATGAGAAAGTGAGCGATCGCGGACAACGCAAAGAAGGCCGCGATGAGCCACGCCATATGAAAACTCGTGAGCTGAACGTACTGCCGTGCCGTCGTTCCGGGAGGGCCGGTCATGTAGTGCGCGGTGACCGGAACGGCGAAATTATTCGCGAGGACCAGAACGAGAATTGCGGAGATGGCGTGCACACTGCCCGCCGCCAGATTGAGGCGACGAAGCCGAGAGAGTTCGGGCATGGGGGTCCTTCATTTCGTAGAGCAGCCTCACGTCACGGTACCGGTCATACCCAGCGATCAATCGCCCCATGTTTGTGGTGTGGAGCCGTGCGTGGCGCAATAATGACGACATGGCCGACGACAACGCTGTTCCAGAACCCGTCGAGTTGCCCTGCGTCGGAGAAACAATTTGGTACGTCCGCTTTCAACAGGGGATCTGGATAGTTTTCGAAGACGGTGAGTTCGTCCGTGACGCAAAGCACTACGCGCGAATAAATGAGATTGACTCGATCGTTATTTCTGTCGTGGATGATGGCGGCGGCGTGATCAGGACTGTGACGAAGGAAGGCGACCCCGAAGAATTCCTCACGATCATGCTGCAACTTTGGACGACGTCGGTCACCTCGGCCAGCATCGGAACGGACTCCGCACTGCGGATTGAGACATTGTCAGGGGTGAGGATCGAAGTACCGCCTCACGAGAGATTCGAAGCCTATGAATATAACGGCCCGACATTTTCGATTTATTGCCGTCCCGGAGGCTTTGTGGGGGACATCCACGGTTGGATGTTCAATCGCAAACTTGACTAACGAGGGTGGATTATGCGAGCGGCGAACCCAGTGAGGCGGCGGAGTTGATGGGCGACGTGACGACCAGCGCGCTCATGATGATGTCGGTCATTGTTGCGATGTAGCGCGTGGGTTCGATGGCACCGTCGATATCGTCAAAGGCAGCGGAGAGGGCGCGCAATGTAAATGGCGCTTCAGCACCATGGGCGACCATAAAGAAGAGTCCGCGAGTAGAAATTGGTCGAATCTGACCACTCTGCCGGAGACGGTCGAGGAGTCCGGAAATTTGTGTGATCTGTGGGCGGACGACTGTCTGGATCACGTAGTCGGATCTCCACGTGGACTCGGCACCCTCCTGATTCATGAGCTGACCAAGCGCCGGGAATTGAGAGGTCGCCGCGAGAAATGAGGAGATAAGGATTCGTAATTCGCTGAGGTCATCGCTCGACGAGGGCCACGTTGCTCGTTGGCGCGCGATTTCGTCGAAGAATCGCCGGAACTCGGCGTCGATCGCCACTCGATAGAGGTTCTCCTTCGAACCAAATCGTTGACCGAGGGTGCTGTGGCTCAAGCCCAGATCCACGCTGAGCGTTCTCAACGAGACCCCTTCGTACCCATGGGACGCGAACGCGGCGAGAGCGGACGCGAGGAGTTCGGCGTCGGAACGAAGTTTGGGACGACCTCGACTCACCATGATTTCTCCTCTCAACGGCCACGACGATGAGTGCGGTGGGGCACCACGCCGCGGCGCTTGCGCGCACGAACCGATGGCCATAATATTAATTAGGCAAGTGCCTTATAAATAGCATGCGTACACACCGGGGGAATCGCCATGGCTTTAACTGACCTTTTGGATCTCCAACTCGCGGTGCCTGACCCCGATGCGTTGCAGGACTTCTGGAATCGCCGAGGGTTGCTTACGACGGGGCCTGGTTGTTTGGGCACCCCCGAGCGCGCGTCGCAATTACGACTTATTGAGGATGACTATCGACACGTGAGTGAGCTGCGAGTCGCGTGCTCGGAGGAATCAGACCTGCGCGCAATCTCGACGCGGCTCGAAGCCCTTGGACTGTCGTCCACGATCGGTGACGGGTGGCTCGAGAGTATCGATCCCATCTTTGGCCACAGGGTGCGCGTCGAGGTGGGGGCCGCAGCGCCGTTGGCACCGTCGACAATGCGTGCGATGAACCGACCAGGCGTATCGGAACGTATCGACCGCCGATCAGAAGCTGCGCTCCGCGAGGACGTTCCGGCTCCTCGTCGAGTTGGCCACGTCGTATTCGGCTCACCTGATCCGGCCCGAAGCGTGGAATATTTCGTGAACGGTCTCGGATTCAAAGTATCTGACTCATTGCCCGCTGTTCAGTCGACCTTTTTGCGATGTTCGACCGACCACCACAGCGTGCTCATCATGCCCGCGCCGGTGCCCTGCATGAACCACTACGCCCTTGAGATGGATGACATTGACGCCATTGGTTTACGAGGTATCGAAATCGTGCAGGAACGTCCCGACGCGTCGATCTACGGAATGGGTCGCCACGTTGTTGGCTCGAATGTCTTTTGGTACTTCCTCGATCCGGCCGGTGGCATGTTTGAACTGTTCACCGATATGGACCAGATTCATGATGACGAGAAGTGGGAGCGCGACGTGCGCCGGGATGACTGGGACCCATTCACTATCGCGGCGTACGAGTCCGGCATCTCGAAAATGGATTTCTTCTTGCCGGTGGATATCGACACCATTGCCGCCGGCCGCGAACGCGCGGGGCTCTAAATGGATCTTGGTATTAGCGGTAAGTGGGCGCTGGTCAGCGGTTCGTCGCGTGGACTTGGTCGGGCGTGTGCGACATCACTGGCGCGCGAGGGCGTGAACGTTGTTCTGTGCGCCCGTCATGGCGACGCGGGTGAACAGGTCGCGGAAGAACTTCGCGAGACATTCGGTGTCACAGTTCGGTTCGTCGCGGCTGATGTCAGCACTCCGGAAGGTCGGCAGATTTTTTTCGAGCAGCACGCGGAACCGGACATTCTCGTCACGAATGCCGCCGGGCCGTCGCCGACGACCTTCGTGGATAATTCGCCAGAGATGTGGCAAGCGGCATTCGACGCGAATTTTCATTCGGCGGTCGGACTCATGCAATTGGTTCTTCCCGGCATGCGGCAGCGAGGATTCGGGCGCGTGATCAATATCACCTCCGCCATGGTGACGACGCCTCATCCCTATATGACGCTGTCAATT
>Ga0208872_1000475_pt1 | contig 29724 bp, 18 predicted proteins | sample CryBogCBH12Aug08_FD_185508 | JGI IMG/M metagenome (GOLD analysis project Ga0208872, IMG submission 185508) | Freshwater microbial communities from Crystal Bog, Wisconsin, USA - CBH12Aug08 (SPAdes) | ecosystem: Environmental > Aquatic > Freshwater > Lake | place: Crystal Bog, Wisconsin, USA...
TCCCGAAGCTAGCGTAAGCCCAACAGCACCCGCACCCCCTCGGAATAGAATTCCACCAGACACCGTAATGTTCGATACGGTCACCCCTGAAGAGACCGTCAGGGACGCCCCTGAACTGACAGTGCCGACGAATGACCCGCCCGACAGGACTTGATACGTGCCGCCCGATACTGCGTTCGTTTGAATGTAACCAGAACCGATCGATACAACCGCCAACGAATTCAACGTCAGCGCAGTAATCGACGCCCCACCGAGCAGATCAATACTGCCACCAGACGCAACTGTCACGCTGCTCAGACTGCCGCCGCTCGACACCGTCACCAGAGCGCCGCTGCTCACTGTGCCCGCCACCGTGCCGCCTGAAAGCACCCGGTAGTTGACGGCGGCGGCGACCGCATCGGTCTGAACGTAGCCCGAGCCCACCAACTCAGTCGCACCACCTGTGAGCGTGAGTGAGCTCACCGACGCGCCGCCTAAAAGCAAAAGAACTCCGAACCCACTCGCGACCGATACAGACCCACCCGATGAGACCGTCACAGACGCGCCATTGTTCACGGAGCCTTTGATGGTGCCGCCAGAAAGGACCTGGTAACTAACGCCGCCAACCGCGCCCGTCTGAACGTAACCCGAACCTACCTGTTCACTGGCGCCGGACTGTAGCGTGAGGCTTGTGAGCGTAGCGCCGGCAAGCACCTCGATCAGTCCGCCGGACGCTACCGTCACGCTGCTGAGAGCACCACCCGAGGACACAGTCACCACGCCACCCGAACTGATCGTTGCCCGAGATAACTCGCCGCCACTCAAGACGACATCAACGCCACCGGCGGTCACGTTACCGCTTGAGTTAACGCCACTTGAGATACTGACGGTGACTGGGGCTACCATAGAGACCTCGATTCGGATTCGCGTTCAAACGTGAGTAGATAAAAATGGGTGTGACTCTAGGAACGGCGTCGCGCAGGCTCGACGGTCATTGCAGATTCGCTACCGTTTCGAAAAATTTCCACCACGTGCCCGGGTCACTATAAACGCCTCCGACTAAGCCTAGATGACTATTTTATTGAAATTTCCCTAAGAAATTGCGCGCTCGGAAAAATTTTCGCATCACTTTTCCTTATGTAAAATAGGGAGAAAGTTGAATCCGAATTTTTACGGCTAGAACGAATCCTGCAGCGTCTGTGAAAGGTCACGCGTTTGCCCAAGATGCGCGAGGAAGCTCAGCACTGAGTCGCGCATTAGCGCGGGCCTAGACCAATCCATCGGGTAAAAAAACGTGCACTCATGGGCCCGGTCGACTGGACTCGCTGATTAACGAGGCAATCCGGCACAACAGCACGGCCGCACTCCAATGCGTTGACGTCACACACGCGAATCCTTCAGATGATCAATGCCCTCGCCCTCCCACCCTCTTGCGCCAAACATCTATCGTTCGGGAAATAGTTCTTTGACTCGGCAAGTAGCCTGCCTACGCGTCCATGCGTGCTTGCTCCGTACATTACGATCCGGCTGTTCGGTGGGCGATGGCTTCTAGGGCAAACAACGGATTTAAAACCGCCGTTTTCCGTCAAGCGCGGTGCGGACACGAAATAGTCCACAAATCGGGGGGACACCAATGTCCCCCCATTCGTTTACCCGGCCTTCAGGCGACTACGGGCCAACGAGGCGGCTGAGAAGATTTTACGTCGACAGTGGAGGCCGCTTTCTTGATCTCAGCATTCATACCGAGCAGTGCGCCATCGCTCTTGCGCCGTACCGCCAACCCCGGGTGCATATCGGCTGACAGGCGGATCGGCGACACAAACGTAAAGGCCGAGTAGCCCCGACCCATGCCGGCCTTCTGCAGGTCCGAACGGAAATCACACGCGAGCACCTCGCCGCGGACGATCCCGTCATGGAGGACCTCGAGCGTGACGGGGAAGTCTGGGTGCGCCAGATCCTGTGCCCAACCTTCCACCTTGAAGCCGCCGTGGACCTTGTCCACGTGACCCCGGAGTTTGCCGGACGTCTTAAGTTCTGCGCGCGCCAGAATCGGCGCCAAGCTTTGCGCCAATGCCTCGCCCTTCTCCGGTCGCGGCGCGCACAGCGACACCGCATCGGGCGCGCGTACGTTCGGGAAGCGTGCGGTGAAGTCTGCCGAGTTGTGGAACTCGTCGCGCAGCGTACCGCCGTCGGCAAAGGTCTCCGACCACGTGCCCTCGGCGAGCACGCAATCGTGCGCACCCAAATCCAACTGGTAGTACTCCACTTGATCCGGGATCCAGCTTTGCGTGATCGTCACGCCATTGACGAGGTTCTTCGCCAGCAGCAAATTCTGGCCGACCAACATAGCGTGCCCAGGCGACACGTATAAATCGCGCGCCGGCAAGTTTTCGCCCAAAGCTCCCGCTCGTATATGGACAGGGATGTTCTTCCAGTCGCCCTTGAGCGCCTCACCGCGGAAGCTCTGGCGACCGATCCAGCGGATCTTCTGCAAGCCACCGAAGCGCGTCACGACCGTGTCACCCGCTTTCAGGGTCTCGACCTTCACTTCACCCGTTGGGGTGAGGATCTGCGTGCCCTCCAGATAGCAGATCGCCACCGAGACCAGCACATGGCCAAACCCGTCGTCGCTCACCGTGTAGGTCGCGCCGTTCGGCATCCAGCCATTGGCCAAGGTCACGGTTGCCAGCGGATCGCCTGCGCTGTCGAGCACCTCCAGCAGGGGCCCGCTCACGGTCACCGTTTCGCCGCTGTTCCACCGCAACGCGGTGAAGTCCAGCGACGCACCGTCTGCCAGCGTCAAGTCGCTCGCCGAACCGCCCGCGAGGATCAGTTCGCCCCCCGACGAAATCGTGTCACCGGACACCGACCCACCGGAAACGACCGTCAACGTGCCCCCCGCACTGACAACCTCGTTCGACGCGCCGCCGATCACCCATTCGCTGGCGCCACTGCCGATCAACGTGCCCGAGGCGGTCCCGTAATTCGAGAGCACCGCACCCTGGTTCAGCGAGGCGTTGCGAATCGTGCCGTGGTTTTCGATCGTGGCGGATTGGAAGGACAGCGTGCCGCTGTAGGTGCCGCCCACGAGATCGCCGCCCTGAATCACGCCCCCGGCGAGATTAAACAAGGTTCCATACATCGTACCCGTACCGGCGACGGTACCGGCATTGAACAACTGCGCGCTGCCCGAATTACGGATCACCCCATCATTGACGACGGTGGCTCCGTTCTTGATCGCGCCATCAATGACTGCGCCGGTGGCGTTGCTCACCGTGCCTGCATCGTTGTTGAAAAACGCGTCCGGTGCCACGTTGATCGTGCCAGCGTTGGTGAGCAGCCCGAAATTATTCAGTACCGCGTAACCGGTCGCATTATTTATCGTGCCGTAATTCTCGATCGTGCCGAAGTTCTGTATCAAACCACCGGACACATTATTAAGCGTCGCACCGGCGGCATTCGTCAGGGTCCCGGCCGTCGGCAGGGATGCGGTACCGACGTTCTGAAGTACACCGTAATTAATTAATCCGCCGGAGACCGCCAGCGAGCCGTAGTTCGTGAGACCACCACTGTTCAACAACGTACCGCGCGCTTTTTGGACCAAAGTCCCGCTGTTGTAGAGTAAACCCCCATTCGCAATGGTGCCCGAGTCCACGCTCAGAGCGTCGCTGGAATAGACGGTCTGTGTTCCGGTCAGGTTCAAGTCACTCATCGGGCTCGTTCCTTGAAAGGTTCAGCGGCGTTGCGAACGCAGAGCCATGAACGCGGCTGCCGCGCAACGCCAGCCGGACGCCCCCCCATGGAGGTGCACGCCCACACCACGTCCCGCAACCCTCGCGCAACTCCGCACATTTCTTGGCGCTCTAGATATCACGAGCCGTCGGTCCCGCCGGCCCGATTGACCATAATGAGGCCAACACAACCGGAGAAAGCGCCTCCAAGGCACCTGCTTGCACACTGTGGCCGGGTAGACTGATTAGAGCCTCGGGCTTAGAGGCACGACAGAAAATCGCCCCACACGAACCCACCTGAATTAGCGCCGGCCTCAACCGCCTATCTAGAGCCGCAGAAAGGGCTCCCAACCTTCAACCTTGAATCGGTCGTGCAGGTTGCTGAACGGTATGCGCGTCCTCTCCAACGTGTGAGCAACGACGCCAGAAGCGGCATCGTCGAAACGTAAGCGATCGAATCCCGAGGATTCTGGGCTACTCCGACGCTCCGATGTATGCGGTAGGCGTCAAATCCGCAACGGACGGCACTTAGGTCTTCCAGAAATGGGCTGCCGCCTCGATGTTCTTCCAGACCGGGGTATTGAAGACCGTCGAGTCGAACACTTGGCTCCACTGCGGCGGCTGAGGGCGAACTTGCGAGCGAATCACGTGCAGATCTTTGAAACCGTAGACGTAGTCGTCTTCGACAGTTGTCTGCTCCACATTCTCAAAATCGTGCGGATAGTCCGCATGACCTAAAAACGCATACAGCCGGTTAAGGGTCTCCTCCGGCCGGCGGGTCAGTGCGTCGTAGTCGACAAAATGCATACGGTCCCGCCAGCCCCGCGTGATGGCATCGCGGATCGCGTTATAGGCGCGTCCCACCGGTTGCGCATCATCGACGAAGGTTTCGACGCGTCCCATGGCCGTCTTGAATTTGAGGGCGAGGTTAGCCTCTTGGTGGATCTGCCCCAATGCCGACGTCTTGCGATACAGCATCTCAAAGGACGCCACCGTGTCGCGTAAATCGCGCACAGTAACGATGATCTTGACCCGATCGCGGCCGCCCAAGAGCGCCGCCGCCATCTCAAGGAATTCCATCCAGTAGCGGTTCTTATCGATACAAATCGGCCGATCCGTGTGCGCAAAGTACGCTTGCAGCATCGCCTGCAATACGCGCAGCTTGATCTCTTCGCTCAACTTACGATTGGTCGCCTGAAAGGCATCGTTACGATCCCAGGCGTTGCGGACGTTCGTCAGCATGTCGACGATGCCGGATGTCGGCGTCACGTACATCGCTGGATTCTGGGCCAGTATGTTCGCGAGCAGAGTCGAGCCGCTGCGCGGCAACCCGGCCAAAAAATAGATGCTCTTATTCATGCTGAATCGACCCTCTGCCTCCCAAGACCACGATCGTCGCGCACGGCCCCGCGTCCAAGTACACTCGGACCCGACGTGCTATCCGCGTTTGCCGCGGACATCGTGAGCGAACAGCGTGATCCTCGCATGGGGCATCCGTGTGCGCCCGTCCCGATTGGTATTTTTGCGGGGCAGGTCGTGTTTCTGACCACCCACCGAGCTCGACTGACCGTTAGAGCCAGCCGAGCTGGGGGATGGATGGGAGCCGTCAGGCTACCAGAGGCGGATTAATCCCGACCCACCAGACGCAACCCTGCCGCTGCCGGTACCTCGTGCGTACCGGACGTCGCGGCCGACAAGACAGCTCTTTGTCTCTCGGGGTTCATACCGAGAACCGCGCCGTCGAGATTTTCGCAGTCGAATAAGTCCGCAATTTCACGCTGCGTGATTTGGCGGAACGTAGCGGCTACTCCACATCGATACTCTAATAATCACTTTCCGTCGAAATATGACATTGTTGAAGCGGCACTCAAACGCCGTTGGGCGAAATACCCGCGCCAATACAGGTCGGCCGTCGAAGAATTGCCATTGCCGGCCACGAAAAATTCCGTGGAGGCGTTGACGCACGCGCTGTTGACGCCGCTGTTCGTAGGCAAATTTTTTATTTACGAAACTGTCGCACCAACTAGCGGCTGAATTTGTTGTGAAATTGTCCGATCCGCCGCTGGCCCTGTTTCAGAAGCAGTCTGAGCTCGGCATTCAACTATTGACTCAGACTTTTCGGCACCTGGCCGATCGACTCGGCCATCGCATTGACGAAGAACGACTCCACTACTGGAGCCTCTGCGTCGTTGGACATGCCCGATTGAGTTCCTTCTGCCCCACCGAGGCCACTCAACACGTCAAGTTCATCGACGTGCATGTCGAACATTTGACGCACGATCTATTTTTTCACACGCCGCCGTGACCTTCGATCCGGTCCCAATGACCTCGCCTAGCGCTCGCTCGCGGATTCTCTGACGGTTGGGGTGACGCAAAACGCCCGCGCGGACGCCAGCGTAGTGTTCGGATCAAGAAGCGGACCGAGCCGAACGCTCCGACTGGGGTCAGAGCGTTCCGGCATCTCCGACCCTGCTATCAACTAGTTCGCGGAAGCGGCCGTGGTCGCGTCCTCACGGACGTCGCGAAAGTGCGGAATCGTCTTAATCACACGGATCACATGCGTGCCGGTAATCTGGGTGGTGCACTCAAACTGCCTGGGCGTGTTCGCGTGTCGCGGACACCAGAGAAAATTCTGGTTCTCAAACACGAGCGCCGGATCATTCCAGCAGCCATTACACGGATGCCAGTTGATGATGCGGTACGGGGTGTAAAACTCCGTCGATGGCAAGCTGAACCCGCTGATGAGCACCACCGTGGCGCCCGCCGCCCACGCAAGCCAGGACAGTCCGCTGGACAGACCCACCATAAACTCGCAGTGCCGCAGATAACGGGCCGCCTCCATCAGCGAGATCCCCGTTTTATCGACCGTGCCATGAGGGATATGCGTCCAGCGCAAGCCCACGCCGTGCTCGGGCTTCTGGTCAATACAGACGACCTCGTAACCGGACGCCTTGAGAAACTTCACGACTTCACGCCAGCCGTAGGGATTGTTCCATTGCTTGGCGGCAGAGGTGGCCTGCACCGCGATGCAGACGTACTTTTCGGCCATCGGCCGGGACTCATCCTCGAGCGCAAGCTTGGGAGAGACGTCAATCGGGTCGACGCCCAAGATGTAGGCTGCGGTCTTGTGCAGGCCGACGTGTCGAAAATCTACCGGCTGGTGGTTGCACTCTTTGTCGGCGAAATACACGCCTAAGGCGTAGGACGCGTAAAAAGTATCGACGAGTTTTTGCTCCCTCAGCTGATCCTGCGTAACAAAGATCAGATTCGGGTAGGCATTCTTGACCAGCGGTATGATGTGCTCTGAGAGGCACACCGTAACCCTTGCATTGGGATGCTTCTTCGCAAATTCCGCCGTGTACGTAAACCAAGCAAAGCTGTCGCCGACCGTGCCTGGCGGCTGATGGATTAGAACATTCTGATCCGTCAGATCCATGGAGTGGTCGAGCACCGAACGCGGCACCGCCTTGGACTTAGGATCGGCATCCACTACCCACACTTCCAAGCGAAAACGCACGTAGTAACGTTTCGTGGAATTGACCCGAGCGCCTTTCACATCCACGTTGAACACGACGTTGCCGGTGTCGAGGTCGGTGAGGCGGATCCGCCACAAGCCCGCCCCTTCCCCGCGCTCCGGCAGCACCACACGGGCGCCGTCGTTGAAGTCATACCGAATCCCCTCGGGACCCACCTGCGTCGGCATCTCGGCCAACGGAAAATGGCCCGCATAAACGACCTTGGCAGGCGCCGTCGCGGTCGAAGAGGCCGATCCAGCGGTCGCGGCTTCAGACGCGACGATGGAGGACACGGCAGAGGATTCGGTCGAACTCGGCATGGTCAATCGCTCAGTGGAATGAATGGCGACACCATAGCAACCTCGCTACCGAAAAAATGTGACGCACGTAAACTATCGGCGACGCGACGGTACCCTCACCCGGCCGAGACTGGGCATGAGAGGCTCCAGGGAGCCTATCGCAACACCGAGGCTCCGACCGGCGTCGACGCCCCCTGCTCTATGATCGGGCTTGCAACTGGGCTAGTGTCAGGACCGTCTGACAGCGCATCGCCGGATTACCCATGACCCTATCCATTCGTCGGTCTCGCACCCTTGCGATCCTCCTCTGCCTCCTGGGACTCGCTCCGACCGCCATCAGCGCTCGCCCCATCGGCGAGCTCTTCGACAGCTACTGGCAGGACGTGCAGCGCCTGAACCCCTCGCAGGCCATCCAACTGGGCAACCGGGCGGCCTTGAGTCAGTTTGATGACTCTCTCGACGACCGTTGGCGCCGGGATATCGTGTCGACCTTGGGCCGATACCTCACCGAACTCAAGGCCGTCGATCCGTCGACTCTCTCGGCGGAAGACCGGCGCAGCGTCCAGATCCTCCGGCAAACGGTCGAGGAGCAGCTTCGTTATTACGACGGTCCGCTGTTTGTAATGGCGCGCCGGTTGCCCACGGAACACTTTCAGGGCCCGCATCTCGTCTACGCACAGGATGCGGCCGGATCGGGCGCCGTACCGTTCCATACGGTCGAAGACTACGATTTGGCGCTGCAACGCGCGCAGGCGTTCGCGCGCTGGTCGGACGCGGCGATCGTGCGTCTGCGCGAAGGCGTGCGCACCCACGTCGTCCTGCCGCGCATGGTGGTCGAGCGGATGCTGCCGCAACTGGCGGTGCATCTCGGCAAGCGGCCCGAGGACACGGAGTTTTGGCAACCCATCAAGACGATGCCGGCCGATGTGAGCCCGGCAGACTGCGCACGCCTTGAGCGCGCGTACCGCGCCACGATCGCGACCGTCGTGCAGCCGGCCTACCAACGCCTGCACGACTATCTGGCCAACGAATACCTCCCCCAGGCGCGCGACTCGGTCGGATTGGGCGCCTTGCCGGGCGGACCGGCGCTTTACCAGCGGATGGTTCGGTTCCACACCACGACGGATTTAACGCCGGCGCAAATTCACGCCCTCGGCAAATCGGAAGTGGAGCGGATTTTGCGCGAATTCGACGCCGTCCAGCGCACCGTTGGGTTTGTGGGCACCCGCGCCGAGTTCCTCGCCCACGTGCGCGCCGATCCGACGCTGCGCTTCGATACGCCGGATCAGGTCGTTCCGGCGTACCAAGCGGCCACGGCGCGAATCGTCGGGCACCTCCCCGAGCTCTTCGGCTACATCCCGACCACCCCGTACGAGATCCGGCCCTTGCCGCCCGAATCCTCCCAGACCTTCCAAGGCAACGGCGACTACGCCGCGCCGGCCGCCGACGGATCGCGACCGGGGATACTGTGGATGAACATCTACGCAAGCGGCGTCCAAGATCGGTTTAACGTGATGACCATCGCGTTGCACGAGGGACTGCCCGGCCACCACTTTCAAGCCTCGGTGGCACTCAATCAGACGGCGCTGCCAGCCTTCCGACGCTCCGGTAATTACACGGCGTACATCGAAGGTTGGGGTCTGTATGCCGAATCGCTCGGCACGGAAATGGGGCTGTTCGACGACCCCTGGCAGTACTACGGGCACCTCAATTACGCGATATTGCGCGCCAATCGCCTTGTCATCGATACCGGGCTCCATGCCTACGGGTGGTCTGTCGAGGACGGCGTGCGTTGGATGACCGAGCACTCCTCGATGTCCCCCGACCAAGCGCGAGCCGAGGTGGAGCGGTACGTGGCCTATCCCGGGCAGGCGTTGGCGTACAAGGTCGGGGAGCTCAAAATTCGCGCGCTGCGCGACGCCGCCCAACGAGCCCTCGGCCCCGCTTTTGACGTGCGGGCGTTCCACGATCGGGTGCTGCGCGGCGGACCGGTGCCATTGACCGCCCTAGAGGCCGACATCCACCAATGGATCGCCGAGGTCTCCGCCGGCCGATCGGCCCGCTGAGGCAGGAGCACGGTCGGTCGATGGCTACCCGGCGGCGCCGCTTGGGTTCCCGTCGGCCGGCGTGCTGAGTCACAATAGGCCATGAAGACACCTCAGGAACTCCAGCCGCTGATCGAAGAAGGCATCGTCGATCAGGTGTTACGGCAACTAAAGAGCGGCAAGGAAGCCGCCGTCTACGTGGTGGCCTGCGGCGCCGACGTACGCTGCGCAAAGGTCTATAAAGCCGCCGAAAAGCGCGGCTTCCATAAGTTGGCCCAGTACCAGGAGGGGCGCAAATCTCGGGGCAGCCGCGATGCCCGCGCCAAACAGCGCCGCGGCCGGCACGGTCGGGAGGTGGAGGAAGCCGAGTGGAAAAACGCCGAGGTCGACGCACTCTATCGCTTGGCGAATGCCGGCGTTCGGGTACCGACACCCTATGGCGTGCACGATGGCGTCTTGCTCATGGAACTTGTGCGCGATGCCGACGGCCGCCCCGCCCCTCGCGTCAACGAAGTCGAGATGAGCGCCGAGCAAGCCCTTGACTGGCACAGCTTCATGATTCGCCAAATCGTGCTGATGCTCTGCGCCGGCGTCATTCACGGCGACTTGTCCGAGTACAACGTGCTCATCGACGCAACCGGCCCGGTGATCATCGACTTGCCGCAAGCCGTCAACGCCGCCGGTAACAATAACGCCTACGCGATGTTTGAGCGCGACGTGAACAATATGCGGGAGACCTTCGCGCGCTACGCCCCGGAGCTCGCCGAGACCCAGTACGCCCGAGAAATTTGGGCGGCGTACGAAGCCAATACGCTGACACCGGACCGTGCGTTCACCGGCCGGCTTGACGTCGTCGAGGCGCCGGCCGACGTCGCTGCCGTGCTTGCCACGATTGAGGACGAGCGTTGGGCCGCAGAGGCGCGCGCCTTGGCGCGCCTGCAAAGCGATTCATGAGCAAGACGGCGATGGCACGTGCCTTGAACGGGCAGACCCGCGTCCGTCATAGTCGCGCCCTATGTTGACCGAGCCCCTCCCGACGGATCCGGCGTACGCCGGGTCGCGCGTGTTTCCATGACGCGGCGCTTGCCGCCACTCAATGCCGTGCGCGCTTTTGAGGCCTCGGCCCGGCTTGGCAGCATGTCGCTGGCCGCCGCGGAGCTCTGCGTCACGGCGGGGGCCGTCTCCCAACAGATCGCCAAACTCGAAGACTATTACGGTCGGCAGCTCTTTATCCGACGCCACCATCAGTTGCTCCTGACCGACATCGGACAGACGGTGTACGCAACCTGCGTGGAGTTGATGAACGAGCTGGCCGCCCTGACCGAACGGATCGTCGGCGGGACGGGCCCCGCTCATCTCGTGATCAGTGTGCTGCCATCGGTGGGCACCCGATGGCTCAGCCACCGGCTCCCGGACTTTCTGCGCCAAGCGCCGCACGTACGGATCGACTTGCGGCTCGAAGAGGACCCCGTCGACTTCTTGCGCAACCGGATCGACGTACGTCTCTCGTACGGTGAGCACCTGTATCCGGAATTAACGACCGTACCGTTCGCTCAGGATCGGGTGACGCCCATGTGTGCCCCGACCTATCTCGTCAGCGGACGCGTGAGCGCCGGTCAGCCGCTGTCGATCCCCGATGAAGACCTCATCCACGTGCAATGGCGGACCGGATTCTCGGCCTACCCGACTTGGGAGTCCTGGTTCGTGGCAGCCGGCGAGGCGCGTACGGTATACGCCGACCGTGGCCATCGTGCCGACAGCGCGAGCGTGGCCATTGAACTGGCGGCTGCGGGCGCCGGGATTGTGCTGGGCCAATTTTTGTTGGCCGGCGAAGCACTCGCGTCGGGGAAACTCGTGACCCCGTTTGACGTCGCACCCCCGCTCTCGTTCCAATACTGTGCCGTGCAGGCACCGGCCGGCTTGCGCAATCCGGCGGCCCGGCTCTTCGTTGATTGGCTGCTGGCGCAAGCGGAGAAAATTTAGTTTTTCTAAGGCGCCTTACGCCTTTACTGACTGTCGATCTGAAACAGCGGTGCTAGGCTCGGATGAGGCTATTTGGGGGGAACACCGTGCACCAGATTCTCGACCTCACGCGTTATCCGATCGACCAACCCACCTTGACGAGCGCGTTGGTGGAACAATGCCGCCGTGAATTGGCCCGTGACGGGATGTTCAATTTGCCGGGCTTCGTCCGGCCCGACGCAGTGCTGGCGATGGTGGATCATGTCGCCCCATTGGCCGCCACGGACTCCTTCACGCATCAGCGCGAGCACAACGTCTATTTTCTGCGCTCGGTGGCAGACCTTGCCCCCGACCATCCCGCACTCACGCGGTTTCGGACGACGAACCACACCGTCTGCGGCGATCAGCTGCGGGATAATTTGATCACTCGGATCTACGAGTGGGAACCGCTGCAGCGCTTTATCGCCGCCGTGCTCGAGATCCCGCAGTTGTATCCGATGGCGGATCCGATCGCGCGGCTCAACGTGATGGAATACCGCCCCGGGGAGGCGCTGAACTGGCATTTTGACCGCTCGCGCTACACGACGACGCTGCTGCTGCGCGCGGCCGAACACGGGGGCGAATTTGAGTACCGGACGGATCTTCGTTCCGATTCCGACCCCAATTACGAGGGGGTGGGCCGCTTTCTGACCGGGGCCGACCCCGACTGTCACGTCAATCCGCTGGAAGCCGGCACGCTGAATGTCTTCGCCGGAAAGAACACTCTGCACCGGGTGTCCACCGTGCAGGGCTCGCAATCCCGACTCGTCGGGGTCTTTTCGTATTACGATCGACCGAGTGTCACGTTCAGCGACGAAGAACGCATCGGATTTTACGGACGATCGACGCCCCGGCACTGACGGGCGCGCCGCACCGAGCCGAGACTCGGCCATGATTCAGCACAGGGGAAATTGAGATGAGCCAGAATAAGACGTTAGCCACAGCCATCGCGTTGGCCTTGGCCGCACCCGCCATCACGACCGTGGCCCACGCCGCTGACGAGAGCGCGACGAGCATCGGCGAAATCATCGTCACCGCGCAGCGTCGCTCGGAAAACCTCCAGTCCGTCCCCATCTCGATACAGGCACTGACCGGCGATGCGCTGGCGCAGTTGAATGCCACGACCTTTGATGACTACATCAAGTTTCTGCCGAACGTGACCACGGCGTCCTACGGGCCCGGTCAGGGCGAGATCTACATGCGCGGCCTGAGTCTCGGTACGCAGGGCCCGCAGGGCAACGGCGTTACCGGCAACTTCCCGAACGTCGCGGTGTACGTGGATGAGCAGTCCTCCATGTTGCCGAGCCATAACCTCGACGTGTACGCCGTCGACCTCGAGCGGATCGAGGTCCTTGAGGGTCCGCAGGGCACCCTCTTCGGCGGCGGCGCGCAAGCCGGCGTGGTGCGTTACATCACGCAAAAGCCCAAGTTGGGTGTGACCGAAGCGGCGATGAATGCCTCGTACGGCACGACCGCGCACGGCGATCCCAACACGGCGATCGACGGCATGCTGAACCTGCCGCTGATCGGCGACACGCTCGCCGTTCGAGCCGTCTTGTACAACGACACCCGCGGCGGTTACATCAATAACGTGCCGAGCACCTTCACCCGCAGCAATTCCGATGTGGGCATCAGCTATGCCGGCGGCTCGGTGCCGGCGAACAGCCCGGTCATCAATAACTATGCGTTGGCGCGTAACGCGATCAACCCCGTCACCTATCAGGGCGGCCGTTTGCAGGCGCTCTGGAAGGTCAATGCCGATTGGGATGTGTTGCTCTCGCAGAGCTACCAAACGACCGACGCGCAGGGCGTGTTCTACCAAATGCCCACCGGCTCGGACGGCCAGAAGCTGCCGGATCTGTCGGTGACGCTGTTCAACCCGTCGGACGCTCGGGATCGGTTCTCGGACACGTCCTTGACCGTCACCGGCAAGGTCGGTGACTTGAAGCTCGTGTATGCCGCGGGCTATCTGGATCGCAACATCGAGCAATACCAGGACTACACCAACTACTCGCGCGGCTACTTTGCCGATTACTACCAGTGCTACGGCGCGTCGGTGACCGGTACGCCGACCTGCTACTCACCGAGCGCCAGTTGGGCGGATCACGAGCACGCCACGCACCAGAGCCACGAGTTGCGCCTGTCCACGCCGGACGATCGACGCATTCGCGCCATCGGCGGCGTGTTCTGGGAAGACTTCAAGGTCTACGAGCAGACCAACTGGATGTACCGGACTCTCCCGGCCTGTACGGATACGAACAACGTCGGCTGTTTGTCGAATATCGCCCCGGCCGCAGGATCCACGGTCGGCGATCCGTCGGTACGCAACTCCAACGTGTCGTACATGATCGATGCGGTGCGCGGTTACCAGCAATACGCCTTCTACTTGTCCACCGACGTGGACCTCGTTCCGAACGTCCTGACGGCCACGGTCGGCACCCGCTACTACCATTTCAGCAACACCGAAAAAGGTGCCTACGGCGGCGGCTTCGGTTGCTTCGAAGCGGGTTCCGCCCCCTGCACCGCCGGCGGTGCCAGCATCGATGCCGAGCACCTGTCGCAGACCTATTCGGGCTTCCGCAGCCGCGCCAACGTGACCTGGAAAGTCACCCCGGACGCGATGGTGTACTACACGTGGTCGCAAGGCTATCGACCGGGCGGCTTCAATCGCACGAGCAACGGGCCGTTCATCGCCGATCTGAACGGCGTCAATCAATACTCGACGCCGAAGGGCTACGCGCCGGACCAGTTGGTCAACAACGAGATCGGCTGGAAAACCGAGTGGCTGAACCACCGCTTCCTCTTCAACGGCGCGATCTACCGCGAGCAGTGGAGCAACGTCCAGTTCCCGGTCTTCAACCCGGCCTACACCGGGTCGCAGGCCTTCGTGACGAACGGCCCGGACTACCAGGTCAAGGGACTCGAAGTGCAGTTCATCGCGCGGTTGGGCGCGGGACTTTCGCTGCAGGCCGGGGCGTCCTGGAACAGTTCCGAGCAGACCAATGCACCCGTCCTGATCGCCAACAACCCCAACAGCGCCAATTACGGCAAGCCGGTGTACCAAGTCGTGAACGGGGCCGCGACCGCGATCCCGAACATCTACGGTGCCTCGGGCAGCTCCTTGGCGATGTCGCCGCCGTTCCAAGGCAACATCCACCTGCGTTACGACTGGCAGGCGGGTGATTACGCTGCGTTTGCGCAGGCCGGGGCCGTCACGACCGCGCACTCGTACAACGTGGTGGGTAGCGCGCCGTCGATCGCGCCGTCCGTCTACCCGACACAGTCGTTCGACCAACCCGGTTACACGACGTTCGATGCGTCCTTCGGCGTCAGCCGTGACGCGTGGAGCGCCCAGATCTATGCACAGAACCTGACCGATACCCGTGGGAAAGTCTTCTTGAGCGACTCCCAAGCGCTGGAGACCCAGACCGTCACGCGCCCGCGCGTCATCGGCGTCAAGTTCGGTTACAAGTTCTCGGGTCGTTAATCGGCGAGGCCCGCGGCACGGTCACGTGCCGCGGGCCCGAACGAGGGAACGCGGCGCGCGGATCAGGCGGCCGCTGGGGCGGTGAGCGGCTCCGAGGTGTCCACCCACAGCCAGCCCAACGCGGCCACCACGGCGCAACCAAACCCAATCACAAACGCAGCGGTCCAATGCCCCGTGCCGGACAGGTAGGCGACGATCGGGATCCCGATCCATCCGCCCATGTTGCCACCGGTATTCAGAACGCCGGTGGCTGCCATGGAGTCGGCCTGCGCGATGCGCATCGTTCCGGCCCAGTACGCGGCTTCGTTCACTTCGACAGTGGCATAAGCGAGGGTGAGAGCCGCCACCGCGACATAGGGGCTCCCGGCAAACGTCGACACCAATAAGAACACCCCAGCCAACGGCAAGGCGATCAGCGGCACCAGTCGGAAACCCCACTTGACGCCGATGCGCAGCGACAACGCGTCAATCAGCGTTCCACCCGTCGCCGCGCCGAGCGCTGCGCCGATCGGTGGCAGGCTGGCTAACAAGCCGCCTTCCAGCAAGGCGAAGTGGCGCTCTTGAATCAGATACAGAAACGACCAGCTGGACAGCAGGTAGAAGACGTAATTCATGCACACGTAGGAGAACGTGGCGACCGCGATGCTGCGGTTGGCCAAGATCCGCCGGATACGCGCCATGCTGATGTCGTGATTGGGCAGCGCGACCGGCGTCGCCGCCAGTTCCGCCAATTCCGCCGTTGAGACGCTGGGATGTTCTAGCGGCGTATCCCGGCCGTACCAGAGCCAGACCGCGACGAGCAGCAACGGTGGGAATGCCGCCCAAATCAAGGCCGGCTGCCAGCCGAGACTCGTGATCAGAATCACCAGCACGGGCGGCGCCAGTGCGGCGCCCACCTGCATCCCGAAGGTGTGTAAGCCCTGGGCCAGCGCCCACCGCCCCGCCGGCAACCACGCTTCCATGAGCCCTGCACACACCGGCATGAACGGGGCATGGGCGATGCCCAACACCAATTGCGTCAACAGCAACGCCACAAACAGCGCCGTGCCGTGAAACGCGTACGGCGTTAACGGCGCGGCCAGTGATGCCGCGACCGCCAACAGCAGCAGCCAGGTCAACGCGCGACGGCCGCCGATGCGTTGTCCGACGATGCCACCGGGGAACTGCAAGAGCCCGTAGGCCAACACGAACGCCCACTGCAGCCAGCCGATTTGCATCTGCGTGAGCGAGAGCTCCGGCATGATGCGTTCGGCCGCCACCGAAATCGCGCGCTGCTGGAAGTAGACGACACCGGCAGCGCCCACCAGCATCGAGAAAATGCGCCAGCGGACTCGGATTCCGTGAATGTTCGGCGATCGCAACGGGTGATCTTCCTTCTCGGGTGGGACTAACCGGCGGGGGGTGCCCCGCCCTCCGCCATGCGCCGTTCCTTGTACTCGGTCAACGCCTCGAGCACGGCCGGATCGATCGCTGGGGCGACAAACGCCCCTAACATCTCACCACAGATTCGGCCGGCGCGCTCTGTCGCCGACTGTGCCCCGTCACCGAGCCACGTGCCGTGATTGCGCCAATCCGAGACGAACGGGGCATAGAAGGCGTCGCGATAGCGGGCCATCGTGTGTTGGGTACCAAAGAAATGGCCGCCCGGACCGGCTTCGCGCACCGCATCCGATCCGAAGTCGTCGTCGGTGGCACCGACAGGCATGAGCACTTCGGCGAGCATCTGCAGCTGTTCAATGTCGAGAATGAATTTCTCGAAACTGGACGACAGCCCGCCTTCGAGCCACCCCGCGCCGTGCAGCACGAAGTTGGCACCACCCACGAGCGCACCCCACAAGCTCATTTGGCTCTCGTAGGCGGCCTGTGCGTCCGGAAGGTTCGACGCGGTCGCGCCCGACGAGCGCCAGGGCAAGCCGACGAAGCGCGCCATCTGGCCGGCACCCACCTGAGCGTGTACATATTCGGGCGTGCCAAACGCGGGCGATCCCGAGCGCAAATCGACGTTCGACGTGAAACTGCCGTACACCACCGGCGCGCCCGGGCGCGTCAGCTGCGCGAGCACCAAGCCCCCCATCGTCTCGGCGTGCGCCAGCATCAACGCCCCGGCGATGGTCACCGGCGCCATGGCGCCCGCCAGCGTGAACGGGGTGATCATCTGCACCTGACCGGCCGCCGCAAAGTCCATGATGCCGTCGGCCATCGGCGCGTCGAGGACGCGCGGCGAATTCGTGTTAATGATCGTGTAGGTGCACGGCGTTTGCCGGAACTCCTCCGCCGTCAAGCCGTTCGCGATACGGATCTGTTCGAAGCAATCCGCCACCTGCGCACTGCCGCGGCAATAGGTGTGCGGAATCTTGTCGGAGAGCGTGAGTTGCGCGTGCAACATCTCCAACTGCCGCACATCGACGGGAATGTCCTGCGGCTCGGCGAACGAACCGAGTAAGTGGATGACATCGAAGGTTTGGCAGAGCCGAATCCCGTCGGCGTAGTCCTGCAGGCGACCCGGGCGCCGGCTGCCGTCCGGCAAGGCCACGTTCGGCGGTCCGGACACCGGGCCGAAGGTCAGCGCCCGCTCATCGAGCAGCACGTGCCGATCGGCATTGCGCGCATGCAGACGAATCGAACGCGGCGCCGAGGCGATCGCCGCCGCCACCAGCGCCCGGTCGATCCACACCATATGGGTGGCGTCGTCCACGCGGCAACCGGCGGCACGATACTGCGCGCGAGCGCGCGCCGAGAGCACTTTAAGCCCCTCGTTTTCCAACAGATCGAGCGCCGCGTGGTGCAACGCTTCGATCCGATCCTGGCTGAAAATCTGCCAGGGTTCGTAGGGACGTCGCAGCGTTCGGTAACGAACGCTGCGCGCAGGCGCTGCCACCTCCACCGACGAACGGCGACGGGTTCTCGGCTTGTCGGTCGTGCGGTCGTTCATGGCAGGCCTATCACATCCGCATCCGCAGACCCTTCGGGTCGAACGGCGGATCGACGAGGATGCTCGCCGGCCGGCGCTCGCCGAGAATCTCAATCTCAAACGCGCCGCTCGCCAAGTCGTGGGCCAGTTCTTTCGGCACATAGCCTTGCGCCAGCGACAGATCGACACAGTGACCGTAGCCGCCGGAGGTCACCCAGCCGACCACCTGACCGTTGTGCCAAATCGGCTCGTCGCCGAGCACATCCGCATCCAACGCGTCGACCGCGAAACTCACGCGCCGCAAGGTTCCGCCGTTGGCCTTCTCGAGGGCCGCCGCATCGCGGCCAATAAAGTCGCCCTTGGTCAGATCGACGAAGCGATCCATACCCGCCTCGTACGCCCCGTAAATCGGACGCAACTCGCGATACCAGGTTGGGAAGTTCTTCTCCAACCGCAGCGCCAGCAACGCACGCATACCGAAGTGCACCAAACCGAGGTCCGCGCCGGCCGCACAAATCGCGTCGTAGAGACGGCGCTGGTACTCCGGCGCCACCCAGATTTCGTAGCCAAGATCGCCGGAATAGGTCACGCGATTGACCATGGCCGGGCAATTGCCGACGTCCATGGCGCGATGATCCATGAAGCGGAAGGCATCGCCGGACACGTCTTCGTCCGTCAGACGGGCCAGCAGCTCACGCGACTTCGGTCCGGCGATCGACAAGCCGACGAGGCCCATGTCGTAGCGGCGGATGGCGACAGAGCCGTCCTTCGGCAAGTGCGCTTCAAACCAACGCATGTGATAGATCTGCGCCTGCGAGGAGCCCCACATGATGTAGCGCTCCGGCGCTGCGCAGGCGATCGTGAAGTCGCCGATGAGCTTGCCGGCCGGATTGAGCATCGGCGTGAGCGCGATACGCCCCACTTTGGGCATCCGGTTGGTCATGAGGCGCGACAGGAAGGCCTCCGCTCCCGCACCGGTGATCTCGTATTTCGCGAAGTTCGCAATTTCCGTCACACCGACGGCGGAACGCACGCCCAGACACTCGGCTTTGACGTGTTCGAAGTCATTGGAACGGTGGAACGAGACGATGTCGCGCGGCTCGACGCCCGGCGGCGCGTACCACAACGGGGTCTCGAGTCCCCAGCTGTCGCCCATGACCGCGCCACGCGAGCGCAGGATGTCGTACAAGGCCGTGGTCTGCTGCGGGCGCGCGGCCGGCAACTCCTCGTTCGGGAAACGGATCGAGAAGCGGCGCGAGTAGTTCTCGCGCACCTTCACGTTGGTGTACGAGCGCGTGGCCCATTCGCCGTAGCGGGCAACGTCCATCGCCCACACGTCGAAGCCCGGATCGCCGTTGACCATCCATTGCGACAGGGCAAGACCCACGCCGCCGCCCTGACTGAAGCCGGCCATCACGGCGCACGCGCACCAGAAACCCGGCAATCCCTGCACAGGGCCGACCAGTGGATTGCCGTCCGGCGAGAACGTGAACGGGCCGTTGATCACCCGCTTGATGCCGGCCTTCGCCATGGCTGGGAAGTGCGCGTAACCGATTTCGAGCGACGGCGCGATACGCTCGAGATCCGGCTCGAGCAACTGCGCACCGAAGTCCCACGGCGTCGTCTTCGGCTGCCAAGGGCGGCAATCCTGCTCGTAGGTACCCAAGACCAAGCCGTTGCGCTCTTGGCGCATGTAAATCTCGGCCTTGAAGTCGATCGCATGCGGCAACTCGTGGCCGAACTCGCGATTGAAGTCGACGACTTCCTGGATCTCGTCCGTGACGAGGTACATGTGCTCCATGGCGAGCACCGGCAATTCGAGTCCGACCATGCGGCCGACTTCGCGGGCCCACAAGCCGCCGGCGTTGACGACGTGCTCGGTCCGAATCGTCCCCATCGTCGTCACCACGTCCCACGTCCCTTCCGGGCGTCGCTGGATGTCGGTCACGCGCGTCTGCTGATAGATCTCCGCACCGCCAATCTTCGCCGCTTTGGCGTACGCGTGCGTCGTGCCGGACGGGTCGAGATTGCCATCCGCGGCGTCGAGCATCGCGCCGACGAAATACTTCTCTTCGATCAGCGGCAGCAATTTCTTGGCTTCCGACGGGGTCAACAACTCCGTCTCTAAGCCAAGGTAGCGCGCGCGGGCGTGGGCCATCTTGAGCCACTCCATGCGCTCCGGCGTGTCCGCCAGCAGCAAACCGCCGGAGCGGTGCAATCCGCACGACTGCCCAGAGATACGCTCCAACTCGTCGTACAGGCCGATGGTGTACCCCTGCAGCTTCGCCACATTGGGATCACCGTTCAGCGTGTGGAATCCGCCCGCGGCGTGCCAGGTTGAGCCGGCCGTGAGTTGTTCACGCTCCACCAGCACCACGTCCTTCCAGCCTGCTTTGGTCAGGTGGTAGAGCACGCTACAGCCCACTACGCCACCACCAATCACCACCACTCGTGCATGCGTCTTCATAGATAAATCCTGTGAGTCGATGTCATGTCGGCCCGCGGCGTCGCCGCGGGCACTCGTTCGTCCTTACGCCGCGCGTTGCGCGGCGTCCGTCAAAGCCTCCCACACCGTGAGCGCATAGGTGCGCAGCGCGATGTAGCCGTAATCGTCAGAGCCATTGCGTTCCAGCAAACCGCCGACGTGATGGATCCCCGTCTGGGCAAACGCCCCGTCGACGAACACCGTCGGGTGCAGATCGATCGTCACGCACTGCGACAGCACGTCCCGCGCCGCCGACCCGGTGATACGGATCGCAACGCGCGAACCGGTCAGGTCCGTCCAGCCGGCGGCGTCCTCCGGCAACGCCGACAGGAGTGCCGCTGCCTGAGCGTCAGCAACGTCGCGCAGCAGGTACTGATCCTGCGCGATACGGTACACCCGCCCTCCCGCGGCCGGCGCAACGGTCCGGGCCGACGTGGGCAGTTCCCCACCGACGCTGCGTTGCCAGGCGGCTGCGACCGCGTCGTGGCCCCCGGGATAGACGCCTAGCTGGATCCAGCGGCTGGACGGATCCGCCGCGATGCGCAGCACGGACGCCCCAGCGCGGGCCACGAACTCGCGTTGGGACGCGAGGGCGGATCGAGAGTTATGCATGGAGTCGCTCTCCGGCCGGATCGATAAACATCGGCGACACGATGCGGGCTTTGACCTGCTCACCGCGCAACGGATAGGCGCAGACGACCACCTCGCCGACGTGCGCCAAGCCGCCTTGATAGAGACCGAGCGCAATCAGGCGCTCGTACACCGTCGACCACGTGACCGACGTGATGTAGCCACGGCCGTGACCGACCATGGGCTCGCCGTCCGCGAATAAGATGGCACCGCCGCGCAAGGTACCGCTCGGCTCGAGCAACTCAAGGCCCACCAAGCTCCAACGATCCGCGGCGACCAACTCCGATCGCTGGCTGAGTTCGCGTCCCACGTACGCCTTGGTCCGCGAGGCCATCTTCCCGAGACCGAGATCGGCGAGCGTGTTGCGGTGATCCAATTCAATACCCGCCACATGGCCCTTCTCGATACGCAGCGATGCCAACGCTTCGAGACCGTAGGGACGGATGCCCGCCGGCGCACCGACGTCGAGCAAATGGGTCCACATCGCGATGCCGTGATCGGCCGGTACGTACACCTCGTAGGCCAATTCGCCGGAGAAGCTGAGACGCGCCACCCGGATCGGGCGTCCGTCCCACTCGGCTTCGAGCACACCCATGTGTGGCAAGGCGGCGCCCGAGACGTCCAGCTGCGGCAAGGCCTGCGCCAGCACCTCGCGCGATTTCGGACCGGCGATGGACATGGCCGCCCACCGATCGGTGACCGAGACGGCTTGCACGCGCAGGTCCGGCCACGCCGTCTGCAGCAGGAACTCCAGCCACGACATCACCTCGCCGGCCTGCGCCGTCGTGGTCGTCATGAAGTACCGGTGCGTGCCAAAGCGCGCGGTGGTGCCATCGTCCAAGACCGTGCCATCGTCGTTGAGCATCACGCCGTAGCGGGCTTTACCGACGGCCAAGGACGAAAAACCGTTGACGTAGACGCGATCGAGAAACTGCCCGACATCCGGGCCCGTCAACTCGATCTTGCCGAGCGACGACACGTCCGAGAGTCCCACCGACGATCGCACCAACCGCATTTCGTTGACGTACGCCGTCGCGACGTCGGCACCGGCCCAACGGTAGTACCACGGCCGCAACCACGGGCCGGCTTCAATGAAGGTGGCGCCGTTCTCCTGATGCCAGTCGTGCATCGGCGTGCGCCGGGTCGGCCGAAAGTGCAGTCCGACCGAACGGCCGGCCAAGGCACCCACCGTCACCGGCGTGTACGGGGGACGATGGGTCGTGGTGCCGAGCGAGCCCACGTCTTTCGCGCGGCGTTCGGCGAGCAGTTGCAACCCGTTGTGGTGGCTGTTCTTGCCTTGATCGGTGGCCATGCCAAGCGCGGTGTAGCGTTTCAAGTGCTCGGGTGACTCAAAGCCGTCTTCGAGCGACAGATCGATGTCGGCCACGGTGACGTCGCTTTGGAAGTCCACAAACGCCTTACCCTGCACCGACGGCGCTCTCGGCACGCCCGCAGCCATCAACGGCACGTCCGCCCAATGGGCGTCCGCCGCAACACCCACCGCACCGTCGTAGCCACAATCACGCGCGGCGCGCTCGCCGGCCGTGTGACCCTCCGCGAGCGGGTTACGGACGATCCCGCGGGCGGCCCCGACGACCTGCTGATTCGCAGGCAACGGCCCCGGCACGTGCACCCTCAAGGCCGGGTCGTAGACCGCCTTCACGCCCGTGTGCGTGGTGAGTTGCACGGTGGGCGTCCATCCGCCGGACATCGCGACGAGATCGCACGCGAAGTACTCCGTCCGATGGTCTGCCAACGCGACAACGGTCACTCCGCGTACCGCCCGCGAGCCGTGCGCCGTGACGGGCACGGCGCCAAGACGCACCGTCACCGATCGCTTAGCGGCGCGTGCAAGCAGGTCGTCCGAGACGCGATCTCGGGCCTCGACCACCGTCACGGCGGCACCCGCCTCCGCCAGATCCAACGCGGTGTCCCAGGCCGAATCGTGCTGCGAGAGCACGACCACGCGTTCGCCGAGGCGCAGGGCGAATCGGTGCAGATACTCCCGCACCGCGCCGGCCAGCAGGATGCCCGGTAGATCGTTATTGCCGAAGACGAGTGGCTGCTCTAACGCGCCGGTCGCGTAGATGATCTGCTGCGCCCGCACCACGTGCAGCGTTTCACGCGCGTATGGCGGCTCCGCCGAACCACCGAACGCTCCCGGTATGCGGGAGACGAGTCCCACGGTCTGACCGTCGTATACGCCAAAGGCAGTGGTCCTCGTCAAGAGTTCTACCGTGGGCAATACCGCCAATTGCTCGAGTAGCCCGAAGCCACAACGATCGTCGGCGGAGCCCACGGCACCGTGCAACAAGCTGCCACCGACCAGCGCCTCCTGCTCCACCAAAAGAACACGACTGCCGGCGCGCCCCGCGGCCAACGCGGCAGCCATGCCAGCCGGACCGGCGCCGATGATCAACACGTCGGTATGGCGATGTTCGGTCTCGTAGCGAGACGGGTCTGGTCGGTGCGTGGCTTTGCCCAATCCGGCCGTCCGACGGATCCAACGTTCATAGAACATCCACGCGCCGCGCGTGGGACCCATAAAAGTCTTGTAGTAGAACCCGGCCGAGATCAGCGGTGAGAAGAGCCCGAGCAGGCTCCCCACATCCCGCTCGACACTCGGCCAACCGTTCTGCCGTTCGCAGACGAGCCCCTCAAAGAGATCGACGAGGGTCGCCGGAAGATTGGGGGTGCGCCGATCGCCGGCGCCCACCGTCAGGAGCGCGTTCGGCTCTTGCGCACTGGCCGCCAACACGCCGCGCGGTCGATGGTATTTGAAGCTGCGCCCAACGATCCGCACGTCGTTCGCGAGGAGCGCCGAGGCCAGCGTGTCCCCCTGGAATCCGCTGAGGGTACGGCCCTCGAGCTGAAAGCGTACGGGGGTTGCGCGATCGATGCGGCCGCCACTCGCCAGTCTACGGACGGTCATGACGCTGCCCCTTCGCGAGCGAGCCACGCACGCCCCACCGTATTCGTCGCGGTATCGCGCTCCAAGACCAACCACTGCCGACACCCTTGCACGTGCTGCCAGTATTCGCGGTGCGCGCCTTTGGGATTGTCAAAGAGAAACACATGGTCGTGCCACGCGCGGACGTCGTCGGTGCCGTGCGTCGGCCGCACCTTGGTGGCGTCGCCGGCGTAGCGGAATTCGGTGTAGTCACGCACACCGCAATGAGGACAAGGAATACGAAGCATGGGCTTACTGCTTATAGGTCCAGAGGCCAAGACCGTATTCGTCGTGGCCATTGCCGCGTTCGAATCGGTCCACTCCCAAATGCCGAATCAGAGGGTGTTCCTCGTCATGAGCAATCGTATGTGCCAAACACCAGCCGGTCGCGGGGGTGGCTTTAAACCCTTGGTAACACCAGCCGGCGTTGAGATAGAGGTTCTGGAACGGCGTGCGACCGATGAACGGACTGCCATCCGGGGTCATATCCTGAATGCCACCCCAATGGCGCAGCACCCGCAGGCGGGACATGCCCGGAATCAGGGCGACCGCACACTCCGCCACCGTTTGTACTTTGGGCAACTGGCCGCGTTGGGTGTAGGAATTGAACCCGTCGATGTGCCCACCGAACACCATGCCGCCACGGTCCGATTGGGAGACGTAGAAGAGTTCCGCGCCGAAGGAAATCACGTGGTCGAGGAACGGCTTGATGGGCTCCGTGACAAAGGCTTGCAGCAGATGACTTTCGATGGGGAGGCGCCAGCCGAGCATCCGCGCCATGTGCGACGAGTGCCCGGCCACACACACGGCGGTGCGACCCGCGTGGATGACCCCGCGGGAGGTCTGCACGCCGGTGACCCGGTCGCCGTCGCGCAGGAAGCCCGTCACTTCACAGTTTTCGATCAGATCCACACCGAGGTGATCGGCACCCCGCGCATAGCCCCAGGCGACCGCATCGTGCCGCACCGTGCCGGCACGGGCCTGATAAAGGCCGCCGTAGATCGGAAAGCGGCAGTGCGACGAGTAATCCAAAAAGGGCACTAATTTTTGAACGTCGGCTCGCTCCAACAACTCGGCACCGATGCCGTTCAGGCGCATCGTGTTGCCCTTGCGCGCCAAGACGTCCATCTGTCCGGGGCCGTGCGCGAGCACGAGCTGGCCGCGCTGCGAGAGCATGACGTTGTAATTGAGTTCGTGGGACAGACCTTCCCACAGTTTGAGCGAGTGCTCGAAGAACTCGGTATTGCCGGGCAACAGATAATTCGACCGGACGAGGGTCGTGTTGCGTCCGACATTGCCGGACCCTAAGTAGCCGCGTTCGAGGACCGCCACATTGGTGATGCCGTGATTGGCGGCGAGGTAGTAGGCCGTGGCCAAGCCGTGGCCGCCACCGCCGATAATAATGACGTCGTAACTCGGGCGCGGCTCGGCGGCCCGCCATGCACGGCGCCATCGAGCCCCTGACCAGGCGCGGCGCGCCAATGACCAAGCGGAATAGCGGGAAATCTCACTCATTCGTTGAATCCCAATGTCAAACGCAGGCACGGCGGCAATACCGTGAGGGCGGCGCAGCACGCCGTTCGCTCGCGCCCGATACTAACAGCCGAACCCAGCGACCGACTTTCGAAAAAGTGAGCGACGCCCAAGATTATCTATAACGGTGGGCCGGGCGATCCTACGCAAAGGACGGGCGGGCACGGCCGGCCGCGCAACCCCGCAGGCGTCGAGCGGGACAGCTCCCCCCATACGTGCTGCGCCGGGCCCCCACGCCCACCTCAGCAACCCCCGCCGCCGCACGGCCGGCGCCCCTTACCGGACTACCCGGAAGGCCGGTCCGGACGCGCCATAGGCTGATAACCCACTGATTTGTTGGTTATGTATCACCGGTTATGCCATGATTTATCCGCACTGACAAAACGATCCGCGCAGCGGGCAATTCGTATCCGGGAGTGTTCATGAAAACGACGATCGCACTGGCCACCTCACTGTTGGCGACCTCGACGCTGTCCTACGCCAACGACGTTGGCCCCACGCCCACCGCCGCAGACTCCGCGACGATGGACGCGGTCGTCGTGACCGGCTCGCATATCCCGCGCACGGAAGTGGAAGGGGCAGCCCCGGTCATTAGCTTGTCGGCCGAGGATCTGCGCAACAGCGGCTTCACGTCGGTGTCACAGGCCATGTCTGCCCTGACCGGCAACCTCGGCGCGTTGGACAACAATCAGAACACGAACGGTTTCTCCCCCGGCGCACAAGCGGTCGACCTGCGTGGCCTCGGACCGAACCATACCTTGGTGCTGATCAATGGACGGCGTATCGCGGATTATCCGCAGCTCTACCAAGGCACCAGCAATTTCACCGACATTTCGTCGATTCCGTTGTCGATGATCGATCACATCGAAATCCTGAGCGGCAGCGCCTCGGCGATCTACGGTTCGGACGCCATTTCCGGCGTCATCAACTTCATCCTCAAGAAGAAAGCAGACGGCGTGACGCTGGATCTGCGCGGCGGATCCACGCAACACGGCGGCGGCACGAACGAGCGCGCGCAATTAAGCGGCGGGTTCTCGACGGATCGCCTCGACGCCGTTGTCGCGGTTGAGTTTCTCAACGAACAACCCGTATGGGCGTTTCAGCGATCCACCACCAACTCGCGCCTGAACAGCCCCAACCCCTACGCAAGTCCCGTTTTCGTTCGAGAGGATCAGGACCAGAACTATTACGACCCACCCGCGGGTGCCTGCGCCGCGCTCGCCGGCCTCGACCAGGGCACGATCGTCAGCGCCTACCGGAACAACTACGGTAATTACTGCGGCAGCTACAACGATGTGGGCTACGGCACGCTGCAAAACGGCAAGAAGGCGATCAACCTCTACAGCACGCTCACCTACCGCCTGAACGACGATACCCACCTGTTCCTCGACATCATGGCCGGTGGATCCAATCAGGAGATCTACAACACGCCCTTGCAGTGGTCGTCGAGCTACGTCCTAAACGGCCGCACCGTGGACACCCCGTTCCTGAATCAGGCCACGGGGCTCGTCGAGCAATGGCAACGAAAGTATTTCACGTACGAGGAAAACGGCGGCTTGGATACCGCCATGATCCACAACAACGGCCGGTCACTGACGCTGAACGGCGGTATCCAAGGCGCCCTCGGCGGCAGCCATTGGCATTATGAGTTGGGCCTCAACTTCTCCCAGAACAAGCTCGTGAGCCAGGAGCCTGCGATCGTCGAATCGGCGATCCAGAACTACTATTTGGGAGCACAACTCGGCGTGGATGCCGCGACCGGGCTGCCGATCTACAACGCGCCGGTCGACCGTCTCTACACACCGTTGACCACCGCACAGTTCAAGTCGTTCCTCCAAAATTCGACGGATCGCGACACGGCGCGGCAAAGCAGCGTCAATGTCCTGTTGAACAACGACAAGTGGGTCACGCTGCCGGCGGGTCCGGTGGGCGTTGCCTTGCTGGCCGAAGTGGGCCGGCAGAGTTTAGACATGCAAGTCGACCCGCTCAGCCTCAACGGCGGCTACTACAGTCTGGGCAACGTCTCTGCCACCGGTGCGCGCACGCACTCCGGCGTGGGCGCCGAAGTCAAAGTCCCGCTGCTCGAGCAGGTCGTCGCCACGGCTGCCACCCGCTTCGACCGCTACACCTACAGCGATACGTCAAGCAGCAAGGGCACCTACTCCCTCGGCTTGGAATACCGCCCCTTCCGGTCGTTGCTCGTGCGTGGATCGTTCGGCACCGGCTTCCGCGCTCCGGACCTCGCGTATCTGTACGCCGGTCTGAGCAATTCGAGCTCCGGTGGCACGGACTACTACCTGTGCCGGGTGAACGAACCCGGTTCGGGCCCGGATTACACGAACAATTGCAGCTTGGGCGACGTCGGTTTCAACGGTCGCAGTAACGGTAACCCGGCGCTGCGCGATGAGACGAGCCAGTCCTTCACCGGCGGGTTCGTCTACAGCCCGACGCGCAACCTCGAATTCACGGCCGATTACTACCAGATCAGTCTGCGCGATGAAGTGACTCTGCAGAGCTCGGATACGCTGCTGCGTGAAGAAGCGGATTGCCGCCTCGGTCAGACGGTCGACGGCGTCGCGGTCAATTCGAACTCGGCACAGTGCCAGCAGGTACTGAGCCAGATCACCCGTAACCCGGCCGATGCGTTTAGCAACCCGAACCAGATCACCTCGGTCCTCGTGTTACCCATCAACGCCGCGGTCGAAAAGACCTCGGGCGTGGACGTCAGCGGTCGCTACCGCATCAACGCCGGAGCCGCAGGCCGCTTTGACCTGCGCGCCTCGTTGACGGACGTGTTCACCCACACGATTCAGTTCCATTCGGGCGACGCGGTCGACAACGAACTCACCGATTACTACTACTACGTGATTCCGCGCTACAAGGCGACCTACTCGGTGGCCTGGACCTTGGGTCGCTACACGACGACGTTGTTTGGCACCCGTCTCGGTGGTCTGCCGAACTACGACGGGACCGAGCGGTTGGCCCCGACCCAGAAGTTCAACGGCACCCTGCATGTTGATCTGAATCACGATTCGGCGTTGACGATCTCGGTCGACAACTTGTTCGACACGAAGCCGCAGAAGGACCCGAGCTGGACGTCCTATCCGTACTACGCGTCCAACTGGTTTGATTCGATCGGTCGCTCGTTCACCGTGCAGTGGACGACGCATTTCGGGAAGCACTAACCCCGCGGTGTGGCGCCCGACCGGTCATTGACCGGTCGGGCGCGTTCAAGCCGCCCTCGTACGCGCCGGCCGACCGGCGCGGTGGACGCTCATCTTTGACACGTAACCGCACCCGATGACGTCGTTAGCCAGCGATACGCCGCTCGATCCAATCGACGCGGGGGACTTCGGCGAGTGGGTCGATGCGATGACGGCAACGCTGCGCGGCACGTCGGGCAGCGACGTCCCGTGTGGAACGTGCGTGGGCTGCTGCAGTTCCCATTGGCCCGTCGCCCTGCGCGCCGAGGATCAGGCCGTGGCGGCCCGGGTGCCGCACTACCTGTTGCTCGAGCCAGAGGACGCTCCCGAGGGTCTGCGTTACATGGGCTATCGCGCCGACGGGACCTGCCCGATGCTGAAAAGCGGTCAGTGCAGCGTGTACGCCATCCGTCCGCAAACGTGCCGTGATTTTGACTGCCGTATTTTCGCGGCCGCCGGGCTGCGCTCTGCGGGCGATGCCAAGCCACTCATCAACGAACGCATTCAACGTTGGCGCTTTCAGTACGCCTCGCCCGAAGCCGAAGCCGCGCACGCCGCGATGCGGGCAGCCGCTGAGTTCATCCGCACCGCCGCGGTATTGCCGGGGGTACCGTCGTTACCCACCTCCCCGATCGCCATCGCGGGGCTCGCTTTCAAAGCGCACCGCGTGTTCCTGGCGGAGTCCGCGACCCGGGACACGCCCGCGAGGCTCGCCCAGCGACTCCTCGAGGCGGGTCGCCGCTTCGACCAAGGCCTGAGCGCGATCGACGAGCCCTGAAACGGCTATTCGCCGAAGAGCCCCATTTGGGTTGGTTGCGGTGCGTACTTCTTCCGCGGCTTGGCGCTCTTGCTACGGGCGGGCTTTTCGGCCGCGCCCATCGGGGTCACAGCGGCGGTCTCGACGGGGCCGCCGAGATCGGACAACCCCTCCACCACCGGCGGCGGCACGGCATCC
>Ga0208872_1000477_pt1 | contig 29603 bp, 29 predicted proteins | sample CryBogCBH12Aug08_FD_185508 | JGI IMG/M metagenome (GOLD analysis project Ga0208872, IMG submission 185508) | Freshwater microbial communities from Crystal Bog, Wisconsin, USA - CBH12Aug08 (SPAdes) | ecosystem: Environmental > Aquatic > Freshwater > Lake | place: Crystal Bog, Wisconsin, USA...
TGAAAATTAGAGTTCGCTGGCGCAACCGGCTGGATGGTTAGAGCGGCTGGGGGTGGCGTTGGCCCATTTGCTGCCCACCACTGTTGCGCCTCTGTCATTGCAGGTGATGTGAATAAGGTGCCACCCATTTCAGGTGTTGCGGTGTAACCAGCCGGCCCAGCCACTGCCGGTGCCACTGTCGGTGCTGTCGACCTCGCGGTGGCTGGAGGTCCAAAAACCTGCGGTGCTGCGGCGTCTTGAGCCTGCGGCTTCAGCTTCCAGCTTCTTGACTCGTCGTCAAAAAACATCCGCGAGGCGGCAGTCGGGTCTTTCTCCATCGCGGTGTGAGCATCGGCGGCATTTACCGCGGACGACCACCAGGGCTTTTCAACCTGACGACCATTCGTGCTGCCCATCATCGAAAGTGATTGCTGCTGCTTGTAGAGCAGGTTTAGGTTATCGCGCGCCGTGGCGATGCCAGCCGCAATCGGATTGCCGCTGTTTTTCAACGAGCGCGCCGTCTCCTCAACGAGCGCTTGATTGAATTTGCCCTGATACGCCTCGCCGTATTTGGCGCGAGCGCGTTTAAGGATTTCAGTGGACTGATCTGGCCGCCCCGTTGTCGGGTCAAGTGCGGCCATAACGTCGGGCTGCTGCATGAGCCACGAATCCGCTGCGCCCTGTGCCGCGCTTTGAACAGTCGGGTCGGTTGCGGCTTTTTGAAACGCTGATTGGATTTGAGGATTACTCAAGTAGGCGTTCTGTTGCGCAATCTTGGCATCAATCGCCGACTTCGCCAGCGAGTCAGACTTAATGTTTTCGGTGAGCTTCGCCTTTGTTGCGGCCTGAATCCTGCCGAGGTAGGCGTCATCGGTCTCACCGGCAAGACGCTGCACCGGGTCGCCGCCAAGCTGGTTCGTTAAATTGCCCTGCGCGGACTTGATGTCGTTGAACATTCCTTGCTGCTTCAGGATGTCCATGTGAGACTGCGCGGCCATTTGCGCCACCTTCGTGGCTCGATCATCGCGCATCTGTTCGCGCTCGATCTGCATCTTATGTTGCATGGTCGCGAGCGCCCACTTTGCGTCAATTTCATGCTGGGCCGCTTCGGTTGAAAATTGATGCTGCTGCTGCTCGCGGGCAAGCGCCACCCGCGCCTCACCGTTGCGGATAATCGCTTCGTTAATCGGCGCAATAAATCGACTGCCCATGTCTGCCGACTGAGCAATGTTAAGGGGCTGAGGGTTGTCGCCAATGACTTGAACCATAAATTAAAACAGCGTTGCTGCGCCCGGCGCAAAGCTACTCGCCTGACTGCTGATAGGGTCAACCATGACCGAGGTTCCAGCCGGAGCGCCTGAGCCGTATGCATACATTTGCGGCGTGCCTGGATTCGCGTAGGCATTATACGTTGTCGCATTTCCGCTGTTTGCCTGAAAGCTGTTTAACAGGCTGTTGTAATTGCGCTGCTGCATGTAAGCCCCAAGCCCGTTTGAAATTGAACCGCCAGCGGCAGAGAGCGCGTTCGCGCCTCCCATGTACGCAGCCGCCGAGGGAGTCGGCAAGGGTTGATACTGATATGGCTGGGCAGTGCCAATTCGCAACTCGTTCAAGGGCTGCATTCTCTGGCTGAGACTGTTCAGCCAGTTCGATTGCGGCAAAAACGCCATCTGGTTAGATTCGCCTGCGACCGCGCCCGGCGCTTGAAGATTCTGCAATGGCAGCGTGACGTTGCCGTAATTTCTTGTGTCAGCCACTTCCTGAGCGTTCTGTTGGCCAGCCGCGCCAAGACTTTCGCCGGCAGATTTCGCGGCCGTGAATTCCAGCGCGCGACCGCCAAAGCTATCGCCACCAAAGCCGTGCCCGGCCTGAGTTGCGTTGATGTCGGAAAGCGTTTTGTTGAGCGCGTCGAGGGATGTTGAGCGAGCAGTCGCAAGCCGAGCGGCTCGCACTGGGGCTGTGTTTGACAGCATCGTGTTTGTGATGCCGCCGTTGAAAATGTCATTCGTGGATTTTGTGGCCCCAGCCAGAGCTGGTTTCAGTGGATCTGTTGCCGCTTGAAAACTCGACAGTGGAACAAAACTGCCATTGTAGCCGCTCACTAAATCATTACTGAGTGATTTCTCGAACAGGCTCCCGTCTGGATTCTTCATGTACAGCGGCAACACCGCGCTGCCGTCAGAGCCACGGCTCTGCTGGTACATTTTATAGTTCTGGTCGTTTGCAGACTGCTGCGAAGCAGCGGCAGTGTCTGCGGCGGACTGCTGTGCATCAGCGGACATGACGGAACCTGCAACACCGCTAATGAGCGATGCGCCACCAATTGCTACTGCCACCCATGCCATATTAGTTTGAACCTTTCAGTTCGGTTAAAATTTCCGAGCTTAAATCAACAATATCGTCGTGGGGCAAAATTATTTCAGCCTCCACTTCGTCAACGCTGGTTTTTTCTGTTGGATGAAATGTGGTCCACTCGCAGTCTTCGTGAATGTAAAGCACTCGCCGAGTTGCAGGCTTAGTGATGCCGCGATATGGAGCAGTCAGAATTTTAACACCAACGCCCTCAATCCACACTGCCGCAATGCCTTTCGTGATAACATACGGGTGCTCGGTTTTGTGAATCTTGGAGATAATAAACGTGCCTTTCGGCATGAATATTGTTCGCGCGTACAACCCTGGGGTAAAACTGTGTTGGACTGGGCATTCAACTTGCGGTTGTTTTTCAAGCTGAGCACGAGCTAAATCGATGCTTGCCTGCGTCGGCGTTGCCATCAGTTCGCGCACCTTCAAATCATCGACCACTCGGCTGATTTTGCAGGGGTGATTGATTGACTGAACGCCTGTCATAGTTACCCTTATTATAGGCTCACTTTTCTGGAAAGCAAATTAAACCTCAACCCTCCACCCAAGGAATGCGCGTGATGGTGCCATCACTGGGATTGCCATCGCCCCAGCGCACGATGGTGATTGATTTTTCCAGCCCGGTTGTCTGATCGACCTCGATGGTATGATTAAACCGATTCCAATCCCCCAGCGGCGCGCCGATTCCTGGGATGGCGATGGACTTGATATAGCTGAGGCTGGCGAGCGGAGAAGCCGACGCCCACCACGCGCTAATATCATTGCCAGAAAATCCGGAGCCGATCTGGAAAATGTGAATCATCGAAACCTCGGTCCCCATGATATAAATTCGCTTCGAGAGCGGATTGTACTGAAAAAGCAGGATGCGCGAACCAGAGCCTGACGGATACCATAAATTAAACGGAGCAATGTTATTGATACTGCCGCTGGTAAAGTTCAGGCTCGCCATTGTCACGTCTGATGATGACGAAATGTTGTGCATTGGAACCGAACTAATCGCAACCCCAGAGCCATAATTACTCGGCACCACATAAGCGTTCCAGCCAGAGCCTTCCGTGATCCAGACCGGCTTGTAGGCGTAATAACTCCCGTTCGTTAAGACTTGAACCGGCTGCCAGACAGAGCTTGCCGTGGCCACCGACGCCGTGATGCTCGCGTTGGGAGTGCCTTTCAGGATGACAATTAAGCTAGACGGGCCTGTAAATGTTGACGGGGTGGTCGTGACGTCGCTCGCGCCAATGTTGTACGAGGTGTCATTTGCGCCCTTGGTCCATGTGTACGATGAGCCGCTCACGACCGCCAGAGAGTATGTCCCACTGCTGCTGTATGTGGCATACGCTGGAACAATGGAGGCATAAGGCGCGACCACTGGCAACCGATAAATGCCCGCATTGGAAGTGAATATCGCTTCAACGCTTCCATTTGACCGAGTGAAGACAGCCCCATTTCCATATTGCGGGTTGCCAGCGGATGCCGCGGTAAGTCCAGTCACGACATTGTTGACCAGGTTAATTGCCGCGCCGAGAGTGATTCCAGTGCTGGCTCCATGCGTCAACGTCAGCAAGCTGTTGCCGTATGATACCGCAAGCTCCGGCTGCGACGATGCCCAACTCAACGCGGGGAAAATAGCCTGACTCACGCTCGTCTGCTTTGTGGCGTTGATAACCAACTTCCAGTTGGCTGGAGTAATCGCAAGCGAAGTCGAGCCATCCGCCGCAATGAGCGTCGGGGTGCCGTTTTGAACCAAATTGACGAAGGTTGTATCAATCGCGACCGTGAAAGCGCGGTTTCCGCCTGATACATAAAACAACTCCAGTCCGACCGCATCCCCAATCGCCACAACCGCATCAGTTCCATCCGAAGCGGTTTTAATGAGGTACGCCTGAACCGCAGTCGGGATCTGGCCAAGACCGTGCGCCACCGAAAGCGCGATGGTGTTACCCGGCAATGGCATATTGCCGCTGGTAAAGCGAACGGTCGTATTTGTGTTGTAGCTGATGTTGGTAACTCCAGACGAGCCGCTAGAAGACGTTCCGCCGGCCAACAAAAGAAAGCTGCCGTTTCGATAGACAACGCAAAACACCGAGTTTGCAGCCACGGCACCCGCCGCGATGGGAAGCCCGCCCTGCAAGATCGGGACTGCACCGAGTCCGTTGACATTCAAGGTTGCCGCCGACGTATTCGCCGTGCCGGTCCACACAAAATAAATCTGGCCGTTTTTGTACGCCGTAACAGCGGCAGCGGTGGCAACTGAGGCGGTCACCAATGCGGATGCGGTACCCGTCAGAGTGACTGAGGTTTGCGTTGCCTGAAAGATTCCACTGCTGGTGATCGAGTACCCGCTGTTGACCTGAAGCGCGGCGTCGTTATCCGGCAACACACCCTGCGTGTACGAATAGTACGAGTTCACCACCAACCCGCTCAATGTGAACGTGCCCAGGCCGCTGCTTCCGGCTGGTGGGGCGACGTAAGTCGAGCCGGATGCGATTAGATTTGCTCCCGTAGTCGGCCCCGCCGTGGCAATCGCGTAGCCGTTCAGTGTACCAACGTCGGTCGCGATTGGCAGGAACGCATACGGCATTGTTGGATCAATCGCCGAAAGCCCAACAGCCCCAGCTGACAGCGAGCCTGATTTTACCGCCCCCGAAACCAGTGTCCCGTCTGGGTTTAGCGACCCCTCAATGACGGAAAGGATGGACAAGCAAAATGCGCGAATCTGGTCAAGGTTTGCGTCCCCTTCGGCAAATGTGAGGGCGCGGCCAACGGTCGTGCGTCGTACAAAAGTGGGCAATGTAATGCTGGGGCTGATCATAAAGTTTTGGTTGCTGCCGCTTTCATGGCGGCGATTTCCTTGGTTAATCCATCAACAATGCTTTGCAGGTCGGCTATCGCCTTCGCTTTTGCGGTCGAATCGTTCGCAATGGCTCCCTGTAAGTTGCCGGCCCAAGTCTGAATTGCGGCCGAGTGGTCGCCGTTCATTACCGAGTCACCAGTCCGCGTAGCAGCCTCCGGCGGCAATGCGAGCGTTGGCCAGCCAGTTGCGTTAGTGGTCGCCGCGGCTACCGCCGCACCCACAATCGCCTGCTCATTGGATGGACTCATTTTGCTCATCGCGGCAAATTACCAAACCCGTGGCTGTTAATGGGCTGAATATTGAACATGCGACTAGTGATCTCGAACGGGCCAAAGCCGGTTACTGTTACCCTGTCTCCAAGGTAATAGCTGATGACGGTCGGGCGCAAATTATTAAACTGCTGAGGCGCAATAATTGCTCCTGATTGCAAATCGGCGCCGGTGCCAGGATTTGAGCCACCCCTGAAATCAATCGAGACGATGGCGTTTGGACATTTTGAGGACGCCCCAAGCGAATATTCATTCCACGACTTTTCGCTGTTCCCTGCCCCGAAATCATCCAGCCCGCTCTCAATGACTGAGTTGTATTGTAATCCGTCACGATGCCAAATGCCGGGCAAAATGGTAAATTGCTGAGCGATGACTGGAGCAGTGAGGCCAATGATCGAAACGCTGGTTGCGCTGATGTATGCATCAATGGCGGCCACGCTGCCACCGGAAAACAAAACCGTGGTCCCCACATCGTCGGGTGAGAAAAATGCCGTGGTTGCAGCCAGTGTAACCGTGGCGGTTCCCGATGTGGTGCCAGTAATTGCACCACTGCTGCGCGGCTTGCAGTCAAGCAGCCCGTACCGCTTTAGCGAGCCATCCACCATCCCCATGACGTACCAATCGGATCCATTTTTTGGATGCCGAACCTTTGCGGCCGCTGTGAGCATGGCGCTGGTGGTTCTGACGGTTTGCTGTGCGTAATCGTAGCAAAGTGCCCCTCCCGCAATTCCGTAGCCAAAATAAATTTCTCGAGTTAAATGGTTCTCGGACACGAAGGCGGTCCCTCGATCCGCGTTGTCAAAAAATAACGACTGACACGCGGTCAGGGCGGGGATTTCTGTTGGCGTCAACTGGAACAAGTCGAACTTGTAGAACGCATTTCGGCCAGCGTAGATGTGATGGCTGCCATAATAGCCGCCTCCTTCTGGCGCGATGACGTTCTTGTAGTGTAACGCCTGAGCCGTGTTCGGAAGGGTTACGCGCTGAAAAGTGAACGGGGCTGCGGCAGCGCCGGTGTATGTCCCAATAAACACGGCCGGAGTTGGCGACGGCTCTTTGTAAATTACGAGCTGATCACGCAACTGCATTCCCCTTAAAATGGCGCTTCCGTCGTCGGTCAAATCAGAATAAATACCAGCATAGCTCACCTGAGAGTCTGCGGCCTCGATTGGCAGGCTTGTAATGGTGTTCTGACAGATTTCAGCCATCGTCATCGACATTGCCGAGCCGCGCGAAATCCATTGAACCTGTGAAATTAGGTTGCCAGCGTTTATAGCTGCCTGCGGAAGGAAGATGGACGGCAGCGCGACCGCAGACAACCCAAACCGAGCCGCAGTGTAAAACAAGTCCGAGAGCGACCGAACGGGGTAATCAAACGCAACAACCGGACTGCCGGCCTGCATCGAAGCGGTCACAATCGCCCCAAATCGACGCGGCTGCGACGGCATCGAAGGAAATACACGCCACCCGTAACGCTGAACCTTGCCGGCCCACATTGTGTACGCGGCGGGATTCTCAACCGAACAAACCCCTGACACTGGAACCGTATTGTTGACCAGCAAGAACCCATTTGAATCAACGCCAATTATTTCGCGCTGCTCACCAGTGCTCCAAAATAGCGACATTCCAACCAAGCTCACAGCTTGCATTGTGGGGAATAGCGTTGTCGCTGCCGGGGATACTTTCCCACTGACGTCTTGCGATGCGCTCAAAGATGCTGGAATTGCGGCCATTAACCCCTTGAAATCATCATCCCCGATTTGGCTGATGCCAAGGCAAACCAGAACGTCGTTCATGGAGCAAATCGTCTTAACACTGGCGACTTGCTGCTCGCGCAATTCATAAATCGGCTTCACTGAATACTCATCCAGCCGATATGTTATCGGGAGGTCAACCTCGTTGTTGAGCACAACAAAGTCGCCAATGCGCACGATCTCCCAGCGCGCGCCAGCAGTCGAAAAGCCAGAGCCAATTTGAATCCACCCCTTTGCCGCTTCGTCGAAATATGTCGCGCCAGATTCGGTATCGAAATAAGCCTGACCAGACTCAATGTCGAAATAAGCGATGTCTTCCAATCCAAAAAAGCGCCAAAGAGTCGTTTGATTCCCGGCAATGAGTGTCACTCTGCCATCTCCAAGCTCAACCTCAGAGACTAGCGTTATTGGGCCACCACCGCTGATCGGAATTGACTGAGCCAGCCGATCATAAAAAGTGTTCGGCTGATAAGCGACGTGCCCCTCGGCTCGCATTTCGCGGTCGAGGTAGCGTCGAATTTCTTCCTTGCGAACGTAATTTGGAGCGCCGGCCGTTTCAGAGGAAAGCCCAGCCATCAGCTTTCCGCCCTGGCCAGGCTTCAGCGTTACTGGTTTTCCGCCGGCTGCTGCCATAGCATTAGGGCTGTGTGACGTTCATCAGTATTCCATTCGTGAAATACAGCGTGTTCGTCCTAGTGCTGCCAAAAGTGAACTGGATGTTCGTAGTGTATCCGCCAGTTATGTTTGTGGCGTTCAACTTGCCAACAAGGTTGGTTGCCGTAAAGGTGCCATTTCCACCCAGCGTGAAAAGACCGCCCGGAGTTGTAAGGTTGAATTTCCCCTGCTGCGCCCAGACGTTTTCAAAATGCACATTGTTACCATCAGATCCGGCAGTAAAAATTTGGTTCATGGGGTAGAAAACCACATTCGTCGTGTAGAATGTCCCATTCTGGCCAAATCCAAATTGACCACCGGGGGTAATGACGTGAAACTGACCTTGAATGATCCAGTTGTTTTCGACATGCACGTTGTTGCCATCTCCACCCGGGTTGATGTCTTGATTCACTGGCCAGAACGTAGCCGGCCAGCCAAGGTGAAATTGCTGCCCAACATAGCCACCGTTGTTGGTTATACCAACAACAACGCAGTTTGCCGCAGTGTCAACGAACAGCGGACAGAGGTTTTGAGCCTGATTAACAAACCGAAAGCCCCAATCGTAAGAGCCGCCGCCAGCATCCCGATCACAGGCAAAGGTGGTTCCGCAAACCGGAATGAAATGCGTGCCTATATCGCCACCATACGCCTCTTCAATCGTAAATGCAGTGTTTCCGTTCTCTTGCATGGCCCAAACAGTCGGGGTGTTATTGAAAAAATTTGTGACAGCTGACCCCGTCCCAAACACAGTCGGGTAATACCACGCGGCGTCTGGGTTCGCAAATAATTGGGGCTGCGTGGACGCGAAAGAGGTTCTAATCGCCGCGTCAATCGCTGTCGCTAAATTTGTGTTCACCGCCGCAGTCAAATGAACTCCGTCAGCGGTTACAGAGGTGTTTAAGCTGCCGTCAGAGTTCGTCCATGTCGAAGGGGGCGCAACATTGTCGTAGTTCACGAAGGCAATGCCCTGGTTCGTCAGCGATTGCTCCCACTGAGTCAGCACGGCCCGGCCCGGTTCAGCGGCCGGAGTGTTGTAAATATACGGGCACGAAATCACCAACAAATTTGCGCCAGCGCCAGCGGCTTTTGTAATAATTGATTGCGCGTTTGCAATGACGCTGGTAGCCGCGTTTAGCGCTTGCAGCGTGGTTGTAATGGACGTGTTGAAGTCATTCCTACCAAACATGACGGTAAGCGTTGCTCTGTTTCCAGTATGGGTCGGAAAACATGGGTAAGCAGCATCCATTAACTGCTGTGAAATGTAGCCAGTTGACCTGCCGCCTTGCGCCGTGTTCGTCAGCACGTTGTAGCCATATTTTCCAGCTAACACCATTGGATAGCTGATGAGCGTGCTGGGGTTGGTAGTCGTCAGCGAGTCACCGACCGCGATAATGCGATAGGGATTGTAATTCAGACTCGTATAGCTGCTTGCCACTTTGACGAGATTTGAGGCCGAAATTTGACTCCCTACGCCGGCAGATGTGGTTGCGTTTGCCAGCGCGTTCGATTGAGCCGGCGTCAACGCATTCGTGTTCTGGGAAAATGCGTAGGGCTGGATGAAGTTCCAGAACGCCAATGCGGCGTTGGTGTCAGATAGCCAGAAAGTGGCAGCTTGAGCGCCGGTCGCTTGAATGATGAAGTTCTGGCCCCAGGGCGACAGATATGGAATTCCACGGTACAGTCCGACCGGATTTGTGATGTCGGCCTGAGCGTAAGCCGGATTGCAGCTATGGCTTAAAGTTGCGATGATTGCGATTGTGAGCTTGATTAGGTTTTTCATGTATTACGGGGTGATTACAGTGGTTGAGGTTTGAACATTTCCGCCAGTCAGTTGCCATGCCGTTCCGTCCCATTCCAATAATGCGGCAGTGGCCGCGGTATTGAACAGCAAAGACTGAAACCCAGCGAACACGCCAGACACAGTAAAGGGTGCCGTGATTGCGGCATTGGCCCCAATGACGTAAATGCGCTTGACTTGGCGCAAATAAGTTCCATTTGGCAGCACGAGGTTGTATTTGCCAACCGATTTTGGCGTGATTTGGTTGATGTACGTCGGGTCGGCGCCAAGCTGGATGATGTCATCACCAGTCACAACTTGCACGGTTGGCGACTCAGACGGCCGCGACCACGGCGGCAATGGGCTAGTTCCCGGGATTGAGTTATTCATGATTTTTGGAGCCGCCCAGCTTCCTTGCGAGCGGTAAATAAGTTCGTTCGCTTCACCGTATAATCACGCATGAAGTCATCGTGACGCTTTGAATCTCGATCAACTTCCATCGCGATTTTAGCGCGCACTCGCGCCGAGACTGCTTCGGCTTCTTCTTCGCCAAATGGAACCATCTCACCCTTGCGCCATTCCAGTTTCCTGCCCTCCCAGACAATGGATAAAATCCAGCCCGGCATAATTGAGGGGTGAATGTAAAAACGATGCGCCGCCCGATCTACCGCCATTAGCGCGATGTGTTTCCGGCCGGCATCGCTCCCCATGATTCCAAGTATCCGATTTGCCTCAAAGCTGGCCTCGGTCAGCACAATGTAGTCGGTTCCATTGAGGAACTGATTGAAATCATGCTGCTCCGTAAGTTCAAATCGCTTTGACCAGTCGAGGCGATAAACGGCGAATCGCTGCGCTCGGTTGACGTTCCACAACCACGCCTCTTTCAAATTTGCTTGCGGCGGCAATGTTCCAACACTGGCCGCTCCGTCTGCCACAAAATCCTCCGGGTAGTAAATTGTTTCGTGCTGCTTGCGATATGCCGGGATAAAATCTTGCAGATCAAGAACCGCTTGCCGGATTAGCTTTGGAATGTACCCAACGTAGTCGCCATCGCTGGCAGTGCTCATCAACCCAATGCGCTGGCGATCCTGCGGCAAAAGTTCAAGAACCGAGTTGGTCCACTCCAGCCACGTCAAGTAGTCGGGCCCATGCGTCATACTTTGCCGGTGGCCAACGCGTCATTGATTGTTTCTGCTGGCTTTGCGATGGCCAAGGGAGCTTTGGCCGGCTCTGGATTAACAGCTTGGGCAAGAAGACCACCCGCCGAGGGATCCACCGTCCTTACGGGCTGAGAGCTCAGCAAGGATTGCCCCATGCCGGTTGAGCCTCTTACTTTTTTTTTCAAGCAACGCTCGTAGTCTTCGATGGTCAAATGATCCACCACGGATTTTTTGGTTGCAACCAGTTCGTCCAGCGCAGCAATTTCATCAACGTTTTCGGTCAAATAGAACCCGAGCCACATGCCACCAGCTTGCTCATAAGGCGTAAAATTGAACACAAATTTGCCGGCGGCCACGCTTTGATTCGCCCGCTTTGCGTGATAAATTTTGTACGGCGGCGGCTCAGCGATGGACGGAACTGGGGCGTACCCGGCCGGAGGATAATTCTCGGCAGCATATCCAGCCGCCACATATTGCTCCAGCGTCGGCCCACCGGGTAGCAGTGGAGGCGGGAGAAAGGTTTTAGCTGAGGCTTCTTTCGGCGGATTAGTGGTTTCGCTCATTGTGTTACCTTAGTTCAGGGGTTTCTTTTTTGCAATTAAAAAGCTGGTCGCGGCAAACCCAACCACGACCAGCTCGCATTTAACCGGCTGCCACGAAACAGCCAATTAATCAGTACCAAAACCCAGCGCGTGCAGATACCAGGTTCAGGTTGTTGGTGCCAGCGTAAGAAAGGTTTATCACCTTAAACCATTTTGCACCAAGGAAGTTTGTGGCCGAAACAAACGAGATGTACGCAGTGTTATTTGTGGTTTGATAAACCGATGCCGTAACTGTAAGCAGCGAGTTGGTTGCCACTGGCCACTTCGCAGCCATCGAAGCATCGTCGAGCGCCAAGGCGACCGTGGCCGTCAAGCTTTGAACCGGTTGCGGCGTGTTGTTCGTGTTTACTTGGGCGGTTACCCATTGAAACGAAACTCCGTTCGCATTCAGGTCGGCTGGAGTGACGCCTCGCGTGGCGATCCACCCGCCAGCACCGGCCTGGCCAGCGATGCCGGTAGCATAGTTCGCCGCAACCAAGTTTGTCACAACGCCATTGCCCGCAATCAGCAAATTAGTTGCCGTCAGAGGCGCGCTGTAATAATACGAGACAGGCTGTGCGATTGCCGCCGCGCAGAACGCAGAGACAAAGCAAAAGGCCACAAGGATTCGATTGACGCCAAATTTGATTTTATTTTTCATACTGAAGTAAAATTTATTGTTAGTGGTTGAGTTGAAGGTTGGGCCTGCCTGATTTCAGGTCAAGCAGGCCCAGATTGTTAGTTGCCGCTCAGATCAACACCCGGCACTGTGAGCTTCACTTTGGTCGGGTTGTAGTTTTCGATGATGCGATGCCGGTTGCTGTTACCAACCCGCACAGAGAACTTCTTGCTCTCCATGAGGATGGATTGCATGTTCATTTCCATGACGTACTTGAGGCCATAGATGGCATCAGCGGCGGCATTGGAGTTCGCGGTGCGCGTCACACTCATCGCCTTGATGAGGGCAACCGCAATGTCCGACCAGTCGATAAACCACATCGAGTAGCCCGCCGTTTTCTGGCTGTTCTGGAACTGACTGATGCGGTCATCGAAATACAAGTCGCTGAACACATTGAGCGTGTAGCCCCATTCCGGCAATTCGTAGGAGTCGTACTCGAATAGAACGGCACCGTTGAACGTGATTTTCTTGCCCTGCTCCATCCACATGGACACGTTGTCGATGCTGTATTTCTGTTTGTAGTACTTCGTCATGATCTGACGAATGAGCGGGCGAGTGCCGCGCATGTCGGTCATACAATCAATTTCCGTGACCTGCTGACCGGATTCACCCTCACGCTCCCGGCGCAGGTAATACCCCGCTTCGAAGATTGCGTCGAGGTCGAGCGGCCCGCCACCAGCATCGAGGACGTTACCGCAAAGCGCGATCTGGTTGCGAATACCGATGGTGCGAGTGCGATATTCAATCGCCATCGTTCCAGACTCGCCGGACGCCGCCCAAGCGGGGTCGTACACCGTAGGCAAGTTTTGCCACAGCTGCGTGGTCTGGTTTTCGTCTTCGGCGTCGCCGTAAAAACAGGTTTCAAAAAACTGGCGCTCGCTTTCAGCTTCTTGCTGCTTGCGCAACTGCGCCAACGGCAACAAGCGGAATTTCGCCAAACCGGCAGAGGTTTTGTCTGCCGCGGCAGCCTTGAGCAGGTTCAAATACTCAGCATTGTACTTGTGTACGCGCCGAGTCGTTTGCGGCCAATAATCCACCAAGCCCCATTCGTTGAAGCCCGGCAAAGCATTGCCGTAGCTCTCGAAATTACTGACGGAATTGGATTGCAGGCGCACGATGCCAATCACAGGCTGATAGGCAGCCTTTTGAGGAGTCGTCGCGCTGTCGTACCAAGTACCAGTCGCAGCGCCATTGCCACCCCAGTTACCGCCATTGGGGTAAGTGCGGTTCGGGGCCAGAATCACCTTGGCCTGATTGGCGTCCACGTTGAACGCACCAACGACATGCATGGTGCTGGTGTATTTTGCGCCAGAGTTTGGATCACTCCATTCCACAGTCACGCCGTGGCGAGGGAGGAAGAATTTTTCAATGTTCTTCAACACGTTGTTTGGAGATTTGGCGAGCCAAGAGCTGTCAGCATCCAATGAACCGTTGTTCACGGTAACAGTCCAGTGACCAGCCGAAGCGGTCTGGCTAGTGCCGCCAAGTAAGCCGGCGGCGGCAGCGGCGACCAAGTCGGCATTCGTCGAAGCTGCGCCAGCGGAAAGGCGAAAGTAACCAGGATTAACCCGGTTGCGGCGCGGCACGAGATCGAACGGCTGAATAATTGATTGCGGCTGAGCGCCGGCAGATACTTTCAGTGGGGTGTGGCGGGACAGCAGCAAATCCATCAGCGTGCGCTGAGCAGAGCCAGCCATGCGCGCCTCCTTGGTTTGCGCGATAACCTTGTCGAGGCCGACTTCCTTGAACATGACAGATTCAATGTCGGATTGATTCCAGCCAGTGATGTTGGCGCGAGTCAAGCTCATCGCGTCGTCCACCATGATTAAGCGTGGATTGCAGGCGTTGGCGTTAAAGCCGTTGGCTGCAGTGTTGGGCGCTTGGGATGCGCCGGCGGGTGTATTGGCCATATTTTATTGTTGTTGGTTGTTGTTGCGGATTGTCCGCTGTTACTTTCAATCTAAGGTTACATTGTGAAAAAAAAAGAAAAACGCCGGAAACGGTTGATTTTGTCTCCGGCGTGATTGTCCGCCGCTAGTTTTTAATCCTCAAACTCCCTTTCCGTAGAGCGTTGCGGCGACATCAATCCCGCCGCCGGGGCTTGCGACTGATTTCAAAGGCTCAGCACCGGCAGCGGACGGGCGAGGGGCTGTAATTGGAGCCACGATTTCGACTGGCGCAGTTTGAGGTTTTCCAGCTGCGCCACGCGGACGCCTTTCAAAGCCCCTGGCTTTTGCGTTCTCGATCTCCCATTTAACCCGTCCATCAATGGTATTTTTAGCTTCGTGCGCCAAATAATCTACGATTTCAGAATCCGTGAACGTCCAGTACGATTTTGACCGCCACCCTTCCCGATCCAAGCTCTCGCGCTCGCCTGGCTCAGAATTCAATTTTGCATTGAATGCTTCACGAGAGAGAAACGTTCGACCATCCTTCACCTTGTACTTGCCACCTTTTTCTGCGAATATGCGCCCCTCGCGGTCAATGAAGTTAGCCAAATACGCATGGTCAGCGTTTTTGGGGTCGTAGTCCACGCATTGATTTTTAAGCAGCAGGAACGCACCAACCCGGCGCCGGGCGGCAGTGCCCTCCTCGCGCATTACCGCAACCTCCAGCGGAAACTCTTTAGCGGCTTCCGCAACTCCTTTTTCCTTGAGCAGCTTTAGCGCTTCCGCGCAGGGAGAGCTTGGGTCGCCATCAACCAGCGACCGCAAGCCGGCCGAGAATTCTGTTGCAACCCAATTTTCAACTTTGGGCTGAATTTCGAGTCGCCGCTGTTGCTGTTTGATTTTTTCCAGTTCTGGCCGGCTTTGAGCAACCGCCTCCTCGGTTCCAATTGCGCGCTGAACCCGCTTTGATTCAACGGGCCGAAGGGCCGGCCGGCTACTGGCCAGCGCTTGGAATTCATCGTCTTCCTCGTTGAGCGTGCGTTCGGGGTTTGCCTTGAGCAGATCTTTCGCCCTGGAATCAAAATCACGATACCATTCAACCAATTTCTTTTTGAAACCCTTGCGCTCAGGGAACAAGCGCTCTGCAACTTCCGCTTCCCGCAAGTCTTCGCGTTGTTCGGGATTAAGTGTGGCGATGTACGCCTCGTCAGCATCCACCGGTGCGGGCGCAAACGGGGCGGGTGGTTCAGGCTTCGCAATTGGCGTATCAACAAAATCCGCATTCTCTTTGGAGATTACGGACACCACTTTTTTGCGCTTCGGCGCTGCTGGCGCTGCCGCAACCGGTTCGACGACTGGAGTAACCGGAGGCTCAACAACTGGCTCGACTGTCGGCTCAGCTGCTGGCTCAATAACCTCGGCCTGCGGTTCCAGCGTTTCGAGAATCGCGGCCATTAGCGGATCGTGGGGCTGCTCCTCTTCAACTGGCTCAACCGGGGGCTCGACCGGAGGCTCGACCGGCTCAATCACTGGAGCGACCGGCGGCGGGACTACTGCGATTGGTGCGGCCGGGGCCGGGGCCGGGGCCGGAGCCGGCGTGAGTGGTGCTACGGGTTCATCAAACATATTCGTGGTTTATTGCGGTTGCGGTTGTTGCTGCTGTGGAGGCGCACTCATGGCCTGCTTGACCATTTGTGCGGCCTGTGGATTGGTTTGCTGAAGGACGGCGATAACTGCCTGCATCCCCGCCGCGTCCTTGTGTACCGCCTCAGCGAGTTGCTGGAGCGATTGCATTACTTGCTTGTCTTGCGAGAGAACGAGCGTGTCGTCTTCGCCTGCCTTGGTTTGAAGTTTAACGTCAACACCAGCATCGAGGCTGTGGAATATGGTGTTGATAATTTCAAACACCTTGGCCTTACCCATTGCTCCAAACACCGCGTTTTGAATTTCCGGGTTGAGGCTTCCAATGGATTGCAGCATTTGCACCATGACTGTCGCGGCCTGCTGTCCAGCTGGGCGATTTCCGCCGTCGCGGCTAGTGAACATGTAGTCATGCACCAGCGAAGTCTTTGCTCCAGTGATTTTGACGTAGCCGGTCGGATCATCACCGTCTGGGTCTCGCGGCTCGAAGCCGGCTTTTTTTACGATACTGTCTGGATAGCGGTCGGAGATAGTAAGCTCAACCTGATCGTCGCCACAGGCGACCAGCGATTCAAAACAGATCCGCTTCATCGCCGCGCGACCTTCATCAATGCTTTCACTGATGAAGTCGTACACATTATCTGTGCTATTGGCGATTGCCACCGACTCATGCGCGCTGATTTCATGGCTCGCGGCTTGTCCCTGCTCATGTGGAGACATTACGAGCAAGCGGTCAGCTAAGGCGATCACTTGCGTGATTGCCTTGAATATCTGCTCAATGCTTTGATTTGGGTGCGACCGAACAACAATAAAAGCCTGACTCGGGTCGATTCCGAGTTGTTTCAGCTTCGAGAAACTCACCTCCAGCATTTGCGTGCTGGCGTATGTCCCCTTGTTTTGCATCAATCGCTTGAACTCATCCCGAACCTGATTGCCCTCCGGTGTGTCCGGAAAGACGTCAGTGTTGAGAACAGCAACGGAAAACAGGTCTTGCTTGACCACTTCGAGAAGCTGGCTGTACAAATTGGTAAGCTGATCCTGGTACGACATCAGCTCGTGGGCCAGCGAGACGTTAATGAGTCGGTCGTCTTTCTCGTTGTGACTGAATACTGCCGCTGGGCTGGACGGGCAAATCTTTGCGTACACCACAGTTGCATCCCCGGCCACGCGAAGGTGAATCCAAACCGGATGCGGATAGGTTCCCCAGCCCCAAACCGAAGGCCGAACCTTCACCCAGATGTGGCTGAATATGCAGGAGGTTTCTTCCATTTGCCCATTGAACAATCCAACCTGATTCTTTCGATCATTGGTTGCGGTTGTGGCAGTTGGAGTTTCGCCTTGCGCGGGATCCAGTGAAGGCGGAGGGGTGATGGTGTGGGAAAAATATTGATTAAAGTAGAGCCAATAAGTACTAAACCAATCGGCCATGCTTCCGGACGTAAAAGATACCGATGTGCGATTAAAATACGCAGCATTATTGGCCACATCCCCCCAGCGACAAACATCCCAGAATCCAACATATTTACAGCCATTATCAGTGTTCAGCGAAGACAACGGAAACGCATTGTCATAAAACATTCTACTCGGATGCGGCATTACCCACGCGATACCCTCTTTGACGATGCGAACGCGGTTTTTCTTTTTATCACTCGCGAATTCTGGCGCAACATTGTCGCGCTCAAGTTGAATCTCGCGCTCCCACCACGCACGAGGAAAAGCGACGCAATGCCCGTACAGGAACATGTCTCGGCTGATCTGAGTTTGAGTGTGACGATAATCAAATTGATCGGCCATGATGTCCACGCGCTGAGAAAGTAGCTCAGCGCGAAGCTTGCCGACCTGGGTTTGATCGCGCGCTTCGTATTTGAAATAAGGCCACAAGGTGTTGTATTTCACCACCTGAGCCGCTAGCCGCCGCGTGATAACCGACCGCAGCAGGTTGACATTAACCTCGTGAAATTTTGGGATGTTGACGCCGGTTATCTTTCCGTCCTTGTCTTTATTTACGCACTCACCCGGCACCGCCTCGGCCCACTTGTCACGATTCTCGGTCGAAATTCGCCCCTGCGCATACTGCATGAGTGGGAGGATGGTTTTATTGATCGGCGTGCTGTCCCAGGCCATATCAACTGCGGAATACTTGGAATGATTCGCCAGAGAAAACACGATGTGCTCTTGAAGCCAGCCTTGAATCTGCTCCTCAAACTTTTTACGCATGGAGATGTCGCGATTAAGGATGCGAATCTCAGTGGCCGTCATTTTCGCTTTGCGCCGCGGTGACGGCTCTTTTGCGGTAAAGAACTCCTGAAGGCGAGCGTCAGTGGTGCCGTACTCCTTTAGAATCTCAAAATCTATCATAATTTTATCAAATCCAGCGGTATAATCGGCTTCCACTTCTTTCCAAATTTAAGCTCCAAGAAAGCCGCCTCAATGATGCTGAGGTGTAGGCTCACCGGCGGGGTAAAGCGGTTATATTTTATGCCTCGCGCAACTTCCTGTGGGCTGATTGCGCACATGGCGCCCATCTCAACTTGAGTCAGGTTCAATAGCCGACATAGCCGATTGAACCGCTCGCGACTCCAGCCGCTCAAAACTCCGGCGCGCCGATAACGCAACCGGACCTGAGCCGCGATGGCTTGCCCCTCGGCCATTACTTGGACGGCGAGCCGGGTGGTAAATTGTCTTCTTGAGCAGGAACCCCCTTACTCTTGTACATGGCAACTGAGGGAGAATCCCCTTCCGCCGCCTCCGCTTCCGGCGACTCACCCGCCTCGCCGGGGTCTTCTTCGTCATCTTTTTCGATTTCAACCTTGGAGATCGAAATGGAAATAACCTTAGTGCCAGCCTCATCGAGCGTGCCCTCAAACCGACCAGTGACCTTATCGCCGGGCTGCTTCGTTGAAAACAGTTCCGCGATTTCCGGGGATTCGGTTGAGTCGATGACGATTTTGTCTTTGATGTCAGTGCTATCCATATTATTGTTGCCTTGTCTTTAGGGTTACACCGTTTTGATAAAAAGTCAACTTATGTTCCAAGCCGCGTGATTGTTGGTAGATAAGCGCTGGTCTGCATCGTGTTGCGCGTGTCGCCAGAGAATTCCATCCGGAATGGCCCGTAGGTGGCCGCGTCAAACGTGTGAATGTATTTAGAGCGCTTGGGATTGCCCGGTTTTTTGGCATCCTCTTCCAAGTGACGCAACATTTCAATGTGGCCCGGGCATGTCGCGCTCACGAAGTATTCATCCATGTACAGCTTTGACTGCAAGAAGCGGACGCGGCTTTCTACGGAGCCAGCGCCCTTTGGGCAGCCCAGCATCTTGATCGATTTACCATCAAACTCATTAACCACCTTCGCGAACTCTTTTTCAAAGTCCCACGCATCGTAAGAACCCTCGCCGCCCGGACGCCACTGATTTACCGCGGACTCGTCAGTGGTGTGCCGAAAACTGAATTTGTACGGCCTGCCATCATTGGATGGAAGCGGCATCTCGGACCACTTGCGCATTTTCCCAATGATCTCAGCCGCCATCAGCTTGTAGAGGATTCGCTCACGCAAATGAATGACCTCGTCGATGACTATCCAAATTGGCTTTTTGGCGGTCGGCACAAGCTGGAGAAACGACACACACGAGTTTACTTGGCCCAAGTCGTAGCTGATGTCGATTGGGTAGCCGGCGCGCGGAAGCAGTCCAATACTGCTCTTGGCGTCCCCCTTGACGTGGACGTCAAATGAGAAATATTGCTTAAACAGCCCCTCGCCAGTTGGTCTTGGCGTCCAAATGCCCTTGATGAGCCGATCAACGGCACTAGTGTCGTTCTTGGCTTCAACCAGCAATGTATTTTGGTAGGACCGCTTTTCCTCTGCGCTCCAAAATACATTCTCGGTCAACGGGACATGCCAGACGGCAAACTTTGGATCCGTCCCTTTTAACCGACCGCCGCCGTTTGGAATTTCAATTTTCTTCGACTCGTCCTTCCCATCGTTCACCATCGTGCGCCAAACCCAATGCTCCTCACCTGAATCAGCCGGGTTACAGTTCGCCATGTAGATTTTAGGCGCGCCAGTTGGGCGACGAAGTTGTTGCAGTGGGGCGTTCAGATAATCAGCCGAATCGGTTTCCGTGATTTCCTCGAACAAGAAAAGGCTTGGCTCCATGCCCTTAATGCGGGCCTTGATGTTTTCGCCGTGCGGGATGGACTTCAGGATTACCCGCGACCACGTTCCAAATTTATTCCCAACAAAGGCGTAGCGGTTTTTTTGGTCATCCATCTTCGGCTCGGTGAATTCAAGCCCGATGCCGTCGTACCACTCTGGGAGCGTCAAGGAGAACAGCTTTTCCCAAGCACCACCTTCGGTTGCCGCGCTTCGCAAGATGGCGCAAATGACCGCCAGTGGGGTAATGTGGGGCTTTCCAGCTATGGGCGCAACCAGGTCACTGTAAAGATGGTTGACGACACAGTGGAGCGATATGCCAGACTTGAACGAGCCGCGTTCTCCGTAAAGCAGCTTGACGATTGCCTCGCTAGGGTTGCCCGGGACGCTGTTGGTCCGCATGATGTCGAGGCCGATTGGCCCAATCTTGGGACGCCAAGATTTGCGCTTTGGCTCACGCGGCTTTCGGCCCGGCGGCGGATCCAACAACGCCGCCAGCGTTTGCATATCATCGCTCATTGGTCGTCGAGGTCTAAGATGCCCTTGGGTCGCTTGGCACCTTTCTTTTTACCGTTGACGATTTGATGAACCTTGGCCTGCGTCAGCATTCCGTCGAGAACACTGTTGTGAAAATCTTTCAAGATCAAAAGCAGCGCGCGACGATCTTCGCGAAGCATGAATTTTTCTTGTGGCGTTAACTCACCATCGAGGGAGGTGTTAATTTTATCAACCTCGGCTTGAACAATCCAAAACTGCCGGTTAATCCCGCCCCCCATGCTTTCGACGGTTGATCGGAAGTGGTGGCGCTGCTGCTTTTGACAGGTGAGCGCGAGTTTGGCCGCATCTGGCGGCAACCCCATGTTCTCCAGCCCCGCCTTTACCGCCGCATCCTCTTTTTCAAGCAACGCAGCAACGTCAGCCTCCTCCGGCAGCACCTCCTCCTCATCGGCCGTCATTGGCGGAATATCGGCCGGCGGTCGATGGATTACGGTTGCATCGGCGGGCGGAGTGACACGACTTGGCGACCAGCGAGCAAACAGTGATTTATTGTCGCGAATGGCGTCTCGAAGCTGGCGGGGATTACAGCCTAGCACATGAGCCGCTTCGGTGATTTTTCCACCTGTTTGCTCAAGTGCTAAGTTGATTATGGCTTCCCGTTCAGCATCCATGTGGTTATTCCGCCGGGATGAAATCCAGATAATATTTCTGGCCGGCAACGAATTTGCCGACGAGGTCCGGATTCGTAATGGTGATGTCCAACGTGCCGCTCGGCGTCCAACGAGCGAAATCGTTGTCCTCGCTTTTGCCAGTGGTATCGAATGGCTTGTCGGTGACCGCTTGCAGAATTACCTGCTGATGGTTTTCCGCATGGTTGCGGACTTCTTGAACTACGAATTTTGCGCGAGTATTCATATTTATTTGTCTGTTTCGATGCTCGATGCCGCTGGCTACGGGTGAGTTTTTCGCCAGCGATTCATCCGAGCAAAATCTGAAAGAGCTTCCGGAGTGATTAAAAAAGCATTACTGCTCGTGTTTGCTATGCCGTAATTCGTGGCCAGCGGTGGAGCAAACTGCTTTCCATACACCAAAATGAGAGCATTGTAGCGGTCGCGAGCGTGCGCCGTTATGATCGCCCCACCATCTGCGGTCCACGCAATAAGCCCACTGTTTTGCTCGGCTCCGTCCCATGAAGCGGTGGATGACTTAACCACCGTTGGCGTAACCGTTGAGCACCCAGATAGCAGGCAAAGAATCCCTGCAATTACGGCGGCGGATAAAATCCACGGCAAAAAATCACTCTGCGATTTCTTCACGGATTTCATTGGTGTTCTTTTTTGCGATGGCTGCATTTGTCGCTGAGTTGGCATCGGTTTCGTTCTGGGCCGCTGCCGCCGCCTGCACGTTGGCCGCGTTCTTCAAAGCGCTTCGACCAGAGGCCCAGGAAAAGATTTCTTTCACCGCCGAGAACGCAGCGGTGATCACGGATGTGATCGGGTTCACTTACTGGTGGGGTAAATGGTTAAAATACCCTGCGCAAATGATGTGAGTCCCGGCACTGCGTAGAGCGACCAGTTGCTCAACTTTTGGTCCAGCGCGTATCCCAAAAACGTCTGGTACGCTGCCACGCCTGCGTTGACACCAGAGATAACGCTCGGGTCAACTCCAGTGGTGAAAGCGTTGGCGATGTTTTGCACCGCATTCGGATCCGTGGAGCCTGTGCCAACCAAGTCTTCAATGCCAGTGGCCACCGCTTGCAAATAAGCGATGCTATTGGTGTCCGACCGGCCAGCGATGGTTGCAGCGGCAACACCGGTAAGCTTCATGGTTGCAGCAAACTGATTAGTGTTGACCGGGTTCCCAAAAACAAACAACAGTCCATTGGTGTCAGTCCCAACGACAGATGTATTGCCTGAGCCGGTCTTGCAACCGCAGCCGGTGACAATGGTGAACGTGGTAGCGATTGCGACCAGCATTACCAGTGCGATGATGTAACGAGCATTATTTTTCATGGTTATTTATTTCAGTCTTGTTTCGGTTTGGGAAGCGTCCTTGAGCGCGTCGCCCACGAACGGGATTTTTTGCTCGATGCGTTTCAGCAGTTGCGCATGGAACAGCCAGGCGAACATGCCAATAACACACCCTAGAATCAGGGTAGCAATTAAATAGCGAAAAAAAGAAGCTTTGTCCGCGTGCGCATCAGCCGGCGGCACACACAAAAACAAATACGCGCCAGCCGACACCGATATTGTCAAAAGCGGAATACGCTGGTTTGGAAATGACGGAATGAGCTTGAGAACATACCCAACAAACAGAGCAGCCAGAACAGCCAGAACAGCCGGGTTAATTTGAACCAGCGACCAAACAAATTGCAGCGGATCGTTCATTTTGACTCCTTGTCTTTTTTGCAGAGCGCTTTGTTGTGCTTCAGTGAGTAGTAGGCCGCGCACAGGCCAATGCACACCGATATAAATCCAACTATCGGAGTCAGCACACCAAGCCATGTCAGAAGCACGGCTGCCCCACTCCCGACGCTCGCAGACATCCCAAACGCGGGCTTGCTGGCAGCCATTGCGAGCTTGGCCCCTAGTAGTTGATTTGTGTCCATTAGTTGTTCCAATTAAGGCCGCAATGCCAGCCAGTTTGTCTGCACGTTGGTTTCCGAAAAGTGGAATATCACCTGCAAGTTGGTCCCGACAAGATTGACGCCGTACCAGGGATATTTCGGCTCGGGCAAGCGGATAACGTTGGTATGGTTCACCGCCGGGGCCGGCCGATCTTTGAAATGCCAGCGCAGTAAATTCTGTCCTTTCGTTTCGATGTCCAATAGCAGCACCAGCCCGATCAGCATGGCCAGAAAAGCAAAGATTCGCGTCAGGGCCTCAAGCGTCGGCAGCGGCCGTCCCGAAAGCCAACGGCTGGTTTTGAAGCCCCAAGTATTCAACCAATCAAGCATTTTCATGGCAGTAAGTTAGTGCACGACAGCACCGTGAAATTGGACCACTGACCAAAATGAATGGAGTCGAAATTCCAAGCGCCCGGCGCGGAATTGGTGAAGGATCGTAGCCCGCCGAAGCTCGCCCGCAGGACGTTCGTGTCGTAATAGCGATCCCAAGAATTGGTCTGGTAGAAATCAATGCTGAAAGTAAACGCCGGAGCGGGATTCGTAAAAATAATCATTGTGTTATTGGTCAGCGTCAAGACCAGGCCCACACGGATTTGATTGGTGTATTTGGACAGATCCACGACGACGTTGCTCCCGCTGGTGTAGTTGAGAACGTTGCCCAAAACGTTGGAGGATAGCCCGGTAACTTGCGAGCTGGCCACTGTGCCATAAAAATTGGTTGCCCCCTTTGAATTTCCGGAAGTGTTGTTGGTTAAAGATCCCGTTACCGAGGAACCGTTCAAATTCGTCACACTGGCACCATTGCCAGAAAGCGTTCCGGTAAACGTTCCGGCGAGGGTCAACCCCGTCGCGTTGTTCGTCACCACGGCCGCCGGCAAGGTAATCAATGGAACCGTGCCGGTGATGGCTCCCCCGTTTACATTGGTCATGCCGCCGCCGTTGCCGTTGAATTGGCTGGATGTGCTGATTGGCCCGCTGCCGACAATGCCGTTGGCCGAATTGTTGGTAATCGTGCCATCTGTACCACTCACCGCGAATCCGCCGTTGTAGTTGCGGAAACCAAGCGCAGAAACAAAGCTGTTTGTATTGTAGTTGGTGCCTGAAAAATAGGTATTGCCGTACACCGTCAGGTTTGAAAGCACCGTGGGCAAATTGTTCGTGAGATTCAGCACCAACCGACCGTTGACCACCGCGACGGTGCCGAGGATCACTTGCGTGCCACCGTTCGCCATAGAAGCATTTGTCACAAACTCAGAGACTGAATGCGACGAAACAGTTCCAAGCGTTGGTGCTCCAAACAGCGATCCGTACGGAATATTTGTGACCAATGCTCCATTACCTGAAAACGCGCCATAGTATACGCCATTCACAAACACGCAGTTATTTACTCCATTAAAAACCGCCGTCCCATCCGCATTAATTTGCCACAGGTCGCCAGACAGCCATGTGTTTCCGCCAAAATTTACATTGCCTAAAAAATTTACATTGTTGGTGAATGTTCCAAATATTGATCCAGCGTTCAGGTTGCCACCACCAAATGAAAGCCCGCTGTGAGCGAGGCTATACGGCGTTACAGGCTTGGTTTGATTTTGGCCGTCCGCAACCTCGTATGTGGTAGCTACAAAAGGCGCAACCGGCTGCTGGGCGACAATGCTGCCAGCCAACATTATCAACGCAAATGTTAAAACTAGGTTCATTGATAAATGACCGAAATTGAAAAGTTTGCCCAACTTGAAACGGAATTTTGAGACCCGTTCCATATCACGCGGGCATTTGAAAGCGTCGCGCCCCCTGTTGATTGGTAGATGTTTGCTCCGTCCAAAGCGATTGAAAAATACGGCTGTGATTGGGCGATGTTTTGAACGTCAAACAGTGCGACACTTTGGCCATTCGTCATGCCGGCATCGTTTGTCAGGCAATTGAGCGTTGCGCCAATGTAAAGCGGGCGACCACCATAACTGTGAGCCCACGACTGAACTCCAGTTGTGACATTTGTAAAAACGTGACTGTAAATTACAGCATTCGCCCCGGCGGAGCCTTGCGGTCCAATTGGCCCAGTGGCCCCAGTTGGTCCAGTTGCACCATTTGATCCATTGCTTCCATTTGAACCAGCAGCGCCAGTCGCGCCAGTTGGGCCAGTCGCGCCAGTCGCGCCAGTCGCGCCGGTCGCGCCGGTCGCGCCGGTCGCGCCAGCTGGTATGCCAAACACAAAAGCAATGCTGCTTGTCCCTGACACGGACACTGTTGCGCTGGATCCGGCGGCTAAATTAGTTGCCGTTGCGCTTACGCTTGACGGAACAATTTGAGTAATAATGTTTGTGCTCGCGCCAGCGCCACCCGAAAACCCATCAGCCAGCACTTGTAGTACCGACATCACAACAGCAACAATTAAAGTAGTAATGATTTTCACAAGAATTTAATAAGTAGAATTTGGCTGGACGCCGCTTTTACAAAATAATCTGCTACTGTAAGCTTCGCACCAGATGGCGCATCCAAAACAAAACCAGAGCTCCCAACCGGAATGTCTTGAGACCACCCGCACACACCATTCACGTCCACGCCGTCGGTAATTGTAACAACTGCGGTATTGCTGGTCGGTGTTGAAAAGATGATCTTCTGAGCTTGAATGGTCAGGGTTAAAAGCGGGGTGTTGGTCAAAACGTCAGCCGTCAATGCCCCAGAAAGCGCGCAATTTGACACCGGAAGATCAACGTAGGTGCCATCGCTGGCCACATTTGAAATCTGACCAAAAGTATTCACGCGATAGCCGGCCGAGGTGTTGGCGACAAACTTTACCGCCGACCCCACTTTCAACCAAGACGGTGCAACCGTTCCGCCCGCAAAGAATAGACGAAACGCATTGATTTGCGAATTCGCCGGAAGCACACCGCCATTGGTGCCAGCACCAGCGGTTTGAATCATCGCCGGATTGACCGGCGTAACCCCGCCCGTTTGAAGCGTAGTCAGCTTTTGAATCACCACTGATGGGGGAGTGATTGCTGTAAAGGTCGTAGTCCCAACAGTAAGCTGAAACGAGTTTGAGCGCAGAACCGGAAGGTTCATTGCGGCGGTCACGGCAGGCATTGTGTTCATAGGCAGCTAAAAATTGTGTCTATCCAAAGCAACCTTACTTCAAGGGTTACATTTGTCAAACGCAATCTTCTCGCCGACTGAACCGCCGGATTAAATAGCCCAAAATTCGTTCGCTGACTCAACTGAGACAATCTCGCGATAATGGGCAAATAAGACCTGCTCGCTATGACCAGCCATCTCTGCAGCCGCACGAGCGCCAAACTTGGTCATGGCGTAACTGCAAAACGAATGCCGCAACACATCATGGCTCCACGTAGCGCCCGCGAGCTTGACCAATTTGCGCATACGCTTGGTGAGATTAATGTTGCCAAAGCGCACGCCCGGCACATCGAGCCATCGCCGCAGAGTCGCATTGACGACCACCACGCGGCGTTTCCGGAGCTTTGATTGCGCGCCACTCAAATCAATCACACCGTCGCGCACGTTTTCAACTACTAGCTTCTGAGCCTCGGCCGGCCGCAGCCCGCCAAACAAAATCGGACAGATGTACCCCAGCAACGCTGGATCATTTTCACGGCAGACATTCAATAGCGCCTTACATTGTTCGACTGTAAATATGACTGGTGGCTTGTGGTCGAGGCGTGGCCGGTCCACGCCGTCGCAGGGGTTGGAGGTCACAATTCCCCGCTTCATGGCGAACTTGAACAGCGTGGAAACGTCCTTGAGATACCCCAGCCGAGTCTTGGGTTGCCATCCGTTTCCGTTCAGCCAGGTCGAGACTTGCGCCGATGTGATTGTGGAAACGTCGCACATGTGCGATGCGGTGAAATTTTTTAGGGTACATTTCAATGTCTTGAGGTAGTTTGGGCGCACCCCAGACTCAGCCTTTGAGTCCAAGCAAAGCTGTACCACGTCGGCAACTGGCGAGCCGCTTGCACGCTTGGACGACCGCCAGAGAGCAACCGCTTGCAGTAGCTCCTCGGTGGTCAAGTCGGAGAACGTGCGCCAAAGAGATACTGCGTCCGTAAGCTGACTTGGGGTCATGTCGAGAAACTCAAATGCCGGCGATCCACGAACGGCAGTCAACTTCTTGCAAAAGTCAATGGCTGGCTTTTTCTCGTTGAAGAACTTCCGGGCCGGGCCAGTCCCAACCAAGTCACTCGGCACGCGCACGATCCAGCATTGCTTTCCATTTTTTACCAGCTCTCTTGGGATAATGGGAATTGTTCTGGTGCTGCCTTGGTGCTGCGCTTTTGACATATTTTCTTCTATTACCTTCCACCATCTTCCACCATTGGTCAAACGGGTATTTTGAAAAGACTTGAGAAAAACCAAATAAAAAGCCCGCAAACATTGAATATTTCAACATTTACGGGCTTACTAAATTGGTTGCGGGGGCTGGATTTGAACCAACGACCTTCAGGTTATGAGCCTGACGAGCTACCGGGCTGCTCCACCCCGCGGTCAAGATTTGAAAATGTATCAAAGATTTTCAGACTAGCAAGCAAATTCAAAATGGATTTACTCCGTACCGAATCCAATAGCCCGGCATTTTCACAAATTCCATCTTCAATTTGTGCGCAATCCCCAGCCGTGTCCAATCCTCTCGAGCAAAGGCGTAATATGCTGGCCGGGAATAAAATTTTAAGTCTGGAGCGTAATGCTCGAACGTTCGTTGCGCTCGCCGGGCGTGGTACCACGAAGTCACAAGTATTACACTGCGCACCTTTTCCGCATGCAACCGCTCCAGTGTAAAGCGCGCATTTTCACTCGTGGTCATGGACTTGCCCTCGACTTCAATGGCTGCCGCCGGCACGCCGGCTGTGAGCAACAATTGGCGGTTGATGGCATCGTCGCCTGCACCGCTAATAATGATGCGCGCCGCACAATGTTGATGAAACAACTCGGCGGCCCGCAATGGACGTTCATGCGAACCGCCGCCGAGAACCACGATTACGTCAGCGGAAACCGGCCCGCTGTCCACGCACAGGATTTTTTCCGGATAAAAATATCCGATAACGCCAAACACCGCCGCGAGCAGCAGAAGCAGCAACAACAAGCGAACGATTATTTTTCTAATCACAAAAATAGATTTACCAAAATGTGCTGATTTGCAATCCAAACTTGCCGCCGCCAAATATCAGCGAACCAACCAATTTATTTACCGATGCAAAACGTGCTGAAGATGGAGTCGAGCAGATCTTCCGTGGAAGTTTTGCCGACCACTTCGCCGATGGCATCCGTGGCAATCCGCAATTCCATCGCCACCAATTCCAATTGCGGATTGACGCTAAAAACAGCAAGCGCCTGTTGGGCGGCTTCCCGCGCCCGAAGCAAAGCATTTTGATGCCGCGCATTGATCGTCACCTGTAGCATCTCCGCCTTGATTTCGCCGGCCCAGACCAGCGCTTTGATGGCGTCTTTCAAGGCTTCAATCCCCTGCCCGCTCCGGCAGGAAACATCCACGGCCACGGCGCCGGCCGGCAGAATCAAATGCGTCGGCAAATCCGCTTTGTTGCGCACCAGAATGCGTTTTTTGGCCGCGAACTCGGCGAGTAGCCGTTCATCATCAACCGTCAAGCCCTCTCCGGCATCAAGTACATGCAAAATCAATTCTGCTTGGGCCAGCGAGGCACGGCTGCGGCGAATGCCTTCGACTTCAATTTCATCCCGCGCTTCGCGCAAGCCGGCGGTGTCAATGAAGATGACCGGCAGGCCACGGATGTTGGCGGTTTCCTCAATGGTGTCTCGCGTCGTGCCCGCAATGGGCGAAACGATGGCGCGATCGCGGCCGAGCAATTGATTGAGTAGGCTGGATTTGCCCGCGTTGGGCCGGCCAATAATCGCCGCGCGAATGCCGCGCCGAAGAATCTGGCCTTCATTCGCAGTGCGCAGCAATTCATCCATGAAGGCGATGCCGTTTGCCAATCGCGCCTCCATTTTTACTTTCGTGTCCGGCGCAATATCTTCATCGGGAAAATCAATATGCGCCTCGACTTGGGCCAGCAGTAACATCAGGTCATCGCGCAGCACGTTGATGCGCTGCGATAATTTGCCGGCCAACTGCTCATTGGCGGCGGCGAGCGCGAGTTCCGTCCGCGAATGAATCAAATCCGCAACCGCCTCGGCTTGTGCCAGATCTATGCGTCCGTTCAGAAAAGCGCGTTTGGTAAACTCGCCTGGCTCGGCCAGCCGCGCGCCGTGGGCCAAAACGGCATCAAGCACTAACTTCGCGGGCAAAATTCCGCCGTGGCAAGAAATCTCAACTGTGTCCTCCCGGGTGAACGTGCGCGGCGCCCGCAACACGGCCAGCAGGACTTCGTCAATGACTTTGCCTCCGCGAACGATTTTGCCGAACTGGAGCGTGTGGGTCGGTGCGTTCGTTGCGGCTTGCGAACTTTTGCCCACCGGCTGAAAACAGCGGTCGGCAACAACAAACGCCTGCGGGCCGGAAAGGCGGATAACGGCAAGTCCGCCTTCGCCGAGCGGTGTGGCAATAGCGGCAATGGTATCGTCGAGCATGGAGATATTAACAGTGGAGCACGAACAAATCGGCGAGCAAATCACAGCCGGCAATTTAGACGTGCCGGCAATTGCCGATTTGATTTTCCGCCTCCCGACCTTGCAAAAAGAGGCGGGCTTTCTGGTAGCTTTTTTTCTGTAAATAATGGCGCAGCGTCGGATCGGTGCCCGGCG
>Ga0208872_1000480_pt1 | contig 29423 bp, 36 predicted proteins | sample CryBogCBH12Aug08_FD_185508 | JGI IMG/M metagenome (GOLD analysis project Ga0208872, IMG submission 185508) | Freshwater microbial communities from Crystal Bog, Wisconsin, USA - CBH12Aug08 (SPAdes) | ecosystem: Environmental > Aquatic > Freshwater > Lake | place: Crystal Bog, Wisconsin, USA...
CTATTATAAATCCTATACTACTCAGAATTGAGTAAGCCCTGAAAAGTTTTGATTTGATCAGTTACTATATTTTGGGGATACACATATTTTCACGTTTTGGTAAAAATGATGATATTTAAAACCAGCTAATACCTACATTCATAGATCATTTATAAAACATTTTATGCATCTCCATAAACCCCTTTTCCTGGTTTTTATATGGATCATTGGCAGCCATACAATGGCATTTGCAACGGATAGTATCCCGGCTGTAAAGTCCAATCTAAAGTATATAGACCCCACCATTGGTAATGTGGGCTGGTTACTGGAACCCACCAGGCCAACCATGCAATTACCCAACCAGTTAATACGGGTAACTCCTCAGCGAAAAGATTATATGGATGACCAGATTGCAGATTTTCCATTAACCATTGTCTCGCACCGGTCAGGGCAGGTATTTTCAATAAAGCCATTTTCCGGAGCAATAGCACCGGAATCATGGGATGCTAAAATGACCTATGACCATGACCTGGAAATAAACAGGCCCTGGTATTATTCCACTTACCTGGTTGACCAGGAAATTACGGTTGAATTTACACCTGGTAAAAAGACTGGCATCTACCGTTTTCATTTCCCGGTACAGGAAAAAAATAAGTCAATATTGTTAAGTGTATACAATGAAGGAGAAGCATATTATCATTTTATTTCCTCTCAAGAAATAACAGGCATGGAAACCTACCATGACAATATAAAAGTGTATATGTATGGTGTTTTCAATAAAGTTGGTATTACAGGTAGTGTAGCCAATCGGCAGTTATCTGTTACTAATAAAGTGGAGGGTAATCAGATAAAAGCCTATATCCGTTTCACTGCTTCAGACAGCCTGATAGAATTTAAATATGCCATCAGTTATGTAAGTGAAGCGCAGGCCAGGAAAAATTTTGAGGAAGAAATACTGCATAAAAGTTTTAAGGAGGTTGCCAAAGCAGGTGAAAAAATATGGGATAAAATAATGTCTCAGATACAGGTAGAAGGTGGTACAACCTCCCAGAAAAGATCTTTTTATACTGCTTTATACCGCTGCCATGAACGGATGGTAAATATTACAGAAGATTCCTTGTATTACAGCGGGTATGATAACCAGGTTCATCAGGACCCCCGGCCTTTTTATGTGGATGACTGGTCCTGGGATACCTATCTGGCACTGCATCCCTTACGAATGTTATTGCATCCGGCACAGGAGGAAGATATGCTCCATTCCTATACCCGCATGTATGCGCAAAGTAAATGGATGCCCACATTTCCATTATTATTTGGAGATAATCCCTGTATGAACGGATTTCATTCTTCCATCATTTTCCTGGATGCCTATAAAAAAGGGTTGGGACATTTTAATATAGAAAATGCCTATGAAGGGATCCTGAAAAATGCACTGGAAGCCACCTTGTTACCCTGGACAAATGGCCCGAAGACTGTACTGGACGATTTTTATCAGTCGCATGGGTATTTTCCGGCACTACCACCCGGAGCAGCAGAAACCGTAAAAGAAGTGCATTCATTTGAAAAAAGGCAGGCCGTAGCCGTATCATTGGGAGCGAGTTATGATGACTGGGCAGCTGCAGAACTGGCCAGGACATTAGGGAAAACGCAGGATGCGGAAATCCTTTTTAAACGGGGAAATAACTATAAAAATCTTTGGAATAAGGACAATCATTTTTTTATGCCTAAAGATGAAAAAGGAAACTGGATTGCGATAGACCCGAAGATAGATGGCGGAATGGGAGGAAGGGATTATTATGATGAAAATAATGGTTGGACCTATTTATGGCAGGTACAGCATGATATACCAGGGCTTATGCAGCTGATGGGTGGGAAACAGAAGTTTGAGGACAGGCTGGACCAGTTATTCCGGGAAGATTTGGGGAGGAGTAAATACAGTTTCTGGTCCAGATTCCCGGATGCAACCGGATTGGTAGGCCAGTATTCTATGGGAAATGAGCCCAGTTTCTTTATCCCTTATCTATACAATTATACAAGTGCGCCGTGGAAAACACAAAAGCGGATACGGTTTCTGTTAGACGTTTGGTTTAAGGATAATATATTCGGCATACCCGGCGATGAAGACGGAGGTGGGATGAGTGCCTTCGTTGTATTCTCCTCCATGGGTTTTTACCCTATTACACCCGGTATCCCAGTATATGCCATCGGCAGCCCTGTATTCAGCAAAGTAACCATAGCATTGGAGAATGGTAAAAAATTTACGATGATAGCCCATCATTGTTCGGTAGTGAATAAATACATTCAATCTGCCCGATTAAACGGGAAGGAATTAAAAGTGCCGTGGTTAACGCATGCAGAATTAATTAATAATGGATTGTTGGAATTGGAGATGGGGCCGAAGCCGAATAAGGGGTGGGGGGTGATGGAATGATATTTTGCAGCAAATTTTGCACATATGAAATGAATAATAAAAACTCCTTAACTTTATGATATGGCCAGAAAGAAAATTCATAGTACCAATTTTGCATACTTCACTAAGAGAGTGTTAGTCAGTTCTGCAAGGGCTGGAGGAATCAAAGCTTCAAAAGAAGCAATGGATTTAATGGGTCATATAGTAGTTTCCCATAAAGGATGGATTATCAGAAAATATGCAGACGGAAGGACAGAAAAAATAAAGCGCATCAGTTCAACGGAAAAATTAAGCGTTGTCCTTGATTAAAAAAACTCCTGCTAAAGATTTAAAGCTTCGCGTTTTTGCTGGTCCTAATGGTTCAGGAAAAAGTACAGTGATTAAACAGGTGAGGCTGTATAAATCCGGTGGTATACCTATTGATTTTGGTTATTATGTAAATGCAGATGATATTTCAGTTGCTTTAAATAAAAATGGATTTTCTTTCCAATCATACAAGATCAATGTGGTAAATGAGGAATTTCAAAAGATTGCCATAGCATCAGGATTAATCAATAAGGATTTTACTGTAAGAGAATTTTCTAAAAGTTATCTTTTGATTAAAAACAAAATCATTCTACAGACTAAAGCAGCAGATGGGCGACTGGCTCAGATTATCGCGGACTTTTTACGTAAAAAATTATTGACAGAACGAAAGCGTTTTTCTTTTGAAACTGTATTTTCTCATGAATCGAAGCTGGAGATAATGAAACAGGCAATTAAAGCCGGTTACAAAGTGTATCTGTATTTTGTATCGACTGAATCTCCAGAGATCAACAAATATCGAGTTGACTTGCGCAAAAGAAAAGGTGGCCATGATGTTCCGCCTGAAAAAATTGAAAGCAGATATTTTCGTTCCCTTGAATTATTATATGATGCCTGTCAATTGAGCTACCAGGTATTTTTCTTTGATAATTCAGAAGAAGAAAAACCTTTTAAAATGTTCGCTCATTTTAAAAAATCAGGGATAGAAAAAAAGTGGGATGATTTAAGTGTTGATAATTACCCTGAATGGTTTAAAACTTATTATTCCAAAAAAGTTCCCAGATAGTAATCCAATTGCAATGCGACTGTTGGCTGAAAAACCTGTAAGGAATTAATACGATTACCAAATCAGCTTTAGAAAACCCCAATCACATAATTGATAGTGGTTTTCTAAAACTGATTTAATTAAGATAAGAATTGGGAATTACAAATGATTCAAAATATCCTGCACAGATGAACGCACTTTATAATCCGGATTAAAGAATACATATTTAATGATACCATCCTTTCCAATCACATAAGTGGCAGGTACCGGAAGTACGGCACCATTACTGCCATTAGCTACTGTAAAATCAAGTTTATAGGTAGTGTATCGCTCCAGCAACTTTCCCTGCACAGCATAGTTTACTTTATAAGCTTTCAGAATAGACAAGTCCTTATCACTGATCACCGGAAAGGAAGCTTTTGATTTACTCACTGTTTTTGCAACATTTTCGGCTGTTTCAGGGGAAATAGCCACTATCGTTGCCCCTTTTGCTGTAATCAGAGAAAGTGAATCGTTCAGGTGGCTTAATTCTTTGTTGCAATAAGGACACCATTGCCCCCTGTAAAAAACAATTACTACCTCCCCTTTTTTCAATTCTTTTTTAAGGGAAAAAGTTTTGCCGGTATGGTCAACTGCTTTAAAATTCGGTGCCACTGCACCTACATGTAAGCCTTCGGGATAGATGGTGGTATCTTTCTGAGCAAAAGCAACACTAATCAATACACTGAAAGCAAATGTGAACAGAACATTTTTCATGGTTAATTTTTTGGTGAATGAAGTTCCTCCTGATATATTTCAGGAATGTTTTACTTAAGTACGACAAATCAGCGCCCTCCTTACACTTTAGTAGAAATAGTTGAAAAACACCATTAAGATACTGTATTTACATAAAGCAATCAGAACCTTAAATAGGTTCAGCTATAGGAAAGTCAATTTCAAAACCTGTCAGGTTATGTAAATAGTTACTGATAATTTTATCACCCACTACAATCACCACATCAATCATATTGGCTTCATTGTAACCAGCAGCAAAAAAAGCTTCTTTACTTTCTTCGGTTGCCCTTCCACGATTTTCAACTACAGAAGCAGTGAATTTTGCCAAAGCATCCAGTTTATTGTCAAAAGAAGCAGTTCCTTTACGAATTTCTACAACCTGTTCATCGGTAAAGCCATTCATTTTACCAAGAACTGTATGGGCTGATTGACAATAGCGGCAACCATTTATCTGGCTGGTTACCAGGTTAATCACTTCCCTTTCTTTCCCTTTTAAGGTGTTTTTACGGTTTTGTAAAGCCAGGTAATCACTTAATGCTGTTTCATTTTTGGCAAAGTAGGCATATAAGTTAGGAACAAATCCCAAGCCCTTATGCAGGTTATCAAAAATACCCTGATTGTTTTCAGAAACTTCTGATTTAGTAGGAACTGTAAAAGTTCTTTTTTCTGTTGTTGTCATTTTATTGAATTAAAAATATTATTTGTCATTATTGACAGTGCAAAAATGCAACAACCACCAGGGGTTAAAAATGAACTAGTTTAGGAAATTTGGTTGATGTAGTTCAACTATTTTTATGGGTTTTTTTATTTCTGATTCTAGATAAAAATTCAGTGGTCATGCCCAAATAAGACGCTAAAGCATATTGAGGCACTCTTTGAACAATATGCGGATATTTGGCAATGAAATTTTCATAACGTTCTTCTGCTGATTGTGTAAGGTTCGAAATGATCCTTTGTTGCATAAAGGCAGCAGTCCGTTCAGCCCTTATTCTGAAAAATGTTTCAAATTTGTGATTTTCCTGTTTCAGGGCCTGTTCTTTTTCATATGAGATTTCTAAAATGATACTGTCTTCAAGCGCAACCACAAACATAGTAGCCGGCTTTTGCAAAATGTAACTGTTATAATCTGTTATCCACCAATCTTCAATTGCAAAAGCAATGGTACTGTCTTGTCCGTTATCATCAACAACATAGGCCCGGAAAGCACCTTTTAGTACATAATTCCTGTTTTTTACAACAAAGTTGGGTTGTACAATAAATTGCCGTTTCCTGATTTTTACTTCTTGAAAAGCTGCACTGAAAATTGCTGCTTCTTCATCAGTCAGACTAACCGTTCTGCTGATGTATTCCAGTATTTTATTTTGATGGGTCATTTTGGATAAATCATGGTTTAAGTTTTGCTTTTATATACTGTTTTACTTGAGCCCACAGTAAAAGAAAAGAAGAAGCGATTTTTAATTTAAGTCATTCGCTTTAATTTATCATTTACATACTGTAAATATCTCTCTTTTGATACACCCGATAAAACGATTTATTTACAAATGGTTCTATTAGTTGTCTTTTATTCAAAAAAAATCATGGCGGCCATAACTGTATAAACTGGTGCAATACAATTATTTATTTGAACATTTAAAACAAATTACTTAATTTAACACTTTGAATTGAGATTGCAATCCCCACAATTATTTATTCGAAAAATTCCAGCGGAAAAAATACTTAGTGCATATTCGTATATGTGACTGAGGTGGATTTATTTTGTAAAGAATGGGATATTTTCATGCTTTTTTAGGTGGCACTAAATTGTACACCAGTTAGTTTTTTACCATTGAATTAGGGCATCGTGTTTTTCAAACTAAATCCATATTACAGGCATGTTTTTATGCGAGCCGATAGTAAAATTAACTTCTATATTGTTAGCTTTATCGAGCATATTGCATAATTTGTATGATAGAATCAAAAATTAATACAAAATATACACATGCGCATTTTTGTATTAAAACGATCCAATTATTTGATTTATAAGTAGTTAATATTGATTGTTTCAATGAAATGTTATTTTTAGTATTGCGTTTATTTAAGAGTTATCTGCAAGCAAATCGTCAATGACACTACGCCTACTATACATTCTGCTTATTTTTTTGACTGCATGTAGTTCTCAAACTGAAGAGAAAAAAGCCAATTCAATTTTTGGACAACGAGTTTCATTTACGAAACCTGAACTTGCTATTACTTGTACAAGAGCCATTAAAACGCTTGACAATAAAACTCATGGTGTTTTCTTTATTAGCAACACTGGGAACTCTGCAGATATTGACACAATAAGCTCACTACTGTACAAAATTTCAACGTACGAAATAGCCGATAATGAACGCTACGACAAATACATTAGGACTTGTAACAATGTTGACTTCTTAACTTGGAAGTCAAAGACACATAAAAATAGCATAACGAGAATTGAGAAGGTTTATCTAAAGACTAATGTGCCTTTGATTAACGGTGGCAACAATGTAATCAGCATTACTGACTTTGACATTTATTCGGTTGACAAGCCTAATCATGTTGCTGTTAGAATAATAGACGACTATGACTTGCAGTATTTGAAGTTTGGTGATACAAAATATGTCAGAGTTGCTGAAAGTATTCCCGTTGGACTTGACATCGCAATAACTAAGTTGGACAGTATAAAGAAGAATGCCTGCAGGTAACATTGCATTGGCAATATGGCGGGGTGACGAATATATTTTCAACTTTTGTTCACTGTTCGGCTTCGGTTTCATCCGACGAATAATGCCGAGTAACATAATAAACAATGAGCTTACTTATCTTTAATCAGCATCGGCTCCGGGCAGACGGAACACAGAATAACGCCACCTCGCCAATGCTTCAACGTTGGTGGCAATACTATTTTTTACGAAATCGCCGCATCTTCCTTCTATTAAAAATAGTATCTTTACTACACATACAACTATTATGGCAGACAATAATTACAACGTTGAAGCATTGACAACCATTTTATCAGTGCTAAAAGACTTGGACACAGATTCACAAAGGAGGACAATCCAAGCCGTTATTACTTTTCTCGATATTCCATGGTCGTCTAATCAAAACGGCTCTCCGACCAGCGAATACAAGTCCACAGAGATTTCAAAAAATGATGTTTCATTTTCGGAAAATCGTTCTATCTCTCCCAAAGACTTTATTCGAGACAAAGCGCCCAAAACAGATATAGAGCGAATCGCCTGTTTGGCCTATTATCTAACGCATTACAGAGATACTCCTCATTTCAAGACATTTGACCTTAGTAGTTTGAATACGGAAGCAGCTCAGCCCAAACTTTCTAATGCAGCATACGCTGTCGACAATGCAACAAAGGCAGGTATTTTGGTACAAGCTGTAAAGGGTGCTAAACAGTTGAGTGCAGCTGGAGAATATTTTGTGCAAGCACTTCCTGACAGGGATGCAGCAAAAGCCTCACTTTCTAATATGAGACCTAAACGTCGTACGAAAAAATCTTCCACAAAAAAAACTAGCGAATAGTGCCTACTCCAAAAACAAAAAGACACGAGTCGAAAAGAATTACATTATACAATCACAAAGGAGGTGTTGGAAAGACAACTTTGCTTGTAAACTTAGCTGCCGCACTAGCGGACTTGGGGAAAAGGGTATTACTGGTAGATGCCGACCCACAATGTAACCTGACATCGTATTTAGTAGAATCAGAAGTAGTGGATGGTTGGTTAGATAATTCAGACACAGAAGATGGAGCAACTATATGGTCCGCATTAAAACCATTCATTGAAGGAACTGGTGATATAAAAAAAATACAACCCCAAGAAAGACAGGAAGGAGTTTTCTTGATACCAGGTGATATTAGATTATCTGAATTTGAACAAGAGCTAAATCAAATATGGGTAGAATGTCTACAAAGGAAAATAAGAGGATTTAAAGGAGCCTCTGCTATCAGCCAAATAGTAAACGAAATTGCAAAAGAAAAAAAAGTTGACTACGTTTTTTATGATATTGGCCCAAATATAGGCCCATTGAATAGAGTTATTTTATTGGATTGCGATTATTTTATTATTCCTGCAGCATGTGATTTATTTTCAGTGAGGGCTCTTAAAACACTTGGCAAAACATTGTATACATGGATACAAGAATGGGACGTTATCTATCAGTTAGCGCCAGATAATACATTGCTTTTGCCGGGTAAGCCAAATTACATTGGCTATATTTTGCAAAGATTTAGAATGTACGGTGACGCTATTGCAAGTCAATTTGCTAGCTACGCAAGTAAATTAGAGCGAAGCACCTATAGCGATATAACAGAGGTTCTTAGAAAGATTGATAAACATCTTGCAAAGGGTACATTAAGTCAGACAAAACTTGGACAGGTTAAAGATTTTGCAAGCCTCGTTCCGCTTTCTCAAACACAAGGTTTATCTTTTTTTGATGTAAACGGCGGGAATGCTCAACTAAAGGCTGAGGCAAAAAAAGAATTTTCCTCAATAGCCAATAAAATAATTGCTCTTACAAATTAGAAGTTCAATTCATGGAAATAAAAATTGGGAAAAAACAATTAAAACTTATTGACGAATTAGTTGCCCACTTTACACAACATAAAGGGCAGTTTGCAATTATTATAGATAGTTTACAGAGTAATATTGAACACTCTCCGACAATTAATAAATTAATCCATTCGACAAAATCTAGAATCAAAGACCCAGACCATTTAAGGGATAAGCTAATAAGAAAAGCCAAGGATGGCATTATCAAAAAGACGCCTTTTGATTATACAAAAGAAAACTTATTTTCAAAAATAAGTGACTTAGCAGGTTATCGAATTCTACATCTTCATACCACCCAATTTGCAAAAATTGACACTGAACTTAAAAAAATATTTCAAGAGCAACAATGGAAAATAATAGAAGGCCCTAATGCAAGAACATGGGACGATGAAACAAGAGGCTATTTTAAAAGTATTGGAGTTGAAACATCTGAGAACCCTAATATGTATACTAGCGTACATTACGTTGTATCACCAAACACAAGTTCTGCTATAACATGCGAAATACAAGTTCGAACTTTAATGGAGGAAGTTTGGGGAGAAGTTGACCACACTATAAATTATCCTCATAAATCTGAAAGTCTATCCTGTCGTGAACAGATTAAAACTTTAGCAAGAGTTACCTCTAGTTGTAGTCGTTTGGTTGACTCAATATTTGCGACAGATGAATACGAAAAATCAAGGGTTGAACCAACGAAAGTAACAGCTGCTATAAAAAGACCAGTCACAAAAAAAACTGCGGCACCCAAGAAAAAGTAATACAGTTCCTAAACCTGACCGTACTGCCACCAACAAAAGTATTTGCAAAAGCAGGGCTGGACATTGTAACATCAACTATGTGCAAGCATCAGCAACGGTTCGGGCTCGACGTTCAATGTTCAACTTTCGTTCATAACTTCAACAACATATTTACAAATGGGCATTTGTGCCGGGCTGGACAATCAATGAATTCCCTGCCTTCACAAATACTCGAACGTTGTATGCCATTCCCCATTTTCGGCAACAAAATAAATTCTCAGGCTAACGAAATTAACAAAATTTCGAAATTATAAATAAATGAAAATCAATACTAAATTTTGACGTTAGTTAGAATTTTAAAACCTTAAACTAAAAACAGTTATATGAGTGACTCAAAAATTCAAATCAAAATTGGAATTGTAGAATTCTCTGGAGAAGGTAATCAAGATTGGTTAGCCTCTCAACTTGATAAAATTCTTACTAAAGTTCCTGAACTATTAAAAATTGAACTCAATAGTCCAGCAATCACTCCATCTGGTGCCAGCAAAGGTGCTACATCAAATGGTGAGCAAAAAGGAGATAAACCCTCTAATCTTCCGGCATATTTAAAAGAAAAAAACGCAACAACAAATCAAGTTAAAAAGTTCTTAGCGACTGCGGCATTTCTGCAGCTAAATGGGAAAAATCGTTTGGGAACATCTGATATATCTGATGCATTAAAAACTGCAAATCAAACGAAATTGAAAAATGCAAGTGATTGCCTCAACCAAAACGTTAAGAAAGGGCATTGTGAAAAAGAAGGTAAGGATTTTTTCGTTACGTCTAATGGTTTTACAGAATTAGGGATTGAATCATGAAATTAAATCTCATACTTAGTAGCATTCCTGCCGGATTGAAAAATCCTTTAATTACTGAATACAATAGTATAATTCAACACTATTTAGAAAGACGTTGGACAGGTTCAGAGTTAAGCGGCGGAAAATTTTGTGAAATTGTATTTTCAATACTTGATGGTCATGCAAAAGGTACTTATGTATCTGCACCATTTAAGCCATCCAATTTTGTAGATGCTTGCAAAAAGCTTGAAAATAACTCACATGTTGCAAGGAGTTTTCAGATTCTTATCCCAAGAATGCTTCCATCGCTTTATGAGATTAGAAATAACAGAAGTGTTGGGCATGTTGGAGGCGATGTTGATTCAAATTCAATGGATTCTCTTGCAGTAGTCAGTATGTGTAGTTGGATTTTAGGAGAACTTATCCGAGTTCTTCACAACACGACTGTAATTGATGCACAAAAGATTGTTGACTTCATTACAAACAGAAAAATTCCGCTAATCTGGGAGACAGACAATATTAAAAGAATACTTGTCCCATCATATTCATTGAAAGACCAAATACTGCTTCTCATTAGTTCTTCATCTTCAAAAACTAAAACAGAAGACCTTTTAAACTGGATAGAATATAAAGACAAAGGTTATTTTATGAAATCTCTACGATTGTTACATAAGTCAAGAATGATTGAGCTATCCAAGAGCGAGGATGAAGTTTCAATATTACCACCAGGTAACACTTATATTGAAAAAATAATTGCTAAACTAAAATAGAGCAGCAATTCTTTGGTAAAGAAAAACGGCATACAACATGGGTTTGGCAATAGGCTGCAGACGGAAAGTCAATCGGCTACAAATCAATATCAGCTTTGGTTCTAGCAGACCGATAAAAATTTAACTTTAAAATCAACATAAACAAATTAACATTATTCGGCTCCGGTTCAGGCAGACGAATTTTAAATGCCAGCCCATCGCCAAGCCCTGTCCGTTGTGCGCTACTTTAACAGTTAATACTAACTCAAAATGCAATTATTTTTATACCTATCCTACCTACTTTTTCTTTTGGTAGAAATTACATTGAACAGAATCGGGGGCGGACGAATATGTTCTGAGCATCAGTATTTCTATTTATCTTTAGTTCATGGCTGGGCAGACGGGCTTCGATTTCCCCCGCAATGCCAAGCCCTACCGTAAGTTGCAACTCTAAATGAACATCTTCACTATTTTCAAAAAACGTAAGACAGGACCTTCAGAATTGAAACCCGCTGCAATGCTTAGGTTGACACAAGAGTATGTTCCAGAGTTTTATAAGGGCAGTGAAAAATTTAAAGCAAGTAAGGACTTTTTGAAAAATAACGAATTGGGACTTGCTCTTGATACTCTCATAGAAATGGCTGATGAAAGCGGACATTATTTTTCAGAAGACTTTTGGTTTGACCTTGCAACTTGTGCTGACAAAATGCATATGAGAAAGCAAGCTGAATATTGCAGACAGCAAATAATTAAGAATAAAAAAGAAATTGGCAACAAGACACCTAACGGTTGGTCAACTATAAAAATTGACGACACACATTTTCAGCATCATATTGCAGAAATAGTAAAGGATAAATGGGCAAGCGAACGCCATCAAAAAGACAAACTCAATGAGCTTATAAAAGTCAATGGCTTTCACATAAAATATCACGGACGAACCGGAATGATTTATTACATTGATAACGGTAAAGTTCTTGAAATTGACTTTGAAATGTCCGGAGTTCCACAATATGACTTGCATCTCAATTTTGACAATTTAAAAGGTTGGACAATTCCCAAGAATGAACCCTTTGCATTTATCGAACAAACAGCAATAAAAGAAAAGCTTTTAGAATGGCTGAATTGCAAAAGAATAAAAACAGACTTAGTGTGACAGAGAATAGAGTATGGAACTTACATTGGGTTTTATTCAATTTGGGCTTGACTAGCAAACATCAACTAATTGCAAATCCGAACTGTGGTTGTGGCTAGACGAATAAATCTCAATTTTAGTTCTTATATTCACTTTATATTTTCAATTGACAACGGCGCCGGGCAGACGGATTACTAATTTCCAACCTTCATAAAGCCATGCTCGTTGTGTGTAACCAATCAACGAAAGAACTTCTATCAGCAGACAAACAATTATGAGCAACCATAATATTTCAATCGTACCCAGACTATCAACTTATCCCGACAATGAAAATAAGGCAAGAGAAATTCTAGATTGGCTTATTTCGCTAGACATTGTTAAACCGACACTTTCCGACTCCGTTCTTAGTTTAAATCAAGGATATGCGATTTCTGAAGGAGCAAAGTCAATATCATCAGAGCCAGACCTATTGCCATTTGATTTATTAACCAATGGACTTGAGATTATAACTGAACGACAGGTTTTTGATACTGGGGAAAACGGCATTGAGGAACTGGTTTGCCCAAGCTGTGGACAGGACATTGCGGCCAAAAGCTGGGACTTTTTATATGAATGGGCTTCTAATAAAAGCAATAATTTGACATGCCCCTTGTGCAATGCAGCAACAGACATTCATCAATTTAGTTTTAATCCTGAATGGGGTTTTAGCGACCTAGGGTTTAAATTTTGGAATTGGACAGGTTTGAAAGATAGTTTTATTGACAACTTCAAACAAAAGTTGGCCTGTGAGATTAATCTTGTACATACCTGGATTTAAGAGAACCAAGCCTACGAACATTGGCTACACACAACAATGAGCTTTGACAATAAACTGGCCAAAGGAAAGTAATATCAACTTTTATTTTGCTACTCAGCAATTGTTCTCAGCACGACATTATAAATTTTGTGACATCAATAACAATGGACTTTAAATTATAAATTTACCAGCAGTTAGAGCTGGACGAATTTCAAACACAAGCTCTTCGCCAAGTCTGTAATGTTACCTACAATGCTATGAAGTCTTCACTACTAATAACTTTTTTATTTTTGACACTTATTTCTTGTAAGGACACGACAAGCAAAAAAAACGTAGCTGAACTAAAAGACACTGCTTCTGGACCAGTTACAGATGAATCTCTTTTCGGATACAAAATTTCATGGTTGGACAGTTCAAAAATTATTTATCAAGTTGACACATTTCTAAGTCACGAAGGCAAAGGTTTTTTGTGTGACTCAGTAATTGCAATAGACTATACTGGTTTTCTTGGCGAAAACACCTACATGCCACTTAATGAAAAAGGGCAATGGATTAACACTATCGTAAAAAGGAAAAAGCTTACAGAAGACCAATTAAAAGTTATCCATTCTGTTTTTAGCGACAAGAAATCCTTTGATAATCCAATGATGGTTAGCTGTTACGAACCACGACTTGGAATTGTTTATTTCAAAGACAATAAAGTAATTGGACAATCAGCAATTTGTTTGGGTTGTGCAAGACTTGAATCAACTGCAAAACTTGGTAATGGAGATAACTATTCGTCATTTAATGAACATACATTGGGACGACTTGAAAAACTATGCAGTGAATTACAATTTTCTGATTGTAAGCATTGGCAAAAGTGAAAGCACATGCTGGCAAAATTGGTATTGCCAATAGTGGGCTTGGCATTGGATCAGTCAGCTGGTTTAATTTTGCTGTGCTGCGGTTCGGGGCTTGACCAATAAAGCCTAACTTTAGTTCTTAATATATAACTTTATCAAAAGCCTGACAGCGGTTCCGGGGGACGAATTTCTAATTCTCAACCATAGGCAATACTGTTCGTTATATGCAACTTTATGACAACACCACAGTACGACATAAAAACTAACTTACAAATAGGACAACAGGTTTTTGAAAACTTGCCTAATGATATTCGACCAGGTTGGGCTGGAAATATATTATCACGGTTTGACAATTACATAAAAAATATTCCAGTTTCAATAACAGAACTCTATCCAATTATTGACACCAAAGACCGTTGGAAAGAAGCTCACGGACAGTTTAATAAAATCAGACGCTTTCTTCTTAACAACAAAAACTATAAACCAGAAGCATATTTAATATTAGCAGAACTTGTAGCAAAAGTAACTTACAACGCATCGGGATTACCTGCACCATTTGACTATAACAGTGGACATTATATCACAAGTACGGCGCTTAAAGCAACGGAGTATTTTGACGAAAACAGACTTGAAGAAGAAGTAAAATCAGCTATACTTTTATTCAGTCGTAACAAAATATTCAAAGACAATATTACAGCAGCAAAAGACTTTCTGCTTTACAAAAAAATTGATGACATTCTTTGGTTTGATTGGGATCCAATTGGTGTTAAAGATATTGCACCAAGAGACGAATACCAAAGTTATGTTCCAGAAATATTTAGACTTGTAAAGGCAAAGGCTGACAGACAAGAGATAGCGGGGAGACTTTTAAAACTAGAGACTGAAAATATAGGAGTGGGGGGAACACTTCAAAACTGTTTGACAATTGCAGACAAAATATTACAAGCATTATGACAGCAAAGCAATTAAAATTATTTGAGCTATTCTTAGTCGTATTTGTAGCATTTGCTGCATCTCTGATTATTTCAATTAATTATATTATCACTGGTGACAAGATAGAGCATGTAGACCAAATAGTTACGATTGTAAGAAATATTGTTCATACTCTTTTGTCAATATTTTTATTAATATATGTTTTGCATAGAAACAATAAGACTTTAAAGGACATTGGCATAAAGTATAATATTTCATTAAAAGACAGCATGGGTGTAATCGGAATGATTTTTCTTATCATAATAATCCAATTTCTATTGGCTTCATTAATGAAACATTTTTTTTCTGGTTCTGCACATCAAATGACTTCACCTAAAAATGTTGATTTCTTGCAAACAAGATATATTGGACTTATGTTGATATTTGTAATATTCGCTCCTGCATTAGAAGAGTTAGTAGTTCGTGGTTATTTGATAACAGAAATAATTAGTTTTACAAATAATAAAGTCTTAGCAGTTATAGTAAGTGTGGTATTTCAGACATCATATCACCTTTACCAGGGAATAACTGCCGCTTTATTTTTAATACCAATTTTTATAATTTTTTCAATTTATTTTATAAAAACAAAAAATCTAAATGCAATCTTATTAGCTCATATTTTTATTGACATATTTGCATTTGTATCTCGACTATAAGCAACGCACAACAAAGCATTTGCGTTATGTCGGAGGACAGACTACGTGAAATTGACCTGTGGTAATGGTTTTTACGATATAATTTTATTCAACAACATATTTTCAAATTCCAACACAAAGCAAATACGTGAACGTTCGTGGCAAGCTTAAAAGCCCAAAATGAAAACAAACATACTATTATTGGTTATGGCGACAACGGGATTATTTTCCTGTAGACAAACCAGTAAATCAAAACCAGATACTCTTGATACAGAGACTTACAATTCGGTAAGGAATTATGAGTATGCGGATTCTATGGGTAATCTCCTTATAATACATAACAGCGGCCCAAAAGGTGGAATGAAATACACCGACCCTAATGGCCAGGTATACGTTTATGTTGGTTGGTGGACCCAAATAACCAATAAGACAGTAGACCCGATTGAATTGAAAATTGATTTTCCCATAGATTCATTTGAATTTCCATCTTCAAGCGGGAGGTATATCAGGTTGCTTGTTCCTTCCGATACAATGACTGTTGATAAAACATCTTTACCCGATTTTGGTCTGACCGTAAAATCTTTTTTAGACAATCATCGTTTTGAAGCATCATCGTTGAAAAGAACAATTAACCCCAGGGATTCGATTGCTTTTCATATTGTGTTTCTCTCTAAATGGAAACCAATCGCAGGTGGTAGCGGCGGACTGAGAACTGGACTTACTTTAAAAGGACAAAATCTCATTTATAAAATTTCAGCATACAAATTGACTACGGACTTGCCACTAACAGACAAAAAAGAAATTAGTTTCGGAAGTATTAATTTAAAAAATTTGATTTTACAGCATCGGTCTCGGGGAACGGATAAGTCCAAGCTTTAGAACATAATTTCAACTTTTGTAACTTTATCAAGCACCGGTCCGGGCGGGTCGTTTTTCAAATTCCGCCAAAACGCAAATGCGTGAACGTTGCCTGCAAGGCTAAAGACAAAACTAAATGCGTATTTTATTTACAATTATTTTGGGTTTAACAATGTTTGCTTGTAGGACAAAGAAGAGCAATAATAATAGCCATTGGCTTAACTTAAAAGACAGTTTTCATTTCCAAAACTTGCAAGACTTTACAGCAGACACAGGCTTAGTTTTAAACTTTTTTAACAAGACCTTAGACAGCAGTTTTCATTCTATTAAAGACAAACAATTGGATTCAATTTTTAGTCAGCCTTACTATTTATACTCTTGGCAAAGACATGACACAACTCTTACTGCATTTACAATATTGACAGAAGGCTTTGGAGAATGTCTTGAAATTAGACTTTTAACCTTTGACAAATCCGACAAGCTCATTTCAGACATAATTGTTACAAAATTGGGTAGAGAGCCTGGAAGTTATTCGTACGAAACAAAAACTCATTTTACAAATCAGGACACTTTTTTGACAACACATACAAGGACTTATGCAAATGATGAATTGACACAAAAAAAATTATCACGTGTTGTTGGAGACACGCTTTTGGTTCGACATTTTTTTGATAAAAGTGGTAAGATAAACTCACAGACAATTGACAGTAGTTTGACATCACATAAGTTTAAAGACAAAGATGGTTATGTGACAGAGAGAATGCTGAAAAACTCAGCTTAGAAAGCTCAGTAGGCAACATTAGGTTTGGCATTATTGGGGCTTGACGAATATTGCATCAACATTTGTTCTTTATTTTACTTCAGTTCGGGCTTGCGTTATAAATTTGACTTATGAATAAAACATCAGCAATAATTGCAAACATTGGGCTTCGGTTATCGGCTGACTGAATGCTAATTCCTAAACAAACGCCAAGCCTTTTTCGTTGCACGTAATGTTACGACACACCTGTACAATTGATTATGAAAATAAAGAAAATAATTAAAATAATTGGGCTGATATTATTGATATTAGTTTTGACTATTGTAGGATATTATTTATACTCAACTGACTTTGGACGGAAGGGAATTTTATCAACAGAACCAAGACAACCACGACTTGAGATTCCTGTTACTTATAACATTGGATGGTGGTCAGACCAAGAATCTCTTTCAATTGACAGCCTGAGAATTGACATAATTGAAAGTAAACTTAATTTGTTCAATAGTAAATCTCTGATTTCATATAAGGTAGGTGGACATTTGACTTACAAAGGACACTGGCAACCACAAATAGAAACAGTTCACATTTCAGAACGCATGAACCTTGACACAATTTTGCATTGCGACAGAATAATAGAAATTACACCTGTTATTAATGACAAAATCAATGACAATATAAACGGTGGGTCAGATAAATTTGAATTTAAAAATGAACATACAATAACATCAAATCATTGGGGAGTAAATCGTATTAAATTCATTTGTGGACTCAAACAACAAACAGTTGAATTACGACAAGTTAAGTAAAAAACACTACCTGCAACATGGGTTTGACGCAAGTGGGGCGAACGAACAAATGCTGAACAATTAGTTAAATATTTGGCTATAGGCTAAAGGCTAGGCTGAGGGAATACTTAATTTCTCACCTACAGCCATGCCCTGCCCGTTTGTGGTAATTTTTGTTCCACAGCATAAATAATTTTATTAAACCTTAATTCTAAACAAAATCAAATGGTACAAGTAACGAAGGACAACTCCAATTACAAATTTGAAATCAAGGGTTTTCATAAACTTTGGTCGATCAAAAGCGAAATCAACATCCCTCAAGATCACATTTTAAGAGTCTATAAAAATGAAGATAAAAAAGCAAGCTTTTTAGGCATAAGAATGCCTGGACTTCACATTCCTGGTGTAATTACAGCTGGTTCATTTATGGTAGACGAGGGCGTAATTTTTTGCGACTTTAGTAATCGAGACAATTTAATAATTGTAGAACTTAAAGATGAGAAGTATAGTAAATTAGTAATTGAAGTTGAAAACGTAGAAGATACAATTAGGTTACTCACGGCAAATTAGAATAACAATGTTTTTTTTCGCAAATTTCGTTAAGTGTTTTATTTGTATGTCCATTAAAGCTATCGATTCAATGGAAGAAAAAAAAGAAACTGCCACTTACATAAGGTTTGCCAATATTTGGGCAGGAAGTTGTAATTTCATCTTCAGCAATATGGCAGCAGTTATTCGGGCAGGACAAACATCGGTGAACTTTTGCAACTTATCTTGTACATTTGTTTTTCAATCAGTAGCGGTTCCGAGCGGACGATTTTCAAATCCCCCAACATCGGCAAGCTCTGTTCGTTGTGCGCTACTTTAACAGTTAATACTAACTCAAAATGCAATTATTTTTATACCTATCCTACCTACTTTTTCTTTTGGTAGAAATTACATTGAACAGAATGTTTCGCTCAAAATCATCTGATAAAAAAAATGCGGATAGGAAATCAATTCTAATACTCTGGGGCACAATTTGCTTATCCCTATTTTTCGCATACACGATTGCAAGAAAAATTGAATTGCCAATTTACATAGACTCAAAAGCTATCTATTTAAGCCTTGTATTTCTTTACGGTGGAATAATAATTCGACTATTTGCTGTTTACTCTTTAGGAAAATATTTTACAGTTGACGTAACCATTCGCAATGAGCACAGATTAATAACTGGTGGACTTTTTAAATATGTTCGTCACCCTAATTATTTAGCGTTGCTTCTTTGCTTTTTGGCACTTGGGATCGGTTTTAATAATTGGATTTCATTAGCTGTAGTTCTCATACCTATTACAATTGCCTTTCTCATTCGGATAAATATTGAGGAAAAGGTATTGCTCGAACACTTTGGCAACGAATATTTTGAGTATACTAAAAGGACGAAACGCCTCATTCCATACATTTTTTAATATAAAATTCAAACTCAAAGAAAGCGCACAACAGCAGGTTTTGCACAAGCGTGGCAGGACAAACAAACTTCAGCCATGTGCAAATTCCAACTTCAGTTTCGGTTTGACAAGCTATTTTCAGCCTTACTTTTATCTTCATCAATCAATAATAATCAGCAGCGGCTGTGGGCTGACGGAATCCTAATTCCACACTTGCGCAAAGCCCTGTTCGTTAGGCGTCATTGTAACGAACTCTCTAACAAATTAGACAATCCCTCGAAATTATTGCTTGACAAAAAAAATAAAAAAAAAATTTGCGAAACCGAATAGTTGCACGTAAATTTGCAACTGAATAGTTTCAAATATAAAAACAAGCAAATGAGACGAGACATTTTTCAAGCAATTGCAGACCCAACAAGAAGGGCAATTATAGCTTTAATTGCATTACAGGCAATGACACCTAACGCCATTGCCGAAAACTTTAACACAACCCGACAAGCGGTTTCTAAACATTTACGTATTTTGACAGAATGTGAGCTTGTAAAACAGGAATATCAAGGAAGAGAAATTTATTATTCTCTTGAAATTGACAAAATGAAAGAAATAGACAAATGGTTAGACCAATACCGAAAAATTTGGGAAACCCAATTTATGCAATTAGACAATGTTTTAAATAATCTTAAAAAAAATGAAAAATGAATAATAAACTATATTTTGACTTCAAAGTTGACAAATCACTAAATACTGTAATTATAACAAGAGAATTTAATGCAAATCTTGATTTAGTTTGGGACGCCTTTACAAAAAAAGAAATTCTTGACCAATGGGGTGCACCATCGCCTTGGACACTACAAACAAAATATATAGATTTTAAAATTGGTGGACGCAGACTTTTTGCTATGAAAAGTCCAGAAGGACAAGAGTTTTGGTCAGTTCAAGATTACACATCCATAACCCCAAAAACAAACTTAAAGTTTATTTCAAATTTCGCTGACGAAGATGGAAATGCCAATCCACAATTTAAAGGTTCAGAAAATAGCTTGGATTTTTCCGAAATAAATGGAATTACAACTGTTACGACAACTATAAAATATGAAACAGTTGAAGTTTTAGAAATGATGGTTGAAAGGGGCTTTAAAGAAGGAACTGCCGCAACATTTGAAAATTTAGAAAAGTTTTTAGCGAGTCATTAAAAACATAACAATCAATTATGAATAAAAATATTTTCAAAAGTTTAGGGGCTATAACTGCGGGATTTCTGATTATTGTAGTTCTTTCATTTAGTGTAGATAAATTACTTGAAGCTATCAAATTTTTACCCGAAAATCCTGTACTTTATACTACAAATATTTTTTTGCTGTCAGTTGCTTACAGAAGTATAATTTCAATAATTGGCGGATTTGTTGTAGGCAAACTTGCACCAAATAAAAAAATGAAGCACGTATTATTTTTAGGTATTATTGGGACAATAATTGGCATTACAGGAATTATTACAGGTTGGAATATGCCAGAATACCCACATTGGTATGCTATTACACTTGCGACAATTACTTTTCCTTGTATTTGGTTTGGTGGAATTTTTGCATTTAACAGCAATGATTGACAAGAAAAACAACGAACGCCTAACATTGGGTTTTGTGCAAGTTGGGCAGACGGAATAACAATCAACATTTGTAATTCTGTTCAGCTTTTGCTCGGACAGGACGTATATCGCTGAACTTTTGTGCTTAACTTCAACTATATATTTTCAAGCAACAGCGGTTGTGGTCTGACGAAATTCTATTTCTCAACCTGCCCAAAACCCTGTTCGTTGTGCGTCATGTTGCAACCTCTTGTAATTTTAAAACACTCAAAAAATGAAAGTAAAGGCATTGCTGACATTCCTCTTTGGAATTATTAATATTCAAATTGCGTTTTCTCAAAGTAACAAAGATTTTGAGAAAGACTATTTGACAATGAAAAAAAGTGTAATCGGAATTGGGACAGTTATTACAGACACCATAATTAATAATGGAAAAAAATTGCCTATAAAAAGATTTGTAACAATTGGTGCTGGCTTAATGACATATGCGAAGATTGACACAAATGTAATAACCAATATTGTAACTGCTGGACATGTTATCAAATTCTTTAAGGAAAACAATTTAACTTCTATTTACTTACGACCTTCATGGGCCGACACAATCAGAACAACTGACTACTTTGGGGTTCAAGTTCCTCTTACAAACTCTGACAGAACACCAAATACTTTTTTATACCCGGATAATAAAATTGATTTAGGATGTATCTTAATGCTTCCCGGTTACTACGACAAAACATATACAGAAAAAATATTAAAAGATGGCAATAATTTATTTCCTTACAATAGTATGACAACCCCATATTTAGGCGACCAAGTTTGGATTGGAGGTTATCCTGACCATATTGAGAGTACTATCCAAAATAATTTCCTTTATAGTATTGCCACATTTAAACCTGGATATATCGCATGGAAACCATCTGCAAATATGTCTAATACTGATTTAATCCATATTACTCTGGTCGAATCAAACGCAACACATGGTAATAGTGGAGGTCCAGTCTTTTCACTGCAAGACAAAATTGAATTAGTTGGTATATTAGTCGCTGGATTTGATGATATAGACTCAGTATATTTAAATAACAAAGGTGTAATTGACCCTATTACAAAGCAGGCATTAATAGCCAAAAGTCGTGCGGGTGTTTCAATTATAGAAAAAGCAGAGTATGTAAAAAAACTCATTCAGTTTGTACAATCTGAGATTGACAGGCTAAGAAAATCTGGAGGTAAATAGAAACACGAACGCACAACATTGGTATTTGCAAAAGTTGGGCGGACGTAATCCGTTTTTCAACATTTGTCTTTCAATTTAGCTTCATATCAAGCAGGACGTTATTAATTTATAAATTTAGCTTCAGGTAGCCGGGCTGACGTACGTCTATTTCCCAGCCTTCACAAATACCTGCCCGTTAGGGGCTAAAAAGAAAACTAAAGAATTCAATAAAAGAAATAGAGTAAATAATAAATCAATCTAAAACATGATTAATATCAACGAAAAATCATCAGGTGATAAGGCCACAATGGCTCGCAAAACAAAGTATAGGATTATCATCTTTCTAATTTTGGAAGTAGTCCTATCTGGAATTATTTTCGCATGGATTGATCTGGGCGGATTTGCGGAATATAAAATTTTTGCGATGATGTGGACACCTGCAATAAGCGCAATTATAACAAGTCTTTTTACTAGTCGACCTATTACTGAGCTTGGTTTCGGCTTAAAAAATTCTCGTTGGTTGGCATTTGGATATCTAGGTCCATTTCTTTATGCTATACCAGCTTACATATTAGTATGGGTTTTTAAATTTGGCGGTTTTTATAATCACAATACCTTATATCATCTTGCGTCCCTTGTTGGTCTGTCTTCGTCATCACCGGCAATAATTCTAATAGTCAGCTTCGGTTACATGCTGACAATTGCATTTGCAAAACATTGTTTTATTACACTTGGCGAGGAAATCGGTTGGAGAGGATTTCTTGTGCCAGAGTTTATGAAAAAAACAAATTCTTTTACCAAAACGGCTCTAATCACCGGAATCATTTGGTCATTATGGCATTTTCCGGCAATTATTTTTACAGATTACAATAGCGGTGCATCTTTAGCTTTTGTTTTACCCGTTTTCACAATATTTCTTGTGGCGGGATCTTTTGCCTATACATGGATAAGAATGAAGACAAATTCGGTTTGGCCTGCTATGGTGATGCACGCAATCCACAACATCTTGGTACAACAATACCTGAGTCCGTTAACGATTCGCTATGCCCACACTGCCTATTTTATTGATGAATTTGGAATTGCAATGGTGCCTTTTATGATTTTAATCGCTTATTACTTTTTTAGGCGCAGGAATGAGGTCGAATTGAGTAATTTTACAAGTTGAAAGCTTTGTCAGAATATTTAAATTAATGAAAAAGATGTGTTTTTTATACAATTGACACTGTTTCAGAAGAATCTAAAATTAATGAAATAATAAAAAACATTCTAAATATTAAAAAAACGAATTGAGAATTGAAATGTTGAAAAATGTTTAATAAAGAGAAAGAAAACAAGTTTAAACTCATTGATGGAATATATTCTTTCATTGAGGAAAAGGATTTGACTGGTGACAATTTGAAATTCAACAAACTTTATAACAAGATTGCATGGTCTTATAATTTATCACAAAGGATTTTCTTTTGGATAAAATTTGGTGGCGAGAAAAAGTTTAGAGAACCATTTTTAAATGAATTGATAATAAGAGATACAGATAAAGTATTAGAAATATCAGCAGGAACTGGGGATAATTTTAGGTTTCTAAACAAAAAGGCAGAATATTATGGTTTGGATATTTCTTTGGGGATGCTTAGACAAGCTAAAAAGCATTTAAAAAGGTGGAAAATAAAAGCAAAATTATTTCATTGCGAAGGTGAAGATTTGCCATTTCAAGACGACTATTTTGATGTAGTATTTCATTGTGGAGGAATTAACTTCTTTAATGATAAACAGAGGGCTATAAGCGAAATGATTCGGGTTGCAAAGCCTGGTACAAAACTTTTAATTGTTGATGAAACCGACAAACTGGTTAAAGAAAATTATCAAAAGAATCCATTTATTAAAAATGATTACAAAGAAGCGGAGAAAGCAAAAATTCCGATTGACTTAGTACCTATAAACATGACTGATATTGGAGCAGATATTATATGCAAAGGACTTATGTATAAGCTAACATTCATTAAAAAAATAGAAGTCAGCCCCTAACATACAATATGCGATAATTGCGGGCATTTGTGGTAGGTTGAAACATTGTGCAAGAAAGAAACATTTGTGCAACTTTGAAACGATAGTGCGTTGAAATCCCGCAACATACGCATATTGTTTTTCGTTAGCGGTTATTGTAACATACTACACCTCACAAACGTTGTACAGACAAAAAAGCAATATGAAACAAGTTATTTTGAAAACATTACTCATTGTTGTTCTGCTGACAAACAATTGTATTGTAAATGCCTGCACAATATTTATTGCTAACGATGGGGAACATATTTGGATAGGCAATAACGAGGATGAAGAACCAAATATGAAATACAGAATTTGGTATTATCCTGCAAAAAAAGAAGACTACGGTTATACAATATGGACAGAGTTGGTGAAAAGCAAACTTTTATATGGCCTTATGTATCTGAACCCACAAGGTGGAATAAACGAATACGGACTTTTTATGGATTATACTGCGATAGATGAGGTTCCTGTTGTTCAAGACGTTCACAAAAAAGATAGGAAAAAGCAAATAGTTACTGACCTTTTAAAAAAATGCAAAACAGTGAGTGAGGCACTAGAATATATCAGCAAGTATAACCTGATAAAACTAAAAAGTGCTCAATTATTTATTGGCGATGCAAGTGGCGATTACGCAACTGTAAATGGTGGTTACATCATTCGTAAAACTGACCCATGTTTCACACTTACCAATTATTGCATCAATAACGGACATAAGGAAGCCTGTTGGAGAAGGGACTTTTCAAGTGAATATGTAACCCAAGCTAAAACGTTTCAATTAGATGACATAAAGAATATTTTGTTCAAGACTGCTCAAAAAAGGCCAAGTAATACTGTTACAAATTTCTCAATGGCAGTTGACTTGAAAAACAAAACAATTCATTTGTATTCCAAAAATGATTTTACAACAGAAGCAATAATAAATTTAGCAGACGAACTAAAAAACGGAAAACACCATAAAGAACTTGTTGATTATTTTCCTATAAGTTTAATAGATGTCTTAACAGAAAAATATGCAAGTAGCGGAATTGATGCCACTATTGATACCTACAAAAAGTTGAGAAAAAATTCCGGCGATAAATATAATTTTAAAAATAATGATGCTGTAAATATAGCAATTCAATATATCGTATCCGGCAAGTTAAAAGATGCAATAAAATTTTTAGAGTGTTTAAAAGAATTTGACCCAAACAAAACAGATATTTATACTTGGTTAGGAGTTGCTTACAGACGAGAAAATAAGACGGACGAAAGTGCAACTAATTTCAACAAGGCTCTGACGTTAAATCCCAACGACTACGTCGCAACGCTATTTGGCAGACAAGATAATCAAAAAGTTATTTTTAAAATGAACGATTTTGAAGCTGCAGAAAAGGTTTCACTTGTTGCCGACTTTACAGACTGGAAGAAAAATCCAATAAAAATGAAAAAGCAAAATAATGTTTGGTTTTGTGAAGTATCAATACCAAAAGGAGAATACAATTATAAATTTCTTGTAAATAAAGAGTATTTAGCAGACCAGATAAATCTTATGTTTACAGGGACAGGGCCAAAAATTTATTCAAAGCTTTATGTGTGGTGACGCAGAACAACAAACCACTAATGAAAATTGCAAATGTTTCGGGAGTTGCGGTTTCTGTTTTCAACAATAAGAAATCAGTTTTTAGTAAAACCTATGGACTTGCGAATGTTCAAAAAAATATCCCTTTACAACAATCTTCTGTAATGTATGGTGGTTCGTTTTCAAAAACTGTTTTTGCTTATATAGCAATGCAGTTCATTCAAGAAAACTAATTGACCTTGACAAACCACTTGTTGAATATTTAAGCACGCCATTACCAGATTATAAAATAAATGGTTGGCGGAGAGGCTATCAAGACATTAAAGACGATGAACGATACAAAAAAATTACTGCCCGTATGTGTTTGACCCATACAACAGGCTTTCCTAATTGGCGTTGGTTTGAAGCAGACAAGAAACTAAAATTCAAGTTTGACCCAGGCACACGTTACAGTTATTCAGGCGAAGGACTTTACCTTTTGCAATTTGTAATTGAACAATTAACTGGTAAAGACTTTGAAACTATCTCACAGGAAAGAGTTTTTTTAAACCTTTCGGTATGACTAATACAAGTTACGTTTGGCAGACTCGGTTTGAGACAAACCTCTGTTACGGACACAATTCAAAAGGCGAACCCTACGAACTAATGAAATGGAAAGAAGCAAGTTCAGGTGGCTCACTGAGTACTTCATTAGAGGACTTCACTAAATTTTTTACAGCTTTAATCAATAGCAAAGGGCTTTCAAAAAAGAGTTTCAGAGAAATGACCAGTACACAAGTTAGAATTAAATCAAGAAGCCAATTTGGACCACTTGCAACAATTGATAGTACAGACAACGACAACATTCAATTAGGATATGGCTAATGATTTACCCTATATTGAATGACAATAAAAGTAAAATCATAAAACTAAAATATTAATTGGACCATTCTTTATACCTGGAAAAATTTCAGAAGGCTGCTGACAAACTTGACAAAAAACTTCTTGCCCAAAAGCAAGTTGAAAATGCAGTTGTCATGTACGGGAAAAACTCCGTTGTTTTGAAATTATATAAAAGGTCGTGGGCAAACCAACTTCAAGACCCGTTGAGTGCTGAGTCTCGAATTTTCTTTTCTGTATGGGTAAGCGATTCATCTGTTAAAGAGCAAAAACTTTTATACAATATCCACGCACTTAAATTGAGGCACCTAAAAGGGTATGCCATACAAAGCAGAAAATTTGCTGACATTTTTAGGCAGAGCTTTAAGGCGTTTGAATATAAATGGAAAAATGTAAGTGTAGATTTTGGTCCATTGACATTAATGGAAGGTTGGCTAAAAATAGACACAGGAAATTTCGAAAGTGACATTTTGAAACTTGCCTATAACTTTTTAGAAATAGAACACCTGGTTGACGACACTCTTTCCCACTTTAAGTAGACTTTATTGATTTTTGGAAACTAAAAATAACTTGTACATGAATTTTACAAAATTGGTACCCAGTGTATTTTATAAAGACATTTCAGACGGACTAAAATTATTTGTCGATTGCCTTCAATTTGAAATTGAACACATAGATTTAAATGCTGCACAGCCGTATTGTGTACTAAAAAAGGGTAGTATTGATATTATGGTTTTTCAAGACGGGCAAATGGCAAAAGAACATAAACCCGAATTGCGTCTTGTAACAAATAATATTGACGAAGTATATGAAAAGGTATCTGCATCGCACCCTGAATTACTTCACCCAAATCTTGACAAAGTTACGCTTAGGCCTTGGGGTGCAAAAGAATTTGCTATTATGGACAAACAGCTTGGTATTAGATTTCAACAATGGTAAAATTACCTCACATTAGAAAACAACGAACTTCAAACCTCGGTTGGGCATTAGTAGGGCATACAGTTGTAAATTCAGCATCAGTAATTTGCAAGAGTGAAATCTGACAACCACTAACTCTAAAGCAGAAATATGGGTTTAAGACCAATAACTCTAGACTGGTCCGTACGTTTTCCAAATGCCGCCACAACAAGCCAAAGCCCTGGCCGTTGGCTGTCATTTTAGATCCAAAAAATTCAACAGATTGAATTGAAGGTTACCAAAATTTGGTAACTTTGACTAAAACTTTACGCAATGGGCCGGAACACTTCAATATCATTGGGGAATCATTTTGAAAGCTTTATTGATAACAGAATTTCAGAAGGTAGATTTAAAAACGCAAGTGAGGTTATCAGGGCTGGGCTTCGCTTATTGGAAGAAGAAGAAAGCAAAATTTTAGCCTTAAAAAGGGCAATCAAAGATGGCTTTGAAAGTGGGACAGTAAAAAATTTTAATGCAAAAAAGCATCTTGAAACCTTAAAAGCCGCAAAACGGAAAAATGGCTAATTACATTCTCACCAACAAAGCGGTTGAAGATTTATCAAACATCTGGAATTATAGCTTTGAAGTCTGGTCCGAATCTCAAGCTGACAAATACTATTATATGCTTTTAGATTCCTGTCAGGAATTGGCAGACGAAAAAGTTTTTGGTAAAAAATACGAAGATATTTCTGACTATATTTTAGGGTTCAGGGTTGGACAGCATATAATTTTTTATAGAAAGCTGAAAGGCAACAAGATAGAAATTGCAAGGATTCTTCACAATAGAATGGATTTGAGAAATAGAGTCCAAGAATAAAACCACAGCCAACAAATAAGACTTCGTCGGGCACGTAGTGCCAACGATGAAGTTCCATGTTGTACGGAACCAGTGCTGCAATTACTTTTGACTATTGGTTTTGAGTTGAAAAGCGGCTTCTATTTGGCGGAGAAATTGGTGAAGTTGCCTTTGAGTAGCGAGTTTTAAAATAAAGTATTATTGCGTTTGCCATTTTTTCAGGGTTAAATATTAAAATTTTAACTGACAGCATCTTCAAAAAATTGGCTTCAATTTTATTGCTGCATGGCTTCGCCAATAAGCTGGTTAAACTGAAACATTTTATGACACTTCGATATATTTTGATTACAGGAGTTATTTTTTTTGGTTTGACACTTAATAGTTGTGGTAGCAAGAAGCAATTTGGAGCCAATAAACAATACTGGACTGACACCGCACATTTGTCCAATGAAGAAATTGAGCAAAGACGAGTTTGGATGAATTTTCGACAAGCAATATTATCGAGGAATTTGGACAAATTCAGAAAGTTAAGTTTATCCTGTATTTATTGCCCGGACTGTGATGCTTATCTTTTAAACCCTCAAGTTGACACGGCTGAAATAACGAAGTACATCTCCACTGAAACATTTATAAATGATGCTTTTCAACCGGTTTTTAATAAAAGTGCAATCAATTTTTATTTTAATGAAGCCAATATAGGATGGATTAGAGTAACGGATGATTCAGACATCGCATTGAATAGTTATTTCAACATTCCTAAAATGCTTGTCTGCAAAAAATTAGAGGTAGGCATTAAAGACGACAATTGCAAAGGGGACGAATGCTCACAGACAATTTTTTACATTTATAGATTTCGGAACTGGATATAAGTTTTGTAGTATGCTGAACATTCCGTGACAAATGATGCAGCTATTAATGCATTGAAGTTATTGGGGCTGACAAATGAAGCTGGATTCAACACGAATAAAATGGAGATAATGGGTGCCAGTATTTCTTAAAAATGGTTTATATAAGCAAATGAACCGATATATTCTATTATCGGGTTTAAGGCTGATATCGTATGCCCTCT
>Ga0208872_1000481_pt1 | contig 29328 bp, 29 predicted proteins | sample CryBogCBH12Aug08_FD_185508 | JGI IMG/M metagenome (GOLD analysis project Ga0208872, IMG submission 185508) | Freshwater microbial communities from Crystal Bog, Wisconsin, USA - CBH12Aug08 (SPAdes) | ecosystem: Environmental > Aquatic > Freshwater > Lake | place: Crystal Bog, Wisconsin, USA...
CCCCCTCGGTGATGAATACGCCTGAAATGCGTAGGGCTTCCCTGCCCTCTCTCGGAGCGATAGCCACGGCAGACTCCTTGGCCAGATTCTACAGTCTTCTTGCGAGTGATGGAGGGGGATTCTTCCGATCGGAGACACTTGCGTCCATGTGCACGACTCTCTCCAAAGGTCAGGATCGCGTACTCATCGACGAGACCGCCTTCTCCGCAGGATTCATGACGAATGATTTCGGAGTCTACGGTATTGGAAAATGCTCCTTTGGTCATCCCGGTGCGGGAGGCTCCCTCGGCTTTGCCGATCCAGAACTCGGTCTCGGTTTCGCCTTCATCCCAAGCGCCATGCATCCGGGTGCTCTTCCCGGGACGCGAACACAGAAACTGGTGCAGGCTCTGTATGGAAAATGATCTGTGTGGCCTTATTGGGCCGCATTGACGTTCACTTCTCCTTTCTCACTTGTGCCCCCTATCCCGAAGGACAAGACTTCTTCATTCCGTTGCTTTCGATTTTACAAAATAAAACCTACCTCCGTTATGCCATCGTGGCATGCGCCATTGCGGCAGTATCAAGTTGGACTAATTTCGGCCATCTCTGCGGAGACGAATACTCCCAGATCTTTGAGTTTGCAGCTTGGAAACTTGGATATGTCGCTCATGCCGACCTGAGACTCTGGGAGTTCGACAGCCAGATGCGCCCCTCCATCCAGGTCTGGATGGTCGTCGCAGTGTACAGGTTGCTTGGTCTTGTTACGAATGAAGTCAATCCGTTTACGGTTAATTACATCATCTACCTCATAACTGGCATTTTCTCGATCGCCTCGATCCTCGTCTTCACGAATGCCTTCATACACAGAGTCCGAGAGACTTATCGGGACTATTTCGTCCTTCTAAGCCTTTTCACCTGGCTGGTTCTCTACTCGAATACCCATTTTAACTCCGAGAATATCTGCGGTCATCTGCTCCTGCTGGCGGTGGGATTATTTTATGGAAGCCTTCAAAAACCAGGGCGCCTTTTCCCAGTCATCGCCGCGGGCATTCTCTTGGGACTCTCATTTTCATGCCGCTTTCAGATGGGATTTTCGATTCTCGGTCTCGTCACGTGGTTTTTTATCTCCTCTTGGAAAAGAAGAACATTTTCCCACTGGATCCTTCTTTCCCTCAGCATCCTCCTTTCCATCTCAGCCTTCACCCTTCTGGCGGATTATTTCTTTTACGGCCGTTTTGTTCTGAGTCCCTATAACTATTATTATCAGAACATTGTCACGGGCACGATGAACCGTGACTCGGGTGTGTCACCTTGGTTTGCGTATCTCTTTATGGTGTCGATCTACCTCCCCTTCGGTCCCCTCTATCTCTTGGCTACCATCCGTCAGATCTTCAGATTTCCCTTCGATATCCTGACAAGCACCGTCGCCCCGTTTGTCCTCTTTCATTGCCTGATTGGACATAAGGAAATCCGCTTTCTACTCCCGATGCTTGGATTTATGCCGATCCTCATGATGGGGACGCTCGACGAACTGGAGCACCGCTTCCGTTCCTTTCAGAAAAATCTGCCGCTGATCATCCGTGCGCTCTGGATAGTGAATATCATCGCCTGTTTCAGCATGCTCATTCCAGCAGCCACGGACATCGGTGCCTGGCACTATCTTCACGATCACTACAGGAAGCCCTCACTCCTTTATTATGAGGGAAGTCCGCACCAGAAACTCCTTTATTACAGGAGGCCAAACCTCAAGGTGATTGTCTGCAACGAGGGGGATCCAACACCGTGCCAGCCGGGCTTTAATGCCTTGATTGCAATCGACGCGAAAAGCAAGGAACCAAGACCCAACTTGCCGCAAGTCTACACCTTTTTCCCATTTGGACTGGATAAAATCCTCCCAACTTCAATTAACCGCTCGATCGGCCACTTTGATATCTACGAACTCCAAAATATCGAGGCAAAGTAAGGGAACACACCGCTTGCCCATTGCTCAAACCCTTTACGGAATCAAGGTCGGGGAATAATCTTCCTGTATGAGCGAAGCGCCAATCGCACCATCAGCTGGATCAGTTTCTCCTCTACCTTGGAAGATAGGGAATGAAAAACTTTGCTGCGTCACCGACGCTGCTTCAAATCGCCTCACCTCGCTACTGACCAAGCAAGGCCGGCCGAACGGAGCTCTCCGTGTTGCTGTCATCGGTGGCGGTTGTTCCGGACTTCAGTACAAGATGGATCTGGTCGATGGACCGGTGCCACGCGACATCCTTGTTCCCTCAAAGGGAGTAAATATCGTTATTGACCCTAAGAGCGCTCTCTTTGTCAGCGGATCAGAACTCGACTACAGCGACGATCTCCAGAAGGGAGGATTCAAGGTAACCAACCCCAATGCCGTCGCCCACTGCTCCTGCGGAGAGAGTTTTTCAGCCTAACGACGCTATTGTGCCAAGCCTTTTAGGCTGAAGCCTGTCAGACTATCAGGAAAACCATCTCACGACATGTCAGATCCCTTTAATCTCCTTGGCCTGCCACGCCGCCCACTGCTTTCTGAGGAAGAGATCGGAACGGCGTATCGAAAACTTGCAGGGCAACTCCATCCGGATCAGAAGGGAGGTAACGAACTCCTCTTCAGAGAACTGGGTGAAGCTGCAGCTATCCTGCGCGACCCTGCCCGACGACTCAGAGAACTTTCCAATTCTCCCAGCAGATCCCAACTCCCACCAAAGGCCGCCGAGTTCTTTCCCCAGATCGCATCCATGCTGCAGCGGGCCGATAACTTGATAAGAAAACAGTCCGCCTCCTCCAATGCACTCGCGAAGGCACTCCTAGCGGCACCGTTGAAACATCTGAATACTGATCTCAACTCGACTCTCAATCATCTACAGGAATGGAGCGGATCCTTGGATCAAGACCTCGTAACAATCGACTCCCGATGGCCAGAGCACGATCCTCATGAGATAAACACACTAGCAGATTCCTATGCCTACGCGGGACGCTGGGAAAGCCAACTCCGGGAAAGAAAGTTGACCCTAGATTGCTTATGAGGTTTTTGCTCAGAAAATCAGGAATGCCTGAAAATCTTTGCTCCATCTCCCTTTCTTGAGTTCCTGAGTTCCTGAGTTCCAGATAATCCTTTAGTTTTAGCAAATGATTGCCGGCATCGACCTCGGAACCACCAATTCCCTCATCGGGGTCTACGAGAGTGGTTTTCCAACACTCTTAGCTGATGCGGAGGGTAGACGACTCATTCCCTCGGTGGTTTATTACCCGGAGAATGGAACTCCAGCAGTCGGTCGCGAAGGCCTTCGGATGCAGGCGCTTCATCCGGAGTGCACCATTGCCTCGGCAAAAAGACTTATCGGTCGACGATTCGGCGAGGAGGGCACCCAGTCTCTGCGAGGAAACACAGGATCGCCCGTTACTTTACCTGTGAATGGTCAGAGTCTAACTCCCGAAGAGGTCTCTTCGGAGCTTCTCAAGAAGCTGAAATCCATTGCCGAGGAACGCCTAGGAACCATTGTTGACCGGGCGGTCATCACCGTTCCGGCATACTTTAACGATGCCCAACGCGCCGCAACGCGTAAGGCCGGGGAACTTGCCGGTTTTGCCGTGGAACGCATCCTGAGCGAACCGACGGCCGCAGCCCTCTCCTATGGGTTGGATCGATTGCAAGAGAACGCCAAGGTGGCTGTCTACGATCTGGGTGGAGGCACCTTTGACCTTTCGGTTCTTCAACTGGACAACGGAGTCTTTGAGGTGCTCTCCACTCATGGCGACACTCGACTCGGAGGCGATGATCTGGATGAAGCCATCGCTGGATTGATAGTTCGTGAAGCCGGTATCGAATCATTGAATGCTGGGAGAAGCATCCGACTTAAGGAGGCCGCACGTGCAGCCAAGGAGATCCTCTCGACTCAGGAATCGACCGCCGTGCTACTTCCATTTCTCGAGGGAGAAAAGAGTCTTGAGATTCCCCTCACCCGGACGCAGGTCGAGAAGGTCTGTGCGCCGGTCATCGCAAGGACACGCACCCTTTGCCTGAGGGCCCTGGAAGATGCCGGATTGAAATCCGAGCAACTCGATCAGGTGATCCTAGTCGGGGGCTCGACTCGCATGCCTCTCGTGCAGCGACTTGTCGCCGACATCTTCGGCAAGGAACCGAATCTCTCCCAGCACCCGGATGAGGCGGTCGCGCTGGGGGCGGTCCTACAGGGAGCTATCCTCGAAGGAAACCTCAGGAATGTAGCACTCCTCGATGTCACTCCCCTCTCTCTCGGGATCGAGACCTTCGGAGGTCTCATGAATGTGATTATCCCGCGGAACACTACCATCCCAGCCAAGGCGGGAGAGATGTTCACCAATGCCGTGGCAGGCCAGAGTGGAATGAAGATCATCGTCCTTCAGGGAGAAAGGGAACTTGCCTCGGATAACTGGATGCTCGGCTCTTTTGAGATACCCTTTCCCCCCTCGCAGAAAGGAGCGGCCCGTGTGGGAGTCCAATTCTCGATTGATGCCGACGGCATTCTTCAGGTCCTGGCCAGGGATACCGCTGCTGGCAGCGAAAAAATTGTGGAGATCAAGAGCGCCGTGGAAGTCTCTGACGAGGCCGTGGAAGCAATGCTGGCGGGATCACTGGAACACGCCTTTGAAGATATGGATGCCCGTATCTTTACGGAGGCACGACTCAAGGCCGAAGAAATGCTCCCCGCCGTTGAATCCGCCCTTGAGCAGCTTGGATCGGAACTTCCCGAATCAGAGGTTTTGGTGATTAAACAACAATCATCAGAAGTCATTTCCGCCTTGGCCTCCAAGGAGACAACTCGCCTAAAACAGGCTCTCGCCGCACTCGATACGGCCACCCAGACCTTGGCAACGAGACTTCTGGAGAAGGCTATGGGGTAGCTCTCTACCTCCTGACCCGTACCTTTCCTCTTTTCACTTTTCACTTTTCACTTTTCACTTTTTCCATGCTCGATATCCGCCTTCTCCGTGAAGATGCAGCCGCCGTCAAGGCACGCCTTGCTACTCGTTCCGGCCAATATGCTGATCTGGTCGACCAGATTCTGGCCTGCGATGCCCGCCGTCGTGAAAGCGAAACACGGGTCCAGCATCTCCGTGCCGAGAAGAACCGCCTGAGCAAGGAGATCGGAGGCATCAAGAAGTCGGGAGGTGACTCCTCGGAACTGGAAGCCCAAATAAAAGGCTTCTCGGAAGAAATGGAGGAGCTCGGTCGCACAGCCTCCGAGCTCGATGCCGAGCAGCGTGACCTTCTCCTCCGAGTACCGAACCTTCCAGCCCCCGGACTACCCGAAGGTCATGATGCTGATGCGAACGTGGCCATCAAACATTGGGGCGAACCCGCCCCGATGAATCCCGAGGATCATGTGGCGATCGGGGAACGACTTGGTCTCTTCGACCTGGAACGGGCCGCCAAGATCAGCGGCAGCGGCTATGTTCTCTATACCGGAGCCGGAGCGCGTCTGGAGAGGGCTCTCATCAACTTCCTGCTTGATCTGCAGACACGTGCCCACGGCTACACCGAAATCGCTCCTCCCGTCCTAGTTCGTCGTGACTGCATGGAGGGAACCGGTCAACTCCCCAAATTTGAGGATGACATGTACGGCTTCGATGAGGGAGCCGCTTTCCTCACACCGACCGCCGAAGTTTCCCTGACCAACATCCGTCGTGACGAAATCCTCTCGGAATCAGAACTTCCTCTCAAATACACCGCCTGCACCCCATGCTTCCGACGCGAGGCTGGCTCGGCTGGACGCGAAACCCGGGGCATGATCCGGATGCACCAGTTCGACAAGGTCGAATTGGTCAAGATCTGCTCGCCCGAGCAGGCCGCGGCAGAACTGGAATCCCTCACCGCCGATGCGGAAAAGGTCCTTCAACTCCTCCAACTTCCCTATCGTGTTCTGGAGCTCTGCACCGGGGACATCGGCTTCTCTTCCTCTCGCACCTACGACCTCGAAGTCTGGGCCCCGGGACAGGGAGGTTACCTTGAGGTCTCGAGTTGCTCGCACTTCGGCGATTATCAGGCCCGCCGCATGAATCTCCGGTACAAAAACGCAGAGGGAAAGAATGCCTTCTGCCACACGCTCAATGGTTCCGGCACCGCCCTACCCCGTCTCTACGTGGCGTTGCTCGAGACGCACACCAAGCCGGATGGCCCGCTGATTCTGCCCGAGCCGCTTCAGCCTTACTTCGGTGCCGCGCAGATCGGCTGAGATTTTTGAATTTGGAACTCAGGAAAGCAGGAAAGAATAAGTGAGGTATGATTCTTTACCCCCTGATTCCGAAAATTCAGGAAGGACTCTGTGGGGTAGCCCCTCGTCAAAAGCTGATCGTTGCCGTCTCAGGTGGAGCCGACTCGGTCGCGCTGCTGCATTTGCTTCTAGACGCCGGATATCGGAAGCTAGTCGTCGCACATTTCAATCATCGTCTTAGGGGAAGGGTCTCGGCGAGGGATGCTGCCTTCGTGGAAAAGCTTTCCTCAACACTGGATCTGCCTTTTGAGTCTGCATCAGCGGATGTGAAGGCCCGAGCAAAGGAAGAAAAACTCTCGATCGAGACGGCCGCCCGTGCAGCCCGCTATGAGTTCCTAGCCTCCGTTGCGAAGAAGCACCGGAGGAGGAGTATCGTCCTAGCTCATCATACCGATGATCAGGTGGAGACCTGTTTCTTCAATTTTCTACGGGGTTCGGGCATTGCCGGACTTTCCGGAATAAAGCCTCTCTCACAGCGCACCGTGAAGGGAGTCAACCTGCAACTCCATCGTCCCCTCTTGGAAACAACCAAGAGGGAACTGCTCGATTACCTGAAGGAAAGAAAGCTCCGCCATCGTGAGGATGCCACGAATGCAGTGCCAAAAGCCTCACGTAACAAACTGCGACTGAAGATACTCCCACTTGTTGAGGAGTGCTTCGGCTCCTCGTTCAAGACCTCGATAGTAAGGAATGCAAGGATGCTGGCAGATGAAGAGGAGTTACTCGCCTCGCTCTCCCTCCCCCTTGCGGCTTCCGAAAAACTCTCAGTGAAACTACTTAAGGGGCTCCATCCGGCACTTCGTCGCAGGGTTCTTCATGCCTGGCTGAAGAACCAAGGCATCGATGAACCAGGATATGCCGAAGTGGAACTTGTCGGCTCGCTCTTGGAATCTCTGGAAACCTCAGGACCAGCGAAGGTGAATCTCCCGGGTAATCGCCATGCCCGCAGGCGCGCAGGCGTACTCTTTGTCGAGTAGCGACAATTCTAGCGGAAAGCCGGAAGGCCTAGTAGGCCTTGCCAAAGATAACCCGCCTCGAACTGGGCTCTCCAGTGAACGGGCAGATTCCGGTCTCTTCGATGAAGTCAGATCCATCGACCTCAGGAATACAACGGATCGTCACCTTCAGCTCTTCCTTGATCTTCGCCTCAACCTCGGCGCTACCATTCCAATGAGTCAATGCAAAGCCGCCATGAATCTCCGGCTTTTCTGGATTCTTCGGCGTGAAGTAGGCGTAGAACTCTTCCTTGGTATCGATCTTGACGGTGTGCTCCTTTCGGAAGGCCAGAGCACGATCGAGGAGGTTTTGCTGAATCTCGGCGAGTATGTCGGGAAGACGCATAGCCAACGAATCGGCCGGGAGGAATTCCTTCTCCTTCGGACCTTTATCCCTGCGGGCGACTGCTGCACTGCCCGACTCTAGATCGCGGGGGCCGATCTCAATACGGACAGGAACTCCCTTCTTGATCCATTCCCAGGTCTTGGTGCCGCCGCCGATGTCACGGCTATCGATCTCGACTCGAAGCGGTTCACCCGCATAGGTGGCGGAGCGAAGTGCCGCGGCAAGCTCCTCACACTTCGCCAGCACCGCGGCGCGGGTTTCTTCCTTCGGTGTGATGGGAATGATGAGGATCTGCGTGCCAGCGATGCGCGGGGGCAGGACCGCTCCATCATCATCACCATGAGCCATGAGGAGAGTACCGATGAGGCGCGTGCTGACGCCCCAGCTAGTGGTCCAGGCAAGCTCCTCGGTGTTGTTGCGGGAGAGGAACTTGATGCCGGAGGCCTTCGCAAAGTTCTGACCGAGGAAGTGGGAGGTGCCGGCCTGAATCGCCTTGCGATCCTGAACCATGGCCTCGATGCAGTAGGTGCGGACGGCACCGGGGAAGCGCTCGCTGGCAGTCTTCTCCCCTCGGATGACGGGTATGGCGAGCCAATCACGCACAAAGGTCTCGTAGACACCGAGCATCTTGATAGTCTCCTCGATAGCCTCGGCCTCGGTCTCATGAGCCGTGTGCCCCTCCTGCCAGAGGAACTCGGCGGTACGGAGGAAGAGACGGGGGCGTAGTTCCCAGCGGACGACATTGGCCCACTGGTTCAGCAGGATCGGAAGATCACGATACGACTTCACCCACTTGGCGTAGGTCGATCCGATGATGGTCTCGGAAGTCGGGCGTACCACCAATGGCTCGGTGAGTTCACCGGCAGGAACGAGCTTCCCATCCTTGAGTTCGAGACGGTGGTGGGTGACAACGGCGCATTCCTTCGCAAACCCCTCGACATGCTCCGCCTCCTTTTGAAGATGACCTAGAGGAATGAAAAGTGGGAAGTAGGCGTTCTTGTGACCCGTTGCCTTGAACATCCCATCCAGTGCTCCTTGCATCCGCTCCCAGAGGGCATACCCCCACGGACGAATCACCATGCATCCGCGGACTTCGGAATTCTCAGCCATCTCGGCCGCACGAACGACCTGCTGGTACCACTCGGGAAAATCCTCCTCGCGACGCGGGGAAATAGCGCTTTCGTTGCCTTTGCTCATAAAGGTAAAGGCTAAAGGACGACCTCTGGAACCGGCAAGGGAAGAAGGTTTAACTTCAGATGTGGATCGAGAGCACTTGAGGGCTCAGGAAGTTTTGAAGAACCGTAAGGCCTGCAAGCGAAGCTGTATGAATGATACAGCGAGCGCAGCAGAACACAGCAGGTCGCAAAAATCGCAAGCCCTACAGAGAGCGCAGTAGGCGCTCAAAGAAGTCCGCGCCCGCTTCCATGTCGCTCACCGAGATGAACTCATCAGCCGTGTGTGCCTGGGCGATCGATCCCGGACCAAGGGCAACGGCCGGGATCCCCTTCGCGGCGAAGATAGCTGCATCACAGAACCAGGGGGCGCCTACCGGTGAAGCCCCGAGGGCGGAAAGCTTGGCGACAAGGGGATGCTCTGGATCGGTATAGAGGGGCTCCGATCCCAGATGATCGACCTGTACACCGTGGGCGACATTTTCGATCAGATTGATGATTTGGAGGGGATCGGTTCCGGGAATGATCCGGATGTCGAGGGTAGCCTCGCAGTGGTCAGGCACGATGTTCGTCTTGGATCCCCCACGGATAGTTCCGACGCTCAAGGTGGAATGTCCAAGCAAGGGATGTGTGGTTTTGGAAATCTCAGGTATGACCTGATCCCTGATCCTCTCAATGGCCGAGGTCATCTTATAGATGGCATTCTCCCCTAACTCGGGAGCAGAGGCATGGACCGCCTTCCCGTGGGCAGTGAGCGTCACCCAGAGAGACCCTTTGTGAGCGTGAACCGTCCTGAGGTCGGTCGGCTCACCCGCGATCACGAAATCAAAGTGCTCCTCGCTTGCTAGGGCCTTCGCCCCATGCTGTCCCGACTCCTCTCCCACCAAACCTGCAAACCAGATTTCATGACTCAGCGTAGGAATCACCTCACTCATCCGAGCTAGAGCGCAGAGCATGGCAGCCATCGGTCCCTTGGTGTCACTAGCTCCACGACCCCAGATCCTGTCATCACGGACTTCTCCACCGAACGGATCTATCGTCATTCCGACGACACTGACAGTATCAAGATGCGGAGCAAGAAGCAGCCGCGGCTTGCCTTCACTATTACTTGGGAAACGTGCCACCACATTGGGTCGTCCAGGGAGCACTTCACGAAGACTCACCTCGGAGCCAAGTTCTTTGAGTAGTTTTTTAAGGGCGACAGCAATCCGCTCCTCTCCCGGATCACTCACTCCCGGATCTCCCTCAGGGTTCACGCTTGGAATGCGGATCAGATCCTGAAGAAGGGCCAGCGGATCGAGTGCATTCATGATGATTTTTTTGAATGATTAACTGCATTCCTCAATGCTGTATCGTAGAAGTCGTTGAAGTCATCGACCACCGTGACCTCATGCCCCTCGCCAAGGAGATTACGGACCACATGGTATCCGCTAAAGCCAGCACCTCCTGTGACAATGATCTTCATGAGTTCATGATACCCTGAGCTAAAAGGTTAAAAAGTTGAAAAGTTAGATAGGTGCTCCGGAACACTCCTTAAATTTTTTACGCTTCAACTTTTCCTCGGTCTTAACCTGACCCATAATGCCGTAATGCCCCATCGCCCAGCCACTCTTCCAATGCGCACCTGGGTAGAGGTCGATCATGCGGCCCTCAGGCATAATCTCAAAGCTGTCCGTAAGATAGCTGGGAAAGCCGGCATCATGGCTGTTGTGAAGGCCAACGGCTACGGACATGGTCTCAATGAAGTCGCCTCCACCTTGAGCGCCGGCATCGAGGTCTTCGCCGTGGCCTCTCTCGGCGAGGCGATCCAGCTTCGTGGCACCGAGAAAAAGAAACCGATCCTTCTCCTGAGTGCAGCCCTCCCTGCCGAGTATCACGAAATCGGCCGACACGGTTTCATCCCTACCATTTCCTCCGTGAAGGAAGCAGAGCTCTATGCTCAAAGCGCCTCAACCGGGGCACCCCTCCATTTCAAGATCGATACCGGCATGGGACGACTTGGAGCCGATCCCGAGCAAGCCTTCGCCATCCTCCGTCAGATCAGGGAACTTCCCCTCACCCTTCACAGCATCTCGACACACCTCCATTCAGCTGACAGCGACGGCAAGGCAACCAAAGAGCAGCTTAAGAATTTTGCGGAGTTGCTCTCCTACCTTCGGGAATTTGAATCAAGGGTCCCGATCCATATCCTGAACTCCGCAGGGACCATGCTCTTCCCGGCGCATGCCCATGACCTTGTACGTGTCGGACTAGCCCTCTACGGCGTCTCCCCTGTCCCGAAGTTCCAGAAGCTCCTCAAGCCCGCCCTGAGTTGGAGGGCCTCCGTTACCTTTCTGAACGACCTCCCGAAAGGCCATGGAATCAGCTATGGCAGCACCTACATCACGCCACGAGCCATGAAGGTCGCCGTCCTGCCGGTCGGCTATGCGGACGGCTACCCCAGACACCTCTCCGGAAAGAACGCCTCCGTCCTAATCAAAGGGAAGCGCTGCCCCCTCCTCGGCCGCGTCACCATGGATCAGATCATGGTCGACGTCTCAGCAGTCAAAGGGATTAAAGTCGGGAACGAAGCCGTCCTAGTCGGTAAACAGGGAAAGGAAGAAATCACCGCCACGGAGATCGCCACCAAGGCCGACACCATCCCGTGGCACCTCTTCTGTGGGATCACAGGAAGAGTAGCTTACGTTTACAAAGCTTAAAGAAAACCGAGACTCGGGCTGGCGGGATTATTCTTTCTGCGAAAGGCTCTACTGAAGCCCTTCAGTCAGTTCAAATACCGCTGATCGCGATACGGCTGTTGAACCAGCTAATTCTGTAAAGGCTTGGAAGTTTCGATGCACCGCTAGGCCTGCAAGCGAAGCTGTATAAGTTATACTGCGAGCGCAGCAGAACGCCGCGGGACGCGAAAATCCCAAGGCTCCTCCGTTAGGAGGCTTTGCCTCTGAAGGCGACACATTCGTGCAGCACCCTCTCACCCGCAAAATGCTCGCTCGACCGCAGCACCACATTCAGATCGCCCACAACGGAGTGAGCCCCCTTGGCGAGATCCTCGGCAAGGGTTGTCGAATGCTCGAGTGCCTCGACCAAGGCCTTATCCTGAGATAGGACGACAGGCTTGGCACCGGGAACGATCAGAATAGCCAGAGGACGGATTGATCGGGCAATCGGGTCGAGCGTGAGGATGTCGGCGGTCTCCTCGGCCACGGCGGCAGCTTCTGCATGGCGCACCTCGAGCTGGATCATCCGGGCACGGGCCTCAGGAGTCACCGACTCGATGGCATGAGTGATGGCATCTAGGAGGGCATGACGGACATCGGAGAGATCCTCGAGCTCTTGGAGCTTCTGCAGGTCTTCGTTCAGATGGATCGCCTTGGCGAGCTGGGAGATCTCCTTGAGATAGGCATTCCTCTGGGTATCGGGAACCAGATACATGACGACGAGGTGGACGGGAACACCATCCGGTGATCCGTAATCGATCCCTGTGGGGCTCCATCCAACCGCGCAAAGAACTTCCCCATCAGAATCCGAACTGGCATGGGGGCAGGCCCACCCCCTACCGATTCCCGTGTTGTGAAGGTTCTCGCGTGCCAGAGCCTTCTCATTGATTCCCTCGTCACTGACCTCGGGAACCGCCTCAAGGAGTGTACCCAAGAACTCCAGGGCGTCGTTCTTGATGTTGTCGGGAAGTTCGACAAGACGGCCTTCCTGGAGTGCGTTGAGTAAAGCTTTCATGAAAATCAGTTGGATGGGGATCCTATGTTTTAATCAATACCAAACTTTCTGGCAAACCAGGCGTTCACCGTATGAGTGAGCGTCACATAGCAGAGAATCGTGCCGGCGATGAAGGCCCAGTAGATCGGAGGGAGCGGAACCATATGAAGATAGGTCGCTACCGGCGGGATGTAGGGGATGGCCGAACCGATGGCCATGATGGTGACCGTGGAGAGAATGAGCGCGGGGCTTGCGCAGCTACCGATAAACGGGATCTTCCTGGTTCGGATGACATGAACGATCAGAGTCTGAGTGATGATCGACTCGACAAACCAGCCGGAATGGAAGAGTGCGGCGGCGTAGGTGTCGTCGTTGGCCACTCCGGGACCACCGGCAAAGCGGTGAAGCAACTCGGCGGGTGCGGCAAGGCTCAGGTTGCTGCACTTGAAGAACCAGAGCATCACGGCAAAGGTGGTGTAGTCGAAGATCGAGCTGGTGGGGCCGACGCACATCATGAACTTCTGGATGTTTCCGATATTCCATTTGCGGGGCTTGAGCATGTATTCGGCATCGACATGGTCGTAGGGGATACCGATCTGGGAGAAGTCGTAGAGCAGGTTATTCACCAAGACCTGGACGGGAAGCATGGGGAGGAACTTCAGGAAGTAACTGCTGCCGACCATGGAGAACATGTTGCCGAAGTTCGAACTCGCCCCCATGCGGATGTACTTGATGATATTCGCGAAGACCTTGCGTCCCTCGAGGATACCATCCTCGAGTACCATGAGGCTACGTTCCAGAAGGATGATGTCGGCCGACTCCTTGGCCACATCGACCGCGGTATCGACGGAGATGCCGACATCAGCGACGCGCATGGAGAGGGCGTCATTGATTCCATCCCCCATGTAGCCGACCACGTGGCCACGCTTCTGGAGGGCCACGATGATGCTCTCCTTCTGGGCCGGCGAGAGGCGGGCGAAGACACTGGTCTTCTCGGCAAGTTCCCCAAGGGCATTCTCGTCGAGTCCGACAATCATGTCGCCAGTGATGATCTTCCCGGCATCCAGATGCACATCGCGGCAGATCTTGCCGGTCACCAGGGCATTGTCACCGGTGAGGATCTTGGTAGTGACTCCATAGCTGGCGAGCGAGGCGATGGCCTTCTGGGCCGATTCCTTGGGAGGATCGAGGAAGGCGATGTAACCCAGCAATGTGAGGTCATTCTCGTCGGCGATCGAGAAGGTCCCCTTGTCACGCGGGAACTCGCGGTAGGCGATTGCAAGCACGCGGTAGCCATCGCGGCTCAGCGCCTCGAACTCCTCGAGCAGGTCGTTCTTGATGAGGTCGATCATCATATAGACATCCTCGTCGACCTGATAGTGGGTGCAGGACTTGAAGACATCCTCCACGGCACCCTTGCAGATAAGCACGTGATCCCCCTCGTAATCGACCACCACGCTCATCCGCTTGCGCTGGAAGTCGAAGGGAATCTCATCGACTTTCTTGCATCCGCGGTCGACATCGATGTCAGTGTGGGAGAGAACGGAATTGTCCAGCAGGTTGCGAAGACCCGTCTGGTAGTAGCTGTTCATGTAGGCGTAACGGAGAACGTCCTCGCTCTGGCGCCCCGTCACGTCGACGTACTTCTCAAGGATGACCCGATCCTGGGTCAAAGTGCCGGTCTTATCGGTGCAGAGGATGTCGATGGCGCCGAAGTTCTGGATTGCGTGGAGCTTCTTCACGATCACCTTCTTCTTCGACATGGCGAGGGCTCCCTTGGCGAGATTCACCGCAACCATCATCGGAAGCATCTCGGGAGTCATTCCGAGCGAGACGGCCAGGCCGAACATCAGTGCACCGGACCAGTCGTGCTTCGTCACCCCGATGATCAGGAAAACGACGCTGACCATGACCAACATGAAGCGGATCATGAGCCAGGTGAATCCCGAGATGCCGCGGTCGAAACTGGTCATCACCGGTGCGCTACCGAGCTTCTCGGAGATCGAGCCGAAGTGAGTACGGGTGCCGGTATTCACAACGACAGCCTTGGCAGTACCGCTCACCACGTTGCTTCCCTGGAAGACGGCATTAGGCATCTCGATGACAGCCTTGGATGGCTCCTCAGGGGTCTCGGCATGCTTCTCGACCGGCATGGATTCACCGGTCAGCGAGGACTGACTGACAAAGAAATCCTTGGCGGTGATCAGCCGGAGATCGGCGGGAATGATCGATCCGGCCTGGAGAACCACGATATCTCCGGGCACGATATCGGCCATGGAGATCTCCACTTCCTGGCCGCCACGGATCACATGGCAGTTCGTCTGGACCATGGCATTGAGTGCCTCAACAGCCTTACCTGACTTTGATTCCTGATAATAGGAAAGACCGACGGAGATAATGACCATCAGCCCCACGATCGTAGCTGAGGCGGGATCGCCTGTCGCAAGGGAAATGGCGGCGATGACCAGCAACTGAATCACCAACGGATTCTTGCAACGAAGAAGGATCTCCATGATAAAGCCGTGCTTTTTCTTCTGACCGAGGTCATTAAGCCCCCATACTGCGCGAAGTGCCTCAACATCCTTCTCGACGAGCCCCTGCTCGCTGCTCTTCATGAACCAGAGGGCGTTCTCCAGTTTCTTGCAACAGACTTCCAGTAATCGCTTCTCGTGATCAGTGACGGATTTTGAGGCCTCCTGCTTTGCCTTGGACAGGCTGTCGGGCGTTACTTTTCCAAAGAGATTTTTGGTCATGATAGTCGAACATCTTTGTCACCCGGAACTAGGCACGGGCAAGCCTCATCTCCTCAGATGAAGAAATTGTCACAGAAGGATTAGGTAATTGGGATTTGAAGGAGGGGTTTCGGGATTCCAAGGCGCAGGTTTCAGGGTACGGGTGTTACCTATCTCCTGACCCGTGCCATGTCCTGACCCATTCCCCATTTCCGATTCTCTACTCATCCCCTCGCCACCACCACGGCGCAGACTTCTGCTGCTCCCGCCTCCCTGAGGACGGCGGCACAGGTATCCAGTGTCGCTCCGGTCGTCGTGACGTCGTCAACCAGAAGCATGGTTCCCCCTTCGGAGGGAGGCTTCCTGAGAGCGAAGGCCCCCTGGAGGTTCCTCATCCGTCCGGCGCGATCGAGGCCGGCTTGAGGCGCCGTATCACGGATCCGGCGGAGCAGATGGTCGACGGGCAGCCCGAGATGCTTCCCAAGCCTTGTGGCAAGAAGGGCCGACTGATTGAACTCGCGCTCCCGTTCGCGCAGGGGATGAAGTGGCACGGGAACGATCGCATCGAACGTTTTCCCCGCGATCCTAGGATCCCCCGTTGCCGTGAACAAGAGATCACCCAACACAGGGGAAAGCGTAGGATCACGGCCATATTTGAAGCGTTTGATCAACTCCCCGCCAACCCCCTCATAGCGGCATGCAGCGATGATACCGGTAAGATGCCAGCGGCGACCGTTGCAATTCGTACAAGTCATCATTCCAATCATCGGATGCGAACACATAGGGCAAAGGTGCTCGGGGGGAGGCAGGATTCCGCCCCGACACTCGTCGCAGAGATGGAAATCAACACTGCTGCGCTTTACCCTCTCCCCGAACAAGCTGCATCCGCAGGATACGCAATGTGCGGGATAAAAAAGACTCAACAGCGAACTCAGGAGGGAAGTCCCGGCATGGCGGAGCAGGGAATCAGCCACGATGCAGCGGATAAAGCGGTTGATGCGGGCGATGCCGGAGCAGGATTCCAGCCAGGATTCCCGCGAGCATCAGTGCTCCGAGCGGAATGATCCCCACGGGAACCATGCCATGGCATTGGGGAGGGCCGAAGAACGGAAGAAGGCTCCCGGGGGGCTTGACCGGGTAATAAGCCGCGAGATTAAACGCCTGCTGGCCGAGGATCCAGATTCCATGAAGTCCGACTGCGGCAAGGAGTGATCCCGTGCGTACCGTCATCCAACCTAGAATAATCCCCGCAACAAGGAGGGTTGCAAACGCCCAACCAAGATCAGGCCACGGAGGCAATGAGCTTCCAACGGATCCGAAAACCGAAAGACCGGAGTACCAGAAAGGCGAAGCATCTCCCGATACCGCTGCAGGAAGATTCAAAAAATGAACTCCGGAAAAGAGGAGTGCCGAAAGGAGGATCGCCGCAGCAGGAGTCGTCACCTGGCGGAAAAAACCGAGAAGGATACCTCGAAAAAGAAACTCTTCAAGGATGGCAACAACGACGGCCGTGAGAAACAGGCGGGGAAAAGCCGCAAGGACCGGCACGCTCCATTCGGGAGAGAGGACAAAAGCTCCCGAAGTAAGCGTTGCTGACTCCAGAAGGATGAAGCAGAAGATTCCGGCCGCAATCCCGACTCCAAGATCCGCCAGCGGACGATTGGCACCATAAAGACCCAACTCTCGAAGAGATCGGATACGAAGCGATCGAAGCAGCGGCCAGAGCAACAGAATGGCCGCGACCTGAAGACTGCGAGAGAGATAACGATGGAACGGCATCCCTTGAACCTTTCCGATCAGACCTCCCAGAAGATCGGGCGGAAGCATCTGGATCAGATGCCAGGCCCAAGGGGCCACGAGAGCCCCTCCAATCAGGACGAGCAGAAGGTAGAGAAAGATCTTCCCGAGCGAGCGCACGCAGGGGAAGCTATCACCACAAGCCATGAGAGGAAACCATGAATGGACGGTGCGCGATGAGGACGGGGTGAAGCGGGAGATCCGCGTCATCAAGGAATCCAGTCTGTTCCGCTTCCAGAGCAAGCGGTCCGATGAGGAGCGCTGGACTTATTACGATAACAAGAAGACCAAACCACCCGCCGCCGATGTCGAATCACTGATTGAGGTGCTTGAGCGCAAGTACCAACGCAAACGCACCCCCTACAGTGACCTCCTTCTGGCCAAAAAAATGCTGGCCGATGTCTTGAATTCTAAATGAGAAAGCTAGATTAGAAATAATTTTGCGAAGAGAGGCAGAGAACGTAGACGAAAAAACAAATCCTTTTGGGGCAGTGACAAGTGATTTTTGGCCGTGCACTAGACCTGAAGACTGAATACGCACTACTCCGCGAGTGCGCCGTGAGTTGGGATGCAGCGCAAGGCGCGAGAGCGAAGACGATATATCCAGATACCGTGAGAGAACAGCAACACGGCGATGCGCCCAAGGCGCAAGCAATCAGGCTTTTTCGACTTGCCAGTACTCGAGTTCCACGGGCGTATCGCGACCGAAGATACTGACACTGACGCGGAGTTTTCCACGCTCGGGATCGACTTCCTCGACGATGCCCTGCTGGTTCTGGAAGGGACCATCGGCCACCTTAACCTTGTCGCCAACCTCATAAATGATCTTGGCGGTGACGGTGTCCTCGCGCTCCTTCATCTGGGCGAGCATGCCGTCGACCTCTTTCTTGCGCATCGGGATGGGCTTGTCCTTGGTGCCGGCAAACCCGATGACACCCGTGGTGTCCTTGATGAAATACCAAGTCTTGTCGATGAGTTCGTTGTTCTCGTCGAGGAGGTGCATATTGACGATCAGATAGCCGGGGAAGAACTTGCGCGTGGTCTCGGTCTTCTTGCCGCGCTTGATCTCCTGCACACGCTCGGTGGGGATCAGCACCTCGAAGACATGGTCGCCGAGTTCCTCGGTGGGGATTCTCTTGACGATGTTGTCGTGGACTTTCTTTTCCTGTCCGGAGAGGACGTGAACGACGAACCACTGGTCTTTCGGGGCTAATGCCATGATCGGATAATTGGGTAAAAAACTGGGGGTGTGCCGGTTAGGGCTTGGTCAGGAATCCGACCACATTGATGGTGATAAAATCGAAGAAGGAGATGTAACCGCCTACCAGAAGCATGGCGATGATGACGACCAACGTGGAATCCCAGAGCTCCTTGTATTTGCGGAACCCACGCTCACTGTCGTCCCAAGGCCACTGCACCTTCGCCAATTCCGCACGGACCTCACCGAAGTAGGAACCAAATTTATTTGCCATAAGACGGGATAAGGATGTGTGAAAATGAACGAAGGATGCAGAGCAGGCCAGGAGGGACTCGAACCCCCAACAAACGGTTTTGGAGACCGCTACTCTACCAATTGAGCTACTGGCCTAGGCTCTTGCGATGTGTTATTCGATGATCTCGGAGACACGACCCGCACCGACGGTGCGGCCGCCTTCGCGGATTGCAAAGCGGATTGTCTTCTCCATGGCAATCGGGCTGCCGAGTTCGACCTCGATGGCGACGTTGTCACCGGGCATGACCATCTCGACACCCTCAGGGAGCTTGACGGAACCCGTGACGTCGGTCGTACGGAAGTAGAACTGAGGACGATAGTTCGTGAAGAACGGGGTGTGACGACCACCTTCCTCCTTGCTGAGGACGTAGATCTCGGCCTTGAACTTCTTGTGGGGCTTGATGGATCCGACCTTGGCGATGACCTGGCCACGCTCGATGTCGTCCTTCTTCACGCCACGCAGGAGAATTCCAACGTTGTCGCCGGCCTCTGCGGTGTCGAGGAGCTTGCGGAACATTTCGATGTCGGTGACGGTGGTCTTCTGGGTGTCGCGGAGACCAACGATCTCGACTTCCTCACCCTTCTTGAGAATGCCACGCTCGACACGGCCGGTGGCCACGGTGCCACGACCTTCGATGTTGAACACGTCCTCGACAGGGAGGAGGAAGGGCTGATCCTTCGGACGCTCGGGCATCGGGATGTAGTTATCGACGGCCTCGATGAGGGCGAGGATATTCTTCTCCTGCTCGGGGTCTCCCTCGAGGGCCTTCTTGGCGCTACCCTTGACGATGGGGATCTCGTCACCTGGGAAGTCGTAGGACTTGAGGAGATCGCGGACCTCCATCTCGACAAGGTCGAGAAGCTCCGGATCGTCAACAAGGTCAACCTTGTTCATGAAGACGACAAGGGAGGGAACGCCGACCTGACGGGCGAGCAGGATATGCTCACGGGTCTGGGGCATCGGACCGTCAGCGGCGCTGACGACGAGGATCGCTCCGTCCATCTGGGCGGCGCCGGTGATCATGTTCTTGACGTAATCGGCGTGTCCCGGGCAGTCGACGTGCGCATAGTGACGCTTCTCGCTCTCGTACTCGACGTGGGCGGTGGAAATGGTGATACCGCGGGCCTTTTCTTCGGGAGCCGCATCGATCTGGTCGTAGGCGCGGGCCTGTGCCTTGCCGGTCTTCGCCAGCACGGTGGTGATGGCGGCGGTGAGGGTGGTCTTGCCGTGGTCAACGTGTCCGATCGTACCGATGTTCACGTGATCTTTTTCGCGTTTGAAGGCTTCTTTTGCCATAGTGTTGGGTTGTGCTGGTGGTTGTTTTTGTTTGGTGATTCGTTCCTCTGGAGCCCATGACCGGGATTGAACCGGTGACCTCGTCCTTACCAAGGACGTGCTCTACCAACTGAGCTACATGGGCCTGTCCGGTCCGAAGACCGGCCAAGTTGTTGAAAGAACAGAGGCCCGGACGAGCCGGACCGATTCCGCAGACTTCTTGAAAGCTCCAACCGACGCGGCATCCGTTTCATAGGGACGCGACACGACGATGCTTTCCTGAAAAAAGCGGAAGGTCAGAATGCTTCAGACTCACATCTCTGTCAAAAGCAATTTGCGGGCAATTTTAGGGGTGTCTCCATCCCTCACCATCGTGCATGATTTAAAAAATGGAAAAACATGAACGCCCCGACCTTCTTGACGTGGCATCGTTCCGTCGGGACTACCATCATGATGAGTTACGGAGTGCGGCCCTCGCCCGAGATCCGTTCGTTCAATTTCATGCTTGGCTTGATGAGGCCGCGGCCTGCCCGGCAATTTTGGAATCGACCGCCATGGTTCTCTCCACGAGTTCCCCTGAGGGCGAGGTTAGCTCGCGTATCGTCCTACTGAAGGGATATGGTGAGACTGGGTTCCGTTTCTTCACCAACACAGGGAGCCGCAAGGCTTTCCAGATCGCGGCCAACAACTCCGTCTCCCTACTCTTCTACTGGGAACCGCTCGAACGACAGATCCAGATCAACGGCACTGCATCGCTCCTCCCCCGCTCTGAGACGGAAGCCTACTTCGCAAGCAGACCACGAGGCAGCAGGATCGGAGCCTGGGCCTCCCGTCAGAGCATGGTGCTCCCAGATCGAGAAACTCTGGATCGACGGGCAAAGGAGTTGGAGGAGCGCTTTCAGGGAGAGGAGGTCCCGACTCCGGACTTCTGGAGCGGCTACCTTGTGAGCCCGAAAAACATCGAGTTCTGGCAGGGTAGGCCAAACCGCCTTCACGATCGGTTCAGGTACCGCCCGGAGGGGGCTGGCTGGGTCATCGAAAGACTCAGTCCCTAAGAAAGTGACAAGTTTGGTTCCATGACGCGTTTGAAAAGACCTCTTCTTTTCCTGTGGCGACTCACCCGTGAGACCGCAACGATTTATTCCCGCATCAGCGGAGGGGAGAATGCCGCTGCTTTCGCTTACTATGCCCTCTTCTCGCTCGTTCCTCTCGTTGCGCTCCTACTAACCATCGGTTCCTACTTCTTTCCAGGAGACACAGCCATGGCAACCATCCACCGTTTTGTTCCCATCGGTGAGGATCAGCAGGCCCTTCTTTGGACCATGGTGCAAGGTCTGGAAAAGGCCCGTGGCAGTGTCAGTATTTTCTCCATCTTGATTCTGACGTGGGCCTCCTTGCGTTTCTTTCACTCCCTCGTCCTCTCGATCAACCATGCTTGGGGAACACGCCGCCTCCCCTGGTGGCAGATGCCGGTAAAGAATCTGATGATGATTCTCGCCATGTCGGGTGCTCTCCTCCTCGGCACAGTGGTTCCCGCAGTGCTGCAGGGGGTGGCGCGACTGTTGCAATCCCTGGAGACAGTGATCGCCGAACACTTCCCCATGTTCAATGTCGCCCACGCGCTGGCCGTCGTGGATTTCAGCCGCTATGTGGGCGGCACCATGGTGCTCTTCTATTGCTTCACGATACTCTTCATGCTCGCTCCGCGTCATAAGATCCGGTTCGTGCAGATCTGGATCCCGGCGCTGCTCGTTGCCATTCTCCTCCAGGTCGGTCAAGCCTTCTTTGTCAACATTGTCCCGAAGCTCATCAACTACAACGCCATCTACGGAACGATGGGGAGTATGATGTTCCTGCTACTCTGGGTCTACGTCGCGGGTGTGATCATCATCGGAGGGGGATGCCTCTGCGCCGCGATGGCCCATCTTCAAGGCCATGCCTACATCAATCACGGCCAGATCGGCTCAAACCACGGGACTACGGAACATCCGGAGCCATAGCCCTCGCTTCGCGAAGGCAGGGAATGGGGAAAACCTCTTGGCCAATCGCCTATCACCGACCTCCCATAACCAACGACAATTACTCCAGCCAGTTGAAGATATTGAAGTTGGCCGACATCAGCGCGGCCACGATGGCAAAGGCGCCCAGGAGATGACCGATCAGCACGACCGGCAGAACCACGACAAGCCAGCGTCCGATGGCACTCTCGATGACATTCTGCTTCTCGGAGGGCTCGGCGGGAAAAGGAAAGCTCTTCATGAAAGATTGAAGTATCGGGAGCGACTCAACCTGTCAACGACTCAACTTCCCAATGGTCATACTGATTGGGCGGGGTGAAAGAATATTCTGCCGCAGCCGTAACGGATGCGTAGCAACGGCCGGGCTAGCAAACGCAGAGGCACAGGGTAAAGTAGATTTTATATTGACGGTGGCCTTATCAAGAGACAATTGAGGTGCTAAAAACAACTTCAGCCCCATGGATTCCTTTTTTTCTTTCACTCTTTCTCCGCGCCTCGGCGCCTCGGCGCGAAATTGTATTGTTGCTTAATTGCAGAAGACCTAACGCCGCGGTGCCCTTCCCTTGCGGGGAGCGGCTGTTTTTTTCCCGCCAAGACGGGTCTGAGGCTTGTGTGATGGAGCGCGGCGAGGGCGAGGCACTCCCTTCACCGGGGGACGACGCGGTGCCTTAGGCTTCTTTTCAGGAACCATTCCCTCCTCATGCTCAGCAAGCGCTGCATCAGTCGCTGATCGACTCTCCTTTTTGCGATCCTGCACTTCGCGGGATTCACGCCCCTTCATACGCAGGCGAATCGGCAGACCGGGATAGGGCCAGCGTTCACGGAACTGGTTGAAGAGATACTCGCGGTAGGAGTCGATGATCAGGTCGGGGTCATTGACGAAGAGAAGGAACTCGGGCGGGTAAAAGGGTCGATGAACCTCGGGCACTACCTGGGTTGCATACAAGAGCTTGAAGCGCTTGCCCGACTTCGTCGGAGGGGGATGCTGTTCGAAGATATCCCGGAAGAAACGGTTCAGCTCACCGGTCGGAATTCGTGTCTCGGCCTGATCCCGAACGCTCTTCAGAGCAGAAAAAATCCGGCTGAATCCCTGGCCTGTTTTGGCCGAAATACAAACCACCGGAGCGAAATCGAGGAAGAAGAGGTCTTTCCGGATCACCTCCGACTGATCGCCCTGCGAGGCGCGGCCTCCGTCATCCTTGCGGACGAGATCCCATTTATTCAGAAGGATGATGCAGGCTTTCTGGGATTCCTGAAGCATTCCCGCGATACGCTTGTCCTGGGCGGTGACGCCGCTCTGACCGTCGATGACAAGCAGGCCGGCATCGGCACGGCGGATCGCCTCCTCGGATCGCATGGCACTGAAGATCTCCACCGAAGTGTCGGGTCGCGAACGATGACGAAGTCCGGCGGTATCAACCAGAACGTAAGGCGCTCCGCCGAGTTCGCACTTCACATCCAGCGCATCACGGGTGGTTCCGGCGATATTGCTCACAATGCTCCGTTCCTCACCGAGAAGACGATTCAATAGGGAAGATTTGCCGACATTGGGACGGCCGACGATCGCCAGTCGTGGAGCAGAGCCCTCCTCATTATTCTCATCGTCTCCCAGTCCACCGAACTCCCCGAGTTTCTCGCCAATCTTTTCAAGCAGATCATGGGTGCCGCGCCCATGGGCCGCGCTGATCGTCAGCACCTCGGGAAAACCGAGTTGGAAAAAATCCGCAACCAGCGACTCATGCATCTCCTGATCGATCTTGTTGATGATCAGGATGAGGGGTCGACCGCCGGAACGAAGCATGCGGGCCAACTCCCGATCGAGCGGCGTCAAACCCGCCCGTCCATCCACCACAAAGAGAAGCAGGTCGGCACTAGCGATCGCCGCCTGAGCCGCCACATGGGTGGCCTCTGCAAAATCAGGATCCGGCGCATCGCCGATGCCTCCGGTGTCAATGATCTCGAAGGGCACCGGGCCATTCCTGCAGATCCCGGCCAGACGATCGCGAGTCACTCCGGGTTGGTCATGGACGATGGCGACCCTCCTCCCCATGAGACGATTGAAGAGGGAGGATTTACCCACATTGGGGCGACCGATGATGGCGACACGTCTCATGAAAAAATAAAGATGGGCCGCGGCTCAAGGAGCGGGCTGATCTGAGGTTGTCACGGGAACGGTGTGACCGCCATCCTGTAGTTGCCTGATTCCGGCGGCGACGTAGCCGATGCCGCTCAGAAGCGTGATTACTCCGGAGATCCAGACCACGGGATCGCAGTGACTCCATTGCAACATGACGACCGCGACCGTTAGCATCTGGAGGAAGGTGGAGATCTTTCCGAGTTGCGAGGGTCTCACCTCCAGATGATCGTTCAGAAGACGCAAGACGGCGCATCCGACAACAATGATGACATCACGGGCGATCACGAGCACCGGGTACCATACCGGAAGTTCATAAGGCCACTTGGTGACACTCAGGGTGATGATTGCCGTCAGCATCAGTCCCTTGTCAGCGATGGGATCAAGGATGGCACCTAGCCGGGACTTCAGGTGATAGCGACGGGCAAGCCACCCGTCGATCCCGTCACTAAGGGCGGCAACAAGAAAGACCGCAATCGTGGCGAATCTCAAATTCTCGTCGGGATGACCCGCGGCGGCGGTCTTTCCATAATAGATCGCCAGCACGACAAAGACCGGAATCAGGAGGATCCGGGCAATGGTGATCTGGTTCGGGAGCGTCATACTTACCTCACATTCCGTGGCGGAGCAAAAAGTTAAAAGCTGAAAGATTGTCTGAGGAGGGGTAGGGATACTTCTCGTCTCCATGAAATCACCTGCCGACCGGCTCAACATCCCACGCAAGCTCCAGGGATCAGTGCGTCGTCCCTCTTCCAACCTGATCCCGGCACTGCTCTTGCTACCCAGGGATCGGCGATCGGATGCACTACTCTTCGGTGCCTGGTGCCGACTGGTGGATGATATCGCAGACAACCAGTCACTTGAGCTCACTCAGAAGCAGAAAGCCCTGGAGGCTTGGTTGCTGGCACTTGAGAACGAAAACGATCCTCGAGGAGAACTCCCCGAAGATTTCGCCGCCTTGATCCGGAGACGCACTTTGGATCCAGCCCTCCTCTGCGAGATCATCCACGGCATGATCATGGATACAGAGAGGAACCGCTACGCGACGTTCGGGGATTTGGAAGTCTACTGTCGTCGTGTTGCCTCAGCCGTTGGGCTCATTAGCGCGCGGATCTTCGGAGCCAACACCTCTGATGACAGCGGAAAGGGTGTCCGAAGCTACGCCGAACAACTCGGGATCGCACTTCAACTCACCAATATCCTGCGTGATGTGTCTGAGGATGCAGCCATGGGCAGAATCTATCTCCCGCTTGAGGATCTGGAACGTTTTGGAGTCCTCGAGGGTGAGGTGATCGGATCCATCACCTCACCCGCGATAACCCACCTCCTCAATCATCAAGCCGAGCGGGCCGATTCGTTCTTTGCCAAGGCAGAGCTAGCATGGTCCAAGATGACTGCTAACCAGCGGAGACTGATGCGTCCAGCCAGATTCATGAGCGCCATCTACCGAGATCTCCTGCTCCAGATGCACCGCGACCGCTACGACGTCTTTGCCAAGCGATACCGGGTCAGCACGATCCACAAGATCCTGATCCTGATCCGAGTCATGAGTGCACGGAACTGACTGCAGAATTTATCGCGCAGAGGCGCGGAGAACGCAGAGAGGAAATCAAAAGATCATGACAAACCCCTCCCATCAACTCTTCATGGCCTTGATGATCCCGCTCCCATAGAGACTCCTTTCTTTCTCCGCGCCTCTGCGCCTCTGCGGGAAAATCTTTCCCTATCCACGAAACTCGTCCGCCCAAGCCTTCACGGCTGGATCCATGGTAACGAGATCGGGCCAACCTCGTGTGTACCCTTCGCCTGGGATCTTCTTCGTGGCGTCGAAGCCCATGTGCCCCCCCATGTTGGGAACGGTCGGGGCATGGTCTAGGCTATCAAGCGGGTTTTTTGTCAGGATGCTATCGCGCTGGGGATCGGTGTTGGCCATCCAGCGGAAGAGAACTTCCGAAGTATTTTGCACATCGCAGTCTTCATCCACGACGACGATGTATTTCGCAAACATCATCTGACCCATCCCCCAGAGGCCGTGCATCACCTTAAAGGCCTGCCATGGGTACTGCTTCTTGATCGAGACAAAGACAAGATTGTGGAAGGTTCCCTCGGCAGGAAGCGCCATGTCGACTATCTCCGGGAAGTTCATCTTGAAGATCGGCAGGAAGGTCCGAACGCTTGCCTCACCCATATAGAAATCCTCCATGGGTGGGACACCTACGATCGTGCAAGGGTAGATCGCCTCCTTGCGGTGAGTGATAGCCGTCACATGGAAAACGGGATAGTCATCCACAGGCGTGTAAAAACCCGTGTGATCACCAAAGGGCCCCTCAGGACACGTCTCTCCGGGTTGCACATATCCCTCGATCACGAAATCACTCTCGGCCGGCACCTCCAAAGGCTGGGTCACGCATTTCACGAGATCGACCGACTTCTTACGGGCGAATCCGGCAAAGAGAATCTCGTCAATGCCGTCAGGGAGCGGTGCCGTAGCAGCCAGAGTGAAGGCAGGATCACCCCCGAGGCAGATGGCGACCGGCATCTTCTCGCCGCGCTCGTAGTAGCGCTTCCCATGGCGGGCTCCGACCTTGTGGACCTGCCAATGCATCCCGGTGGTCTGACCATCGTAGATCTGGATGCGGTACATGCCGACATTCCTCTCACCCGTGTCGGGATCCTTGGTGTAAACGGTCGGCAGCGTGATGAATCGGCCTCCGTCCTGAGGCCAGCACTTGAGGATCGGGAGATGGTCGAGGGAGAAGAGCTCACCTGCATTCCCCTCACCGATGCGATTGATGACCTCGTGGCAAGGGGCATTCTTCACCGTGCGGGGGCGTGCATGAATCAGGTCAATTCCGTTACGCAGGAGCTTCATAGCATCAGCAAAGCTCTTCGGCGGTTTCGCCTTCATCAGAAACTCTAGCTGCCCTGCCAGATCATCCACGGAGTCAAGTCCGAGAGCCATCGCCATGCGACGCTTCGATCCCAAGGCATTGATCGCCACCGGGAAGGCAGAGACCTTGCCGTTGATTGTCGGCTTCTCAAAGAGCAAGGCCTTCCCTCCTCCCGGCGACTTCATCTCACGGTCGGCCAGTTCCGTGATCTGCAGTTCGGTGGCCACAGGTTCCTTGATACGGCGGAGTTCGCCTGCATCTTCAAGGGCTTTTAGAAAAGCTGCGTAGGATGGGTAAGCCATGGCTTGAAGAAGAGAATGAACAGCATCGGAAGGAAAGTCACAAAAAAGATTGCCCCGCGTCCAAATGCGTAGAATATAGACGGCCCTCGGAGTTCTCCGAGAAATCCCTGGAGTTGTAGCTCAATTGGTCAGAGCACCGCCCTGTCACGGCGGGGGTTGCGGGTTCGAGCCCCGTCAACTCCGGTGGGATTGATGCTTATGCCGACGTCAGTTCGGCATTCTCCCCTGCGAGAAATCCCTTACAGACCCACAAGGCAATGACTCAGGTCATGGTGATGACTCAGATCAACATGCCTTCCGGAAGGCTCGGTAGCTTTTTGAGCTTGATTGAAAAGTTTGTGCTACTAATTTCATTTTTTATGAAACTTTTCACCACCTCCCTTCTGGCCGTTTCCGCTATCACCATTTCCCTTTCCTCTGTTAAGGCTGATACTGCCTCTCCCACTGCTGATGCGGGTACCTTTCAGTGCATCGCTACGAAAGTGACGATTGCCAATAAGGATGTCGACTCCGTGGTCCAGTGGAATACGAAGACCGGCGAGGCCCGTCTCCTCAATGCCGCCTCCTTCGCTGATAAAGCCACCGGCCAGCAGGGTAACTTGATCGGTTGGGTTCCTCTCACTGATCTCCAACAAGCTGTTCAGAATCTTGCCCAACAGATCCAGGCCCAGCAGAAGACCGCTCCTGCAGCCCCCACATCCACACCAATCAAGCCAAAGCAGAACTAATCAACCGCTTCAGTTGTTCTTTCATAAAAAAACGGCCGGATATTCCGGCCGTTTTTTTATGTCTTAGTTCCTATCAAGGAGGCCACTCCCACAAAGATTTTCGAAACCCTTACAAGGAAGATCTCAATGATTGAATGCCATTAAGGCATAGAAATCGGTGTGATCCATGAACAAGATCTCAGCCGGCTTGAATCCCGACCCGACAGCCATCCTATTCAAGGTGGCGATCTCTTCGGGAAAATCAGAACTGGTGACATGCTGCACGGCACCGGCCACTTCCTCGACGGAAAGAGCCTTCCATGACCACTCGGCATGATCCACCCAGCGGCCCATGTACGAGTCTCTGGATTCACCGGGAGTCAGGACGGGATCAAAGATCAGAACGGCTCCTCCGGGGGCGACTTTGTGGCGGAGTGCCCCGAAAAAGAATTCCTTCTCCTGACGGGAGAGGTGATGCAGCGAGAGTCCGATGTAGATGATGTCGTAGGCGGAAGGGAGCGTCCCGATTTCCAACATGAAATCACCCGGTATCAGGGAGATGGGCGCGGCGATCTCAGCGGTGTTCTCCCGCGCCAAATCAAGCGCGACAGGGGAAAGATCCATCCCTGTGTAGGAGGTGACGCCTCTCTCTTTTAAGATCCCGGCACTGAAAGCAGCATCACCGCATCCGAGATCGAGGAAACTGAACGAACGATTGGAATCCCTCACCCATTTATCCAGCCATGCTGTCAGAGCCTCTCTGGTCGAGCGATGGTAGAGGTAGTCATTGTCAACAATGCGGCGGTAGAGCGACCAGCCATTGAAGAATTCGCGGACATCCGCTGCGTCGCGGTCGCTCTTTTTCATGACCTCTTGGAGTTCCATCCGCAGAAGCTAACCTCTCCCTGCTTAAAAATCCACCACAGCACGCATCCCGACCACGAGGGCATTCCCGATCTGCTGGGTTCCTCCGGGATGCATGATGTACTGAAGGTCGGGTTGGATGGCGATTGCAGGGGCTAGTCGCATCGAGTAGGTGAGTTCGGCCACAGACTCATAACCACAACCGGGGGCACCGTTGTCCTGATAGTTCTGCTTACATTGGCACCCCATCTGGGCAAAACCAAAGGCGATCCCGAGCTTATCGGCATCGCGTGTCGGGATCAGTCCGGTGTAGGTGAGACCCATATCGGTGTAGAAGCCGACGATGCTGTTCTGATCCGGAGAGAATCCGATACGGGCAAAGGAGGAGAGGCCTTTCGAGGAGCAGGTGCAAGAAAATGCTGGGGAGCTCACAGGGTCCTTGCCAGCAGCGACATTCTTTTCGGAAGAAGCAGTGGCTTTTTCCTGAACGACAGAGAGCTTCTGGTCGATGATGGCGTAGAAGCCGTTGTTGTAGGCGCTGGAGCTTGGGGATCCGAAATTGAACTGCTCCTCTCCTCCCTGCGGCCCCTGTCCGGTCTGGAACCAGAAACCAGCCTTGGCGTAGCCGGGCAATCCTTTCGAT